>OLSJ01000005.1_pt1 | contig 343791 bp, 289 predicted proteins | sample 1672151 | NCBI WGS metagenome assembly OLSJ01 (sample SAMEA3136653, study PRJEB25190) | human gut metagenome | biome: human gut; feature: human-associated habitat; material: faeces | place: Austria | collected 2013 | reverse complement strand
AAGCAACGGCCCGGAGGGTGGCGGGCAGGACGCCCGCCATAAACTGCCAGACATCAAATCAAGCAAAAAGGCCATCCTTTCGGATGGCCTTTTTGCTTTTCGAACTAACATTCAATTAATGGATTACCTGCGATAAAAATGCCCTAGTACGCTCTGATTTAGGATGCGCAAAAAACTCATCTGGTGCAGCTTGTTCCACTATCTCTCCGCGATCCATAAAAATCACCCGGTCAGCGACGGTTCGCGCAAATCCCATCTCATGCGTTACGCACAACATCGTCATACCCGATTGCGCCAGCCCAATCATCGTATCCAGTACTTCTTTTACCATCTCCGGATCGAGCGCGGATGTTGGTTCATCAAACAGCATAATCTTGGGCTTCATACAAAGTGAACGTGCTATAGCAACGCGTTGCTGCTGACCACCGGAGATCTGTCCGGGAAACTTCTGTGCATGTTCGGCAATTCTCACCCGCTCAAGGTAATGCATCGCCAGAGCTTCAGCCTCTTTCTTTGGCATCTTGCGTACCCAAATAGGTGCAAGGGTACAGTTCTGTAAAACGGTCAGATGTGGGAAAAGATTAAAATGCTGAAAGACCATTCCCACTTCCTGTCTGACACGCTCAATATTGCGGATATCTTCGTTAAGTTCGATCCCATCCACCACGATCCGTCCCTGTTGATGTTCTTCCAGATGATTAATACAACGAATGGTTGTCGATTTCCCGGAACCAGATGGGCCACACAGAACGATTCGTTCTCCCGGTTGCACGGTTAAATTTATATTTTTCAGTACATGGAATTGCCCATACCACTTGTTAACATTTTCAAGCGTAATCATCGCGTTAGCAGGTTGCAGTAAAATTTGGCTCATAGTGTCCTCAATGCGGTGTACGCCCGGTGTTAAAACGTTTTTCCAGATGCTGGCTATAACGTGACATGCTGAAACAGAAGATCCAGTAGATCAGCGCGGCGAAAACATACCCTTCCGTCGACATACCCAACCAGGCGGGATCAACGGTTGCCTGCTGAACGCTACTGAAAAGATCGAACAACCCGATGATGATCACCAGGCTGGTATCTTTGAAGAGTGCGATGATGGTATTTACCAGCCCAGGGATTACCAGCTTCAACGCCTGTGGCAGAATAACCAGCCCCTGAGTTTTCCAGTAACCCAACGCCAGTGATTCCGCCGCTTCATATTGCCCTTTAGGCAGTGCCTGTAATCCGCCTCGCACGACTTCCGCAACATATGCTGACTGAAACAGGATCACTCCAACCAGTGCGCGGATCAGTTTGTCGATACTGGTGCCTTCTGCCATAAACAGCGGCAGCATTACCGAAGACATAAACAAGACGGTGATTAGCGGTACGCCGCGCCAGAACTCGATAAAAATGACCGATAAGATACGCACAATCGGCATATGGGAGCGGCGGCCTAACGCCAGTAAGATCCCCCACGGTAGCGCCCCCGCAATTCCAACTGATGCAATAATTAAAGTTAGCGTCAGCCCGCCCCATTGCCGGGTTTCAACCCGCTCAAGACCAAGAAAACCGCCATACATCAGCCACCAGACGATAAGTGGATAAATCACCGCCCAGACCGCAATATAGCGACCGCGATGTGGGAATATTTTCCAGAACATCGGCGCAATCGAAACCAGGCCAATCAGTAATGCCAGATTAATTCGCCAGCGTTGGTCGTGTGGGTAAAGCCCATACATAAATTGACCAAATCGTTCGTGGATGAAAACCCAACAGGCACCGGCTTTTGTGCAGTCGGCACGCGTTGAGCCAACCCAGTTAGCCTGCAAAAATGCCCAGTTCAGCAACGGTGGAATCAATTCCCACATCAACCACAAGCAGCCAATAGTCAGCAGGCTATTGCCCCAGCTGGAGAACAGATTTTTTCGCACCCACACCATAGCGCGGCTTGAGTTATGGCTCGCCGGGCGCGGGGGATGAGCCAGTAATACTTTTGTCATCATGACTCCTTAGCGTTCAACGATCGCGATGCGGCGGTTATAGATATTCATCAGCAGCGAGATAGTCAGGCTGATAATCAGATATACCGACATGGTCATGGCTATCGTTTCGATGGCTTGCCCCGTCTGGTTCAGCACGGTGCCAGCAAAGAGCGAAACCATATCCGGATAGCCAATAGCGGCGGCAAGAGAGGAGTTTTTGACGATGTTGAGATACTGGCTGGTAAGTGGTGGAATAATCACCCGCAGCGCCTGGGGAATAATCACCTGGCGTAGCGTAACCGGGTTGGGTAATCCCAGCGAGCGGGCAGCTTCATGTTGACCATAAGGCACTGCCTGAATCCCGGCGCGGATAATCTCAGCGATAAATGCAGAGGTATAAACCGAAAGAGCCAGCGTTAAGGCTGCCAGTTCGGGTATGAGAACCATACCGCCACGGAAGTTAAACCCTTGTAGCGCCGGGATATTCCAGTGCACTGCTGCACCGAAAAGCCAGTGTGCCAGTAAAGGCAAACCAATGATCAACCCAACGGCGACAGGCCAGGTTCGGCGCAGTTGTCCGGTCTTTATCTGGTGTGTTTTATTAAAGCGGAATAGCCTAACAGAAAGGGCTATAGCCATAACAACAGCCAGGATAAATGCAAGAAACCCATCTCCCAGCTGCGGTGACGGAATATAAAGCCCACGATTGCTCAAAAAGATCAGATCTAACGCACTCACCGCCTGGCGTGGTCCGGGTAAATTGCGCAACACGGCAAAATACCAGAAGAAGATTTGCAGCAGCGGCGGAATATTACGGAAGATCTCAATATAAATAGTGGAAAGCTTTCGTAGTAGCCAGTTATCCGAAAGTCTCGCCAGACCGATAAAGAAGCCCAGAACAGAAGCGAACACAATACACAATGCTGAAACCAGTAACGTGTTGAGTAAGCCAACAATAAAAACGCGTCCGTAGGTATCGCCCTGCTGGTAATCGATCAAATGCTGGACGATGCCGAAGCCAGCGCCGCGATCCAGGAAGGCAAAACCTGAAGTAATGCCGCGATTACTGAGATTCGTTACGGTGTTATGGAATAGCCAGCCTACAATGCCGACGACGGCGACAACGGCAAGGATCTGGAAAAGCCAGGCGCGCACTGTAGGATTGGCAAATGAAAGTGAACCTTTAACGGTTGTGCGGCGATGAGACATAGGAACCTCGGAAACCATAACGCTAAAGAGAGCGCCGCCGTGGCGACGCTCGTTACCTCATATCGACTTAACGCACGGGCGACGCATACTGAATACCTCCGTTGTTCCAGAGATTATTTTGCCCACGTTTAATTTTCAGCGGGCTTTCTGAACCTACGTTACGCTCAAAAATTTCCGAGTAGTTACCCACCTGTTTGATGATGTTGTAAGCCCATTTATTATCCAGCTTCAGATCCTTGCCGTAATCGCCCTCTTTACCCAGTAGATGCGCCATATCAGGCGTTGCCGGATTCGCCGCTTTTTCATCGACGTTCTGGGAATTGATGCCCATCTCTTCAGCATTCAGCATGGCGAAAAGCGTCCAGCGCACAATAGAGAACCATTCGTCATCGCCACGGCGGACTACCGGCCCAAGCGGTTCTTTAGAGATAACTTCTGGCAGCACGATCCATTCGGCAGGGTTGCTTAATTTGATTCGCAATGCATACAGTTGTGACTGATCCGAGGCCAGCGTATCGCAGCGACCAGATTCCAGTGCCTTCGCGGATTCGTCAGAGCGATCGAAGGTCACGGGCGTGTACTTCATTTTGTTCGCCTTGAAGTAATCGGCGACGTTGAGCTCGGTGTCTGTACCAGCCTGAATACAGACCGTTGCGCCATCCAGCTCTTTCGCGCTTTTTAGCCCCGCTTTATCGTGCGTCAGGAAACCAATGCCATCGTAATAAGTGACACCAGTAAATGCCATTCCCATACCTGCGTCACGAGATGAAGTCCAGGTTGTATTACGGGAGAGTAAATCCACTTCGCCGGATTGCAATGCAGTGAAACGTTCTTTTGCGGTGAGCGGGGTGTATTTCACTTTTGTGTCGTCGCCAAATACAGCGGCGGCAACGCCACGACAAACATCAACATCAATACCAGAAAACTTGCCATCTGCATCGGCATAAGAGAATCCAGGCAATCCGTCACTGATCCCGCATTGTACAAAACCTTTTTTCTTTACGGCATCGAGTGTCGCGCCAGCCTGTGCCTGATTTGCAACGGCAAGCAGCACGCTGGCGGCAGCCAGTGTGGCTATCATCATCTTTTTCATAATGCTTCCTGTGAGGCGAAAATTATCGTTATAGGACGTTTGGGAAACGCCTTTTACCTGTCTGTGGCCATCCTCTTATAAGCAAAAGTAGTGCCAGCTTTTGCGCACGATTTCGCGTCGCAATAAGCTGAGTGTAGACAGGAAATAATAAAAACAGCGCCCCGCAATGGTGCGAAAATGAAACATGCGCCACATTTTGGCGCAAAATATTTACTCGTATTTTGCTAAGCAGAATAATGATTATTGGCGTGAGTATCGGTGGGGAGGATGTGATTAAAAAATAAATTAATGCGTTATTTCGACATTGAGATAATGCTGCGAGATAAAATGCTTAATTAAAATGGGATTAGCCAGCGAAATATAGCGGTGTTTAACGTATTGGTAGATTCTGTATCGTTAAACAGAGCGCGAAAGTCCGCGCTCTGTTCAGTTATTTTGACAGAGCAATGATCCCCATCGTAAGGCCGGCGACAGCCGCTGCTCCGCCAGCAATAGCCCCGGCAGTTTCCCAGTTATCCTGTGTTGTACCTTTCATACAGGTATTGGTGTGAACCAGGCGTCCCTGATCGTCATAAACCGGAACGCAGGGGGAATCGTGAGCACAGCCCGCCAGCAATGCAGTGAGCAATGCCACAGGAATTAATCTTTTCATGGTGTTACCTCAGTAATAACGCTAACGCTTAATAAGTTAACTCTCTTATTAACGAGCTGAGTACCATTTTATCACTGGAGGTTATAAATCTTGCGGAATGAATAATGACAAATTATGTGAATTGTAAAAATAGTGAAGGGAACATGGGCTACGAAAAGTTTTTAAAGAGTGAGCAGAAGATTATCTTATTAATTTTTATGGTTTTCACTAAAAATAATAAAGGCGCCCGAAAGCGCCTTTATGTTTCTGATTTACCCTTTAAAGCAACGGCGGATCACGACAAAGAACACCGGTACGAAGAAAATAGCCAGCAATGTTGCAGAGACCATTCCGCCCATTACACCGATACCCACTGCGTTCTGCGCGCCACTGCCGGCACCATTACTGATAGCCAGTGGTAATACGCCGAGAATAAAGGCGAGAGAGGTCATCAGGATAGGACGCAGGCGCATACGTACTGCCATCAGCGTCGCTTCGACAACACCTTTTCCCTCTTTCTCCATCAGATCCTTAGCGAACTCAACAATCAATATGGCGTTTTTGGCCGATAAGCCAATTGTCGTTAACAAACCCACCATAAAGTAAACGTCATTTTTTTGATTAAAGATTGTCGCTGCCAGCAGCACGCCGACAATCCCTAACGGCACGACCAACATAACCGAGACAGGTATTGACCAGCTTTCATAGAGCGCAGCAAGGCACAGGAAAACCACCACGAAGGAGATTGCCACCAAAGCAGGAGCCTGGTTGCCCGATAAGCGTTCCTGATACGACATACCTGTCCAGTCATAACCAATGCCTGCAGGTAATTTTGACGCAAGGTTTTCCATCAACGCCATGGCATCGCCGGAACTGGTTCCTGGCGCAGCTTCCCCCTGAATCTCCATTGACGGCAGACCGTTGTAGCGTTCCAGTCGTGGAGAACCATACACCCAATGTGAAGTGGTAAAGGAAGAGAATGGCACCATTTCACCATTGGCGCTGCGGACGTAAAGTTTATCGACATCTTCTGGCAGCATACGGAATTTGGCATCCGCCTGAACATAAACCTTTTTCACACGGCCACGGTCGATGAAGTCGTTAACATAAGTCCCGCCCAACGCCGTAGAAATGGTCTGATTGATGTCAGAAAGCGAAACGCCTAATGCCTGCGCCTTTTCCTGGTCAACTTCAAGTTTGAATTGCGCGGTATCTTCCAGGCCATTAGGGCGCACACTGACTAAGCTGCCAGGATGTTGCGCCGCCATGCCAAGCAGCTGGTTACGAGCCTGGGTTAGGGCATCGTGACCCAGCCCTGCCTGATCAATTAACTCAAAGTCAAAACCCGTTGCCGTGCCCAGTTCAACAATAGCAGGCATATTAAACGGAATGACAAAACCGTCGCGGATCTTACCCAATTCCATTTTGGCGCGATGGATAACCGCTTCCGCGCTGTTTTCCTCACCACTACGTTCTTCCCATGGTTTCAGGCTGACGAAGGCCATCCCGGCGTTTTGCGCCTGGCCGCTGAAGCTAAACCCGTTAACCGTAAAGACACTTTCAACGTTTGCTTTTTCATTGTGCAGGTAGTAATCCGTCACCTGATCCAACACTTTTTGCGTCCGCTCTTGCGTCGCGCCAGCGGGCAACTGAATCATGGTCAGAAAGACACCCTGATCCTCTTCAGGCAAGAAGGAAGAGGGAAGACGTAAAAACAACACCACCATTCCAGCAACAATCAGCGCATAGATCAGTAAATATCGTCCTGTGGAACCGAGGATTTTGCCGACGCTGTTGGTGTAGTGATTAACGCTATGATCGAAGGTAGTATTAAACCAGCCGAAGAAACCGCCCTTATTTTCGTGATGCTCAGCAGAGACGGGTTTGAGCAGCGTTGCACATAACGCCGGGGTGAGAATCAATGCCACCAGAACAGAAAGCGCCATTGCCGAAACGATGGTGATAGAGAACTGGCGATAAATTGCCCCGGTAGAGCCGCCGAAGAATGCCATTGGAATAAATACCGCTGACAGCACCATCGCGATACCCACCAGTGCGCCCTGAATTTGCGACATTGATTTTTCCGTCGCTTCTTTTGGCGGGAGCTTATCCTCCATCATTACGCGCTCGACGTTCTCCACCACCACTATCGCATCATCGACGAGCAGCCCAATGGCAAGCACCATCCCGAACATCGTTAGTGTGTTGATGGAGTAACCAAAAGCGGCGAGGATGGCAAACGTCCCTAACAACACCACGGGCACAGCAATGGTGGGGATCAGCGTTGCTCGCATATTCTGCAAGAACAGATACATCACCAGGAATACCAGCATAATGGCTTCGAACAGCGTTTTTACCACTTCGTGAATAGAAAGCTGGACGAATGGCGTGGTGTCATAAGGGTAGAGAACCTTCATTCCCTGCGGGAAGAATGGCTGTAATTCCGCCAGTTTTGCCTTGATGGCTTTCGCGGTATCGAGAGCGTTCGCACCGGTTGCCAGCTTAATACCCAGGCCCGCCGCCGGTTTACCGTTGATGCGAGCGATAACGTTATAGTTTTCACCGCCAAGTTCAACCCGTGCGACATCTTTCAGGCGCACAACCGAACCGTCGCTGTTCACGCGCAGGGTAACTTTGCCGAACTCTTCCGGATTTTTTAACCGCGTCTGAGCAATAATTGAGGCGTTCAACTGTTGCCCTGGTAAAGCAGGCGTTCCGCCCAACTGTCCGGCAGCAATCTGATCGTTCTGCACTTTCAACTGGTTAATTACATCAACCGGTGTCAGCTTATATTTGTTCAGCAGATCGGCGTCCAGCCAGATACGCATCGCATACTGTGCGCCAAAGAGTTGCACGTCACCAACGCCATTCAGGCGGCTAAGCGTATCTTTAACGTTAGAGGCCACATAGTCCGAGATATCGTCCTGTGTGGTGTCTGGGTTATCAGAGACAAAGCCCGCCACCATTAGATAGCTGCTACTGGATTTTTCAACGCTGATCCCCTGCTGTTGAACTTCCTGCGGCAGCAACGGCGTAGCGAGCTGGAGTTTGTTCTGCACCTGCACTTGCGCGATATCTGGATCGGTTCCGGACTGGAAGGTGAGGGTAATTGTCACGCTACCGGCGGAATCGCTGGTCGAGGACATATACATCAGGTTATCGATACCATTCATATTCTGTTCGATAACCTGCGTCACCGTATCCTGTACGGTCTGCGCATCAGCGCCCGGATAGTTTGCCGAAACAGAAACCGCAGGCGGCGCAATGGTTGGGTACTGGGCGACGGGCAATTGTAGGATCGCCAGTGCGCCCGCCATCATCAGAATAATGGCCAGCACCCATGCAAATATCGGTCGTCGAATAAAAAAGTTTGCCATGTCAGATTGCCTTACTTCGATGCAGTATCTGCGGGGGTATCGGTAGTGGCTTTAACCTGCTCTCCCGGGCGCGCTTTTTGCAGGCCGCTGACAATGACTTGATCGCCAGATTTCAGCCCTTCGCTAATCAACCATTTATCGCCAATCGCCTGGCTGGCAACGACAGGACGCGCTTCAACCTGACTTTTATCGTTAACAATCAGCACGGTTGCGTCACCACGCGGTGTGCGGCTAACGCCTTGTTGCGGGATAAGAATGGCATCGGGTTGTACACCTTCATTAATCCGTGCGCGCACAAACATACCCGGCAAAAGCGTATGTTGTGGGTTAGGGAAGACGGCACGTAGGGTTATGGAGCCGGTGCTTTCATCAACGGTCACATCGGAGAACTGCAGTGTGCCTTTCAGGGGATAGGTTTGACCGTTTTCCATGACCAACTCTACGTTGCTGGTGGCGTTTTCCTTATGCAAATTCCCTTGCACTACGGACTGCTTCAGCCTCATAAAATCGTTGCTGGATTGGGTAACATCGACGTAGATAGGATCGAGCTGCTGGACAGTTGCCAGTTCGGTCGTTTGCCCGTTAGTGACGAGCGCACCTTCGGTCACAGTAGATTTGCCGATACGTCCGCTAATTGGCGCAGTCACTTTGGTATAAGCGAGATTGATTCGTGCGCTTTCGACGGTGGCTTTTGCCGCAATCACGGAGGCATCGGCCTGGCGAGCATCAGCAATGGCTTGATCGTACTCCTGCTGACTAATGTATTTCGTTCCCACGAGTGGAACGTAACGTTTTACCGTCAAATGCGCGATGGCGGCGGCGGCTTCACTTTTCGCCAGTTCGCCCTTCGCGCTGTCATAACTTGCCTGATAGGTCGCTGGATCGATCTGGTACAGGGACTGTCCTGCCTGCACATCGCTACCTTCAGTGAAATTACGATTCAGTACGATCCCACTAACCTGTGGGCGAACTTCAGCGATACGGAAAGCGTTGGTGCGGCCTGGTAATTCAGTCTTAACTTCTAGCGGGGCCGTTTTCACAACATGAACGGTAACCTGCGGTTCACCGACGTGAGCTTTCTCTTCTCCCTTATCGTTACAACCTGCGATTAAAGCAGCGGAGAACAGGATAAAGGAGGGCAGGAGGAAAAACCTGGCATGTTTCGTCATTACTATTCCTCAAAAAACCAAAAGCGCGTTATTTACCCGAAAAGGCAACGCGTTAACTCGCAGAAAGAAAAATACAGTTCGCTATCCTACAAATTATCATTCGTCGATGTAAGGAATAGTTATGAATACTGGCGTCTAAGGCACATAAACACAAAAAAAGATTAATATTCTAATGTTTTGTTTTGCCGCTAATTGAAATGAGATGAATTACTTTCACTTAAAATGAAATATGCATTCATTAAATGAATGCATAGTGGATAAATGATAGGCTTGAATTATTTGACGATTTATAGTAACTCAATATTAGCCTCTCGTATAAATATGCGTTAGGTGATAGATTACCCTTCGCTATTTTCTCACCCTGTGTCGAATATATTTATTTTCTGAATAATTAATCATGGCAAAAAGAACCAAAGCCGAAGCCCTGAAGACCCGGCAAGAACTGATTGAAACTGCCATCGCCCAGTTTGCGCAGCATGGTGTAAGCAAGACGACACTCAACGACATTGCCGACGCCGCTAACGTCACACGTGGCGCTATCTACTGGCACTTCGAAAACAAGACCCAATTGTTTAATGAGATGTGGCTGCAACAACCATCATTGCGGGAGTTAATCCAGGAGCGACTGGCGGCAGGGTCAGACCATAACCCGTACCAGCAATTGCGTGAAAAACTGATTGTTGGCTTGCAATATATTGCCGAAATTCCCCGCCAACAGGCATTACTACAAATCTTATATCACAAATGTGAATTTAATGATGAGATGCTGGCAGAGGCAGTAATACGCGAGAAGATGAGCTTTAATCCGCAGACTCTGCGCGAAGTATTGCAATCATGTCAGCAACAAGGGTATGTAGCTAAAAGCCTCGACTTAGACGTCGTAATGATTATTATTGATGGTGCCTTCAGCGGTATTGTTCAAAACTGGTTAATGAATATAGCGGGTTACGATCTTTATAAACAAGCACCCGCATTAGTCGATAATGTATTAAGAATGTTTATGCCAGATGAAAACACAACGAAATTAATTCATAAAACAAATGAATTAGGTATCGTATAAAGTTACATTCTATTGTGAAAATCCAGTTCGTCACAGTTAACCAGTTTTAGCGGATTAACCGAGTTCATATTGCGACATTTGTCTGTTTCTGTTGCCAGTAGTTCAATCCACTGCATCAGTAAGGTATCAAACAGAAAAACGGAGACAGCGAAAACGACGAGCCACCAATACTTGCGAATCATTACCTGAGCCTGTGCATGTTTAACCAAGTCTGGCAGGAAATATACACGAAATGAATAATCTGAAAACCAGGCTTACACTTCCTTTACTTTGCAATGAGATCGGGGTCAACTTCGCTGATCCGGCTTCGTTTTGACAGGTTGCCGGTCTTTCTTTTTTTCACTTTCGCCAGATCTTCCACGGAGTAATGTGACACGACATCCAGCCGTCGAAGTCCCATCTTGATGTACTCGCTGTTAATCTCAATACCAATGAATTTTCGCCCGCTGGCGACGGCTACGGCGCCGGTAGTAAAGCTACCGGCAAACGGATCGAGAACGACATCGCCAGGGTTGGAAGAAGCGAGAATTATGCGCTTCAGTAATGCTTCCGGTTTTTGCGTCGGATGGTTTTCATATTCATCCATCAAATAACGCACGCGCGGAAAATCCCAGACATTACCCGGTACTTTTTGGTGATTGTAAGGCTGTGGAGGATTTTTGCGATAATCGATCAACGCGCGTTGCGCACCGGTTTTAGCTTCAACCAGAATAGCATCACCGTTGAACGTGTAGTTCTTTGCATCTTTCACCATCATCAGGATGGGTTCGTACATGGAGCCATAGTGTTTCTTCGCCTGCACCCCAGAACTGTCATATGACCAGACGATGCGACTTTTGATGGTAAAGAACTTGCGGCACTGGATATCGATAAAGGGCATGTTTTCCGTGCTGTTCATGATGTACATACTGCCCTGCTTTTTCAGAACGCGGTGGCACTCTGCAATCACTTCAAACAGCCAGTCGATAAACAGATCTTCTTTCCAGGCTTCGATCAGACCATCAAAATTTTTACCGATGTTATAAGGTGGGTCGGCAAAGATCAGATCGATGCTTTCGGTGGGTAGTTTTTTAAGCTCGGCAAGCGCATCACCGTGAATAATGGTCTTAGCTTCATTACCAAACCGGGTCGGTTCACATCCTGTTCTCATGGTCACTCCCTTTGTGACACCTATAAAAAAGGCGCTTCCCCATGCCGAGTAGCGCCTTTTTAATCAAGCATTTAGCTAACCTGAATTAGTTCATGCCGTACTTTTTCAATTTTTTACGCAGCGTACCACGGTTGATGCCCATCATCAGCGCAGCACGGGTCTGGTTACCACGGGTGTATTGCATCACCATGTCCAACAGGGGCTGTTCTACTTCAGCCAGTACCAGCTCATAGAGGTCATTCACATCCTGACCATTCAGTTGAGCAAAATAGTTCTTCAGTGCCTGTTTAACCGAGTCACGCAGGGGTTTTTGGGTTACCTGATCCTGAGAGTTAACGGTAGAAACGGTCAGTACGTCAGAATTTACGCGTTGTTCGAACATAGTTCTGTCAGCTCTTTATTTCTGTTTACGCAAAATTTTCGAAGTATGCCTCCAACGCCTCCAGCTGTTCGCTGGCATCCTCAATGGCGTTGAATGTGCGCCGAAACTGGTCATTTGGAGCGTGTTCCTGGAGATACCAGGAAACGTGTTTACGTGCAATTCGGTATCCTTTTGCCGGACCATAAAAGTCATGCAGTTCCCGAACGTGCGCGCAAAGCAAGCGCTTAACCTCTGCCAAAGGCAGCGGGGGCAGCAACTCCCCAGTGTCCAGATAATGCTGGATTTCCCGAAAGATCCAGGGTCTTCCCTGAGCTGCACGGCCTATCATCAGAGCATCCGCCCCTGTATAGTCGAGCACAGCTCTGGCTTTAAGCGGGTCAGTAATGTCGCCATTCGCGATAACCGGAATGGAAACTTTCTGCTTAACTGCCCGAATACTGTCGTACTCAGCTTCTCCATTGAACAAACAGGCGCGTGTACGGCCATGAATGGTCAGAGCCTGAATGCCACAGTCTTCAGCCAGTTGGGCAATCTCTTCACAGTTACGGTGTTCCGGCGCCCAGCCGGTGCGAATCTTCAGGGTAACAGGAACGTCCACTGCATTGACGACCTCGGTAAGGATCGATTTAACGACATCCGGGTACTGCAAGAGGGCTGAACCTGCGAGCTTGCGATTCACTTTTTTAGCCGGGCAACCCATATTGATATCAATAATCTGGGCACCGCTTTCCACGTTAATACGTGCTGCATCTGCCATTTCTTTCGGATCGCTACCGGCAATTTGCACGGTACGAATACCGGGTTCATCAATGTGCACCATCCGTAAACGAGATTTGTCGCTTTCCCAAACCTGAGGGTTAGAAGACATCATCTCGGATACTGTCAATCCGGCTCCCATCTCGTAGCACAACGTCCGAAAAGGTCTGTCTGTAATGCCAGCCATGGGCGCTGCGATCAGGCGATTTCTGAGCTGATATTGTCCGATGCGCATGAGTTAAGAAATGACCATACTGTGACTGCAAGGCGGCGTATATTACGCATTTTTTGCACGAGATGAAAGGCCAAACTTTGACCAATCCTCTGAGATGGATCAAAGAATTGCATTTAAAATGAGCGTGGCGCGATAATTACTCATAAAAATCATCATATTAGAAAATAGTGACTAAAATTTACACTCAAAGAAATTTGAGTAAGTTCTCAATTTTTCTTTATGAATGAAAATTTTGGCACGCAAATTTGCGTAAATAATCGGCAAATTTACGTGCCTTTTGTGACCTTGCTCGCACTTTGCTCTGCATCACCATGCGGTGATGCGAAGGTTAATTCTTACGACCGGTAATGCGACACCACTCTTCTTTTTCCACAACCGGGTCGAGCGTGAAGTTAGCTGCATAAGCCTCACAAACGCTCTCTGCCTGGCTTGCCAGAATACCGGAAAGGCCCAGCAAACCGCCTGAAACCGGCAGGACGCTGATTAACGGTGCCAGTTCACGTAATGGCCCTGCCAGGATATTAGCGACCACCACGTCGGCTTTCATTTCTTCTGGCTGATCTTTCGGGAGATAGAGTTCCAGACGGTCAGAAACGCCATTACGTTCGGCGTTGTCGCGGCTGGCCTGAATCGCCTGCGGATCGATATCAATACCAATAGCTTTTGCTGCACCCAGCTTCAGCGCCGCGATAGCCAGAATGCCGGAACCACAACCAAAGTCGATGACCGTTTTACCGGTTAAATCGAGGCTGTCGAGCCATTGCAGGCACAGAGAGGTTGTTGGATGAGTCCCTGTACCAAACGCCAGCCCTGGGTCTAACATCACGTTAACCGCATTTTCGTCCGGCACATCACGCCAGCTTGGGCAGATCCACAGACGTTCACCAAAGCGCATCGGGTGGAAATTATCCATCCATTCGCGCTCCCAGTCTTTATCTTCCAGTTGTTCGATTTTATGCGCGAAGCCCGCGCCGAGCAGCGGATGGTTTTCCAGAATCGCCACCACGTCATTCATGTCGGTTTCAGCGTCGAACAGACCTATCACATCGGTATCGCCCCACAGGCGAGTTTCGCCAGGCAGAGGCTCAAACACCGGCGTATCGTGGGTGTCCTGAAAAGTGATAGAAACGGCACCTGCTTCCATCAGCGCATCGCTAAGATCTTCTGCGTTCGCGCCGGTGGTGTTCAGTTTCAGTTGGATCCAAGGCATGGCAAAACTCTTTATTTATCAGTAGTCAAAACGGTAGCTTGCGGGACGGATGTACCGAAACGGTTTCCGACCAGGAAAGCCAGCAAACTTAGCAGTAACGAGGGCACGATAGGGTGGAAGCCCAGGTACTGAATATTCAGCGTCGCAAGTACGGCATACAGCACGCCGCCGACGATCATCGCACTTAGCGCGCCTTTGGCGTTGGCGCGTTCCCAATAAAGACCCAGCACCAGCGGCCACAGGAAAACGGCTTCCAGCCCACCGAAGGCCAGCAAATTCAGCCAGATGATCATTTCTGGCGGCTTCCAGGCGGCAAGCAGCAGCAACGCGCCGAGAACTAACGTAATTACTGCCGACATCCGCTTCAGACGCGTCTCATTTTGCATTTGATCCGGACGGATATTCAGATAGAGATCTTTAATGATCGTAGCGGAACTTTGCAGCAATTGGGCGTTGATTGTTGACATGATCGCAGCCATTGGTGCAGCAAGGAAGATCCCGGCAGCAAACGGTGGCAGCACTTTTACCATCAGCGTCGGGATCACCAGATCCGGCACGGTGAGATCGGGGATCACTGCACGACCTAACGCTCCGGCAAGGTGCATTCCAAACATCAGGATCGCCACTACAACCGTACCAATGATGATCCCACGATGTACTGCTTTACTGTCTTTATAAGAGATGCAGCGTACCGCAGTATGTGGCAGACCAATCACGCCAAAGCACACCAGCACCCAGAACGACGTCATAAAGGCAGGTGACAGAATATCGTCAGCACCTTGTGGCGTAACCAGTTGTGGATCGATGGTTTGCAGCGTCTCTACTGCGTTGCTTAAGCCGCCAGCAGCATGAACCACGCCGACCAGCAGCACAATGGTGCCAATCAGCATCACCAGTCCTTGCATGGTGTCGTTCAGCACGCTGGCGCGAAAGCCGCCAAAGGCGGTATACAACGCAATACTAATACCGAAAATTAGCAGCCCGGTTTCATAAGGAATACCCGCAGCGGTTTCCAGCAGACGCGCACCGCCGATAAACTGCACGGTCATTGCACCAACGAACGCAACCAGCAAACTCAAACTCGCCAGCCACACCAGAAGACGGCTCTGGTAGCGGGCAAACAGCATATCGTTCAGCGTCACCGCATTGTAGCGGCGCGCGAGAATCGCGAACTTTTTGCCAAGAATACCGAGTGAAAGCCATACCGCAGGCAACTGGATCATCGCCAGCAACACCCAGCCCAGCCCGTATTTATAAGCAGCACCTGGCCCGCCGATAAACGAACTGGCACTGATATAGGTTGCGGTGAGCGTCATCGCCAGCACAATACCGCCCATAGAACGGCTGCCGAGGAAATACTCATTAAGGAACGTGCCCGCGCTCCGTTTACGCATCGCGTAGACAGAGATCCCGAACACCACCACCAGATAGGCGACCAGCGGTAGAATTACTTCAAGCTGCATCGTCATCCTCCAGCGGGATATCGCGATAGATAAATTTTACCATTGCCCAGCACAGTCCAATAAACAGCAGCGGCGTCAGGATGCAGGCCATCTCAAACCAGCGCGGAAAGCCGGTAAAACCGGGGGCAACGCCAGGTAAGTAAGCGGCTACTAACCATACTGCCAGATACAAAAGGGTCAGCCCCAGCGCCCAGCGCGCCTCTTTATGGGCCTGAACAAAACGAGTGTCCACGGAAGGGGTCCTCCTCATGGGGGGATACGAGAAACGGGCAATTCTACGGCAAGTCTTCAGGCAGGGAAAACAATCTGACAGAAAATTGCCGTTCAGTGCCGTTGCAAAAAGTCTTCAATGTCAGCCAGTGAGGATATCCCTTCCATCGGGCCTTGCTGCATTACGGCGAGTGCGCCGCTGGCGTTAGCATATTGTAACGCCTTGTGTGCCGGGAAACCCGACAAGAAAAGAGTGACAAAAGTAGCGCCAAAGCAGTCGCCAGCACCGGTTGGATCGATGATTTCGCTATCGTGGCCTGCAATATGCTGGGCGTGTAATGTCCCGTTTTTTAGTTGGTAATAGCTGGCTCCACGCTGGGCGCGTTTTATCGCCACATGTTTTACGCCGCCGTGGAGAAGATCGCTAACAATCTGTTCTTCTGACAGATTTTTGTGACGGGCGAAGAAAGGGAGTTCGCTTTCGCTTGGGATAAAGATATCTGTATATTCAATTAAATAATCGAGAGCCTGCGCCATTTCGGGAATACTCAGCATCTCTTTGCGAATATTGGGGTCGAAAGAGACGGTGCCGCCAGCAGATTTGATCGTTGTTATCGCTTTGCGCATGACATCGATCATACGAAATGAGAACAGTGATGAACCCACAATGTGCAGATGATTACACTGTCTTAGCAAATCCTTATCAATGTGCCCGGCAGTAAACAAACCGCAGGCACTATTAGGAATATTAAAGACGAAATCCCGTTTCAGCGGATTTTGATAACTGACAAACGCTGTGCCTGTTACAGCATTGTTCATTATGTGGATACCATCGGTAATGACACCTTCATGACGCAGGCGTTCAATAATGAGACGGCCAAAATCATCGTTACCAACGCAACCGAAGAAAATAGCCCGCCGGGACAATTTTGCTACCTGTGCAGCAAAGATTGCTGGTGCGCCGCTGGGAAATGGCCCGATAAACTCCCCTGGCTGAGTGAATTTTTGTTGTGGGTTGCGGGACAAAAACTCGGCCAGCAATTCTCCCATAGCGCAGATGGTTATTGTCACAAAACCCCTCTCATTCCTGAAGCCTTTCGCGATTGGACCAGGTAAAGCAGTCATTGCTGGTATAAAGAATAACGAAATCAGCAGACTGCAATTGCTGCTGATATCGTTCGTTCATGCTGCGACTGACAATCACATTTTCTGCCTGATGAAGATGTCCGATAGCAGCCGTCGATGAATCGGTATTGGCAGTGACGATTACTGTCTTATTCTGGGCATTGTCAAAACAGAGTTGCCAGGCGGCGGCAACTCTGGGGGTATTGATATTCAGAGTACCATCTGCATCCAGATGACTGATTTCCAGAATGCTATGGGTAATGGTGAAATGCTGAAGCGCCTGTTCGAGCGGTTTTCCCGCCAGTGCGGTGTCAGGGCGCAGCATTTCACTGCCAGCCAGAATTATTTCGCCATCAATAAACTGATTTGCCAGCAGCGCATGTTCGGGATCGTTAGTGATCAGACGCAGTTTTTTTACTTCGCTGAGTAATGGAATGATCTTGCGGCAGATTGTTCCATGTCCAAGAAATAGCGTGTCACGATCGCTGATAAGGCGGGCACAATGCCGCGCAATTTCCATTTGTTGGGTCAGAGACAATATCGTAATGGGTGGTGCCGATTCAGGTTCAGGGGCGAGTGGTGTCGCAATGGCACCACCAAAAGAACGCTTTAAATACCCCTGTTGCTCCAGATAACTGAGATCGCCACGGATTGTCACGCCAGAGACACCAAGTTGAGCAGATAAGTCATCAACTTTGATTTCACCCTGGGTAGCAACAATTTCTGCAATTTTTAATCTTCGTTTCAGTAGGTTAGATGATTTTCTCGGCACGTTAACACTCATCATTGGCCTTTAATGCGTAACACTATAGCCCCTTGTATTTTTCTTTGAAAGTTACCCTTCAACGTTATCTACATTTTGAAAACAAAATACTGGATAAAAAAACAGCAACGCAATGTATTTAATTTATTGAAATTAATAAGAAATATTTTTATTGAGATATTTTGTGATGGTTTCGTTTATAAAGTAAAAACCAATTTTAGTTATATCTTGTAAGTTGTTTTGACGATATTCGACATGCATCACGCTTTTTGGCGCTTTTGCTGTGCTACTTTGCTTTCAAAATGAAAGTAATAATTCTCTTTCTTCGTTTTGTAAGAAGAACGCCGAAAAACAGGAGCCGTGATGTACATCATTTCAAGCAAAAACATGCTGAAAAAAGCCCAGTCAGAGGGATATGCCGTCCCCGCTTTCAATATTCATAACCTTGAAACATTACAGGTTGTCGTTGAGAGCGCCGCACAACTTCGCTCTCCCGTTATGCTGGCGGGAACTCCCGGTACTTATCGTTATGGCGGAGTGGGAAGTTTAATTTCGTTAGTACAATCTCTGGCTCATGAGTACCGCCTGCCATTAGTCCTGCATCTCGACCACCATGAAGAGCGCGATGATATTTTTAACAAAGTACGCGCAGGGATTCGTTCAGTCATGATTGATGGTTCTCATCTGCCGTTTGAAGAAAATATAGCGCGGGTGAAAGAAGTCACTACGTTTTGCCACAGCCTTGATGTCAGCGTCGAGGCTGAACTGGGCCGCCTTGGCGGGCAGGAGGATGATCTGCTGGTGGATGAAAAAGATTCGGCTTATACCTCACCTGTTGCAGCCGCAGAGTTTGCACAACGCACACAAATTGACTCCCTGGCGGTAGCAATAGGCACTGCACATGGCTTGTATGCGAATGAACCACGTCTGGATTTTGCCCGGCTGGAACAAATTCGTCAGTTAGTGGATGTTCCGTTGGTGTTGCATGGCGCTTCGGGGTTATCGGAACAGGACATTCAGCACTGTATCCGCAGCGGTATCTGCAAAGTGAATGTTGCGACAGAACTGAAAATTGCTTTTGCCGATGCGTTAAAAGGATATTTCTACAACAACCCGGCGGCAAATGATCCTCGCCATTATATGCAGCCAGCAAAAGCCGCTATGAAGGAAGTCGTTACGCGCATTATCGGCGTTTGCGGCAGTGAAGGAAAAATTTAATACGTTGTACCCTACAAAAACAATGAGGACTGTTTATGAAAAATATTAAATTACTTGGCTCGGCAATGTTGGTGAGTCTGGCGTTGTTCTCACAAAGCTCATTAGCAAAAGAGTATAAAATTGGTGCATCATTATTAACGCAACAACATCCTTTTTATATCGATCTTGCGAATGCAATGAAAGAAGAAGCTAAAAAAGATAATATCAATTTAAGCGTTTCTATTGCCAACCAGGATTTAAATAAGCAACTTTCAGATGTCGAAGATTTTATTACTAAAAAAGTGGATGCCATTATTATCTCTCCAGTGGACTCTAAAGGTGTACAGGCTGCGATAATTAAAGCCGACAAAGCTGGTATCCCTGTTATCACTGTTGATGTTGCTGCGGAAGGTGTTCCGGTAGTATCGCATGTTGCGACCGATAACTACGCGGGAGGTGTTGAAGCGGGCAAGTTAATGGGAAAACTATTGAACGGCAAAGGGTCTGTAGCCATTATTTCTTACCCGGCACTGCAATCGGTAGTTGCGCGCGTCGATGGTTTTAAAAAAGGGTTAAGCGATACACCGGAGATTAAAATTGTTGCTGAGCAACCGGGTATTACGCGTGCTGAAGCGTTAACGACGGCACAAAATATTATGCAGGCAAACGCCAACCTGAATGGGCTGTTTGGTTTTGGTGATGATGCCGCACTGGCAGCGGTTATAGCGGCGAAATCTGCGCATAACGACAATATCAAAATTATCGGTTTTGATGGCATGAAAGAAGCGCGCGATGCCGTAGACAGTGAAAAAACCTTTGCCGCAGTGATTCGACAATACCCGGATCAAATGGGCGCTAAAGCGATTGATGCCGCTGTGGATCATCTCAATGGTAAACCGGTAGAAAAAATGATCCCGGTACAACCCGGCGTTTATACAGGTAAATAATAAACATCTTCAACTCACAACAAAACGTCATCGGCGTTTTGTTGTGACACCGAGGTCATTATGACGGATGTTATTCTTGATGTTTCGCATATTGCGAAGACATTTGGTCATGTTCAGGCGTTAAAAGATATTACACTCTCCTTACGCAAAGGGCGGGTGCATACTTTATTAGGCGAGAATGGAGCGGGTAAATCGACATTAATGAAAATACTCGCTGGAGTTTATCCGCCAACTCAGGGAACGATAAAACTACGTGGTGAAACCATCACCATTAATAATCCACAACATTCACGCCAGTTAGGGATTGCTATTATTTTTCAGGAATTAAGCCTGAGCAACAATATGACAGTGGCGGAAAACATTTATGCCAATAATGAACCACGCCGTTTTGGCATTATTAACGATAAAAAAATGCTCGCAGATTGCCAGAGTCTGCTCGCGGAACTGGGCATCCCACTGGATCCGCTGGAAATGGTCGGCAATATGTCGATGGCGCATCGTCAACTGGTAGAAATCGCCAAAGCATTAAGCTACGCGGCGGATGTCGTGATTATGGATGAGCCGACATCTTCGCTCAGTGATAACGAAGCAGAGATTTTGTTTAATATTATTGAAAAGTTAAAACAGCGAGGATGTGCGGTTATTTATATCTCTCACCGCATGGATGAAATTATGCGGATTTCGGATGATATTTCAGTGATCCGCGATGGTGAATATATTGCAACGCATGAAAAGAAAAACAGTGATATCCAGCATTTGATTGCCCAGATGGTTGGGCGGGAAATGAAAAATATCTGGCCAGCACGTCTTGGGGAAAAGCCGGATGAAAATGTTCCTGCAAAACTGGAAGTAAAAAATCTTTCCCATCCTTCGCTCTTCAAGGAGGTTAATTTTGCTGTTCGCTCGGGGGAAGTGCTGGGATTTTTTGGCCTTGTAGGTGCCGGGCGTTCTGATGTCATGAAGGCGCTGTTTGGCCTTATTCCGTACCACGGAACAGTGTTGATTGATGGCAAAGAGGTCAGGATCGCTAATCCCAAACAGGCCATTGATCATGGAATTGCTTTCGTAACGGAAAACCGCAAGGAAGAAGGGTTGGTGCTGATGCACGACGTCAATATGAACACGCACCATGTGGCGTTTCAATATAACGCTTCGCGGATGGGACTCATTAATCACCGGCAAGAAGAGGCGAGAACGGTTAAATCTGTCGCCAGAATGAACACAAAAGTGAGTTCCGTACATCAGGCTGTGGGGGCGCTGAGCGGCGGCAATCAACAAAAAATCGTGTTATCGAAATGGCTGGAGAAAACCCCGCGAATTTTATTGCTTGATGAGCCAACGCGCGGTGTGGATGTCGGCGCAAAATTTGAAATTTATAACGTGATACGCCAACTGGCGGCGGCGGGGACGTCCATTATTCTGGTGTCTTCTGAACTGCCAGAGGTTATGGCGCTAAGCGATCGTCTGGTGGTGATGCGTAATAAAACAATTGCCGATATTTATTCATGTGAAAATTTAACGCAGACGCAAGTAATGACCGCTGCAACAGGAGTGCGCTAAATGACAGAGAAAACTCTCTCCAGTCCAAAACGTTCTGAAATTCCCATCGCAAATAGCTTTAAAAAAGTCTTCAGGCAATATGGCGGTATCCTCAGTGGAATGGTGGTGTTAATCATTCTGTTCAGTTTTATTAATGACAGTTTTTTTACCACCAATAACATCACCAACATCATTCTTCAGGTGTCGATAATTGCAATTACCGCCTATGGAATGACTTATGTTCTTTTACTTGGCGATATTGATTTATCGGTCGGTTCAACTATTGCATTGATTGGTACATTTGCTGCGCTTGGGGCTTCATGGGGAATTCCATTTATTTTATTGGTTCCATTATCCATTATTGCAGCACTGGCTCTGGGGATGATAAATGGTGGCTTGACGGCTATAGCGGGTATCCCTTCGTTTATTGTCACCGTTGCTACTATGGGGATCTTCCGTGGGATCGCTTATATAGTGACTGACGGTATGCCTGTCATGATTAAAGATGATGCCTTTCTGGCGCTGGGGAACGGTGAATTTCTCTATATACCTATTCCTATCTGGATATTAATAATCTTATTGCTGGTTAATCATTTTATTCTTACTAAAACAACCTTTGGTCGGAAAATATATATTACCGGCGGTAATAAAGAAGCGGCAATCTATTCGGGTATTAATGTAACTCGCCTAAAAATTAAAGTCTTTATGATTACGGCGGTGTTAGCAGGCATTAGTGGGATGATCCTCGCCTCGCGCCTTTACTCAGGGCAGCCGAATTCCGCACTTAGCTACGAGTTGGATGCCATTGCTGCTGCCGTATTGGGGGGCACCAGTCTCAACGGTGGTTATGGCACGGTGGTGGGTACGGTGATCGGCGCATTAACCATAGGCATTATTAATAATGGTATGAACTTAATGAACGTTCCCTATTTCTACCAGATGGTGGTTAAAGGATTAGTCATTCTGGTAGCCGTTTATTTTGACGTAAGAAATAAAAGAAAACGCAGCTAATCATTTCAAGGAATTAATCATATGAATAAGGTCTTCACAATTGGAGAAATTCTAGTTGAAATTATGGCGAGTAAAATCGGCCAGCCATTTGACCAACCGGGTGTCTGGAACGGCCCTTATCCCAGTGGCGCGCCTGCTATTTTTATTGACCAGGTAACACGTCTGGGGGTTCCATGCGGTATCATTAGCTGTGTGGGGAATGATGGTTTTGGCGATATTAATATTCATCGCCTGGCGGCTGATGGTGTTGATATCCGGGGAATTTCCATCTTACCTCTGGAAGCTACCGGTAGTGCTTTTGTGACGTATCATAAGTCAGGCGACCGTGATTTTATTTTTAACATTAAGAATGCCGCGTGCGGTAAATTATCAGCGCAGCATGTTGATGAAAATATTCTGAAGGACTGTACCCATTTTCATATTATGGGCTCATCCCTGTTTTCATTTCATATGGTAGACGCAGTAAAAAAAGCAGTAACCATCGTTAAAGCAAATGGTGGTGTTATTTCTTTCGACCCTAATATTCGGAAAGAGATGCTCGATATTCCAGAAATGCGCGACGCCCTCCACTTTGTTCTTGAGTTAACGGATATCTATATGCCCAGCGAGGGCGAAGTGTTGCTCTTGTCGCCACATTCGACGCCGGAGCGTGCAATCGCTGGTTTTCTTGAAGAAGGTGTTAAAGAGGTGATTGTGAAGCGCGGCAATCAAGGTGCCAGTTACTACTCCGAGAATGAGCAGTTTCATGTTGAGAGCTATCCGGTGGAAGAAGTCGACCCAACCGGTGCGGGAGACTGCTTTGGTGGTGCGTGGATTGCCTGCCGCCAGCTAGGGTTTGATGCCCATCGGGCATTGCAATACGCCAACGCCTACGGTGCACTGGCGGTAACCCGACGCGGCCCGATGGAAGGGACTTCCCGGTTGGCGGAGATCGAAGCGTTTATCCAGTGCCATAGCATGACTATTCGGGAAGCCGCGCAATGAATAATGAAATATGGTCGTGGATAGGCGAGCTCTCGCAGGTTGCCGGGATTAAACACTATGAATTACGTAGTGGCAGAGCAAAGGGCACGGAAGCGTTTGATGTCCGCACAGGTGCGGGGCTGGCGTTTACGGTGGTAAAAGATCGTGCGCTGGACATTGCCTGGGCCAGCTATAAAGACACGGCGCTTTCTTTCATCACCCCCAACGGCATCGTCGCGCCAGCTTTTTTTGAGCCGCATGGCAACGGTTTTTTGCGTAGCTTCTATGCGGGGTTATTAACCACCTGCGGGTTAAGCTACATCGGTACGCCCTGTGAAGATAATGGCGAAACGTTAGGATTACATGGGCGCCTGGCTGCGACACCAGCTGAAGAGGTGGGGTATCGCACAGAACGAACCTACGACGGTATTGAATTTATCATCAATGGCAAAGTGCGGGAAACGCGGCTGTTCGGTGAAAATTTGACACTTGAGAGAACCATTTGCAGCCGCTATGGCGAAAATGTGCTGCGCATTGAAGACAGGGTTACTAATCAAGGTTTCACCCGCCAGCCGCTACAAATTCTCTATCACTTTAATTATGGCTGGCCTTTATTATCGCCACGGGCCGAAATATTGCTGTCAGCGAAAAGCGTGACGCCACGGACTCCGCGCGCGGCGGAAGGGTTAGCCAACCATCTGGAGATTTGTGCCCCGCAGCCAGGTTTTGACGAGCAGGTTTACTATCTCACGTTGAATAGTGACGATGACGGAATGAGTAAGGTTGCGCTGGTGAATGCCGAACTGGGATGGGGAATTTACGAAAAATTCGACACCCGGCAGCTACCCAATTTTATCCAGTGGAAAAATTTAGGCGCGGGTGAATATGTTATGGGACTGGAGGTCTGTAATAGTTTTCCTGACGGGCGTGATAAAGAACGAGCGCAGGGGCGTCTGCCCTTTATTGAGCCAGGGGAAACAAAGACATACAGCTTTGAGCTGGGAATTGTTGATGGCGATGCTGAAATTAGTGCGTTGAAAGCGGAAATTGCAGGCTACCGTTAGCGGCAATAAAAACGCCGGGCAGTGTTAACAGGCCCGGCGTGAATGCATTCATTGTTAAACGCGATGAAAGCACCGCGCATCACAATTATTTTTCCTGAAGACCGAGTTTTTTCTCCAGATAGTGGATGTTAGTGCCACCATGCTGGAAGTTCTCGTCGTTCATGATGCGGATCTGCAGATCAACGTTGGTTTTGATACCGTCGATGATCAGCTCCTGCAGCGCATTCTTCATGCGAGCAATCGCCACGTCACGGTTTTCACCGTAGCAAATCAGTTTACCGATCATTGAGTCATAGTACGGCGGCACGGTGTAGCCAGCGTAGATATGAGACTCCCAACGCACGCCAAAACCGCCAGGTGCGTGGAAACGGGTGATTTTGCCCGGGCTTGGCAGGAAGGTATTCGGATCTTCGGCGTTGATACGGCATTCCACCGCATGGCCGCGAACGTGAACTTCTTCTTGCTTGATCGACAGCGGTTGACCTGCCGCGATACGCAGCTGTTCTTTGATCAGGTCAACGCCGGTGATCATTTCAGTAACCGGGTGTTCTACCTGAATACGGGTGTTCATTTCGATGAAATAGAACTCGCCGTTTTCGAACAGGAACTCGAAAGTACCTGCACCGCGATAGCCGATATCAACACACGCTTTAGCGCAACGTTCGCCGATGTAACGACGCAGTTCTGGGGTAATGCCCGGTGCTGGTGCTTCTTCGACCACTTTCTGGTGGCGGCGCTGCATGGAGCAGTCACGTTCCGCCAGATAGATAGCGTTGCCCTGACCGTCCGCCAGTACCTGGATCTCGACGTGGCGAGGATTTTCCAGGTATTTCTCCATGTAAACCATATCATTGCTAAAAGCAGCTTTTGCTTCCGCACGGGTCATGGAGATAGACTGCGCCAGTTCAGCGTCGCTGCGCACAACTCGCATACCGCGACCGCCGCCGCCACCGGAGGCTTTGATAATCACCGGATAACCAATGCGTTTTGCAATGGCGCGGTTTTTATCCATATCGTCGCCCAGCGGGCCGTCAGAACCCGGTACGCAAGGAACGCCAGCTTTTTTCATTGCTGCAATTGCAGACACTTTGTCGCCCATCAGGCGAATAGTGTCTGCTTTCGGGCCGATGAAGATAAAGCCAGAGCGTTCAACCTGCTCGGCAAAATTGGCGTTTTCGGAAAGGAAGCCGTAACCCGGATGGATTGCTACTGCGCCGGTGATTTCAGCGGCGCTGATGATAGCCGGGATGTTCAGATAACTTTTTACTGACGGAGCCGGGCCAATACAGACCGTTTCATCTGCCAGTAATACGTGTTTTAAATCGCGATCCGCGCTGGAGTGCACAGCGACAGTCTTAATGCCCAGTTCTTTACAGGCACGAAGAATACGCAATGCAATCTCGCCACGGTTGGCAATAACAATTTTATCCAGCATGTTCGCCTCGTTACTCGATGACGACCAGCGGCTCGTCAAATTCTACCGGTTGTCCACTTTCGACCAGAATTGCTTTCACAGTACCGGATTTGTCTGCTTCGATCTGGTTCATCATTTTCATGGCTTCAACGATGCACAGGGTATCGCCCACGTTCACTTTCTGACCCACTTCGATGAACGCTTTCGCGTCCGGGCTTGGGGTGCGATAGAAAGTACCAACCATTGGGGAACGTACGATGTGACCACTGATTTCCGCTGCTGCTGGCGCTTCCATGGAAGGAACGGTCGCCGGAGCGGCTGCGTTAGATTGAGCTGGCTGCTGCATCATCGGTGCAGCGTAAGCTTGTTGCATCATCGGGAAACTAGCGGCAGGTGCTGCACGGCTGATGCGTACTGACTCTTCGCCTTCAGAAATTTCCAGTTCAGAGATGCCTGATTCTTCAACCAGCTCGATCAGTTTTTTAATCTTACGAATATCCATGAGTGGGTTCCGTACTCTTTGTTTAGTGTGATTGTGACAGGCGTTTCACCGCCGTCTGTAAAGCGTATGCCCCGACAGCTGTATGCATAGCGATAAATTCCAGCTGACCGGGACGCCGGTCTATTTTGCCCCAGAGCGTCAATGTGAGACTTGACGGACATTGTGCAGCGATCTGCTGCTATCCTCCGGCAAAAAACAAAATATACCTTCGTTGCGCCATTGTCACCTTTTCCGCAGCTTAAAAACCGCGTTAGGGAGAACGAAGTCGCACATTATAACGATTTCGTAGCAATTGGCAGCTAAATACTGGTCTTATCAGGGAAGATAATCAACAGCTAACATGTAAATAACTTTCAACGCCGCGCATTTTGCAACAAGCCGCACAGTTCATGAAATTAGCGCCACCATTGACGGAACTTCTTAAAACGTAAGGCTAAAAGTAATAAAGCCAGCCCGGCGTAGATAACCGGCTGTGGTGAGATAATCTTCACTGACCACAGATAATGTATGGGAGCCAGGATCGCGACCAGATAGACGAAGTTATGCAACTGTTGCCAGCGTTTGCCTAATTTTCGCTGCATCGCCTGCGTGGAAGTCAATGCTAAAGCCAGTAAAATCAGCCAACTGACAATTCCGAGCGTTAAATAAGGTCGGGTGATTAATTCCTGACCGAATAACGTCAGATTATTCACGCCCAGTTCCAGTAAGGCATAACTGGTTAAGTGCAGCGTTGCCCAGACGAAACACCATAAACCCAGCAGGCGGCGGGTGCGTATCAATAAGGGCTGTTTAGCATAGCGCGCTAATGGCGTAATTAATAAGGTCGCCAGCAAGAATTTCAGCGCAGTCCGACCGGTAAAATGTTGAATATCTTTCACCGGGTCGGCGCTTAATCCGCCATGATTAATTGCCCATACCAGCCAGACAAACGGCAAAAATCCGGCAAGATGCAGGCAAACTTTCAACCATGTCACTTGTTTTGCTGTCAGTCGCACTTAAAAATTCTCCCGTAAATCCAGGCCACGATAAAGCGACGCCACTTGATCGGCGTATCCGTTAAACAGCAGCGTTGGCTGGCGTTGTACATCCAGAATGCCACCTGAACCAATAAAACGTTCGGTGGCCTGCGACCAGCGGGGATGATCAACATGCGGATTGACGTTGGCGTAAAAGCCATATTCATTGGGCGCTGCCAGATTCCAGGTGGTTGGCGGACGTTCACGGGTCAGCTTAATACTGACAATCGATTTAATCCCTTTAAAGCCATATTTCCACGGCACAATCAGTCGCACCGGTGCGCCATTTTGTGGCGGTAGCGCCTTGCCATAGACACCGACGGTCATCAGCGTGAGTGGATGCATCGCTTCGTCGAGACGTAATCCTTCTATATAAGGATATTTCAGGCCGCCGCCAATAAACCGATCCTGCTGGCCTGGCATCTGTTCCGGCGCATAAATGGTTTCGAAGGCGACGTATTTCGCGTTACTGGTTGGTTCCGCCAGTGCCAGTAATTTGTGCAGCGGGAAACCAATCCACGGTACTACCATCGACCACGCTTCCACACAGCGCATACGGTAAATCCGCTCTTCCAGCGGGAAACGATGGGTTAAGGCGTCATGGTCGAGCGTTAATGGTTTGGCGACTTCACCACTGATTTTCAACGTCCACGGATCGGTTTTCAGGCTGCCGGCATTTGCCGCTGGATCCGCTTTATCCAGCCCGAACTCATAGTAGTTGTTATAGCCGGAAACTTTATCTTCCGGCGTGAGCGGCAGGTTATTTTGCCAGGCGGCAGGTTTACTAAACTCCAGCGGCTTCCCGGCTGGCGCGGGCGGACGATCGTTGCCCTTAAACCAGCTAAGCAGGTCGGCATGTGTAGTGGTTGGCAGAGAAAGTGCAGCTGCGCTGATGCCTAACGTTTTCAGAATCTGCCGACGTTGCATAAAAAAAGCCGATTCGGCAGTGACATCGGCTTCTGTAAATTGACGAATTTTTTTCATAACAGACTCCCGGTATGCTCCTGATTACTATGGCAGGGAGAATGTCAAAGTGCTGCTAAAATTCGTTAGTTATATGTAAATTATTTTGTACGAAATCTTAACTTATTTTTACCAGAGTGCGCCCCTGCACCTGGTTATTAATAATGGCTTCGGCAAACTTCGGTGCCTCTGTCAGTGAGATTTCTTTTGCTGCTTGTGAATAGAATGATTCCGGTAGATCGGCGACCAGACGCTGCCAGGCCTGCGCCCGACGAGCTGGTGGCGTCATGACTGAATCCACTCCTTGCAGACGAACGTTGCGCAGAATAAACGGCATTACCGTGGTTGGCAGAGCAAAGCCACCCGCCAGACCACAAGCCGCCACGCAGCCGCCGTAGTTCATTTGTGCCAGCACTTTCGCCAGTACTTTGTCACCAACAGTGTCAATTGCGCCTGCCCAGAGTTGTTTTTCCAGGGGACGGGACTCAGCAAACTCATCGCGGGGCAGAATACGGCTGGCTCCTAAACTTTTCAGATATTCATGGGTACTTTCGCGACCAGATACAGCAACGACCTGATAACCCAACTTATGCAGCAGCGCCACGGCCGTACTGCCGACGCCGCCACTGGCGCCCGTCACCACAATCTCGCCATTCTGCGGACGAATACCGGCATCTTCCAGTGCCAGTACGCACAGCATGGCGGTAAACCCGGCAGTACCGATAACCATCGCTTTACGCGCGTCCAGACCCTGCGGCATCGCAACCAGCCAGTCACCTTTTACGCGCGCCTGTTGTGCCAGCCCGCCCCAGTGGTTTTCACCGACGCCCCAACCCGTCAGTAACACTTCCTGACCGGCATGAAAACGAGGATCTTCACTGGCGCGTACAGTTCCGGCGAAGTCAATACCAGGAATCATCGGAAAATTACGGATGATTTTTCCTTTACCGGTAATCGCCAGCGCATCTTTATAATTCAGACTCGACCAGTGGACATCGACCGTCACATCGCCTTCCGGCAGGCGACTTGCGTCCAGAGTCTGTACAGATGCGAGGGTTTTACCGTCCTGCTGTTCTAAAAGTAACGCCTGCATAAGAGATCCTCATGTGCATGATGGATTGGAAAATAATTTCTGAAGACTATACTCGCTAATGGAAAAGCAAAGCCGATGAAGCGCAATAAATTGCGAGATAAATCTGATTTGCTAGTATGCCCGCGTCCTCACTATCGGAGTTAACACAAGGATGAGATTAACGACGAAATTTTCGGCCTTTGTCACGCTGCTCACCGGGTTAACAATTTTTGTGACCCTGCTGGGCTGCTCGCTTAGTTTCTACAACGCCATTCAGTATAAGTTTAGTCATCGTGTTCAGGCAGTGGCGACGGCTATCGATACTCACCTTGTATCGAATGACTTCAGCACATTGAGGCCACAAATCAGCGAACTGATGATGTCGGCGGATATTGTTCGCGTGGATCTTTTGCACGATAAAAAACAGGTTTATACCCAGTCCCGCAATGGTAGTTACCGTCCGGTGGGAACCAGCGATCTGTTTCGCGAACTGACTGTGCCGTTGATTAAACATCCGGGGATGTCACTGCGTTTGGTTTATCAGGACCCGATGGGCAACTATTTCCACTCGTTGATGACCACCGCACCGCTCACCGGTGCGATTGGATTTATCATTATTATGCTTTTCCTGGCAGTACGCTGGTTACAGCGGCAACTTGCCGGGCAAGAATTGCTGGAAACCCGCGCTACACGTATTTTAAATGGCGAGCGTGGCTCGAATGTGTTGGGAACCATCTATGAATGGCCGCCCAGAACCAGCAGTGCGCTGGATACGCTGCTTTGTGAAATTCAGAACGCACGCGAACAGCACAGTCGTCTTGATACACTGATCCGCTCCTATGCTGCTCAGGACATCAAAACCGGCCTCAATAACCGACTCTTTTTCGATAATCAGTTAGCAACGTTACTGGAAGATCAGGAGAAAGTGGGGACTCACGGGATCGTGATGATGATTCGCCTGCCGGATTTCAATATGTTGAGCGACACTTGGGGGCACAGCCAGATTGAAGAACAGCTCTTTACCCTGACAAATCTGTTATCGACATTTATGATGCGTTATCCCGGGGCGCTATTGGCGCGTTATCACCGTAGCGATTTCGCCGTGCTGTTGCCACATCGAACATTAAAAGAGGCGGAGAGCATTGCCGGGCAATTGATCAAGGCGGTCGATACCTTACCGACGAATAAAATGCTCGATCGTGATGATATGATTCACATCGGCATCTGTGCCTGGCGTAGCGGGCAGGATACCGAACAGGTGATGGAACATGCGGAATCCGCCACGCGCAATGCGGGATTACAGGGCGGCAATAGCTGGGCTATTTACGATGACTCGTTACCTGAAAAAGGACGCGGTAACGTTCGCTGGCGGACGCTCATCGAGCAAATGCTGAGTCGCGGAGGCCCGCGTCTTTATCAAAAACCGGCGGTTACTCGTGAAGGGCTGGTTCATCATCGCGAACTGATGTGTCGTATCTTTGATGGTAACGAAGAGGTCAGTTCGGCGGAATATATGCCGATGGTGTTGCAGTTTGGCTTATCGGAAGAGTATGACCGTCTGCAAGTCAGTCGCCTCATCCCGCTGTTACGCTATTGGCCACAAGAAAATCTGGCGATTCAGGTCACCGTTGAGTCGTTGATTCGACCGCGTTTCCAGCGTTGGCTACGTGATACGCTGATGCAGTGTGAAAAATCACAGCGAAAACGCATAATTATTGAACTTGCAGAGGCTGATGTTGGTCAACATATCGGTCGCTTGCAACCTGTCATTCGTTTGATGAATGCTTTAGGGGCTCGGGTCGCCGTCAACCAGGCTGGTTTGACGCTGGTAAGTACCCGTTGGATCAAAGAACTTAATGTTGAATTACTCAAGCTCCATCCGGGGCTGGTAAGAAACATTGAGAAGCGAACAGAGAATCAATTGTTGGTTCAGAGCATGGTAGAAGCGTGTTCCGGGACCAACACCCAGGTTTACGCTACTGGTGTACGTTCGCGAAGCGAGTGGCAGACCCTGATTCAGCGTGGGGTTTTGGGGGGGCAGGGAGATTTTTTTGCGTCCTCACAGCCACTTGATACTAACGTGAAAAAATATTCACAAAGATACTCGGTTTAACCTGCCGTTTGATCCGTTTTCACGTAGAATAACGCGCGCTGCGTTTCACGGGAGCGTGCTTGTCTGTTCGCCAGATTGTTGCAGCACATATGCAGATTAATGACCTTACGCAGTTGCAAACAGGCGAGGAATGCATGCTGATGCATTTAGCCTCTCTGGACTCAGGTAGAGATTTGTAACAAAGGAAACAAACTGCACTAATTTTCACCGTAGCAGATGATTTTTGCGCCTTGTCGCTGCTGCGTGTGGTTGGTAAAGTAAGCGGATTTTCTTTTCCGCCCCAGCTTTCAGGATTATCCCTTAGTATGTTGAAAAAATTTCGTGGCATGTTTTCCAATGACTTGTCCATTGACCTGGGTACTGCGAATACCCTCATTTATGTAAAAGGACAAGGCATCGTATTGAATGAGCCTTCTGTGGTGGCTATTCGTCAGGATCGTGCCGGTTCACCGAAAAGCGTAGCTGCAGTAGGTCATGACGCGAAGCAGATGCTGGGCCGTACGCCGGGCAATATTGCTGCCATTCGCCCAATGAAAGATGGCGTTATCGCTGATTTCTTCGTGACTGAAAAGATGCTCCAGCACTTTATCAAACAAGTGCACAGCAACAGCTTTATGCGTCCAAGCCCGCGAGTTCTGGTTTGTGTGCCGGTTGGCGCTACCCAGGTTGAGCGTCGTGCTATTCGTGAATCCGCGCAGGGCGCAGGCGCCCGCGAAGTATTCCTGATTGAAGAGCCGATGGCAGCAGCAATCGGTGCCGGCTTGCCGGTATCTGAAGCAACCGGCTCCATGGTGGTTGATATCGGTGGTGGTACTACTGAAGTTGCCGTTATCTCTCTGAACGGTGTAGTTTACTCCTCTTCTGTACGTATTGGCGGTGACCGCTTCGACGAAGCGATCATCAACTACGTTCGTCGTAACTACGGTTCTCTGATCGGTGAAGCGACTGCAGAACGTATCAAACACGAAATCGGTTCTGCTTATCCGGGCGATGAAGTCCGTGAAATCGAAGTTCGTGGCCGTAACCTGGCAGAAGGCGTGCCACGCGGCTTTACATTGAATTCCAACGAAATCCTCGAAGCGCTGCAAGAACCGCTGACCGGCATCGTTAGCGCGGTGATGGTTGCGCTGGAGCAGTGCCCGCCGGAACTCGCTTCCGACATTTCCGAGCGCGGAATGGTGCTCACTGGCGGTGGTGCGCTGCTGCGTAACCTTGACCGTTTGTTAATGGAAGAAACCGGCATTCCAGTTGTTGTTGCTGAAGACCCGCTGACCTGTGTGGCACGCGGTGGCGGCAAAGCACTGGAAATGATCGACATGCACGGCGGCGACCTGTTCAGCGAAGAGTAATCGGATGCAGGCAGGGGGAACATCTGTTTGCCCTGCCTGGTCTGATACGAGAATACGCATAACTTATGAAGCCAATTTTTAGCCGTGGCCCGTCGCTACAGATTCGCCTTATTCTGGCGGTGCTGGTGGCGCTCGGCGTTATTATTGCCGACAGTCGCCTGGGGATGTTTAGTCAAATCCGTACCTATATGGATACCGCCGTCAGTCCTTTCTACTTTGTTTCCAATGCTCCTCGAGAATTGCTGGATGGCGTATCACAGACGCTGGCCTCGCGTGATCAACTAGAACTTGAAAACCGGGCGTTACGTCAGGAATTGCTGTTGAAAAACAGCGAACTGCTGATGCTTGGACAATACAAACAGGAGAACGCGCGCCTGCGCGAGCTGCTGGGTTCTCCGTTGCGCCAGGATGAGCAAAAGATGGTGACCCAGGTTATCTCTACGGTTAACGATCCGTATAGCGATCAAGTCGTTATCGACAAAGGCAGCGTTAACGGAGTTTATGAAGGCCAGCCGGTCATCAGCGACAAAGGTGTTGTTGGCCAGGTGGTGGCGGTCGCCAAACTGACCAGCCGCGTGTTGCTGATTTGCGACGCGACCCATGCACTGCCAATTCAGGTTCTCCGTAATGATATCCGCGTAATTGCTGCGGGTAACGGTTGTACTGATGATTTACAACTTGAGCACCTGCCAGCGAATACTGATATTCGTGTTGGTGATGTATTGGTGACATCTGGTCTTGGTGGACGCTTCCCGGAAGGTTATCCGGTGGCGGTCGTCTCTTCTGTGAAACTCGATACCCAGCGCGCTTATACCGTGATCCAGGCGCGTCCGACTGCGGGACTGCAACGTTTGCGTTATCTGCTGCTGCTGTGGGGCGCAGATCGTAACGGCGCTAACCCGATGACGCCGGAAGAGGTGCATCGCGTTGCTAATGAACGTCTGATGCAGATGATGCCGCAGGTATTGCCTTCGCCAGACGCGATGGGGCCAAAGTTACCTGAACCGGCAACGGGGATCGCTCAGCCGACTCCGCAGCAACCGACGACAGGAAATGCAGCTACTGCGCCTGCTGCGCCGACACAGCCCGCTGCTAACCGCTCTCCACAAAGGGCTACGCCGCCGCAAAGTGGTGCTCAACCGCCTGCACGTGCGCCAGGAGGGCAATAGTGGCGAGATATCGTAGCCAGGGGCGCTGGGTTATCTGGCTCTCTTTCCTCATCGCCTTGTTACTACAAATTATGCCCTGGCCGGATAATCTCATCGTTTTCCGGCCAAACTGGGTATTGCTCATCTTGTTGTATTGGATCCTGGCCTTGCCCCATCGCGTAAATGTGGGCACAGGTTTTGTGATGGGTGCCATACTGGATCTGATCAGTGGCTCTACGCTCGGTGTCCGGGCGTTGTCGATGAGTATCATTGCTTATCTGGTAGCACTGAAATTCCAGCTTTTCCGCAACCTGGCATTATGGCAGCAGGCGCTGGTCGTCATGTTGCTTTCGCTGGTAGTGGATATTATTGTTTTCTGGGCAGAGTTTTTAGTGATCAACGTCTCTTTCAGACCCGAAGTGTTCTGGAGTAGTGTAGTCAATGGTGTGCTCTGGCCGTGGATTTTCTTGCTGATGCGCAAAATCCGTCAGCAGTTTGCAGTGCAATAAATAAAGGTTTCTATGACTTCTCTGTATTTAGCTTCCGGTTCTCCGCGTCGTCAGGAGTTACTTGCGCAACTTGGCGTGACCTTTGAACGTATTGTTACGGGCATTGAGGAACAGCGCCATCCGCAGGAGAGCGCGCAGCAGTATGTTATGCGTCTGGCGCGTGAGAAAGCGCAAGCAGGTGTTGCTCATACTGCGCAGGATCTCCCGGTACTGGGAGCGGATACCATTGTTGTCCTGAATGGGGAAGTGTTAGAGAAACCGCGCGATGCAGAACATGCGGCGCAGATGTTGCGCAAATTATCGGGACAGACTCATCAGGTAATGACGGCGGTGGCGCTGGCAGACAGCCAGTACATTCTCGATTGTCTGGTGGTCACCGATGTGACGTTCAGAACGTTAACAGACGAAGACATCGCGGGCTATGTTGCCAGCGGTGAACCGTTAGATAAAGCAGGTGCATACGGTATTCAGGGGCTGGGTGGTTGTTTTGTCAGGAAGATAAATGGCAGCTATCACGCCGTAGTCGGCTTACCGCTGGTTGAAACGTATGAATTATTAAGTAATTTTAACGCACTGCGTGACAAAAGGGATAAACATGACGGCTGAATTGTTGGTAAACGTAACGCCTTCGGAAACACGAGTGGCGTATATTGATGGCGGTATTCTGCAGGAAATTCATATTGAACGTGAGGCGCGACGCGGAATAGTAGGCAATATCTACAAGGGTCGTGTAAGTCGTGTACTTCCGGGTATGCAGGCGGCTTTTGTAGATATTGGGCTGGATAAAGCCGCGTTTCTTCATGCATCCGACATCATGCCACACACCGAATGTGTGGCGGGTGAAGAACAAAAGCAGTTCACGGTGCGCGATATTTCGGAGCTGGTGCGTCAGGGACAAGATCTGATGGTGCAGGTGGTGAAAGATCCGCTTGGCACCAAAGGTGCGCGTCTGACCACCGATATCACGCTGCCGTCTCGCTATCTGGTGTTTATGCCAGGGGCTTCTCACGTTGGAGTTTCCCAACGCATTGAAAGTGAATCTGAACGTGAACGCCTGAAAAAAGTGGTCGCAGAGTATTGCGACGAGCAGGGCGGATTTATCATCCGTACTGCGGCGGAAGGGGTTGGCGAAGCGGAGCTGGCCTCCGATGCTGCCTACCTGAAACGCGTCTGGACCAAAGTGATGGAACGTAAAAAGCGTCCACAGACCCGTTATCAACTGTACGGCGAACTGGCGCTGGCGCAGCGTGTTCTGCGTGATTTCGCCGACGCTGAGCTGGATCGTATTCGCGTTGACTCGCGCCTGACTTACGAAGCGTTGCTTGAGTTCACTTCGGAATACATTCCCGAGATGACTAGTAAGCTGGAACATTACACCGGACGCCAGCCAATTTTCGATCTCTTTGATGTCGAAAACGAAATCCAGCGGGCGCTGGAACGCAAAGTAGAACTGAAGTCCGGCGGCTATTTGATTATCGACCAGACCGAAGCGATGACTACCGTGGACATCAATACCGGGGCGTTTGTTGGTCATCGCAATCTGGACGACACCATCTTCAATACCAATATTGAAGCGACGCAGGCTATCGCTCGCCAGTTACGGTTGCGTAATCTGGGCGGGATTATCATTATTGATTTCATCGACATGAATAATGAAGATCACCGTCGCCGCGTACTACATTCGCTGGAACAGGCGTTGAGCAAAGACCGGGTGAAAACCAGCGTTAATGGTTTTTCGGCGCTGGGGCTGGTGGAGATGACGCGTAAACGCACCCGCGAAAGCATTGAGCACGTACTGTGTAATGAATGCCCAACCTGTCACGGTCGTGGAACGGTGAAAACCGTGGAAACCGTATGCTATGAAATCATGCGTGAGATCGTTCGCGTGCACCATGCTTACGACTCTGACCGTTTCCTGGTCTATGCTTCCCCGGCAGTAGCCGAAGCCTTGAAAGGCGAAGAATCGCACTCGCTGGCGGAAGTGGAAATTTTCGTTGGCAAACAGGTTAAAGTACAAATTGAACCGCTCTACAACCAGGAGCAGTTTGACGTCGTAATGATGTAAACAGATGCTGGGCCGCCATCCGGCAAAGGGTTTTTGAGTCACATTTTTAGCAGACAAGGAGTGACGGGTGAGGCGATTGCCGGGGATTTTACTGCTTACTGGAGCCGCGCTCGTTGTGATCGCTGCGCTGCTGGTCAGCGGCCTGCGTATTGCTTTACCGCACCTCGACGCCTGGCGCCCGGAAATCCTTAACAAAATTGAATCCGCGACGGGTATGCCGGTGGCAGCCAGTCAGCTCTCCGCCAGTTGGCAAAATTTTGGCCCAACACTCGAAGCGCACGACATCCGCGCTGAGTTGAAAGATGGCGGTGAATTTTCGGTTAAACGCGTCACCCTGGCGCTGGATGTCTGGCAGAGCCTGCTGCATATGCGCTGGCAGTTTCGTGACCTCACTTTCTGGCAACTGCGCTTTCGCACCAATACACCCATCACCAGTGGTGGTAGCAATGATAGCCTGGAAGCCAGCCATATCAGCGATCTGTTTCTTCGTCAGTTCGATCACTTCGATCTCCGCGATAGCGAAATCAGCTTCCTGACACCATCCGGTCAGCGCGCTGAACTGGCGATCCCGCAACTCACCTGGCTTAACGATCCACGTAGACACCGTGCGGAAGGTCAGGTAAGTCTCTCCAGTCTGACCGGACAACACGGCGTGATGCAGGTGCGCATGGATCTGCGTGATGATGAGGGACTGTTAAGCAATGGTCGCGTCTGGCTTCAGGCTGATGACATTGACCTCAAGCCGTGGCTCGGTAAATGGATGCAGGACAATATTGCGCTGGAAACGGCACAGTTCTCCCTTGAAGGCTGGATGACCATCGACAAAGGCGATGTGATCGGCGGCGATGTCTGGCTGAAACAGGGCGGTGCAAGCTGGCTGGGCGAGAAAAAAACGCATTCGCTGTCGGTGGATAATCTGACCGCGCACATAACGCGCGAACATTCGGGCTGGCAGTTTTCCATTCCTGATACGCGGATCACCATGGACGGCAAACCCTGGCCGAGTGGAGCTTTGACGCTGGCCTGGATACCAGAACAGGACGTTGGCGGCAAAAACAATAAACGTAGTGATGAACTACGAATTCGCGCCAGCAATCTGGAGCTGGCGGGGCTGGAAGGCATACGCCCATTAGCAGCGAAACTTTCACCTGCGCTGGGTGATATCTGGCGTTCAACCCAGCCGAGCGGCAAGATCAACACGCTGGCGCTGGATATCCCGCTTCAGGCGGCAGAGAAAACCCGCTTTCAGGCGTCGTGGAGCAATTTGGCCTGGAAACAATGGAAATTACTGCCGGGTGCGGAACATTTCTCCGGGACGCTTTCAGGAAGCGTAGAAAATGGTTTGCTGACGGCTTCCATGAAGCAGGCGAAAATGCCTTATGAAACGGTATTTCGCGCACCGCTGGAAATTGCCGACGGCAAGGCAACCATAAGCTGGTTGAATAATGATAAAGGTTTCCAGCTGGATGGGCGTAACATCGACGTTAAAGCCAAAGCCGTCCATGCGCGCGGCGGTTTTCGTTACCTGCAACCTGCTAACGATGAACCCTGGCTGGGGATTCTGGCTGGCATCAGTACCGATGATGGTTCACAAGCCTGGCGCTATTTCCCGGAAAACCTGATGGGGAAAGAGTTAGTCGATTATCTAAGTGGCGCAATTCAGGGCGGTAAAGCGGATAACGCGACCCTGGTTTATGGCGGCAATCCACATCTTTTCCCTTACAAACACAACGAAGGTCAGTTTGAAGTGCTGGTGCCGCTGCGTAACGCGAAGTTTGCCTTCCAGCCGGACTGGCCTGTATTAACTAACCTTGATATTGAACTGGACTTTATTAACGACGGTTTATGGATGAAAACCGGTGGCGTTAATCTGGGCGGTGTGCGCGCCAGTAACCTCACTGCGGTGATCCCTGACTACTCGAAAGAAATGTTGCTTATTGACGCTGACATTAAAGGTTCGGGTAAAGCCGTTGGTCCTTACTTTGATGAGACGCCGCTGAAGGATTCGCTGGGGGCGCCCCTGCAAGAACTCCAGCTCGACGGCGATGTGAATGCTCGCTTACATCTCGATATCCCGCTGAACGGCGAACTGGTTACAGCGAAAGGTGAAGTGGCGCTGCGCAACAACAGCCTGTTTATCAAACCCCTCGACAGCACCCTGAAAAATTTGAGCGGTAAATTCAGCTTTATCAATGGTGATCTGCAAAGTGAACCACTGACCGCAAGCTGGTTTAACCAGCCACTGAACGTGGATTTTTCCACCAAAGAAGGGGCGAAAGCCTACCAGGTTGCGGTGAATCTCAACGGCAACTGGCAACCGGCGAAAACCGGCGTTCTGCCTGAAGCGGTGAACGAAGCGTTAAGCGGCAGCGTGGCCTGGGATGGTAAAGTGGGCATTGAGCTGCCTTATCATGCTGGCGCGACCTATAACGTAGAGCTGAACGGCGATCTGAAGAATGTGAGTAGTCACTTACCATCACCGTTAGCCAAACCTGCTGGTGAACCGCTACCTGTAAATATTAAGGTTGATGGCAATCTCAACAGCTTTGAATTAACCGGGCAAGCTGGCACGAATAACCATTTCAATAGCCGCTGGTTGCTCGGTCAAAAGCTGACGCTTGAGCGCGCCATCTGGGCGGCAGACAGCAAAACGCTTCCACCGTTACCGGAACAGAGTGGTGTTGAGTTAAATATGCCGCCAATGGACGGCGCCGAGTGGCTGGCGCTATTCCAGAAAGGCGCGACGGAAAAGGTTGGCAGCGCGGCGAGTTTCCCTCAGCACATTACGTTGCGTACACCGGCGTTGTCATTGGGGAATCAGCAGTGGAATAACCTGAGCATCGTCTCGCAGCCGGTGGCAAACGGTACGCAGGTTGAGGCGCAAGGGCGTGAAATCAACGCTACGCTGGCGATGCGTAATAACGCGCCGTGGCTGGCGAATATTAAATATCTCTATTACAACCCGAACGTGACGAAAACCGGTGGTGAATCAACGAATTCATCACCTTTCCCGACCACGGAGCGCATCAGCTTCCGTGGCTGGCCGGACGCACAAATACGTTGCGCAGAGTGCTGGTTCTGGGGGCAAAAATTCGGTCGCATCGACAGCGATATCACCATTTCCGGCGATACGTTAACGCTGACTAATGGACTGATTGATACTGGTTTCTCGCGACTCACTGCCGATGGTGAATGGGTTAACAATCCGGGGAATGAACGCACCTCGCTGAAAGGAAAACTGCGCGGCCAGAAAATTGATGCCGCCGCAGAATTTTTTGGTGTCACGACGCCCATACGCCAGTCGTCATTTAATGTGGATTACGATTTACACTGGCGTAAAGCACCGTGGCAGCCGGATGAAGCGACGTTGAATGGCATCATTCATACCCAACTGGGTAAAGGCGAAATTACCGAAATCAGCACCGGACATGCCGGGCAATTGCTGCGCTTATTGAGCGTTGATGCCCTGATGCGTAAGCTGCGTTTTGATTTCAGAGACACCTTTGGCGAAGGGTTCTATTTTGACTCCATTCGCAGCACGGCGTGGATTAAAGACGGCGTTATGCACACCGATGACACGCTGGTGGATGGCCTGGAAGCGGATATCGCCATGAAAGGGGCGGTGAATCTGGTACGCCGCGATCTGAATATGGAGGCGGTTGTCGCGCCGGAAATTTCCGCGACGGTGGGGGTGGCTGCGGCCTTTGCGGTTAACCCCATTGTCGGCGCTGCGGTTTTTGCCGCCAGTAAAGTGCTGGGGCCGCTATGGAGCAAAGTCTCCATTTTGCGCTATCACATTTCTGGTCCGCTGGACGATCCGCAAATCAACGAAGTGTTGCGCCAACCGCGTAAAGAAAAAGCGCAATGATTTGACGAGGGCGCGTAATTGCCCCAATCTCTTATGATAATCGTTGCCAAAGGCCAACGAGCCGGAACATAACCGTAGGCCGGATAAGGCGTTCACGCCGCATCCGGCAGCCGTAAAAAATCCTCTACCGCAGTAACTAACGAGTAGCAAAAACGATGAGTCTGAACCTGGTAAGTGAACAATTGCTAGCGGCGAACGGCCTGAAACATCAGGACTTGTTCGCGATCCTCGGTCAACTGACCGAACGTCGCCTTGATTATGGCGATCTCTATTTTCAGTCGAGCTATCACGAATCCTGGGTTTTAGAAGACCGCATTATTAAAGATGGTTCTTACAACATCGATCAGGGCGTTGGCGTGCGTGCAATCAGCGGTGAAAAAACCGGATTTGCTTACGCTGACCAAATCAGCCTGCTGGCGCTGGAACAGAGTGCGCAAGCGGCGCGTACCATTGTGCGTGACAACGGCGATGGCAAAGTACAGACACTGGGCGCGGTAGAGCATAGCCCGCTGTATACCTCGGTTGACCCGCTGCAAAGCATGAGCCGTGAAGAGAAGCTGGATATCCTGCGTCGCGTCGATAAGGTTGCTCGCGGAGCGGACAAGCGCGTACAGGAAGTGACTGCCAGCCTCAGTGGCGTCTATGAATTAATTCTGGTTGCGGCAACTGACGGCACGCTGGCGGCAGACGTCCGTCCGCTGGTGCGTCTTTCTGTGAGCGTTCTGGTCGAAGAAGATGGCAAACGCGAACGCGGCGCCAGTGGCGGCGGCGGTCGTTTTGGTTATGAGTTCTTCCTTGCCGATCTCGATGGCGAAGTCCGTGCGGATGCATGGGCAAAAGAAGCCGTGCGTATGGCGCTGGTCAATCTTTCTGCTGTTGCCGCACCTGCGGGCACCATGCCGGTAGTTCTCGGCGCTGGCTGGCCCGGCGTGCTGTTGCATGAAGCGGTCGGTCATGGCCTGGAAGGCGACTTCAACCGCCGTGGTACTTCAGTCTTTAGTGGACAGGTCGGGGAGCTGGTGGCTTCTGAACTGTGTACCGTGGTTGATGACGGCACAATGGTTGATCGCCGTGGTTCGGTAGCGATTGATGATGAAGGTACGCCAGGTCAGTACAATGTGCTGATTGAGAACGGCATCCTGAAAGGTTACATGCAGGATAAACTCAACGCGCGCTTAATGGGTATGAAGCCGACTGGCAATGGTCGCCGTGAATCGTACGCTCACCAGCCAATGCCGCGTATGACCAACACCTACATGCTGCCGGGTAAATCGACCCCGCAGGAAATTATTGAATCCGTTGAGTATGGCATCTATGCGCCGAACTTCGGTGGCGGCCAGGTGGATATCACCTCCGGCAAATTTGTCTTCTCCACCTCAGAAGCGTATCTGATTGAAAACGGTAAAGTAACGAAGCCGGTGAAAGGGGCAACGTTGATTGGTTCCGGCATCGAAACCATGCAGCAGATTTCGATGGTGGGCAACGACCTGAAACTGGATAACGGCGTGGGTGTCTGCGGCAAAGAAGGGCAGAGTTTGCCGGTTGGCGTGGGTCAGCCGACGCTTAAAGTCGATAACCTGACCGTTGGCGGTACTGCGTAATCTATCCTGGCCGGTAAGCGTCGCATCAGGCATTGGTTGCCGGATGCGGTGCTTACCGACTTACGCACATAAATTACTTTTCTTTCCCGCGCCCGTGCATCTCCTGAAACAGCTTACCGACCTCAACAAAATAATCTGTCAGTGAGTTGATCACGACCTGCACCTTCAGTGGCAGCTTATCTTTTTCGGTATATAACGCATAAACCGGGCGTGGATCTGACTGGTAACGCGGCAGCAGGATCTCCAGTTCCCCGCGATTGATCTCGTTGATCACCCACATCAGCGGCACGTAGGCGATGCCGGCGCCTGCCGTCAGCCAGCGCACCAGCGTCATCGGATCATTTGTGACAAACCGTCCTTGCGGGATCAGTCGTGTTGAGATCCCTTCTGGCGCGATCAGTTCAAATTCATTGTCCGGGCGCACGCTGTATTCCAGCCATGAATGACTACTTAAATCGGCGGGTTTTTCCGGTATGCCGTATTGTGTGAGATAGCTTTTAGCTGCGCACACCACCATTGGCATCGCGCCCAGACGGCGGGAAAACAGGCTGGAATCCTGCAATGCGCCGACGCGGATCACCACATCCAGACCATCAGCGATCAGGTCGGGTGCAGGTATACCTGTGACCAGATTCACGCTCAGACCTGGGTACTCTTTCAGCATTTTTGCTGTCAGCCCGGCGAGAACATTTTGTGCCATAGTTGAAGAACAGCCAATGCGCAGCGTCCCGATGGGGGTGTTATTGAAGGCATACAATTGCTCATGGACATCCTGCACTTCATGGAGCATCCGACGGCAGCCCTGGTAGTAAATTCTACCGGCTTCAGTCAAGCCAATGCTGCGTGTGCTGCGGTTTAACAGCTTTACCTGCAACTCATCTTCCAGTTTTGACACCGTCTGACTGATGGACGAAACGCTCATCTGTAGCTGTCTGGCGGCGGCGGTAAAAGAGCCAAATTCAACTACTTTGGCAAACACCGACATGCGTTTTAGTCGTTCCATTATTCACTCTGACTTAAAAGTGATTTAGATCACATAATATAGATAACAGCATAACAGTTACGCTAATATATTAAATATCAATCTACAGCAATGTTGCTCTCGCCCGGCTTTCCATGCCCTTCTCTGCGGCGACAGATGCTGAAAATAATAACGCCTGCTCTCTCTATACAACCAAGGTCAACATGAGTCTGTTTCCCGTTATCGTGGTGTTTGGGCTGTCCTTCCCACCGATATTTTTCGAATTGCTTTTATCACTGGCGATTTTCTGGCTGGTGCGCCGGGTACTTGTGCCAACAGGTATCTACGACTTTGTCTGGCATCCGGCGTTGTTCAACACCGCGCTCTATTGCTGCTTGTTTTATTTGATATCGCGACTGTTCGTTTGAGGTTGAAGTGAAAACACTAATAAGAAAATTCTCCCGTACGGCCATCACGGTCGTATTAGTCATTCTGGCCTTCATCGCAATTTTTAATGCCTGGGTCTATTACACCGAATCCCCGTGGACGCGTGACGCACGCTTTAGCGCCGACGTCGTTGCGATCGCGCCGGACGTATCCGGACTCATTACTCAGGTAAATGTTCATGATAACCAGCTGGTGAAAAAAGGACAGGTACTGTTCACCATCGATCAGCCGCGCTATCAAAAGGCGCTCGAGGAAGCGCAAGCCGATGTTGCTTATTATCAGGTGCTGGCACAGGAAAAACGCCAGGAGGCCGGACGTCGTAACCGTCTCGGCATACAGGCGATGTCCCGCGAAGAGATAGACCAGGCCAACAACGTACTACAAACGGTTCTGCATCAGTTAGCGAAAGCACAGGCGACCCGCGATCTGGCAAAACTGGATCTTGAACGCACGGTGATCCGCGCGCCAGCAGATGGCTGGGTGACCAACCTCAACGTCTATACCGGTGAGTTTATTACCCGTGGCTCAACGGCGGTTGCGCTGGTGAAACAGAACTCCTTCTATGTGCTGGCCTATATGGAAGAAACCAAGCTGGAAGGGGTGCGCCCGGGGTATCGCGCAGAGATCACGCCGCTTGGCAGTAACAAAGTGCTGAAAGGTACGGTTGATAGCGTCGCTGCCGGGGTCACCAACGCCAGCAGTACGCGCGATGATAAAGGAATGGCGACTATCGACTCTAACCTGGAGTGGGTGCGTCTGGCGCAACGAGTTCCGGTACGTATTCGTCTCGATAATCAGCAAGAGAACATCTGGCCTGCGGGCACCACCGCGACGGTGGTGGTCACTGGCAAACAGGATCGTGACGAAAGCCAGGATTCGTTCTTCCGTAAAATGGCTCATCGCCTGCGTGAGTTTGGTTAATCACGATGGGTATTTTCTCCATTGCTAACCAACATATTCGCTTTGCGGTAAAACTGGCGACCGCCATTGTGCTGGCGCTGTTTGTTGGCTTTCACTTTCAGCTGGAAACGCCACGCTGGGCGGTACTGACAGCGGCGATTGTTGCCGCCGGCCCGGCCTTTGCTGCCGGTGGCGAACCGTATTCTGGCGCTATTCGCTATCGTGGCTTTTTACGCATCATCGGCACATTTATCGGCTGTATTGCCGGGCTGGTGATCATTATTGCGATGATCCGCGCCCCTTTGCTGATGATTCTGGTGTGCTGTATCTGGGCCGGTTTTTGTACCTGGATTTCTTCACTGGTACGAATAGAAAACTCCTATGCGTGGGGACTGGCTGGTTATACCGCGCTGATCATTGTGATCACCATTCAGCCGGAACCGTTGCTGACGCCGCAGTTTGCCGTCGAACGTTGTAGTGAGATCGTTATCGGTATTGTGTGTGCGATTATGGCGGATCTGCTCTTTTCTCCGCGATCGATCAAACAAGAAGTGGATCGAGAGCTGGAGAGTTTGCTGGTCGCGCAATATCAATTAATGCAACTCTGTATCAAGCATGGCGATGGTGAAGTTGTCGATAAGGCCTGGGGCGACCTGGTTCGACGCACCACGGCGCTACAAGGTATGCGCAGCAACCTGAATATGGAATCTTCCCGCTGGGCGCGAGCCAATCGACGTTTAAAAGCGATCAATACGCTATCGTTGACGTTGATTACTCAGTCCTGCGAAACCTATCTGATTCAGAATTCGCGCCCGGAATTGATCACTGATACTTTCCGCGAATTTTTTGACACGCCGGTAGAAACCGCGCAGGACGTCCACAAGCAGCTCAAACGCCTGCGAAGAGTTATTGCCTGGACCGGGGAACGGGAAACACCTGTCACCATTTATAGCTGGGTCGCGGCGGCAACACGTTATCAATTGCTCAAACGCGGTGTTATCAGTAATACAAAAATCAACGCCACCGAAGAAGAGATCCTGCAAGGCGAGCCGGAAGTAAAAGTAGAGTCAGCCGAACGTCATCATGCGATGGTTAACTTCTGGCGAACCACACTTTCCTGCATTCTGGGCACGCTTTTCTGGCTGTGGACGGGTTGGACTTCCGGCAGTGGCGCAATGGTGATGATTGCGGTAGTGACGTCACTGGCGATGCGTTTGCCGAATCCACGCATGGTGGCGATCGACTTTATCTACGGGACGCTGGCGGCGTTGCCGTTAGGGCTGCTCTACTTTTTGGTGATTATCCCAAATACCCAACAGAGTATGTTACTGCTGTGTATCAGCCTTGCCGTGCTGGGATTCTTCCTTGGCATTGAAGTACAGAAACGGCGACTAGGCTCAATGGGGGCGCTGGCCAGCACCATCAATATTATCGTGCTGGATAACCCGATGACGTTCCATTTCAGTCAGTTTCTCGACAGCGCATTAGGGCAAATCGTTGGCTGTGTATTGGCGTTTATTGTTATTCTGTTAGTGCGGGATAAATCACGCGACAGAACCGGACGCGTATTGCTTAATCAATTTGTTTCTGCTGCTGTTTCCGCGATGACCACCAATGTCGCGCGTCGTAAAGAGAACCATCTTCCGGCACTTTATCAGCAGTTGTTTTTGCTGATGAATAAATTTCCCGGAGATTTGCCGAAATTTCGCCTGGCGCTGACGATGATTATCGCGCACCAGCGCCTGCGTGATGCGCCGATCCCGGTTAACGAGGATTTATCGGCGTTTCACCGACAAATGCGCCGCACAGCAGACCATGTGATATCTGCCCGTAGCGATGATAAACGTCGTCGGTACTTTGGGCAGTTGCTGGAAGAACTGGAAATCTACCAGGAAAAGCTACGCATCTGGCAAGCGCCACCGCAGGTGACGGAACCGGTGCATCGGCTTACCGGTATGCTCCATAAGTATCAACATGCGCTGACCGATAGTTAAGTTAAAACCGACGCCAAAAGCGTCGGTTTTTTCATGTCTATACTTAGCGATGAACGGCAGAACTCGCCGCGAAACGTGACGGTGGCAACAGATGAATATCTATACATTTGATTTTGATGAGATTGAGAGTCAGGAGGATTTTTATCGCGACTTTAGCCAAACCTTTGGCCTGGCGAAAGATAAGGTACGCGATCTCGACTCTCTATGGGATGTGTTAATGAATGATGTCCTGCCGCTACCGCTGGAGATCGAATTCGTTCATCTGGGAGAGAAAATGCGTCGCCGTTTTGGCGCGTTAATATTGCTGTTTGATGAGGCAGAGGAAGAGCTGGAAGGGCATTTGCGTTTTAATGTTCGTCATTAGCGCAAAAAAAGCCCCCGAACCGGGGGCAATATCGTCGGACAAGACGATGAGGGTTTATTTGTACAGTTCAGCCGTAGCGTGCCAGGTGTCACCGCTACGAGCTTCAGTAATCTGGTAGGCCGTTGCGCCTTTTTCTTCCGCTTTTTTATTCAACATTTCACGCATATCCATCGGCGAAGACGCCACCCCGCTGACGGACACTGTACCGATAGCTTCACGGTTTTGCGCTTGTGCAGCATTAATGGAATCGGCAGCGAAGGCACCGAAAGAGAGAACAGAAAGTACGCTTAATACAGCAACAGTGGTTTTGATTTTCATGATTTTTACCTCGACATAATCTTTTAGCTGGGCCTTTGTTTCGTGACCCATATCACAAAATCAAGTATACACTAATTATTTAGCTAATTAATACCACGCTAACTGTTTCTATTGGATTTAAAGTGTTAAAAATATTAATTTTTATAACAAAGTGGAATTAAAAACATAGGGCACCATTATAAATGTCATTAATTTCAATATGATATCGTTTTTTGCATAATGTGCGATTATTACCCTATGTATTCGATATGTGAATGTTTTGTCGCAGCAAAGCGCACTATTCGTTAATAGATGACAGGGGAAAGCAGGGGGATAAGAGGAGAATGCAGCATTTTTCCCGCCGCCAGAAGCGGCGGGGTAGAGATTAAAGCTCCTGGTCGAACAACTCTAAAATCGCTTCGTACAGGTCTTTGACGGTAAAACCTTTAGCAGGGGTGGTAAAGATGGTGTCATCACCGGCAATGGTGCCAAGAATACCTTCTGCTTTGCCCAGAGAGTCCAGCAGACGCGCAATTAATTGTGCCGCGCCAGGGCTGGTATGAATCACCACAACAGCGTCATTGTAGTCGATATCCAGCACCAGATTTTTCAGCGGACTGGAGGTGGTTGGTACGCCCAGTTCAGCTGGTAGGCAGTAAACCATTTCCATCTTGGCATTGCGGGTACGTACAGCACCAAACTTGGTTAACATCCGCGAGACTTTAGACTGGTTAATATTGTCAAAGCCTTGCTCCTGCAATGCGGCGACGATTTCGCCCTGGGAGCTAAATTTCTCTTCTTTAAGTAACGCTTTAAACGCTTTAACTAATTCTTCTTGCTTAGCCGAGCTTCGCATAAGTCACCCGATATGGTGGTTGATACAACATTATTGTGCATACAGATGAATTTTTATGCAAACAGTCTGCCCTGGAGAAGGCTGAAATAATGTTATGAAAGAGCGGGATTTTATCAAATTTCGTTATTGAGAAACATGCCTGCGTCACGGCATGTAAATTTCGCTTAAAAGTAAATTAATTGTTATCAAAATGATGTTGTTTTGGCTGAACGGTAGGGTATATTGTCACCACCTGTTGGAATGTTGCCCTAATGCATAAGCGACTGTTAATTACGTAAGTTAGCTCCCTGATTACGTCAATTAAATGCATAAACGCCAAATTTGCGTGACTACACATTCTTGAGAAGTGGTCATTGTAAACAGGGAATTTGTGGATTAAGGTCGCGGCAGCGGAGCAACATATCTTAGTTTATCAATATAATAAGGAGTTTAGGATGAAAGTCGCAGTCCTCGGCGCTGCTGGTGGTATCGGCCAGGCGCTTGCACTACTGTTAAAAACCCAACTGCCTTCAGGTTCAGAACTCTCCCTGTATGATATCGCTCCAGTCACTCCCGGTGTGGCCGTCGACCTGAGCCATATCCCTACTGCTGTGAAAATCAAAGGTTTTTCTGGTGAAGATGCGACCCCTGCTCTGGAAGGCGCAGATGTCGTTCTTATTTCTGCAGGTGTTGCGCGTAAACCGGGTATGGATCGTTCTGACCTGTTTAACGTTAACGCCGGTATCGTGAAAAACCTGGTACAGCAAGTTGCGAAAACTTGCCCGAAAGCGTGCATTGGTATTATCACTAACCCGGTGAACACCACTGTGGCTATCGCTGCAGAAGTGCTGAAAAAAGCCGGTGTTTATGACAAAAACAAACTGTTCGGCGTTACCACGCTGGATATCATTCGTTCCAACACCTTTGTTGCGGAACTGAAAGGCAAACAGCCGGGCGAAGTTGAAGTGCCGGTTATTGGCGGTCACTCTGGTGTTACCATTCTGCCGCTGCTGTCTCAGGTTCCTGGCGTAAGCTTCACCGAACAAGAAGTGGCTGATTTGACCAAACGTATCCAGAACGCGGGTACTGAAGTGGTTGAAGCGAAAGCCGGTGGCGGGTCTGCAACCCTGTCTATGGGCCAGGCCGCTGCACGTTTTGGTCTGTCTCTGGTTCGCGCACTGCAGGGCGAACAAGGCGTTGTAGAATGTGCCTACGTTGAAGGCGACGGTCAGTACGCACGTTTCTTCTCTCAACCGCTGCTGCTGGGTAAAAACGGCGTGGAAGAGCGTAAATCTATCGGCACCCTGAGCGCATTTGAACAGAATGCGCTGGAAGGTATGCTGGATACGCTGAAGAAAGATATCGCCCTGGGCGAAGAGTTCGTTAATAAGTAATTGATTAGCGGATAATAAAAAACCGGAGCACAGACTCCGGTTTTTTGTTTTGAGCACACGACTTAATTAGTCGCTGGATATTCCTGAATGGTGACCTGCAACGTTAGCTGCTTATCGTCACGCATCACTACAACTGGGATCACTGAGCCAGGTCGGATTTCCGCAACCTGATCCATCGTCTCCAGTGCGGAGATGGCTGGTTTGTTATCCACAGAGATAATCAGATCGTTGACCTGGATACCCGCATTCGCCGCCGGACCATCAGGTGACACTTCGTTAACCACAATCCCTTGCAGTTGATCGATGCCGCCGCCCTGCGCGTGCAAAGGTGCGATTTCTCGTCCACCAATGCCAATGTATCCACGGATCACGCGACCATCGCGGATCAGCTTATCCATAATTTTGGTTGCTAACTGGAAAGGAATCGCAAAGCCGATACCTTCCGGCGTTTCGCCATCGTTACTCTTATCAAACGACAGCGTGTTGATACCCATCAGTTCTCCCAGCGAGTTCACCAGCGCGCCGCCGGAGTTACCGTGGTTAATGGAAGCATCGGTTTGCAGGAAGTTTTGCCGCCCGGTCGGGTTCAGGCCGATTCGACCTGTGGCACTGATAATGCCCTGGGTAATGGTCTGCCCAAGGTTATACGGGTTACCGATCGCCAGCACCACATCGCCAATGTGCGGTACGCGTCGTGAATTGATAGGAATAGTGGGTAAACCACCAGTGGCATTAATTTTAAGCACCGCCAGATCGGTTAGAGAGTCAGATCCCACCAGTAATGCTTCAAAAACACGACCATCCTGTAAGGCGACGATGATCTGATCGGCGTCGTTGATCACGTGTTTATTGGTGATGATATAACCGCGTTGATCCATGATCACGCCAGATCCCAGTGTACGGATCTCAAGCTGGTTGTGTGAGGCGGTGTTCAAACCACGGTTATAAACGTTGACTACCGCTGGCGCGGCGCGGCGAACCGCCAGATTATAGCTGGCAGGCGTCTCATCGGTACTGTCGAATTGCGGTGTGGAAAGCGGGTTAATGCTGCGCAGCGAAGGCATGGCAACCAGCAGAATAGCGCCGACAATTAATCCAATCGCAACGGAACGTAAGAGCTTCACAAACATGATGGAGGCGTCATTAAAAAAGGGAACGGCAGCAGCATACCACGAGTTAACCGGACATCACACGTCAGCCTGATGCCCGGTTTACGACATTAACGCATTAGCAGGTAAATGCTCTCATTGCCACGTACGATCTGCAGGGCGATGATGGCCGGTTTTGTCGCCAGCACTTTGCGCATTTCAGCGATCGAATTCACCCGATCGCGGTTGACGCCAATGATCACATCATCTTTTTGCAAGCCAGCCTGAGCGGCGGGGCTTCCTTTGACAACCTCATCGATCTTAATACCTTTGCCGCCATCTTTTAGCTGACCGTCACTCAACGTCGCGCCTTCCAGCGCAGGTGTGATCATCTCGGCACTGGCTGACGATGAGGTGCTGGTATCGAGCGTCACTTCTACTTCCAGCGGTTTGCCGTTACGCAGCAGGCCGAGTTTCACTTTCGTGCCCGGTTCGGTGGTCGCGATACGAGAACGCAACTCAGCAAAGCTATTCAGCGGTTTGCCGTTGAGACTGGTAATAATATCGCCTGCTTTCACGCCTGCTTTTGCCGAGCCAGAACCTGGCAGCACTTCGCTGACAAACGCGCCGCGCTGAACGTCTAAATTAAATGCTTTGGCGATATCGGCACTCATTTCGGTGCCTTTAATGCCTAACAGGCCGCGTTTGATTTCACCAAAGTCGATAAGTTGCTGCGCCAGGGTACGCGCCATATTACTCGGAATGGCAAAACCAATTCCTACGCTACCGCCGCCCGGGGCAAGGATTGCGGTGTTGATGCCAATTAATTCACCGTTAAGGTTTAACAGTGCACCGCCGGAGTTACCACGGTTAATAGAGGCATCGGTCTGAATAAAGTTTTCCAGACCTTCGAGATTTAACCCGCTGCGGCCTAATGCGGAAACAATCCCGGAGGTGGCGGTTTGCCCAAGACCAAACGGGTTGCCGACCGCGACGGCAAAATCACCGACGCGCAGTTTATCGGAGTCGGCAATGGCAATTTGCGTTAATTTGCCGGGATTCTGAATTTGCAACAGGGCAATATCGCTCTGCTCATCACCGCCAATCAGCTTCGCATCAAACTCACGCCCGTCATTGAGCTGAATACTGATTTTCTGTGCCTGATTAATGACGTGATTGTTGGTCAGCACATAACCTTTATTGGCATTGATTATGACGCCGGAACCTAAACCTTCGAAAGGTTGCGCAGGCTGATCCGGTAAATCATCACCAAAAAACTTTTTGAATTCTTCCGGAATTTTCTGCTCCTGGCTGGCGGTTCCTTCGACTCGAACACTGACCACTGCGGGAAGCACTTTTTCCAGCATCGGCGCCAGACTGGGCAGTGGCGCTTGACCGGCAACCTGGCCGGGAATCGATGCGATGGCCTGAAACGGCGCCGAGAGAGTTAACCCGACACTTAACGCTAATGCACTCAACAGCTGGGTTTGCTTTTTCATTATTCCTGCTCTCGTACCTGAATGATAAGAAAAAGAGATTCAAAACAGTTTGATGTTATTGAATTTTCAGATGGTAAACAATGAGACACCAGATTAAATGATAGTCGGGGGAAGAAGAGAAGAGGAGGGCGCAATGGCTGCGCCCGCAAAATAAATTAGTCGCGCTTCGCGCCGGTACGTAACAGGCCGGATGCGCCTTCAGAATAGTCACGCGGCATCTGCACCGGAGCCTGATCGTTGCTGGCTTCAGATTCTGCCAGACGATTGCGGAACGGGTTGGCTTCAGCAGACAGTTCCGGCAGCAGGCTGCTGGAGCTTTTCGCCATGTGTTGATACAGCTGGCGATAGTCGTGCGCCATGGTATCCAGTAATTCCGCGCTGCGGGCAAAGTGGTTAACCAGCTCTTCGCGATACTCGTCCAGTTCAGCTTTATTTTTTTCAAGTTCGTACTGCAACGCCTGTTGCTGGCGCAGTTTACGATTACCAAAACGCATGGCCACAGCACCAATAATGATGCCGACGACTAACCCAATTAGCGCATATTCCCAGGTCATGAACATCTCCCGTTGTCTTTTGTTTCCGTAGGGTGTTGGCTTCAGGCTCCATGCCTGCGGCTGATTATGCCACTATAACCGTTAATTCCACAGAAGTGGAATCCCGACTGCATATCGCGTAGTGTAGAACGGCCTTTTTTTCGTCAACCGTGAACAACGGCACACCGATTATTCAAGGAATAACAAGAACATCATGCAAAGCGTTACCCCGACATCGCAATACCTGAAGGCGCTCAATGAAGGCAGCCATCAACCCGACGACGTACAAAAAGAGGCCGTCAGTCGGCTGGAGATTATCTACCAGGAATTAATCAACAGCACGCCGCCAGTCGCCAGGGCTAGCGGGTTAATGGCACGGGTCGGTAAGCTGTGGGGTAAGCGCGAAGATACAAGCAACGCGCCGGTGCGTGGCTTATATATGTGGGGCGGTGTAGGGCGTGGAAAAACCTGGTTGATGGATCTTTTCTATCAAAGTTTGCCTGGGGAGCGAAAACAGCGGCTGCATTTTCACCGTTTTATGCTGCGGGTGCATGAAGAATTAACCGCATTGCAAGGGCAGAGCGATCCGCTGGAAATTATTGCCGATCGCTTTAAAGCCGAAACTGACGTGCTCTGTTTTGACGAATTTTTTGTTTCTGATATTACCGACGCCATGCTGCTGGGTGGCCTGATGAAAGCATTGTTTGCTCGCGGCATAACGCTGGTGGCGACGTCAAATATTCCACCGGATGAGCTTTATCGCAATGGCCTGCAACGTGCGCGTTTTCTTCCTGCAATTGATGCCATTAAACAGTATTGTGATGTTATGAACGTGGACGCCGGTGTTGATTATCGGCTGCGTACCCTTACTCAGGCGCATCTGTGGCTGTCGCCGCTTAATGATGAAACGCGTGAGCAGATGGATAAGCTGTGGCTGGCGCTGGCAGGTGCAAAACGAGAACAAGCCCCTACGCTGGAAATCAATCATCGACCGCTGGCGACGATGGGCGTAGAAAACCAGACGCTGGCGGTGTCATTTACCACGCTGTGCGTTGATGCCCGCAGCCAGCATGACTATATTGCGCTCTCACGTCTGTTTCACACGGTGATGTTGTTTGATGTGCCCGTCATGACGCGGTTGATGGAGAGTGAAGCGCGGCGTTTCATTGCGCTGGTGGATGAATTTTACGAGCGCCATGTCAAGCTGGTGGTGAGCGCGGAAGTACCTTTGTATGAGATTTATCAGGGCGAGCGGCTGAAGTTTGAGTTCCAGCGTTGCCTGTCACGTCTGCAAGAGATGCAAAGCGAAGAGTATTTGAAGCGCGAGCATTTGGCGGGTTAAAACCTGTCACAAATCACAAAAAGGGGTCGATCTTTGACCCCGACTTCTCTATAATCTTGCGACCCCACGTTACAAGAAAGTTTTTTCCCAAAACTTTTTGTGTGCTGGCATAGGCTATTCGAAGGGGTAGGTTTGCCGGACTTTGTCGTGTGAACCTCAACAATTGAAGACGTTTGGGTGTTCACCAACGTGTAACTATTTATTGGGTAAGCTTTTAATGAAAACTTTTACAGCTAAACCAGAAACCGTAAAACGCGACTGGTATGTTGTTGACGCGACCGGTAAAACTCTGGGCCGTCTGGCTTCCGAACTGGCTCTGCGCCTGCGCGGTAAGCATAAAGCGGAATACACTCCGCACGTAGATACTGGTGATTACATCATCGTTCTGAACGCTGACAAAGTTGCTGTAACCGGCAACAAGCGTACTGACAAAGTGTACTATCATCACACCGGTCACATCGGTGGTATCAAACAAGCGACCTTTGAAGAGATGATTGCTCGCCGTCCTGAGCGTGTGATTGAAATCGCGGTTAAAGGCATGTTGCCAAAAGGCCCGCTGGGTCGTGCTATGTTCCGTAAACTGAAAGTTTACGCGGGTAACGAGCACAACCACGCGGCACAGCAACCGCAAGTTCTTGACATCTAATCGGGATTATAGGCAATGGCTGAAAATCAATACTACGGCACTGGTCGCCGCAAAAGTTCCGCAGCTCGCGTTTTCATCAAACCGGGCAACGGCAAAATCGTTATCAACCAACGTTCTCTGGAACAGTACTTCGGTCGTGAAACTGCCCGCATGGTAGTTCGTCAGCCGCTGGAACTGGTCGACATGGTTGAGAAACTGGATCTGTACATCACCGTTAAAGGTGGTGGTATCTCTGGTCAGGCTGGTGCGATCCGTCACGGTATCACCCGCGCTCTGATGGAGTACGACGAGTCCCTGCGTTCTGAACTGCGTAAAGCTGGCTTCGTTACTCGTGACGCTCGTCAGGTTGAACGTAAGAAAGTCGGTCTGCGTAAAGCACGTCGTCGTCCGCAGTTCTCCAAACGTTAATTGCTTTCTGCTCCGGCAGAATACAATTTGCGAAAAAAACCCGCTTCGGCGGGTTTTTTTATGGCTAAAATCTGAATCAGCGTAAAAATGGAAAGGTGCTTTTTGCTACCGCCTGACAGGCAGGTAAAACAAAAACAACATCGCCGATAAGGGATTAAGTCAACCATTTCAGACTAAAGCGCATCTCTTTTTCCCCATTTCTGGTATCGACTTACCACAAAGGTCGCAAAATCTGGTAAACTATCATCCAATTTTCTGCCCAAATGTCGGGTATTGCTCATTTTTTGTTTGATTTTCGAACAAAGAGAGTCGTTCCTTACTGGGTAACATAACTTCTGACTGGCCACCTGGTGGCTGGTAGCAGTAAAAATTCTGACTATACCTGGAGGTTTTCATGGCTGTCGCTGCCAACAAACGTTCGGTAATGACGCTGTTTTCCGGTCCTACTGACATCTATAGCCATCAGGTCCGCATTGTGCTGGCTGAGAAAGGTGTAAGTTTCGAGATCGAACACGTGGAAAAGGACAATCCGCCTCAGGATCTGATTGACCTCAACCCGAATCAGAGCGTTCCGACCCTGGTGGATCGTGAACTGACCCTGTGGGAATCTCGCATCATTATGGAATATCTGGATGAGCGTTTCCCGCATCCGCCACTGATGCCTGTTTACCCGGTAGCTCGCGGTGAAAGCCGTCTGTACATGCACCGTATCGAAAAAGACTGGTACACGCTGATGAACACCATCATCAACGGTTCAGCCTCTGAAGCCGATGCTGCACGTAAGCAACTGCGCGAAGAACTGCTGGCGATTGCGCCGGTCTTCGGTCAGAAGCCGTACTTCCTGAGCGATGAGTTCAGCCTGGTCGATTGCTACCTTGCTCCGCTGCTGTGGCGTCTGCCGCAACTGGGCATCGAGTTTAGCGGCCCGGGTGCGAAAGAGCTGAAAGGCTATATGACCCGCGTCTTTGAGCGTGACTCTTTCCTTGCTTCCTTAACAGAAGCAGAACGTGAAATGCGTCTGGGCCGGAGTTAATCTGTATGGATTTGTCACAGCTAACACCACGTCGTCCCTATCTGCTGCGTGCATTCTATGAGTGGTTGCTGGATAACCAGCTCACGCCGCACCTGGTGGTGGATGTGACGCTCCCTGGCGTGCAGGTTCCTATGGAATATGCACGTGATGGGCAAATCGTACTCAACATTGCGCCGCGTGCGGTTGGCAATCTGGAACTGGCGAATGATGAAGTGCGTTTTAACGCGCGCTTTGGTGGCATTCCGCGTCAGGTTTCAGTACCGCTGGCTGCCGTGCTGGCTATCTACGCCCGCGAAAATGGCGCAGGAACAATGTTCGAGCCTGAAGCTGCCTACGATGAAGATGCCAGTATCATGAATGATGATGAAGCGTCGGCAGATAATGAAACCGTTATGTCGGTCATTGACGGCGATAAGCCCGATCACGATGATGACCATCATCCTGACGATGAACCGCCACAGCCTCCACGCGGTGGACGCCCGGCATTGCGGGTTGTGAAATAAATGATAAACAGGCCCATGTGGCCTGTTTTGCTATCTACCTTCTTTTCGCCTGATTTTAATACTGTGTTACGATAACTTCGCTATTATCCGTCAACATATTTTCCCAGAAAGAGCTCTATGAACGCATTTGATCCGCAAGCAGAAGATTCTCCGGCTACTATCGGTCGTAACTTGCGTCGTCGTCCACTGGCGCGCAAAAAACTCTCCGAAATGGTGGAGGAAGAGCTGGAGCAGATGATCCGCCGTCGTGAATTTGGCGAAGGTGAGCAACTGCCATCTGAACGCGAACTTATGGCGTTCTTTAACGTTGGGCGTCCTTCGGTACGTGAAGCGTTGGCGGCGTTAAAGCGCAAAGGTCTGGTACAAATTAATAATGGTGAACGCGCTCGTGTCTCGCGTCCTTCTGCGGACACCATCATCGGCGAGCTTTCCGGCATGGCAAAAGATTTTCTTTCCCATCCTGGCGGGATAGCCCATTTCGAACAGTTACGTCTGTTCTTTGAGTCCAGCCTGGTGCGCTATGCGGCTGAACATGCTACTGATGAACAAATCGATTTGCTGGCAAAAGCTCTGGAAATCAACAGTCAGTCGCTGGATAACAACGCCGCGTTTATTCGTTCAGACGTTGATTTCCACCGTGTGCTGGCAGAGATCCCAGGGAACCCGATCTTTATGGCGATCCACGTTGCTCTGCTCGACTGGCTGATCGCCGCCCGTCCGACAGTCGCCGATCAGGCGCTGCACGAGCATAACAACGTTAGTTATCAGCAGCATATTGCGATCGTTGATGCGATCCGTCGTCACGATCCCGATGAAGCCGATCGCGCATTGCAATCGCACCTCAACAGCGTTTCTGCCACCTGGCACGCCTTCGGTCAAACCACTAACAAAAAAAAATAATGCCACTTTAGTGAAGCAGATCGCATTATAAGCGTTCTGTATGATGTGTTGCTTATTTGATTTGGTATAACAGGTATAAAGGTATATCGTTTTTAACAGGCAAGCATCACTTCAGAGGTATTTATGGCAACAAATTTACGTGGCGTAATGGCCGCACTCCTGACTCCTTTTGACCAACAACAAGCACTGGATAAAGCGAGTCTGCGCCGCCTGGTTCAGTTCAATATTCAGCAGGGCATCGACGGTTTATACGTAGGTGGTTCAACCGGCGAAGCCTTTGTGCAGAGCCTTTCCGAGCGTGAACAGGTACTGGAAATCGTCGCGGAAGAGGCGAAAGGCAAGATTAAATTAATCGCTCACGTAGGTTGCGTCAGCACTGCTGAAAGCCAACAACTTGCGGCATCCGCTAAACGTTATGGCTTTGATGCCGTCTCTGCCGTTACGCCGTTCTACTATCCTTTCAGCTTTGAAGAACACTGCGATCACTATCGGGCAATCATTGATTCAGCGGATGGTTTGCCGATGGTGGTGTACAACATTCCGGCGTTAAGCGGCGTTAAACTGACCCTGGATCAGATCAACACTCTGGTTACGTTGCCGGGTGTCGGGGCGCTGAAACAGACCTCTGGCGATCTCTATCAGATGGAGCAGATCCGTCGTGAACATCCTGATCTGGTGCTCTACAACGGTTACGACGAAATCTTTGCTTCCGGCCTGCTGGCGGGCGCTGATGGTGGTATCGGTAGTACCTACAACATCATGGGCTGGCGTTATCAGGGCATCGTTAAGGCGTTGAAAGAGGGCGATATTCAAACCGCGCAGAAACTGCAAACCGAGTGCAACAAAGTCATTGATTTGCTGATTAAAACAGGCGTATTCCGTGGCCTGAAAACAGTTCTTCACTATATGGATGTGGTGTCCGTTCCGCTGTGCCGCAAACCGTTTGGTCCGGTGGATGAAAAATATCTGCCAGAACTGAAGGCGCTGGCTCAGCAGTTGATGCAAGAGCGCGGGTGAGTTTTTCCCCTCACTCGCCCCTACCGGGTGAGGGGAAATAAACGCATCTGTACCCTACAACTTTCATACCAAAGCGTGTGGGCAACGCCCATCGCGGGAGACTCACAATGAGTACTACAACCCAGAATATCCCGTGGTATCGCCATCTCAACCGCGCACAATGGCGAGCATTTTCCGCTGCCTGGTTGGGATATCTACTTGATGGTTTTGATTTCGTTTTAATTGCCCTGGTACTCACCGAAGTACAAGGTGAATTTGGGCTGACGACGGTGCAGGCGGCAAGTCTGATCTCCGCAGCCTTTATCTCACGCTGGTTCGGCGGCTTGATGCTTGGGGCTATGGGGGATCGTTACGGGCGTCGTCTGGCAATGGTCACCAGTATCGTTCTCTTCTCGGTCGGGACGCTGGCTTGTGGCTTTGCGCCAGGCTACATCACTATGTTTATCGCTCGTCTGGTGATCGGCATGGGGATGGCAGGAGAATACGGTTCCAGCGCCACCTATGTCATTGAAAGCTGGCCAAAACACCTACGTAACAAAGCCAGTGGTTTTCTGATTTCCGGCTTCTCTGTGGGTGCTGTCGTTGCCGCTCAGGTTTACAGCCTGGTGGTTCCGATCTGGGGCTGGCGTGCGCTGTTCTTTATCGGCATCTTACCGATCATCTTTGCTCTCTGGCTGCGTAAAAATATCCCGGAAGCGGAAGACTGGAAAGAGAAACACGGGGGTAAAGCACCGGTACGCACAATGGTGGATATTCTTTACCGTGGTGAACATCGCATCGCCAATATCGTGATGACACTGGCGGCAGCTACTGCGCTGTGGTTCTGCTTTGCCGGCAACCTGCAAAATGCCGCAATTGTCGCTGTTCTTGGGCTGTTATGCGCCGCAATTTTTATCAGCTTTATGGTACAGAGTACGGGCAAACGCTGGCCAACCGGTGTGATGCTGATGGTGGTTGTGTTGTTTGCTTTCCTCTATTCATGGCCGATTCAGGCGCTGTTGCCGACGTATCTGAAAACTGAGCTGGCTTATAACCCTCATACGGTCGCCAATGTGCTGTTCTTTAGTGGTTTTGGTGCGGCGGTGGGTTGCTGCGTCGGTGGCTTCCTCGGTGACTGGCTGGGAACGCGCAAAGCCTACGTTTGTAGCCTGTTAGCTTCACAATTGCTGATTATTCCGGTGTTTGCGATTGGCGGCGCAAACGTCTGGGTACTCGGTCTGTTACTGTTCTTCCAGCAAATGCTTGGTCAGGGCATCTCCGGGATCTTACCGAAACTGATCGGCGGTTATTTCGATACCGACCAGCGTGCAGCGGGGCTGGGCTTTACCTACAACGTCGGCGCACTTGGCGGCGCACTGGCTCCAATCCTCGGCGCGTTGATCGCTCAACGTCTGGATCTGGGCACTGCGCTGGGATCGCTCTCGTTCAGTCTGACGTTCGTGGTGATCTTGCTGATTGGTCTGGATATGCCATCCCGCGTTCAGCGTTGGCTGCGCCCGGAAGCGTTGCGGACTCATGACGCTATCGACGGCAAACCATTTAGCGGTGCCGTACCGTTTGGCAGCGCCAAAAACGATTTAGTCAAAACCAAAAGTTAATTCTGTAGCCCGGTCTCTGTACCGGGTCTTTCGCTAAGGGAAGATGTATGTCGTTACTTGCACAACTGGATCAAAAAATCGCCGCTAACGGTGGACTGATTGTCTCCTGCCAGCCGGTTCCGGACAGCCCGCTCGATAAACCCGAAATCGTTGCTGCCATGGCATTAGCGGCAGAGCAGGCGGGGGCGGTTGCTATTCGCATAGAAGGTGTGGCAAACCTGAAAGCCACGCGTGCGGTGGTGAGCGTGCCGATTATCGGGATTGTGAAACGCGATCTGGAGGATTCTCCGGTACGTATCACAGCTTATATTGAAGATGTTGATGCACTGGCGCAGGCGGGCGCGGACATTATCGCGATTGACGGCACCGACCGACCGCGTCCGGTGCCTGTTGAAACGCTGCTGGCACGTATTCACCATCACGGTTTACTGGCGATGACCGACTGCTCAACGCCGGAAGACGGCCTGGCATGCCAAAAGCTGGGAGCCGAAATTATTGGCACTACGCTTTCTGGCTATACCACGCCTGTAACGCCAGAAGAGCCGGATCTGGCGCTGGTGAAAACGTTGAGCGACGCCGGATGTCGGGTAATTGCCGAAGGACGTTACAACTCGCCAGCGCAGGCGGCGGATGCGATGCGCCACGGCGCGTGGGCAGTGACGGTCGGTTCTGCCATTACGCGTCTTGAACACATTTGTCAGTGGTACAACACAGCGATGAAAAAGGCGGTGCTATGACCACACTGGCGATTGATATCGGCGGTACTAAACTTGCCGCCGCGCTGATTGGCGCTGATGGGCAGATCCGCGATCGCCGAGAACTTCCTACGCCTGCCAGCCAGACACCAGAAGCCTTGCGTGAAGCCTTGGCCGCGTTAGTCTCCCCGTTGCAAGCTCATGCGCAGCAGGTTGCCATCGCTTCAACCGGGATCATCCGCGATGGCAGCTTGCTGGCGCTGAATCCGCATAATCTCGGTGGATTGCTACATTTTCCGTTAGTCAAAACTTTGGCACAACTTACCGATTTGCCGACCATTGCCATTAACGATGCGCAGGCCGCAGCGTGGGCGGAGTATCAGGCGCTGGAAGGCGATATAACCGATATGGTGTTTATCACCGTTTCCACCGGTGTTGGCGGCGGCGTAGTGAGCGGCGGCAAACTGCTTACCGGCCCAGGCGGTCTGGCGGGGCACATCGGGCATACGCTTGCCGATCCGCAGGGGCCTATCTGTGGCTGTGGACGCACAGGTTGCGTGGAAGCGATTGCTTCTGGTCGCGGTATTGCGGCGGCGGCGCAGGGTGAGCTGGCTGGCGCGGATGCGAAAACCATTTTCACGCGCGCCGGACAGGGTGACGAGCAGGCGCAGCAACTGATTCATCGCTCCGCACATGCGCTGGCAAGACTGATTGCCGATGTTAAAGCCACGACTGATTGCCAGTGTGTGGTGCTCGGCGGCAGTGTTGGGCTGGCGGAAGGGTATCTGGCGCTGGTGGAAACGTATCTGGCTAAGGAGCCAGCGGCATTTCATGTTGAGTTACTGGCGGCGCACTACCGCCATGATGCAGGTTTACTTGGGGCTGCGTTGCTGGCTCAGGGAGAAAAATTATGATGATGGGTGAAGTACAGTCGTTACCGTCTGCCGGTTTACATCCAGCACTACTGGACGCGTTAACGCTGGCATTAGCCGCCAGGCCGCAGGAAAAAGCGCCGGGTCGTTACGAATTGCAGGGCGATAATATCTTTATGAATGTCATGACGTTTAACACTCAATCGCCCGTTGAGAAAAAAGCCGAATTGCACCAGCAGTACATTGACATCCAGCTGTTATTAAACGGCGAGGAGCGGATTCTTTTTGGTATGGCAGGCACTGCGCGCCAGTGTGAAGAGTTCCACCATGAAGATGATTACCAGCTTTGCAGCGCCATTGAGAACGAGCAAACCATCATCCTGAAACCGGGAATGTTCGCCGTGTTTATGCCAGGAGAACCGCATAAACCGGGATGCGTTGTCGGCGAACCTGGTGAGATTAAAAAGGTGGTAGTGAAGGTTAAGGCCGAGTTAATGGCTTAAAATTTAGTTCGTTTTAAAGATTCTCCAGACAGTGTCTGGAGAATTCGAAACCGCTGAAATTAACGGCGTCTATAGCCTTCCTCTAACACCGCCTGTGTTCGAACGAGTTCATCCGCGAGTCGTTTTTCATCAGGTAGTTGCATCTTATATTCACTCGCCAGAATGGTGTTAGGCAAACCTGCCAGAGCATAATGTGCTTCTCCGGCTCCTTTCTCTGCACAGAGAACCAGACCGATGGGTGGATTTTCATCCGGTAGTGTCCAGTGCTCTTTGGCATAGTTGAGATACATATTCATCTGTCCGGCATCGCTATAGCTGAATTTGCCCACTTTTAGATCGACGATTAGCAGGCAGCGTAAACGGCGGTGGAAAAACAACAGATCGACCCGAAACCAGTTGTCATCAATGCGTAACCTTCGCTGTCGACCAACAAAGGCAAAATCATCCCCAAGTTCCAGCATGAAATCCATCAGGTGGTTGATCAGAGCCTCCTCAAAATCAGATTCTGAGTATTCATCTTTTAATTCCAGAAATTCGAGCACAAAGGGATCGCGTATCGCCGGTTGCGGCAGAATATGCGTTTCGGCAGGGGCGTGTTGTTGCAGCATGGCTGATTTGTCATGTGATAGTAATGTCCGCTCATAAAACTGGGTCGCAATTTGTCGTTCGAGCTGACGAGCAGACCAGCCACAGCGGAGCGTCTCTTTTTCATAAAAGCTGCGGGTGTCAGCGTTTTTAACAGAAAGCAAACGGACGTAAGTGGACCAGGGTAGGGGGAAGGATTTGGCGAGTTGCGCTAAATGGCAAGATTCTCCAGACACAGTCTGGAGAATTGTGGGGGTGAATTGTGCAGACAGTGTCTGCACAATTTCAATTCGTTGAAAACAAATATAAAAATTCTTAAACTGCCATAAATTCCTGGTGGAGAACCCACGCTTATACCTTAGACTTAAATCCTTTGATAGCCGCTTGATTAACTGCGTACCATACGCGGCCCGTGCCTCACCACCTTGTTCAAATTCGACAATTCGTCGGCCAATTTCCCAGTACGTCGCGGTCATTAACGCGTTAACGCTACGTACTGTTTCTGTCCGGGCGCTATCGACCAGATGAATAATGCCGTCGTGGATTTGCTGGTAGCCTGCTGTGGTTTGAAATGAGAGCGATTCCATTATCTTTCCCTTTATATGGCGCTGTGTTGAATAATGGAATCAGCTATACGCCGGGCATCTGTCGGTAACAATCCAGATATGCGTATTACATTGGTTTTCTTCAGATTATGCGAGGCGCTTTCCAGCAAGAAAGGAGGATTTCAGCGCCGCACTCTTTTCTTAGGAGGCGGCGTTGGGGCAGGGATTAAACTTCCAGCCAGTTCATAATGCCGTCTGCCGCCTTACGACCTTCGGCAATGGCGGTCACCACCAGATCCGAACCACGCACGATGTCACCACCGGCAAAGATTTTCGGATTGCTGGTTTGGAAAGCGTTTTCGTTACCTTCCGGAGCGATAATGCGACCCTGTGAATCCAGCTCAACGCTGTGTTCTGCCAGCCATTCCATGCTGTGCGGGCGGAAACCAAACGCCATGATCACCGCATCTGCCGGAACGATATGTTCGGAACCTGCCACGATCTCCGCGCGGCGACGGCCTTTAGCGTCCGGTTCGCCCATTTCGGTGCGCACCATTTTCACGCCGCTGACTTTACCGTTGCCATTTACTTCAATACCCAGCGGCTGGACGTTGAATTTGAACTCTACGCCTTCTTCCCGCGCGTTTTTCACTTCGCGGCGGGAACCCGGCATGTTCTCTTCATCACGACGATAGGCACAGGTAACGTGCTTAGCACCCTGGCGCACGGAAGTCCGCACGCAGTCCATCGCGGTATCGCCACCGCCAAGTACCACCACGCGTTTGCCTTCCATGCTGACGAACGGTTCGTCGCGGGTTTCGCCAAAGCCCATTAACTGTTTGGTGTTGGCGATGAGGAACGGCAGCGCCGCGTACACGCCATCGGCGTCTTCGTTTTCCAGTCCGCCACGCATTGACTGATAAGTGCCGACACCGAGGAACACGGCATCGTAATCTTTCAGTAGATCGTCCAGCGGTACGTCACGGCCCACTTCGGTATTGAGTTTGAATTCAATACCCATGCCGGTGAAGATTTCACGGCGGCGCGTCATTACCTCTTTTTCCAGCTTGAAAGCCGGAATACCGAAGGTCAGCAAGCCGCCGATTTCCGGGTGACGGTCGAAGACGACAGCTTTGACACCGTTGCGTGTCAGCACATCCGCACACGCCAGACCTGCCGGGCCTGCGCCGATAATCGCCACTTTTTTACCCGTCTGCTTCACGCCGGACATATCCGGACGCCAGCCCATTTCGAACGCTTTATCATTGATATAACGCTCAATATTGCCGATGGTCACTGCGCCAAACTCATCGTTCAGGGTACAGGAACCTTCGCACAGACGATCCTGCGGGCAAACGCGTCCACACACTTCCGGCAGGGTATTGGTTTGATGCGACAGTTCTGCCGCTTCAAAAATACGTCCCTCGTTGGCGAGCTTCAGCCAGTTCGGGATGTAGTTGTGTACCGGGCATTTCCACTCGCAGTATGGGTTGCCGCACGACAGGCAGCGGTCAGCCTGCGCTTTGGCCTGGCCTTCGGAAAACGGCTCGTAAATTTCAACAAACTCAATTTTGCGGATCTTCAGCGGTTTCTTTGGCGGATCAACGCGCTGCAGGTCGATAAATTGATAAACATTCTGACTCATTGTTGCTACCCCTTACTGCGCCTGCACGCGCAACTCTGCTGCGCTACGACTACGGTGCCCCAGCAGTGCTTTTACATCACTGGACTTCGGTTTAACCAGCGCAAATTTAGTGGCGAAGATTGACCAGTTCGCCAGAATCTCTTCGCCACGCTGCGAACCGGTATGCTGCACATGCTCAGTGATAAGACCACGCAGATGCTCTTCATGGATCGCCAGAGAGTCAACGCTTAAGACCTCGACCAGTTCCGGGTTAACGCGTTTGCGGAAATCACCACTTTCGTCGAGAACGTAAGCGAAGCCGCCGGTCATGCCCGCGCCGAAGTTAACACCGGTTTTACCCAGAATACAGACGATACCACCCGTCATGTATTCACAGCCGTTGTCGCCAATGCCTTCTACCACGGTAATCGCACCGGAGTTACGCACGCCAAAACGTTCACCCGCGCGGCCAGCGGCATACAGACGACCGCCGGTCGCGCCATACAGGCAAGTGTTGCCGATAATGCTCGCCTCGTGGCTGCGGAAGGCCGAGCCAACCGGAGGACGAATGGCGATTAAGCCGCCCGCCATGCCTTTACCGACATAGTCGTTGGCATCGCCCGTCAGATACAGCTCCACGCCGCCCGCGTTCCACACGCCGAAACTCTGGCCTGCGGTGCCGTTGAAGTACGCTTTAATCGGATCGGCAGCCAGCCCCTGATCGCCGTGCGTCTGGGCGATATAACCTGAAAGCGATGCGCCCACGGAACGGTCGGTGTTACGAATATCGAACCAGAAGGTTTTACTCTGACGCTCATCGACAAACGGTTTCGCCTGTTGCAGCAACTGCGCGTTCAGCAGACCGTTATCAAACGGCGGGTTGTTTTCGGTGCAGTAGAGTGCCTTGCCAGGATGCGGCTCGGCAGTTTCCAGCAGCTTCGATAGCGCCAGTTTTTGCTGTTTAGCGGTGAAACCATCCAGCTCTTTTAGCAGGTCGGTGCGACCAATCAGATCCACCAGACGCGTCACGCCCAGCTGTGCCATCAGCTCGCGGGTTTCACGGGCGATAAATTCAAAGTAATTCGTCACCTTGAACGGCAGGCCGTGGTAGTGATTTTTACGCAGTTTTTCGTCCTGAGTTGCCACGCCGGTGGCGCAGTTGTTCAGATGGCAAATACGCAGATATTTACAGCCGAGCGCCACCATTGGGCCAGTGCCGAAACCGAAACTTTCCGCGCCGAGGATGGCTGCTTTGATGATATCGACGCCGGTTTTCAGACCGCCATCAACCTGCAAACGGATCTTATGACGCAAGCCGTTGGCAACCAGCGCCTGTTGTGTTTCAACAAGCCCCAGTTCCCACGGGCAGCCTGCGTATTTCACTGACGACAGCGGACTTGCGCCGGTGCCACCGTCATAGCCAGCGATGGTGATTAAATCGGCATAAGCTTTCGCCACACCGGTGGCGATGGTGCCAACGCCCGGCTCAGACACCAGCTTCACGGAGATCATCGCTTTCGGGTTAACCTGTTTCAGGTCGAAAATAAGCTGCGCTAAGTCCTCGATAGAGTAGATATCGTGATGCGGCGGCGGGGAGATCAACGTTACGCCGGGTACGGAATAGCGCAGTTTGGCGATGTAAGGAGTGACTTTATCGCCCGGCAACTGACCGCCTTCGCCCGGCTTCGCGCCCTGAGCGACTTTAATCTGAATCACGTCGGCATTGACCAGATACGCCGGAGTGACGCCGAAGCGACCGGAAGCGACCTGTTTAATGCGCGACACTTTGTTGGTGCCGTAGCGCGCCGGATCTTCACCCCCTTCACCGGAGTTGGAGTTGCCGCCGATGCTGTTCATCGCTTCCGCCAGTGCCTCGTGGGCTTCCGGGCTTAACGCGCCGATAGACATCGCAGCGGTATCGAAGCGTTTAAACAGTTCGCTTGCCGGTTCAACATCAGCAATGTTGACCGCGTTTTCACCTGGCGTAATTGCCAGCAGATCGCGCAGCGTTGTTGCCGGGCGCTCGTTAACCAGCTTCGCGTATTCCTGATAGTCGCTGTACTCGCCGCTCTGTACCGCCTGCTGCAGCGTGCGCACGACGTCTGGATTGTAGGCGTGGTATTCGCCGCCATGCACATATTTCAGCAGGCCGCCCTGGCTGATGGGCTTACGCGCCAGCCAGGCTCGTTTTGACAGATTCAGCAGATCCTGCTGGAAGTCTTCGAAGCCTGCCCCGCCAATGCGGCTGACCGCGCCCTGGAAGCACAGGCTCACAACATCATCGTGCAGACCGACCGCCTCAAACAGTTTCGAGCAGCGGTAAGAGGCGATGGTGGAGATGCCCATCTTGGACATGATTTTGTACAAGCCTTTGTTGATGCCGTTACGGTAGTTGAGCATCACAGTACGATAATTTTTGGCAATCGCGTGGGTGTCAACCAGGCGACCCAGTGTTTCATAGGCAAGGTACGGATAAATAGCCGTCGCGCCGAAGCCCAGCAACACGGCGAAGTGGTGTGGATCGCGGGCGCTGGCGGTTTCGACGATGATGTTGGCGTCGCAACGCAGGCTTTGATCGACCAGACGGGTCTGGATCGCGCCAACCGCCATCGGGGCTGGAACCGGCAGGCGGTCTTTACCGATATTCCGGTCGGAAAGCACCAGCAGCACGGTGCCGCTACGCACCATTTTTTCGGCTTTATCGCACAGCTCTTTGACCGTCGCTTCGAGCGTGTTTTTGGTTGCGTCAAAGGTGATATCCAGGGTATCTGCGCGGTAGTGCTCTTCTTTCATCGTCGTGAGCTGTTTGAAATCGGAGTAGAGCAGAATCGGCGATTTAAAGCTTAAACGGTGTGCCTGGCCTTCGGCTTCACAGAAGACGTTCATTTCGCGCCCGATGCTGGTAGCGAGCGACATAACATGCGCTTCACGCAGCGGGTCGATTGGCGGATTAGTGACCTGGGCAAACTGCTGGCGGAAGTAGTCGTAAATAATGCGTGGCTGGCTGGAGAGCACGGCGAATGGGGTGTCGTCGCCCATCGAACCGACAGCTTCCTGACCGTTTTCGCCCAGCACACGGATCACAGAGTCCAGCTCTTCCGCGCTGTAGTTAAACTGTTTCTGGTAGCTGGCAAGCGTGTCGTCGTCCAGTTCACGGCTACCCACTTCTTCATCGGGCAAGTCTTCAAACGGCACCAGGCGGCGAACGTTTTTCTCCATCCACTCTTTATATGGATGGCGGCTTTTCAGGTCATCATCGGTTTCTGCCGAGTGCAAAATACGCCCACTGCGGGTGTCGATCACCATCAGTTCGCCCGGCCCCACGCGGCCTTTTTCGACCACTTCGTCAGGCTGATAATCCCAGATGCCGACTTCAGAGGCGCAGGTGATGAGCTTATCTTTGGTGATGACGTAGCGCGCTGGACGCAGACCGTTACGGTCGAGGTTACAAGCAGCGAAGCGACCGTCTGACATCACGATGCCCGCCGGGCCATCCCACGGCTCCATATGCATGGAGTTAAAATCGAAGAACGCGCGCAGTTCCGGATCCATATCCGGGTTGTTCTGCCAGGCTGGTGGAACTAACAGACGCATGGCGCGGATGATATCCATCCCGCCTGCCAGCAGCAGTTCCAGCATGTTATCCATCGAACTGGAGTCAGAGCCGGTTTCGTTGACGAAGGGTGCGGCGTCGTGCAAATCCGGGATCAGCGGCGTCTGGAATTTATAAGTACGGGCGCGCGCCCACTGACGGTTACCGGTGATAGTGTTGATTTCGCCGTTGTGCGCCAGATAGCGGAACGGCTGCGCCAGCGGCCAGCGTGGCACGGTGTTGGTGGAGAAGCGTTGATGGAACAGGCAGATAGCAGATTCCAGACGCAGATCCGCAAGATCCAGGTAAAAGCGCGGCAAATCCGCCGGCATACACAGACCTTTATAGATGTTGACCAGATTCGACAGGCTACAGACGTAGAAGTCTTTATCGGCTTCGAGACGTTTTTCGATGCGGCGACGGGCGATAAACAGACGGCGCTCCATATCGCGCGGACGCCAGCCTGCCGGGGCGTTCACAAAAATTTGCTCAATGCGCGGCAGCGAGGAGAGGGCGATTTCACCCAGTACACCTTCGTTGGTAGGGACATCACGCCAGCCGACAATCGACAAGGTTTCGCGTTGTAGCTCTTCTTCAACGACGCGGCGTGCGGCGGCGGCGAGTTCAGGATCTTTATTCAGGAAGATCATCCCGACGGCGTAGTTTTTCGCTAAACGCCAGCCGCGTTCCTGCGCAACGATGCGAAAAAAGCGATCCGGTTTTTGTAACAGCAGGCCGCAACCGTCACCGGTTTTACCATCAGCGAGAATCGCGCCACGGTGCTGCATACGGGCCAGTGCGTGTATTGCAGTACGCACTACCTTGTGGCTAGGTTCGCCTTCTATGTGGGCGATCAGGCCGAAACCACAGTTATCCCTCTCAAGGGATTTATCGTACAACATATCGTGAACCTCCCCCAGGCTCTGCGGGAACCCCACTACCGAACCGCTGCGCACGGGCACAGAAAGAGCATGGCGACGGGGTTTGCGTTTCATACGCTTACCTCGCATTCGCCCCCTTTTTTGTCCTTTTCGCATCAGTTAATACGGTGAAGAGGGGAACTCAATTACTGCATAAATATGATGAGCAGGCTGCTCATCCAGAAAGCTTCCAGCGGATTTCCAACTTATCGGGAAAGCTGATACAGGTCAAATGGCAAGCTTATTGGTCTGGAAATGTGCTTTAGCGCAAAAATCTTTGTTAACATATTGAAATTAAACTAAATTTGTTATTCTTAATTAATGGAAAGAGAAAAAGGAAAACGTTGAGTGCCTGACTACTTTAGCGGCGTGTTAACCCTTATCCTGCCTTGAATTGACGTTTGAAGCAGTGTTTTATACTGTCTTAAGAGGAAAAGACATTTCATGCTACTGTTTTTGTTTAAAATCCATTAGCGGATAAAAAAATCCGACGCAAGATAAGCAAAAGTAATTTATGTGCTATTGCATTAAATTTCAGTAATTGTGATTTATTATGCAGTTGGTATAAGCAGGCCGGGACGATTGATCCAGGTCATCGCCGAATTGAGCTAAAAATGGCAGGCTTTGGCCTCTTTTCAAGGCGCGGTCTATCAGATTATGCAGTTACAGAAATTAGTCAATATGTTTGGTGGGGATCTTACCCGTCGTTACGGGCAAAAGGTGCATAAACTGACGCTGCATGGCGGTTTTAGCTGCCCGAATCGTGACGGAACCATCGGACGCGGCGGATGCACATTCTGTAATGTTGCTTCGTTTGCCGACGAAGCGCAGCAACACCGCTCCATTGCTGAACAGCTGGCGCATCAGGCGAATCTGGTTAACCGTGCGAAACGCTATCTGGCCTACTTTCAGGCTTATACCAGCACCTTTGCGGAAGTTCAGGTGCTGCGTTCCATGTATCAACAGGCGGTGAGCCAGGCCAATATTGTCGGTTTGTGTGTTGGTACGCGCCCGGACTGCGTGCCGGATGCGGTGTTGGATCTGCTTTGTGAATATAAAGACCAGGGCTACGAATTGTGGCTGGAGCTGGGGTTGCAAACCGCGCACGACAAAACACTGCATCGCATCAATCGCGGACATGATTTTGCCTGCTATCAGCGCACGACCCAGCTGGCGCGTCAGCGTGGGCTTAAGGTGTGTTCTCACTTAATTGTCGGCCTGCCTGGCGAAGGGCAAGCGGAATGTTTGCAAACACTGGAGAGAGTGGTTGAAACCGGCGTGGACGGCATCAAGCTTCATCCCCTGCATATCGTGAAAGGCAGCATTATGGCGAAAGCCTGGGAAGCGGGACGTTTGAACGGTATTGAACTGGACGATTACACGCTGACGGCGGGAGAGATGATTCGCCATACGCCACCGGAAGTTATCTACCACCGCATTTCCGCCAGCGCCCGTCGCCCGACGTTACTTGCTCCGCTGTGGTGTGAAAATCGCTGGACGGGTATGGTCGAGCTGGATCGCTATCTGAATGAACATGGCGTACAGGGATCGGCGCTGGGACGTCCGTGGCTACCTCCAACGGCGTAGGCCATTGAGGGGAATTCCGCATTTCTCACACAATTTATAACGTAACTGTCAGAATTGGGTATTATTGGGGCAGGTTGTCGTGAAGGAATTCCCTAATGAAGCAAATTCGTCTGCTGGCGCAGTATTATGTTGACCTGATGATGAAGTTAGGTCTGGTGCGCTTCTCAATGTTGCTGGCGCTGGCCCTTGTCGTTCTCGCCATTGTGGTGCAAATGGCGGTGACCATGGTGCTGCATGGTCAGGTCGAAAGTATTGATGTTATTCGTTCTATCTTCTTTGGTCTGCTGATTACGCCGTGGGCGGTCTACTTTCTTTCGGTGGTCGTCGAGCAACTGGAGGAGTCACGACAACGTCTGTCACGGCTGGTGCAAAAACTGGAGGAGATGCGCGAGCGCGATCTGAGCCTCAACGTTCAGTTAAAAGACAATATTACCCAGCTTAATCAGGAAATCGCCGTTCGTGAAAAAGCTGAAGCTGAATTGCAGGAAACCTTCGGTCAGCTGAAAATTGAAATCAAAGAGCGTGAAGAGACACAAATTCAGCTCGAACAGCAATCCTCTTTTTTACGTTCCTTCCTTGACGCCTCTCCAGATCTGGTTTTTTACCGTAACGAAGATAAAGAGTTTTCCGGCTGTAACCGTGCAATGGAATTGCTAACCGGGAAGAGCGAAAAACAACTGGTTCACCTGAAACCTGCTGATGTTTACTCGCCGGAAGCCGCCGCGAAAGTTATTGAAACCGATGAGAAAGTGTTTCGTCATAATGTGTCACTGACTTATGAACAGTGGCTGGATTATCCGGACGGACGCAAAGCCTGCTTTGAAATCCGTAAAGTGCCGTACTACGACCGCGTGGGTAAACGGCATGGTTTGATGGGCTTTGGTCGCGACATTACCGAGCGTAAGCGGTATCAGGATGCGCTCGAACGCGCCAGCCGCGACAAAACGACGTTTATTTCCACCATCAGTCACGAATTGCGTACACCTCTGAACGGTATCGTTGGCTTAAGCCGCATTCTGCTGGATACCGAACTTACTGCCGAGCAGGAAAAATATCTCAAAACCATCCATGTTTCCGCCGTCACTTTGGGGAATATTTTTAACGATATTATCGACATGGATAAGATGGAGCGCCGCAAGGTTCAGCTTGATAATCAGCCGGTTGATTTCACCAGCTTCCTTGCCGATCTGGAAAATCTTTCCGCATTGCAGGCGCAACAAAAAGGGCTGCGCTTTAATCTGGAACCGACGCTACCATTACCGCATCAGGTCATTACCGACGGTACGCGTTTACGGCAGATCCTGTGGAATCTCATCAGTAACGCCGTCAAATTTACCCAGCAAGGTCAGGTTACCGTGCGCGTGCGCTACGATGAAGGCGACATGCTGCATTTTGAAGTGGAAGACTCAGGCATCGGCATTCCGCAGGATGAGCTGGATAAAATTTTTGCCATGTATTACCAGGTGAAAGACAGTCACGGCGGTAAACCTGCCACCGGCACCGGCATTGGTCTGGCCGTTTCTCGTCGGCTGGCGAAAAATATGGGCGGCGATATTACTGTTACCAGCGAACAGGGCAAAGGTTCAACCTTTAGGTTGACGATCCACGCACCGTCGGTGGCAGAAGAGGTCGATGATGCGTTTGATGAAGACGATATGCCTTTACCGGCACTAAATGTGCTGCTGGTGGAAGACATTGAACTGAACGTTATTGTCGCGCGTTCTGTACTGGAAAAATTAGGTAACAGCGTTGATGTAGCAATGACCGGCAAGGCGGCGCTGGAGATGTTTAAGCCGGGCGAATACGACCTGGTATTGCTGGATATTCAGTTGCCAGATATGACCGGGTTGGATATCTCTCGTGAACTGACGAAGCGTTATCCGCGCGAAGATTTACCGCCGCTGGTGGCTTTAACTGCCAATGTGCTGAAAGATAAACAAGAGTACCTCAATGCTGGAATGGATGATGTGCTGAGTAAGCCGCTTTCCGTACCGGCGCTAACCGCGATGATCAAGAAATTCTGGGATACCCCGGATGATGAGGAGAGCACGGTGACGACAGAAGAGAACAGCAAATCTGAAGCATTACTCGATATTCCCATGCTGGAACAGTATCTCGAACTTGTAGGGCCGAAGTTGATTACCGACGGGTTAGCGGTGTTTGAGAAGATGATGCCGGGCTATGTCAGCGTGCTGGAGTCGAATCTGACGGCGCAGGATAAAAAAGGCATTGTCGAGGAAGGGCATAAAATTAAAGGCGCGGCGGGTTCAGTGGGGTTACGCCATCTGCAACAGCTGGGTCAGCAAATTCAGTCTCCCGACCTTCCTGCGTGGGAAGATAACGTAGGTGAATGGATTGAAGAGATGAAAGAAGAGTGGCGTCACGACGTAGATGTGCTGAAAGCGTGGGTTGCGAAAGCCACTAAAAAATGACCCCGGCTAGACCGGGGTGCGCGAATACTGCGCCAACACCAGGGAAATCTTGGCTGCGCCGTAAATTATTATGATGAGTTACAAGGGCACAGCACTGTTTTTCAGGCCGCACGCAGTTAAGATAGCAAATCTTAAATGATTTGTTACATGAATCAGTTAAATGTGTGATGCGTAGCATTTTTATTAAAAAGATTAATGTGTTTCAGTCAGTTGCGAAAGGATGATCACAATGAAGAAAATTGGCGTAGTTCTGAGCGGGTGCGGCGTTTATGACGGTTCCGAAATTCATGAAGCTGTGTTGACGTTACTGGCGATATCGCGTAGCGGCGCGCAGGCGGTCTGCTTTGCACCGGATAAGCAGCAGGTTGACGTTATCAACCATTTAACCGGCGAGGCGATGACGGAATCGCGCAATGCGCTGATTGAAGCCGCGCGTATTGCGCGTGGTGAGATCCGTCCTCTGGCTCAGGCCGATGCCGGCGAACTGGATGCGTTGATTGTGCCTGGTGGCTTTGGTGCGGCGAAGAATTTAAGCAATTTTGCCAGCCTTGGCAGTGAATGCACTGTTGAGCGTGAATTAAAGGCGCTGGCGCAAGCGATGCATCAGGCCGGTAAACCGCTTGGTTTTATGTGTATTGCCCCGGCGATGCTGCCGAAAATTTTCGATTTCCCACTGCGTTTGACCATCGGTACTGATATCGATACCGCAGAAGTGCTGGAAGAGATGGGCGCAGAGCATGTACCGTGTCCGGTCGATGATATCGTGGTTGATGAAGACAATAAGATTGTCACTACACCGGCTTATATGTTGGCACAGAACATTGCGGAAGCGGCGAACGGCATTGATAAGCTGGTTTCCCGCGTGCTGGTTCTGGCTGAATGAGTAAAAGCCGCTTAACGGCGTTCGGTTTCGTTCGTCGTTTTCTTCTGCGGTTAGTGGTTGTCCTCGCCGTTTTATGGGGCGGGGGCATCGCGTTGTTTAGCATAGCGCCTGTACCGTTCTCAGCGGTGATGGTCGAGCGACAGGTCAGTGCCTGGCTGCATGGCAATTTTCGTTACGTGGCGCATTCTGACTGGGTCAGTATGGATCAAATCTCGCCGTGGATGGGGTTGGCAGTGATTGCCGCAGAAGATCAGAAATTCCCTGAGCACTGGGGCTTTGATGTCGCTTCCATTGAGAAAGCCCTGGCGCACAACGAGCGCAATGAAAATCGTATTCGCGGCGCATCAACGATTTCTCAGCAGACAGCCAAAAATCTCTTTTTATGGGATGGGCGTAGCTGGATACGTAAAGGGCTGGAAGCAGGTCTGACATTGGGGATAGAAACGGTCTGGAGCAAAAAGCGTATCCTGACGGTTTACCTGAATATCGCCGAATTTGGCGATGGTGTGTTTGGTGTTGAAGCCGCAGCGCAACGCTATTTCCACAAAACCGCGAGCAAACTCACTCAGTCGGAGGCTGCCTTACTGGCAGCGGTACTTCCGAACCCACTACGCTTTAAAGCTTCCGCACCGTCAGGCTACGTGCGTAGCCGTCAGGCGTGGATTTTACGGCAGATGCATCAGTTGGGCGGTGAGTCGTTTATGCGACAACACCAGCTGGATTAAGCTTCGCGCGAGGTGAGGGTGAGTTTCTTGTTCTCACTGAGTTGTGCGCCTTTCTTCAGGGCGACCGATAACGCGGGTTGAGCGATAAAACGTTGCCACAAACGCTCTTGCTTACGTAGACAACACCACTTCGACCAGGTCGCCAGCGGAATCCACGTGCTTTCACCAATGTTGTCACAGACGACGGGAATGATTTCTGACTCGCTGATGCGGTGGCAAAGAATATTCTGCGGCTTCAGCGACATCGTCACGATGCGGTTATCCTGCAAATAACGCTTCAGCTGCTTCAGTAACTGACGCAACTGAGCAACATCTTCTTCGTAACGGCATTGTCCAGCAAATTCGGTCAATGTAATAGACGGCTTGCCATCAAAATCGGCAATGACATCGTAGACATAACCGGTTCCACAATCCGTCTCAACCGTACCGTGATAGCGTGGAATACCGCTCCAGTCTTTCAAACGACGACCAAGGTGCGCATAGTACTTTAACTCACGGCGGATCTCTTTATCACCACCGTCGCCACGGTGGTAGACAATCTTGATACAGCGTTGGGCATCTTCCGGATGCGCATAACATTTCCGATGTCTTCCGGTGCCCAGGGGACTTTGTTCAGATAAGCGAATCATGCCATCTCCTGGAAATATTTTCTGACAATCTCCAGTATGAGGACTTAACTTAAACAAAACCTAAACAGGACTTTTTAAGGTTTTCTTAAGGTTTTGTTCGTACAGAAAAGAGCACAAAATGTACAAGTTGCGAAAAATGAGGACATTTTCCGCTTGTACTTTTTTCACCCCTACGGGCTGAAGGTGTATATCTGGGGGGAATTAAGCGTCAGGGTTATGAAGATTAATCTTCATCGAAACCAGAGTTAAAGAGGGCGATAACGGCGGCCAGTGCTTCCACTTCCTGTGGACCGGTCGCTTCGACTTCAATCTGCCGTCCTTTGGCTGAGTCCAGCATCAGCAGCGCAATAACGCTGTTCGCTTCAGCCTCGGTGCCTTCGTCATTACGTAACAGCACTTCAGCGTCAAAACCCTGCATTAATTCAAAGAGTTTCATGGCAGGCCGGGCATGCATGCCCAGCTTGTTTGTGATTTCAACAGTTTGCTTGACGGTCATGGTTTACGTTTTTCCAGCGTACGATGGCGTGACTGGACGTTTTTACCGCGCGAGCGGAAGTAGTCTGCCAGCTGTTCTGCAATATACACCGAACGGTGCTTCCCGCCGGTACAACCAATGGCGACCGTCAGGTAGCTACGGTTGTTGGTTTCCAGCATAGGTAACCATAGTTCAAGGTAGCTTCGCGTCTGGTAGATAAAATTGTGTACTTCTGTGTGGCGGTCGAGGAACGCGGCGACAGGTTTATCAAGACCTGTCATTGGACGCAGTTTCGGATCCCAGTGCGGGTTCGGCAAGAAGCGCACGTCAAAGACGTAATCGGCATCGATAGGAATGCCGTGTTTGAAGCCGAAGGACTCAAAGACCATCGTCAGTTCACGCTCGCGTTTACCCAGCAGACGGGTACGCAACATTTCTGCCAGTTCATGAACGGACATTTCTGAGGTATCGACAATCAAATCTGCCCGCGAACGCAGTGGCTCCAGCAGATCGCTTTCTTTGTCGATAGCACTTTCCAGCGACAGGTTCTTGCTGGAGAGCGGATGCAGACGGCGCGTATCGCTGTAACGACGAATCAGGGTGTTACGATCGGCATCCAGGAACAGCAGTTGCGGTGAGAAAGCATCAGGCAGGTTACTCATCGCCTGTTCGAATATTTCTGGTGACTCCGGCATATTACGAACATCAATGCTGACGGCGGCAGAAATCTCGCGATCGGCGAGCGTGCGAGCCAGATCGGGTAACAGCACTACGGGAAGGTTATCCACGCAGTAAAAACCCATATCTTCCAGCGCACGCAGGGCGACAGATTTACCTGAGCCTGAACGTCCGCTGACGATCATCAGTACCATGTACTGTTTCTCCTCACAACGTCTAAAAGAGACATTACAGAATAACTACGCTTCATCCGGAGTACCTTCGGTATCCGTAATGATTTGATACAGCTCTTCATCACTCTGGGCTGCACGTAAACGGCGGCAGATGGTTTTGTCCGCCAGACGTTTCGCCACCAGCGAAAGAGTATGCAGGTGCGTTTTAGTTTGGTCAGCCGGCACCAGCAGGGCAAAAAGTAAATCCACCGGTTGGTTGTCGATGGCATCGAAAGCTATAGGCGTTTCGAGCTGAACGAAAACACCAACGGCACGCAGAGTATCTTCTTCCAGTTTGCCATGCGGAATGGCAATGCCATTACCGATACCGGTACTGCCCATTTTTTCCCGCGTCAGAATAGCTTCAAAAACCACCTGAGGCGGCAGGCTGAGTTGTTTCGCAGCCAGTTCGCTGATAATTTCCAGTGCACGTTTTTTGCTCTGACAGTGGACGCGGCTTCGCGTACATTCCCTGTTAAGAACACTGCTAAGCTGTAGAGTTGTATCATTATTTGTCATAATTTCACCTAAGAACCTGACCACTCAAATCGTGGGACAGGTTCGGAGCATTAACTGTACAAATGGCCCGTTGTGTCGCACAACAGGCCGCCATGCACTTGCTAATTGCCCGGACAATTAGTGTTGTTTCAATTTATCTTTATGCTTGGTCAACTGGCGTGCCAGCTTATCAATTAAGCCATCAATGGCAGCATACATGTCCTGACCTTCCGCGCTGGCATGAATTTCGCCACCGTTTACATGCAGTGTTGCATCTGAGGTATGGGTGACTTTCTCCACTTTCAGAACAACATAGACCTGGTTGATTCGGTCAAAATATTGCTCAAGTTTGGCAAATTTTGATGTGACAAATTCGCGCAGGGCCTCGGTGATCTCGACGTTATTTCCGGTAATGTTGAGCTGCATAGTGTCTTCCTTATCGGTTGGGTCAAACGAGCTGTTTACGCTGGTTTGACGGCGGAATGGATAAAGACTCTCGGTATTTCGCAACAGTGCGGCGTGCCACCATGATACCTTGTTCCGACAGCAAAGAGGTTAACTTGCTGTCGCTCAACGGTTTCGCTGGGTTTTCCGCCGCGATTAATTTCTTCACCAGCGCACGAATCGCCGTGGACGAGGCTTCGCCGCCGCCCTCGGTATTGACGTGACTGGAGAAAAAATACTTCAGTTCAAAAATGCCTCGTGGACTATGCAGGTACTTTTGCGTGGTCACGCGAGATATCGTCGATTCATGCATTTCGACGGCCTGGGCGATGTCGGCCAGTACCATCGGTTTCATATATTCTTCGCCTTGCTCAAAGAAGGCTTGCTGCTGTTCAACAATACAGCGACTCACGCGCAGTAGCGTATCGTTACGGCTTTCCAGACTCTTAATCAACCATTTGGCATCCTGCAGATTGCTGCGGATAAACTGGCTGTCGCCATCGTTACGTGTGTTATTGCACATCGAGGCGTAGTGCTGGTTGATTTGCAGACGCGGAATGCTGTCGCTGTTGAGTTCCACCGTCCAGTGGCCGTTATGCTTACGCACCAACACATCTGGAATGACATATTCCGGCTCACCGGTCTGGATCGACTGACCGGGGCGTGGATCGAGCGACTGGATCAGATTGACGGCTTCTTTCAGCACATCTTCTTTCAGACGCGTGACGCGCATTAAAGTGCGGAAGTCGTGATTGGCTAACAGATCGAGATGATCGCTAATGATCAGCCTGGCCTCTTCCAGCCACGGCGTGGTCTTATCGAATTGGGAGAGTTGGATCAGCAGGCAGTCACGCAGATCTTTCGCCGCCACACCGACCGGGTCAAACCGTTGGATCCGCTTAAGGACGGCTTCAACTTCATCGATGTCGATCTCTTCATCGCCCATGCTTTCGAGAATATCTTCCAGTGGGACGGTGAGATAACCGGTATCATCAACGGCATCAACGATGGAGGTGGCGATAGCGCGGTCAGTGTCGGAAAACGGTGTCAGCTCGACCTGCCACATCAGGTAATCCTGCAAGGTCTGCGTCGTTTCGCCTTGATAGACCGGCAGTTCGTCGTCAATGTAGTCACCGCTGGTGCCGGACGGCGTACCGGCTGTATAGATGGTGTCCCAACTGGCGTCGAGCGGCAGCTCTTCCGGCATCTCTTTTTGTTCGAGCGCGTCAGCGGTGTCCAGCGTTTCGCTGTCTGGCGTTTCGTGAGTGTCGATTTCATCATGAGTGTCGATTTGCTCAAGCAGTGGATTACTCTCCAGCGCCTGCTGCAGCTCCTGTTGAAGTTCCAGCGTGGACAGCTGCAACAGACGAATTGCCTGTTGTAGCTGAGGCGTCATCGCCAGTTGCTGACTAAGCCTGAGTTGCAAACCTTGCTTCATGTTCAGAATCGTACTCTCCTGCTAAAACGTCGCGAGCTTCTACCCTATCAGAGTCTGAAGTCTTCCCCAAGGTATACACGCTTAACGTGTTCGTCTTGTAAGATTTCTGTAGGTGTGCCGTGGGCGATCAAATGCCCCTGACTAACGATATAAGCGCGTTCACAAACTGCCAGTGTTTCACGCACGTTATGGTCGGTGATCAGCACACCCAGGCCGCTGTCGCGCAGGTGCTCAATGATGCGTTTGATGTCGATAACCGAGATCGGGTCAACCCCGGCAAACGGTTCATCAAGCAGAATAAATTTCGGATTCGCAGCCAGTGCGCGGGCAATTTCTACACGGCGACGTTCACCACCGGAGAGCGATTGCCCCATGCTGTCACGCAGGTGCTCAATGTGAAACTCTTCCATCAGCTCGTTCGCACGGTCTTCACGTTGTTCAGCAGACAAATCGTCACGAATTTGCAGTACCGCCATCAGGTTATCGTAAACGCTGAGGCGGCGGAAAATGGAGGCTTCCTGCGGCAGATAGCCGATACCGCGACGCGCGCGCGCGTGTAATGGCAGCAGGCTGATATCGTCATCATCAATAATGATGTTGCCTGCATCGCGCGGCACAATGCCAACAACCATGTAGAAAGTGGTGGTCTTACCGGCACCGTTTGGCCCCAGCAGACCGACAATTTCTCCGGAGTTGACGGTCAGGCTGACGTCTTCCACCACGCGGCGACCCTTGTAGGCTTTTGCAAGGTTCTTTGCTGTTAATGTTGCCATAACGAATTAATTACCTTTCTTCTGCGCCGGGGTCTGGCCTTTGTTGTTTTTATCCTGCAACTGCGACGGCACCAGAACGGTGGTTACGCGCTTACCTTTATCGCTGAAAGCCTGCATTTTCTGCTCTTTCACCAGATAAGTGATTTTATCGCCCTTTATATTGCTATCGACCTGCTGCAGATAAGCATTACCGGTCAGAACGACAAAATCTTTCGCCAGTTCGTAATGCATCTGGGAAGCGTGACCTTCGACAGGTTTACCGTTGTCCTGCATTTGATAGAACGTCGCTGGCTTACCGTAGCCATCGATCACTTCTTTGCCCTGCTCGCCGCCCGGGCGGGTAACGACCACTTTATCGGCATTAATTTTGATGGTGCCCTGGGTAACGATGACGTTACCCGTGAAGGTGACTACGTTGCCTTGCATATCAAGAGATTGCTGATCCGACTCAATATGAATCGGCTGGTCAGTGTCTCCGGTAACGGCAAATGCCGGAATACTGGCGGCCAGAAGAGAGCTGGCAAGCACAAGATTAAGGCTGAGTTTGTTTGTTTTGAATTTCATAGGATGTTCTAACCTTTTCAATCAGCTCGGCGTTCTTGCTGCGTAAGTTGCCGTGCATTTTCAGACCGCTGGAGTTAAATGTTGTTCCGTATAACGTGACGAGGTCTTCAGAGGTAACATCCTGCGTCACCAGATTGATCTGCGCGTTATCCGTCGTGATTCTGCGAAGTTGAGAGTCCGGCACGAGTGCGTTGACTTCAACGTGTCCATATAAATAGAGCATCCGATCATTAGTCAGCTTGGCTTTATCCGCTTTTACGGACCATGTCGGGATTTTATCCTTATCAAACGTAGTAAGTACCGGTTGCGTAAACCACGAAACGGCCTGATCGGAATAATATTCAACGTGTTGAGCAATCAATCGATAGCTTAGCGCCCCTTCTGGGTTATAGACGAGCGTGTCCGTATGCTCGCTTTTGTAGGTGGGATCATTGTTGTTGACGACCACCTGGGCGGTATCGTCTTTCTCGGTCATGTTAATGCCGATCATCACCAGAACCGCCAGTGATAGCACAATGATAACCCAACGTCTGGCTTTACTCATATCGATTGCCCTTTGGCTTCATCCAGTTTGCCCTGCGCCAGGAGTAATAAGTCGCAAACTTCACGCACTGCGCCACGACCGCCAGCAATGCGAGTCACGTAATCGGCGCGCGGGAGCAACAGCGGATGCGCATCGGCCACGGCTACGCTTAGGCCCACTTTTTCCATTACCGGCCAGTCGATGAGATCATCCCCAACGTAAGCCACGTTTTCCGGGGCGATCGCCAGTTTTTCCAGCAGATCGCTAAAGGCGATAAGTTTATTCGACTGCCCCTGATACAAGTGAGTAATCCCCAATGTGGCACAGCGATCTTCTACCAGTTTAGCCTTTCGCCCGGTAATGATGGCGACTTCAATATCAGAGGTGAGCGCACAACGAATGCCATAACCATCACGAACATTGAACGCTTTAAGTTCTTCGCCGTTGTTGCCCATATAAATCAGGCCATCTGACAGCACGCCATCGACGTCAAGGATCAGCAGACGAATATTTTCTGCTTTTGCCATAACGTTGGCACTGACAGGGCCGTAACAGGTCTCAAGTGACGCACCTGCTTTATTCATTGTTGTTTATCCTTGAATCTTTACACTACGCCAGCACGCAGTAAATCATGCATATGTAACACACCGAGTAAATGGTCGCCATCGGCAACCATTACGGAGGTGATATGGCGGGACTGCATTAAGTTCAGTGCCTCAACGGCCAGAATGCCAGGGCGTACGCGAATTCCCCCCGGCGTCATCACATCGGCAATACTTAATTGACGGACATCCACGCCCATATCGAAGACACGGCGTAAATCACCGTCGGTAAAGATGCCTTCAATCATCATATTGTCATCGCAAATGACGGTCATACCAAGATTTTTGCGGGTAACTTCCAGTAATGCATCGCGCAGGCTGGCGGTTTTTTTGACATGCGGGATTTCATCACCCGTATGCATAATATCGTTTACGCGCAGCAGAAGTTTACGACCCAGTGCGCCGCCGGGATGTGAGAGCGCAAAATCTTCGGCGGTAAAGCCGCGCGCTTTTAACAGAGCGACGGCGAGCGCATCGCCCATAACCAGCGTGGCGGTGGTGCTGCTGGTCGGTGCCAGCCCCAACGGGCAGGCTTCTTTTGCTACTTTAACACACAGATGCACGTCTGCGGCACGAGCCATGCTGCTCTCCGGGCGACCGGTAATGCAGATTAACGGCACGTGAAGACGCTTAAGCACCGGAATCAAGGCATTGATTTCGCTGGATTCACCAGAGTTAGAGATAGCTATTACCACATCCTGCGGGGTGACCATGCCTAAATCGCCATGCGCGGCTTCGCCAGGATGGACGAAAAATGACGGAGTACCGGTGCTGGCAAAGGTCGCGGCCATTTTGCGTCCAATGTGTCCCGATTTGCCCATCCCCATAACCACGACTTTACCTTTACACCAAAACATCTTTTCGCAAGCGAGCGCGAAATTCTGATTGATGTATTGATCAAGCTCCGCCAGGCATTCACGTTCAATCGCCAGGACTTCTTTACCTGCTTGCTGAAAGTCAAAACCCGGTTGCAACTCTACGTGCGACATAATGCGTTTCCAGTTATTCAACGAGTATTGGCGATAACCAGTACAACATCGCCAGCCATACGATAAATCCGCCTGTTAATAATACCCCTACGCCACGGCCCGGTTGCGGGGAGCGTCGCCAGCACAGCAACGCAAAAATAATGCTTACCAACAACATCACGCTGTAGTCACGGCTGTACGCCAGTGGGTTAATCTCCCCTGGCGTAATCAGCGCCGGCAGACCCAGCACGATGACGATATTAAAAATATTCGCGCCAATGATATTACCGACGGCGATGTCGTTTTCACCTTTGCGAACACCGGCTATCGCGGTTGCCAGTTCCGGCAGACTCGTGCCGATAGCGATTGCCGTCAGACCAATAGTCAATTCGCTGATGGCAAAGTAATTCGCCAGTACGGTGGCGTTATCAATCACCATCCGCGTAGCCACTGGCATGATGATCAGCGCAATGCCAAGCCATAAAAATGCGACGGGTAAACCGCCTTCACGCGGTAGCTCTGCAAGCTGCTCTCTGGTCAGGCTATCGGTCTCCTGACGTTCGGCCTGATGTGCAAGTTTAACAATGAACAGCAGCCATAGCACAGCCAGAAAAAGGAGAAAGATACCATCGCTGCGGCTAAGTTGTCCGTCATAGAGTACGGAACCGGCCACCACGCTGACGAATAACATTAATGGTAACTCGCGGCGCAGAACATCGGAATGGACGGTAAAAGGGCGCACCAGTGCGGTCAGACCGAGGATCAGCAAGATATTGATAATGTTTGAGCCAAGCGCCGTACCGACGGCTAAATCGCGTTGTTCGTGCAGTGACGCGGCAAGCGAAACAATAATCTCAGGAAGCGACGTGCCAATACTGACCACAGTCATGCCAATGATCAGCGGTGGGATGCCAAAAGTGCGGCAAAGAATGGAAGCGGCAAATACCAGACGATCGGCACTGTATACGACCAAAAGTAAACCAACAATTAACAGTGCCGTAGCTAAAAGCATCTAACGTCCTTTCTTCAGGTATACTCGCCGGTCGCTGAAGATTCTCAGAAAGCCGTAACGGATTCTTAATTTTGACTTTATGCGGCTAAAAAGTAAAACAAATGCCAGCTTTAGCTAACCACGGCGGGTAATATTCTGTAAATATGTTGGGTTCAAGGTTAAATTGAGCACCATGCTTAGAAAATCAACGCAAGACGAAGGGTGAATTATGGAGCAGTCTGTGGCGAATTTAGTCGATATGCGCGATGTCAGTTTTACGCGTGGCAATCGCTGCATCTTCGATAATATTTCCCTGACCGTGCCGCGAGGGAAGATCACGGCAATCATGGGGCCATCGGGCATCGGTAAAACGACGCTACTCCGTCTGATTGGCGGGCAAATCGCACCAGATCACGGTGAGATCCTTTTTGATGGCGAGAATATTCCGGCGATGTCTCGTTCGCGCCTGTACACTGTGCGCAAACGGATGAGCATGTTGTTTCAGTCCGGGGCGTTGTTCACAGATATGAACGTATTTGACAACGTTGCCTATCCACTGCGCGAACATACCCAGCTCCCCGCGCCATTGTTGCATAGCACGGTGATGATGAAGCTGGAAGCCGTGGGGCTGCGTGGAGCGGCTAAACTGATGCCTTCTGAGCTTTCCGGCGGGATGGCTCGTCGCGCTGCACTGGCGCGTGCGATTGCCCTGGAGCCGGATCTCATCATGTTTGATGAACCGTTTGTTGGGCAGGATCCGATCACTATGGGCGTACTGGTGAAGCTGATTTCTGAGCTGAACAGCGCGTTGGGCGTGACCTGCGTAGTAGTTTCTCACGATGTGCCGGAAGTCTTAAGTATTGCGGATCACGCCTGGATTCTGGCGGATAAAAAAATTGTCGCTCACGGTAGCGCCCAGGCGTTGCAGGCGAATCCTGATCCGCGCGTACGTCAGTTTCTGGACGGGATAGCTGACGGACCTGTTCCGTTCCGCTATCCTGCCGGCGATTATCACGCTGATCTTTTACCAGGGAGTTAAGCCACTCATGCTGTTAAATGCGCTGGCCTCGCTTGGACATAAAGGGATTAAAACCCTGAGAACGTTCGGACGGGCCGGGTTAATGTTATTCAATGCGCTGGTCGGCAAACCGGAATTTCGTAAACATGCGCCGCTGCTGGTGCGTCAGCTCTATAATGTCGGCGTCCTGTCAATGCTGATTATTGTGGTTTCTGGCGTATTCATCGGAATGGTGCTGGGTCTGCAAGGTTATCTGGTGCTGACCACTTATAGTGCGGAAACCAGTCTGGGTATGCTGGTGGCGTTATCGCTACTGCGTGAACTGGGACCGGTGGTTGCTGCGTTGCTGTTTGCCGGTCGAGCCGGTTCGGCGTTAACCGCAGAAATCGGCTTGATGCGCGCCACAGAGCAGCTCTCCAGCATGGAGATGATGGCGGTGGATCCGCTGCGTCGGGTTATTTCTCCGCGTTTCTGGGCTGGGGTTATTTCATTGCCGTTGCTGACGATTATTTTCGTCGCCGTGGGGATCTGGGGCGGATCGCTGGTCGGCGTTAGCTGGAAAGGTATTGATAGCGGATTCTTCTGGTCGGCAATGCAAAATGCCGTCGACTGGCGTATGGATCTGGTCAACTGTCTGATTAAGAGCGTGGTGTTCGCTATTACGGTGACGTGGATTTCGTTGTTTAACGGCTACGACGCCATCCCGACTTCTGCCGGGATTAGCCGGGCAACCACTCGCACCGTTGTCCACTCGTCTCTGGCTGTTCTGGGGCTGGATTTTGTGCTGACCGCATTGATGTTTGGGAATTGAGTTCATGCAAACGAAAAAAAATGAAATTTGGGTGGGTATCTTTTTATTAGCAGCACTGCTGGCGGCGCTGTTTGTCTGCCTGAAGGCGGCAAACGTGACGTCCATACGTACTGAACCGACCTACACGCTTTATGCGACGTTCGATAACATTGGCGGCCTGAAAGCGCGCTCTCCGGTCAGCATTGGCGGCGTTGTCGTCGGTCGGGTGGCAGATATTACGCTGGATCCGAAAACCTATCTGCCGCGCGTGACGCTGGAAATTGAACAACGTTATAACCACATTCCTGACACCAGTTCGCTGAGCATTCGTACTTCCGGCCTGCTTGGAGAGCAATATCTGGCGTTAAACGTCGGTTTTGAAGACCCCGAACTGGGTACTGCTATCCTGAAGGATGGCGATTCGATTCAGGACACCAAGTCTGCGATGGTGCTGGAAGATCTCATTGGTCAGTTCCTTTACGGCAGTAAAGGCGATGACAATAAGAATAGTGGCGATGCGCCAGCTGCTGCGCCAGGTAATAATGAAACCACTGAACCTGTGGGTACAACGAAATAATTTCAGGAGAACCGACGCATGTTTAAACGTTTAATGATGGTCGCTTTGCTGGTGATTGCACCGCTGAGTGCGGCAACTGCGGCAGACCAAACCAATCCGTATAAGCTGATGGACGAGGCGGCGCAGAAAACGTTCGATCGCCTGAAGAATGAGCAACCGCAAATCCGGGCCAACCCGGATTACCTGCGTACTATCGTCGATCAGGAACTGCTGCCGTATGTGCAGGTGAAATACGCTGGTGCACTGGTACTGGGTCAGTATTACAAGAGCGCGACCCCAGCCCAACGTGATGCATACTTTGCCGCTTTCCGTGAGTACCTGAAGCAGGCTTATGGTCAGGCGCTGGCGATGTATCACGGGCAGACTTACCAGATTGCGCCAGAACAGCCGCTGGGTGACAAAACTATTGTGCCTATTCGCGTTACTATTATTGATCCGAATGGTCGCCCGCCGGTGCGTCTGGACTTCCAGTGGCGTAAAAACTCCCAGACTGGCAACTGGCAGGCTTACGACATGATTGCCGAAGGCGTCAGCATGATCACCACTAAACAAAACGAGTGGGGAACGCTGCTGCGTACCAAAGGTATTGACGGCCTGACCGCGCAACTGAAATCAATTTCTCAACAGAAAATCACTCTGGAAGAGAAAAAATAATGAGCGAGTCACTGAGCTGGGTGCAGACGGGCAACACTCTGGTATTAACCGGAGAGTTGGATCAAGACGTACTGCTACCGCTTTGGGAAGTGCGTGAAGAAGCGGTGAAGGGAATTACCTGCATCGATCTTAGCCGCGTGTCCCGCGTCGATACTGGTGGACTGGCGCTGCTGCTCCACCTTATCGATCTGGCGAAAAAGCAGGGCAACAGCGTGACGCTTCAGGGGGTAAACGATAAGGTGTATACCCTGGCAAAGTTGTATAATTTGCCGTCTGATGTCCTGCCTCGTTAAATTTTTTCAGGCTGGATAAGGCGTTAACCGCCTGTCCGGCAAATCCGCCTGCAAGTCGAGCCTTGTTTGATTTATCAGCAAGGCTTTTTGCTTATTTATGCCAGCGCAACTTTGCTCTAAGATGTTTTGCTGGTTTATTAACTGATGAATGAAGATCCCATGGAAAATAATGAAATTCAGAGCGTGCTGATGAACGCTCTCTCCCTCCAGGAAGTCCACGTTTCCGGCGATGGCAGCCACTTTCAGGTTATTGCCGTGGGTGAGATGTTTGACGGCATGAGCCGGGTTAAAAAACAGCAGACGGTTTATGGTCCGCTGATGGAATATATTGCGGATAACCGCATTCATGCTGTGTCGATCAAAGCGTATACCCCTACGGAGTGGGCGCGAGATCGCAAACTGAACGGCTTTTGAGCTATGGGCGATTTGCCGGTAGCGGATATGAATTGTTAACTGAGAACAAACTAAATGGATAAATTTCGTGTTCAGGGGCCAACGAAGCTCCAGGGCGAAGTCACAATTTCCGGCGCTAAAAATGCTGCTCTGCCTATCCTTTTTGCCGCACTACTGGCGGAAGAACCGGTAGAGATCCAGAACGTACCGAAACTGAAAGACGTTGATACGTCAATGAAGCTGCTAAGCCAGCTGGGTGCGAAAGTAGAACGTAATGGTTCTGTGCATATTGACGCCCGCGACGTTAATGTATTCTGCGCACCTTATGATTTGGTCAAAACCATGCGAGCCTCTATCTGGGCGCTGGGGCCGCTGGTGGCACGTTTCGGTCAGGGACAGGTTTCTCTACCTGGTGGTTGTACGATTGGTGCGCGTCCGGTTGATTTGCATATTTCCGGGCTTGAGCAATTAGGCGCGACGATCAAACTGGAAGAAGGTTACGTAAAAGCTTCCGTCGATGGGCGTCTGAAAGGCGCGCATATCGTGATGGATAAAGTCAGCGTCGGCGCAACCGTGACCATCATGTGTGCTGCAACCCTGGCAGAAGGCACCACGATTATTGAAAACGCCGCGCGTGAACCGGAAATTGTCGATACCGCGAACTTCCTGATTACGCTGGGCGCGAAAATTAGCGGTCAAGGCACCGATCGTATCGTCATCGAAGGTGTGGAACATTTAGGCGGCGGTGTCTATCGCGTGCTGCCGGATCGCATCGAAACCGGCACGTTCCTGGTGGCAGCGGCAATCTCTCGCGGCAAAATTATCTGCCGTAACGCCCAGCCAGATACTCTTGACGCTGTGCTGGCGAAACTGCGTGACGCAGGAGCGGACATTGAAGTAGGTGAGGACTGGATTAGCCTGGATATGCATGGCAAACGTCCGAAGGCCGTTAATGTCCGCACTGCGCCGCATCCGGCGTTCCCGACCGATATGCAGGCTCAGTTCACGCTGCTGAACCTGGTGGCAGAAGGCACCGGATTCATCACCGAAACGGTCTTTGAGAACCGCTTTATGCACGTGCCAGAGCTGAGCCGTATGGGCGCGCAAGCCGAGATTGAAAGCAATACCGTTATTTGTCACGGTGTCGAAAAACTTTCCGGCGCACAGGTCATGGCGACCGATCTGCGTGCATCAGCAAGTCTGGTGCTGGCTGGCTGTATTGCGGAAGGGACTACGGTTGTTGATCGTATTTATCACATCGATCGCGGCTACGAACGCATTGAAGACAAATTGCGTGCATTAGGTGCGAATATCGAGCGTGTGAAAGGCGAGTAATCGTCTGAAAGCTGGCAGCCCCGTTCGCGGGGCTACCGCCAGACCACTCATTTTTTCGGTTTAGTGTAGCTGCGCATTAACTGCGTTCTGTCGATAAACTCATGGGTCTGCGGATCATGGTAGCGTGATGGCCATATAACCCAGGGGTCAGTACCCAGGGCTTTCGCAATAATCATCTCTCCCTTTGGCCACGGACGCGATAATGCATTTGCCAGCGTCGAGGAACTCAAACCATTTCTGCGAGATTCCGCCGCCATTGACGTTCCCTTCTTGCGCAAACCCGCAATGATGTCAGCGGGATGCCAGTCAATGAAATTACTCTCCATCTTGCCTCACTCCTTAAGTTAGTCGCTTTCATTCAGAACATGTGTTCTATCGAGCATCACTATACTCCTGATGGCGCATTGCTCTAAAAAGTTCATGTAAATAGTGTGAAGATTCAGAATATATAAAGACAAAAAGCTGATTATTCAGATGGTATTACACAGAATAAGTGTTTTTATGGAACTTACTGGAGTTATCCCGCGCAATGCGCGGGATAAAGGGAAGGAATTAACGATCGCGTTGAACCGCGATATGTGCAAGGCCGATTAACGCCTCTCGCCACGGGGTATCCGGGAGTATCTGTAACGCTTCGATGGCTTTGTCTGCCTCTTCCTCGGCACGCTGACGCGTCCATTCAAGAGATCCACACGCGTTCATTGCTTCCAGAACCGGTTCCAGAAGATGACGCCCGTTGCCTTGCTCAATAGCAGTACGGATCATTTGCGCCTGCTCCGGTGTACCATTATGCATCGCATGTAGCAGCGGCAGCGTCGGTTTACCTTCGTTCAGATCGTCCCCGACGTTTTTACCTAACTGTTCACCATCGGCGCTGTAATCGAGCAAATCGTCGATGAGCTGAAAAGCGGTGCCGAGGTAACGTCCATAATCCTGCAGGCCTTTTTCCTCTTCCGGTGTACATCCTGCCAGAATCCCGGAACACTGCGCAGCAGCCTCAAACAGACGTGCAGTTTTGCTGTAGATAACGCGCATGTAGTTTTCTTCGGTGATATCCGGGTCGTTAACGTTCATCAGTTGCAGAACTTCACCTTCTGCAATGACGTTTACGGCTTCAGACATCACTTCCAGCACTTTGAGCGAGCCGAGGCTGGTCATCATCTGGAACGCGCGGGTGTAAATAAAATCGCCTACCAGCACGCTGGCGGCATTGCCAAACGCGGCGTTGGCGGTAGCTTTACCACGGCGCATATCTGATTCATCCACAACGTCGTCGTGTAGCAGAGTCGCTGTGTGGATAAACTCGATCAGAGCGGCAATGGTGACATGCGCATTTCCCTCATAGCCAACAGCTCGTGCAGCCAGTACAGCAATCATCGGACGAATACGTTTACCGCCGCCGCTGACGATGTAATAGCCTAACTGATTGATCAGTTGGACGTCGGAATTAAGCTGCTCAAGGATTGCCGCATTAACACCCGCCATATCTTGCGCGGTTAACTCATTGATTTTTTCTAAATTCATCGCAAAAGCCGGGCTTTTCGCCCCGATTACCTTACTGTGAACAAAGGCAACTTAGGGTTTATGGTTAGGAATATAGGGTGATTGTACTGAAAAAATGGCACAGATAAACGTTACCGTACAAGTTGTGTTTTTTTCTTCGTGTATTGACTGTAGCACTTGTCAAAGGCGTGCGTTTTGCGTAATATTCGCGCCCTATTGTGAATATTTATAGCGCACTCTGAATCATTGAAAAGATGTGCGCGGAAGCGGAGTTTTATATGTACGCGGTTTTCCAAAGTGGTGGTAAACAACACCGAGTAAGCGAAGGTCAGACCGTTCGCCTGGAAAAGCTGGACATCGCAACTGGCGAAACTGTTGAGTTCGCTGAAGTGCTGATGATCGCAAACGGTGAAGAAGTCAAAATCGGCGTTCCTTTCGTTGATGGCGGCGTAATCAAAGCTGAAGTTGTTGCTCACGGTCGTGGCGAGAAAGTTAAAATCGTTAAGTTTCGTCGTCGTAAACACTATCGTAAGCAGCAGGGCCATCGTCAGTGGTTCACTGATGTGAAAATTACTGGCATCAGCGCCTAAGACCTGAGGAGAGATTTCAAATGGCACATAAAAAGGCTGGCGGCTCCACACGTAACGGTCGCGATTCAGAAGCTAAACGCCTGGGCGTTAAGCGTTTCGGTGGCGAATCCGTTCTGGCGGGTAGCATCATCGTTCGTCAACGTGGCACCAAATTCCACGCTGGCACTAACGTAGGTTGCGGTCGTGACCACACTCTGTTTGCTAAAGCAGACGGTAAAGTGAAATTCGAAGTTAAAGGCCCGAAAAACCGTAAATTTATCAGCATCGAAGCTGAATAAGTTTTTCGCGTCCCGGTAACGGATGAAAGCCCCGCAACACGTTGCGGGGCTTTTTACATTCGATAGCCGGTAAAAATGCGCATCGTGCGGCGTTAATCCGCAAATGCGTTTTGCAGGGATTACGGTATGAAGCAGCAGGCAGGCATTGGCATTCTTTTGGCGCTCACCACAGCAATTTGCTGGGGGGCGTTGCCAATCGCAATGAAGCAGGTGCTGGAGGTGATGGAACCTCCGACAATTGTGTTTTACCGTTTCTTGATGGCGAGTATTGGCCTTGGTGCCATTCTTGCGGTGAAGAAGAAGCTGCCGCCATTACGCGTGTTTCGTAAGCCACGCTGGTTGATATTACTGGCGGTGGCGACTGCCGGGCTGTTTGGGAACTTCATCCTGTTCAGCTCATCCTTGCAATACCTGAGTCCGACCGCTTCGCAGGTGATTGGGCAACTCTCGCCGGTTGGCATGATGGTTGCCAGCGTATTTATCCTGAAAGAGAAAATGCGCAGCACCCAGGTTGTGGGAGCATTGATGCTCCTGAGCGGCCTGGTGATGTTCTTTAACACCAGTCTGGTCGAGATATTTACAAAGCTCACCGATTACACCTGGGGAGTTATCTTTGGGGTCGGTGCGGCGACGGTTTGGGTGAGTTATGGCGTGGCGCAAAAGGTTTTATTGCGTCGGCTGGCCTCACCGCAGATCCTGTTTTTACTGTACACTTTATGTACAGTCGCGCTCTTCCCTCTGGCAAAGCCAGGGGTGATAGCGCAGCTTAGCCACTGGCAGCTCGCATGTTTAATTTTTTGCGGACTGAATACGTTGGTAGGATATGGCGCCCTGGCGGAAGCGATGGCTCGCTGGCAGGCAGCGCAGGTGAGCGCGATAATCACGCTCACCCCACTGTTTACGCTGTTTTTTTCAGATCTTTTATCACTGGCCTGGCCCGATTTCTTCGCCAGACCGATGTTAAACCTTTTAGGTTATCTCGGTGCGTTTGTCGTGGTTGCGGGCGCGATGTATTCCGCCATTGGTCATCGTATTTGGGGCGGATTACGTAAGCATACAACGGTGGTATCGCAACCCCGCGCAGGCGAATGATTTACGGAGAATAAAATGAAGTTTGTTGATGAAGCATCGATTCTGGTCGTTGCAGGTGATGGCGGTAATGGTTGCGTGAGCTTCCGCCGCGAAAAATATATTCCGAAAGGCGGCCCGGATGGCGGCGACGGTGGTGACGGCGGTGACGTATGGATGGAAGCCGACGAGAACCTGAATACGCTTATCGATTATCGTTTTGAAAAATCTTTCCGCGCCGAGCGTGGTCAGAATGGCGCAAGCCGCGACTGCACCGGTAAGCGTGGTAAAGACGTGACGATTAAAGTACCAGTAGGTACGCGTGTTATCGATCAGGGCACCGGTGAAACCATGGGCGATATGACCAAACACGGTCAGCGTCTGCTGGTTGCTAAGGGCGGCTGGCACGGTCTGGGCAATACTCGTTTCAAATCGTCCGTTAACCGTACACCACGGCAGAAAACCAACGGCACGCCGGGCGATAAGCGCGAGTTGCTGCTGGAGCTGATGCTGCTGGCTGACGTCGGTATGCTGGGGATGCCAAATGCTGGTAAATCGACATTCATTCGCGCTGTTTCGGCGGCTAAACCGAAAGTAGCGGACTATCCGTTTACCACTCTGGTGCCAAGTCTGGGTGTGGTACGAATGGACAACGAAAAGAGCTTCGTTGTTGCCGATATTCCAGGGCTGATTGAAGGCGCTGCGGAAGGCGCAGGTCTGGGGATTCGCTTCCTGAAGCACCTGGAACGTTGCCGCGTCCTGTTGCACCTTATCGATATCGATCCGATTGACGGCACCGATCCGGTTGAAAACGCGCGTATTATTATCAGCGAGCTGGAAAAATACAGTCAGGATCTGGCGGCAAAACCGCGTTGGTTAGTCTTCAACAAGATCGATCTGCTGGATAAAGCGGAAGCCGAAGAGAAAGCGAAAGCGATCGCTGAGGCGCTGGGCTGGGAAGATAAATATTATCTGATCTCTGCGGCAAGCGGACTGGGCGTTAAAGATCTCTGCTGGGATGTGATGACCTTTATCATTGAAAACCCGGTCGTGCAGGCCGAAGAAGCGAAACAGCCAGAGAAAGTCGAATTCATGTGGGATGATTATCACCGTCAGCAGCTTGAAGAAATTGCTGAAGAGGATGATGAAGACTGGGATGACGACTGGGACGAAGACGACGAAGAAGGCGTTGAGTTCATTTACAAGCGTTAATTACTGATGACAAACGCCAAATAGCCAGATGTGCTACGCTTATCAGGCATAAACAAAGCGCACTTTGTCAATAATCTGAAACCCCGACCATGCGCCGGGGTTTCTTTTTGACTAATTGTTCTGATAAATATCTTTATACAAGCGGCTTTCAAAGCGCACTAACGGAATACGGCGATTACGCTGATCCGCCGGCTCTACGGCATAGCCAGAAAGATATTGTACGAATGCCATTCGTTGCCCGCTCGCTGTGGTAATGAATCCAGCCAGGTTATATACCCCCTGCAACGAACCGGTTTTCGCTGAGACTTTGCCATCCACGCCCGCCTGATGCAGACCCGCACGGTACTGTAACGAGCCGTCATAACCCGCCAGCGGCAGCATAGAGATAAAGTTAAGCTCATTGTCATGTTGGGCGATATATTGCAGCACCTGCATCATGGTGGCAGGCGCAATCAGGTTATGGCGTGAAAGTCCCGAGCCGTCGGCAATAATCGTGTTGCCAATATCGACACCGGCTTGCTGACGCAGAATTTGGCGCACGGCGTCCGATCCGGCCCGCCATGTTCCAGGCACATTGAAGCGCGCATGGCCTATCATGCGGAAAACCGTATCGGCGATCATGTTGTCTGATTTTTTCAACATAATCTTAAGCAGATCATGCAAAGGAGCCGATTGTTTACTGGCCACCACCGTTCCCGGTTCGTTAACCTGCGTTTGTCGCAGCAGTGTTCCGCTCCAGGTGATACCCGCTTGTTTTAACTCATCTTTCAGAATCGCCCCGGCATAGCTGGCACCATCTTGAACCGCAAAGGCTAACGGTAGAGGTTCGGAACGTTGTGGCAGGCATCCGGTCAGCGTAAAGCGGTTCAGGTCGCCTGGCACGACATCCAGCTCGCAGTATTGCGCTTCGGCAGAACCACGGGGGAGGGTGCGTACCTGGCTGAACATCGTAACGGGGTAATAAGATGCCACGCGTATAAAAGCCATATCACCGGGTTTTTGGGCGCTGTAGAGCGAGACGGAGAAGCAATTGCGGTCAACAATGGCAGCGGCGGGAGGGGCGCTAAAGCATTGTGTCATGTCATTCCATGGCCAGCCGGGAGCTTTATCATGACTGGCAAAAATGGAGGTATCTATGAGTACATTGCCATCGATTTGTGTGACACCAGATTTTTTCAGAGTCGCGACCATATTGCGAATATCCTGACGTTTTAACGTCGGATCGGCACCAAATCGCGCCACTAAATCGCCTTTAAGCACTCCGTTTTCCACATTACCTTTGGTTTCAAGCGTAGTGGTAAAACGAAAATCGGGGCCGAGTTGAATCAACGCAGCCAGCGCAGTGATTACTTTTTGCGTACTGGCGGGCAGCGCCATCTGCTGACTGTGGTAATCAATCGTGGGGGCAGACGCGCCGACTCTTTGCACCATCAGGGCAAGGTTGGCACCAGCGGGAAGTTGAGTAATGTACTCATCAACATTCGCAGCCTGAACACTGAACGTTATACAGCTGGTCAATCCGATGATAAATCTGGAAAATCGCATAATCTCGCGCTAACAACCTGGAATCGAGCCGTCATACTACGGCGCAACGCCCTATAAAGTAAACGATGACCCTTCGGGAACTTCAGGGTAAAATGATCATCAAAATGTGAATTGTAGCTGACCTGGAACCTGTTTCCGGGTCGGTATTTTTTTGCTTCTGGCCTGGTGAGGAGTTATGCCGGGCTGACCGAACAGCCGGGGTGGGTGGAGACTCGCCCCATCAGGAATATTCAAGAGGTATAACAAATGCAAGCTATTCCGATGACCTTACGCGGCGCTGAAAAATTACGCGAAGAGCTGGATTTTCTGAAATCTGTGCGCCGTCCTGAAATCATTGCTGCTATCGCGGAAGCGCGTGAACATGGCGACCTGAAAGAGAACGCTGAATATCACGCTGCGCGTGAACAGCAGGGCTTCTGCGAAGGCCGTATCAAAGACATCGAAGCCAAGCTGTCGAACGCGCAGGTGATTGATGTCACCAAAATGCCAAACAATGGCCGCGTTATTTTTGGTGCTACCGTAACGGTGTTGAATCTGGATTCTGATGAAGAACAGACTTATCGCATCGTAGGCGATGACGAAGCTGACTTTAAACAAAACCTGATTTCTGTAAACTCACCTATCGCTCGTGGCCTGATCGGCAAAGAAGAAGATGATGTTGTGGTCATCAAAACGCCAGGCGGCGAAGTAGAATTTGAAGTAATTAAGGTAGAATACCTGTAAGAATTACCCAATACTCAAGATGTTGATGTATTGTAAAGAAAGGAAAAAGGCCGCTATGCGGCCTTTTATCAACGAACAGAGCGTGGCATTTTGCTCTCCTGCCTGCGGAAAATCCCTCGTTTTACACAGAAAATGTGTGTAACTTTAGGATAATCTTAGCGTGGCAGCGAGATTTTACGTTCTTTAGTTGGGCGATAAAGCACCAGCGTTTTACCGATGACCTGTACATTACAGGCGCCGGTTTCGCGCACGATAGCTTCCACGATCAAGGTTTTAGTTTCGCGATCTTCTGTGGCGATTTTCACCTTGATGAGTTCATGGTGCTCTAACGCTTGTTCAATCTCGGCCAGCACCCCTTCGGTCAAACCATTACTGCCAAGCAGAACAACTGGCTTGAGCGGATGTGCCAGACCTTTCAGGTGTTGTTTTTGTTTAGTACTCAGATTCATCGTATTTTTTTGCTTACGTTGGGATTGAAAACGGGTCATTCTACCGCCATCTCCCATATATCACCAAATAGGCGCGTAAAAATTTACGCAATTGGTTACGATGAGTTATCCCAATGGGAAAGTTAAATGACAGGTAAGAAGCGTTCTGCCAGCTCCAGCCGCTGGCTTCAGGAACACTTTAGCGATAAATATGTTCAACAGGCACAGAAAAAGGGGTTACGTTCCCGTGCCTGGTTTAAACTTGATGAAATACAGCAAAGTGACAAACTCTTTAAACCGGGAATGACGGTTGTCGACCTTGGTGCTGCCCCGGGTGGTTGGTCACAATATGTGGTCACCCAAATTGGCGGCAAAGGCCGCATCATCGCTTGCGATCTTTTACCTATGGATCCTATCGTTGGTGTGGACTTTCTTCAGGGCGATTTTCGTGATGAACTGGTGATGAAAGCACTGCTGGAACGCGTAGGCGACAGCAAAGTCCAGGTTGTCATGTCCGATATGGCACCAAACATGAGCGGAACACCGGCGGTGGATATCCCCCGTGCCATGTATCTGGTGGAACTGGCGCTAGAAATGTGTCGTGATGTGTTAGCGCCGGGTGGCAGTTTTGTAGTGAAGGTGTTCCAGGGCGAAGGTTTCGATGAGTATCTAAGGGAAATTCGCTCCCTGTTTACGAAGGTCAAAGTTCGTAAGCCGGACTCTTCTCGTGCACGTTCGCGGGAAGTGTATATTGTAGCGACCGGGCGTAAACCCTAACCGGGAGATTTCAGACGAAAGTTTGAAAGATGCTGGATATAGAGTATCCTGACGCTGTTTTTAACACAGTTGTAATAAGAGGTTAATCCCTTGAGTGACATGGCGAAAAACCTAATACTCTGGCTGGTCATTGCCGTTGTGCTGATGTCAGTATTCCAGAGCTTTGGGCCCAGCGAGTCTAATGGCCGTAAGGTGGATTACTCTACCTTCCTACAAGAGGTCAATAACGACCAGGTTCGTGAAGCGCGTATCAACGGACGTGAAATCAACGTTACCAAGAAAGATAGTAACCGTTATACCACTTACATTCCGGTTCAGGATCCGAAACTACTGGATAACCTGCTGACCAAGAACGTCAAGGTTGTCGGTGAACCGCCTGAAGAGCCAAGTCTGCTGGCTTCTATCTTCATCTCATGGTTCCCGATGCTGTTGCTGATTGGTGTCTGGATCTTCTTCATGCGTCAAATGCAGGGCGGCGGCGGTAAAGGCGCGATGTCGTTCGGTAAGAGCAAAGCGCGCATGTTGACGGAAGATCAGATCAAAACGACCTTTGCTGATGTTGCTGGTTGCGACGAAGCAAAAGAAGAAGTTGCCGAACTGGTTGAGTATCTGCGTGAGCCGAGCCGCTTCCAGAAACTGGGCGGTAAGATCCCGAAAGGCGTCCTGATGGTCGGTCCTCCGGGTACGGGTAAAACGCTGCTGGCGAAAGCCATTGCAGGTGAAGCGAAAGTTCCGTTCTTTACCATCTCCGGTTCTGACTTCGTAGAAATGTTCGTCGGTGTGGGTGCATCTCGTGTGCGTGACATGTTCGAACAGGCGAAGAAAGCGGCACCGTGCATCATCTTCATCGATGAAATCGACGCCGTAGGTCGCCAGCGTGGCGCTGGTCTGGGTGGTGGTCATGATGAGCGTGAACAGACCCTGAACCAGATGCTGGTTGAGATGGATGGCTTCGAAGGTAACGAAGGTATCATCGTTATCGCCGCGACTAACCGTCCGGACGTTCTCGACCCGGCACTGCTGCGTCCTGGTCGTTTCGACCGTCAGGTTGTGGTTGGTCTGCCAGATGTCCGTGGGCGTGAGCAGATCCTGAAAGTGCATATGCGTCGCGTACCGTTGGCGCCAGATGTTGATGCGGCAATTATTGCTCGTGGCACACCAGGCTTCTCCGGTGCAGACCTGGCGAACCTGGTGAACGAAGCGGCACTGTTTGCGGCACGTGGCAACAAACGCGTTGTATCAATGGTTGAATTCGAAAAAGCGAAAGACAAAATCATGATGGGTGCGGAACGTCGCTCCATGGTGATGACGGAAGCGCAGAAAGAATCGACTGCTTACCACGAAGCTGGCCACGCGATTATTGGTCGTCTGGTGCCGGAACACGATCCGGTGCACAAAGTAACGATTATCCCGCGCGGTCGCGCGTTGGGTGTGACCTTCTTCCTGCCTGAAGGCGACGCAATCAGCGCCAGCCGACAGAAACTGGAAAGTCAGATTAGTACCCTGTACGGCGGTCGTCTGGCAGAAGAGATCATCTACGGACCAGAACATGTTTCTACCGGTGCGTCGAACGATATTAAAGTTGCGACTAACCTGGCGCGTAACATGGTGACCCAGTGGGGCTTCTCTGAAAAACTCGGTCCGCTGCTGTATGCGGAAGAAGAAGGTGAAGTTTTCCTCGGTCGTAGCGTGGCGAAAGCAAAACATATGTCCGATGAAACCGCGCGTATCATCGACCAGGAAGTGAAGTCACTGATTGAACGTAACTATAATCGTGCGCGTCAGTTGTTGAACGACAACCTAGATATTCTTCATGCGATGAAAGATGCACTCATGAAATATGAGACCATCGACGCACCGCAGATTGATGACTTGATGGCTCGTCGCGATGTACGCCCGCCTGCAGGTTGGGATGAGTCGGGAGCATCTAACAATTCTGACAATAATGGCACTCCAAAGGCGCCGCGTCCGGTTGATGAACCACGTACGCCAAATCCGGGTAACACCATGTCAGAGCAGTTAGGCGACAAGTAAGTTCCCGCATCAGATGACTGTATTTGTACCGAAAACCCCGGGGCGTGCTCCGGGGTTTTTTCTTATCAATTTATACCAGGGATAACACCATGAAACTCTTTGCCCAGGGCACTTCACTGGATCTTAGCCATCCTCACGTGATGGGGATACTCAACGTCACGCCAGATTCTTTTTCTGATGGTGGTACGCATAACTCTCTGATTGATGCAGTGAAACATGCGAATCTGATGATCAACGCTGGCGCGACGATTATCGACGTTGGTGGAGAGTCTACGCGTCCAGGTGCAGCGGAAGTGAGTGTTGAAGAAGAGTTGCAACGTGTTATTCCGGTGGTTGAGGCAATTGCGCAACGATTCGAAGTCTGGATCTCTGTGGATACCTCCAAACCGGAAGTTATCCGTGAGTCGGCGAAAGTGGGCGCTCACATCATTAACGATATCCGCTCCCTTTCCGAACCTGGCGCTCTGGAAGCGGCTGCGGAAACTGGTTTACCCGTATGCCTGATGCATATGCAGGGAAATCCAAAGACCATGCAGGAAGCGCCGAAGTATGACGATGTTTATGCTGAAGTGAATCGCTACTTTATTGAGCAAATAGCACGCTGTGAACGGGCGGGTATCGCAAAAGAGAAATTGTTGCTCGACCCGGGATTCGGTTTCGGTAAAAATCTCCACCATAACTATTCATTATTGGCGCGTCTGGCTGAATTTCACCATTTCAACCTGCCGCTGTTGGTGGGTATGTCACGAAAATCGATGATTGGACAACTGCTGAACGTGGGGCCGTCCGAACGCCTGAGCGGTAGTCTGGCCTGTGCAGTTATTGCTGCGATGCAGGGCGCACACATCATTCGTGTTCATGACGTCAAAGAAACCGTAGAAGCGATGCGAGTGGTGGAAGCCACTCTGTCTGCAAAGGAAAACAAACGCTATGAGTAATCGTAAATATTTCGGGACCGATGGGATCCGTGGTCGTGTTGGGGATGCGCCGATCACCCCTGATTTTGTGCTGAAGCTGGGCTGGGCAGCAGGTAAAGTGCTGGCGCGTCATGGTTCCCGTAAGATCATTATTGGTAAAGACACGCGTATTTCTGGCTATATGCTGGAGTCGGCGCTGGAAGCGGGTTTGGCGGCAGCGGGACTTTCCGCACTTTTTACCGGCCCGATGCCAACACCGGCAGTGGCTTATCTGACGCGTACCTTCCGCGCAGAGGCCGGGATTGTGATTTCCGCATCGCATAACCCGTTCTACGATAATGGCATTAAATTCTTCTCTATCGACGGCACCAAACTGCCGGATGCGGTAGAAGAGGCCATCGAAGCTGAAATGGAAAAAGAGATTAGCTGCGTTGATTCGGCAGAACTGGGTAAAGCCAGCCGTATCGTTGATGCTGCGGGTCGCTATATCGAATTTTGCAAAGCCACGTTCCCGAACGAACTTAGCCTCAGTGAACTGAAGATTGTGGTGGATTGCGCAAATGGCGCGACTTATCACATCGCGCCAAACGTGCTGCGCGAGTTGGGAGCGAACGTTATCGCCATCGGTTGTGAGCCGAACGGCGTAAACATCAATGCCGAAGTGGGGGCAACTGATGTTCGTGCGCTACAGGCACGCGTATTGGCTGAAAAAGCAGATCTCGGCATTGCCTTTGACGGCGACGGCGACCGCGTGATTATGGTTGACCATGAAGGCAATAAAGTCGATGGCGATCAGATCATGTATATCATCGCGCGTGAAGGTCTTCGTCAGGGGCAGCTGCGTGGTGGCGCGGTGGGTACATTAATGAGCAACATGGGGCTGGAACTGGCGCTGAAACAGTTAGGCATTCCATTTGCACGTGCGAAAGTGGGCGACCGCTACGTACTGGAAAAAATGCAGGAAAAAGGCTGGCGTATCGGTGCAGAGAACTCCGGTCATGTGATCCTGCTGGATAAAACCACTACCGGTGACGGCATCGTTGCTGGTTTGCAGGTGCTGGCGGCGATGGTGCGTAACCATATGAGCCTGCACGACCTTTGCAGTGGCATGAAAATGTTCCCGCAGATTCTGGTTAACGTGCGTTATACCGCAGGCAGCGGCGATCCGCTGGAGCATGAGTCAGTTAAAGCCGTGACCGCCGAAGTTGAAGCGGCGCTGGGTAGCCGTGGGCGTGTGCTGTTGCGTAAATCCGGCACTGAGCCGTTAATTCGCGTGATGGTTGAAGGTGAAGACGAAGCGCAGGTCACCGAGTTTGCTCACCGTATCGCTGATGCGGTAAAAGCGGTTTAATGCGATAACTAACTGGCTAAAAAGGCGGCGATTGTCGCCTTTGTTTTTCTTATGCACATCTATTTTGCTGTTTTTTTCCGCAGTTGATACAATGCAATAAAATTGCCCTTGCGAAGGTCATTCGCTTTGGTTAGTATTCACACCCGCTTCAGTGGGAAAGATTAAATTCTCCCGCTTTATTGGTTGAAGCATTGGTACGCGGCAACTCCGCAAGGAACAGGTTGATTATGTACGAAGCTCTTTTAGTAGTTTTCCTTATTGTAGCAATTGGCCTTGTTGGTCTGATCATGCTGCAGCAAGGTAAAGGCGCTGATATGGGAGCCTCCTTCGGAGCAGGCGCTTCCGCTACGCTGTTTGGTTCAAGTGGTTCTGGCAACTTCATGACCCGTATGACGGCTGTGCTGGCAACGTTGTTCTTCATCATCAGTCTGGTGCTGGGTAACATCAACAGCAACAAAACCAATAAAGGTAGCGAATGGGAAAATCTGAGTGCTCCGGCGAAAACCGAACAAACTCAGCCAGCTGCTCCGGCTAAGCCGACCAGCGATATCCCGAACTAAGAATAGTATCTGTGCTGAGGTGGTGGAATTGGTAGACACGCTACCTTGAGGTGGTAGTGCCCTAACGGGCTTGTGGGTTCGAGTCCCATCCTCAGTACCAATATTCCAAAAGAAAGACGCTGAAAAGCGTCTTTTTTTGTATCTGTGACCCGTCCTGAATAGCGTTAAACAAAGTTTTCTGCATCATTATTTTCTACAAGCGCAATCGCCCTATGTTGCATAGGTTGTGATTACATAATCGTTGTAGATACCGTTTGAAGGGGCGGAAGATTACTCACAGAGTCCAGAGCATTGATGGATGCGCATAAATCAAATTTGTGAGTGCTCACTTTTCCTGCCAAAACCGCAAAATAACGTCAGCAAATTTGTCGGAAATAATCCCCCGACGGGCTGCTGAGCTAAAATGACTGCTTCGTAGCGCCGTTGTCCAGTTTTCTGGCGTTCGGTACGCTGAACCGTAATATCCCGTGATTAAATCGTCCGGATCTTCATCAGGCTCGTTCGTTAGCCCTCGTTCGTCTTGTTGCTGGAAGCCGACAAAAATAATATTGGTTAAGGCATTCTTTTTGTAATTGCCATAAATAGTTTCGTACGCATGAGGATAATTTTCTTTCCAGTACCAGGTGGTATCGCCGCAGAACCACGGAGCAGCGGAAGTGTTAGTATTCAGAAGCTGAGAACTGTACTGCTTTAAATCCTTACGAAAGGCCTCAACCATATTATTAAAATATTGAGGGTGTAACGCGTAGTCACTCGTCATTAAGTCAAATTCGCCCTGCATCCAGCATACGCCGAGGAATTTATTCTGCGGATTCTTCGCCAGTGCAGCTCGCGTTCTGTTAACTAAATCCTGATACAGCGGAGTATCTGTTCCCCAACGACATGCATCATGGCTGGCTCCGTGCTGTTCTGAATATGTTCCTTCGCAGCCTGCGGTAAAAGCCGATCCGCCACGGCAACAAGGAACGATGAGAACGCCAGCATTATCAGGAATGAAGGGCAATAATTTCCGCGCAATATGCAGTGCCTGTCCAACTGTACCGTATTGTGTTTGATGATTCGTTGCCAGAGGATGGTGATAATCCCGCATATCCTGAATATCGTGTGGGCAGTGAGTCAGTGGAATAATGTCATTAAATTGACATGACGAGCCACCGGGATGCGTCTGTGTAAATCTTGCCAGTTGTTTTATTCTGGGGTGAGGCGCATCTTCACTGTCTGGTAACGGGAGTCCTTCGCCATATGCCATGGCATTAGATTGTCCGGCAACGGTAAGAACATAGTAATAATCGGGCGATATTATCGTGTTCATATATATGCGTAATTGAAATGACAACGGGTGATGAGCCATTGAGCGCAGGGCTCCTTTGCTGGAGCCCTGAAAAGTTAGTTTTGCACAGTAACTTTATTATCTTTCACAGAGAGCAACACTGAATCCGCCACAGCTTTGCCGCCCGTAGTTTCACCGCCAATAATCAATAAATTATTATTCCAGGGCAATGATACTCCGTAGGCCCGACCTTGCGACAGTTCGCCAGATTTCTCCCATTTCCCGTTATGCCAAAGATGAATATCGGCGCTATACGATTTTTTCAGACCTTCATGCGCATAGTTTTTACCGTTCTGGTAATTTTCTCGTGAACCTTTGAATCCGGCTCCCCCGGCAAATATAAGAGAGTCATTGCTAATACCTGCAAAACCGCCAGCTACGCCATCTGGGGAGGAGACGGGAGAAAGTTTATTCCATTTTATGCCATTGCCGGTGAAATCAAGCTCAAATACAGCATCAGTTCGCAGTCCTGGTTTTGCTTCGCCATTAATAAGCCAGGTTTTATCACCTTTATTTACTACCGCTGCACCAGCCGTACCATACCAGGGGGATTCGCCAGTGTAACTCCATTGCTGTGTAGAGGGATCAAAAGACAACAGGAACTTATTGAAGAAATAATCTTCTGCTTTTTTGTCAAAATAGTGGGTGTTGATTTTATCTATAGCCGCTGAATCTTTTCCTGCCTCCTTGAGATCTTCAAAATAGCCATTAAAGATATTTTGGTTAACGCCGCCAGTAATATAGGCTTTGCCGTTGTGTACAAAGGTCACATGACCTGCCATGCCCATCGGTGCGTGCGACATTAATTTAACCCAGGTATTGGTTTTGGGATTATATTTGTGTACGTCGTTGAATACCTGAGTTAACCCCTCACTGTTTTTACCAACACCGCCAAATACATACAAATTACCATCAATAAAGGCAGAGGTTGCTTGATCTCTCGGGCCAGCGGGGAATTCCGCCAGAGCTATCCATTTTTTATCTTTGGCTTGCGTATCCAGCTTGTACCATGCCGTACCTGCGCTACCTAAACCAATGTAGACAGTGTCGTTATCAATTACACCAGTACCACTTTTAAATGGCACAGGAGTTTCTGGTAATACCGACGCGTTTGCGGCACATGAAGCCATCATGATAGCAAGTGCCGTTATTGTTTTATTCATTGTGACTGTCTCCTGTCTACTACAGTTTAAATGACACACCAATGCGATAACTGTTTTCCGATAAATTATCTCTACCGTTGTAAACACCCTGACGGTCAAGGTAGTCATATTCTATGTATGGCGTAATATCGGGCGTCATATGGTATTGTAGAACAAATGCATTTTCCGTCGCCCATTTCTTATGGTTTGCATAGCGATAATCGTTTTGTTTGCTGTACAGCGTCGTTTGCCATGCGAAGGTGAAATCACTATTAATATTGTAAGTGACATATCCATCCCAACGATGAACGTTATCACGAGACATATCACCAGATAAGTCTTGTTGTCGGTAAGCTTTCCAGTCGTAACGATAGCGAATGCCAAAATTGAGATCTTTTGTCGCATCCCATGACAGTTTTACGTAAGGTCCATAGCGTGTGCCATTGCTGCTAAAATGGGTTAACATTCCTGGGCGCACGGTCCATTGATCATCAAGTTTAATCGCGTAATTAACTTCAACCTGAACATCATTTAATGCGGCATTTTCCTTTTTATTATCATGAATGGTATTCCAGGTATTACTTTCCATACTTGCCCACCATCCATTTTTCCACCCCTCACTGACTTTGAGTCGAGTTTCATAGGCATGGCTTCCACTACGGTATCCACCACGCACATCCAGTGTTGCAGCCTGAGAAATTAATGGTGACGAAAAGCAGAGTAATAATACGCCAGAAAGTATTTTAGCCTTTTTCATAAATTTCACTCATTTGTAGAATACAGAAAGTAATACGAAGTCCGAATAAACAAATAGCATTTATGTTATGTGCTCTTTTTTGCCAGGCTTATAGCGTCATTGGCCACGGATAATTATGTTTTATTTTTTTTGTATAATGCCTCCTGTGAGAAATTGCTTTCCACATAATTTAAGATAAACCGAGATCTGGATTAAATACCTGAGTATTAAATCTATTCTGATGTTTATTTGATTTTAGTGTTCGTAAGCTATTTCACTTACTAAATCCATTTTTAGCCAGTGTCATAAAATGGATTGTTTGTTGATCTCATTTTCATACTCCTTTCAGACTGAAGTGCTCTTTCATCACCCGATAAGAGAGGACGCCAGGGATGTTTGTATTAGATTGCGATATGAGTCGTCTTATTTATCTCTTGCGTGTACCTTTATACCTGTTATACCAGATCAAAAATCACACAATCCATACAACAAAACCAGATTTGCAATTCGCGTCACAAAATATGTCTATATTTTTCGAAGGTAAAGATGTTATGTAAGGCCAGATGGTCATTGTCGACTGCCTTCATGAAACTGAAGTTTTGTTATTAACTAATTGTTTATAATGTATTTTTAATGATTTTCGGCAGTACCGGGTTTACACGCTAACTCCTCAGGTATGGTGAAAATGAGTGTTTATCCGCTATCAGATTGACAATAATTCTCATCATAAAATATGTTTTAACGTTCTGAGACTAAGGGCAACCTGGTATGTAGTAGAGGAGTTTCTGATCCTGTCCAGGGCTGGCTCGTTGATGTTCAGCACACTTCAGGATGGGGGGGAATCGGTTATTTGCCGTATCGCCAGTAAATAGTAGTGAGTAAGAAAAGATTAAGTTGAAGTAACCACACCATATTTAACACGAATGTAGATGAAAAAAGGTGCGTGCAGACTTCCCCCCTTATCTTTGGACAATACACGGTCTGGAAAGGAATATAACAATCTCACTGCATGAATTTACAAACCAAATGGTAATAATGGCTAGGGAACTAAGCATTAGCATGATAATAGCCACTTAAAAATTAAGGAATCTCATGAAATAGCAATTTTGAGGAAAATGGAGTTGACTAATAATGTTATATGTGAGATAGCGCGTTGAACAAAAAATTAAATTTTGCTGAATTTTTTTATGTTGATTTTACTTGTTACAGAACATATCACGTGATATATAGATAAGATTAGTTACATTGATGATGAGGGTTATTATTAGATTCGTCTCAGATTGAAAATATATAAAAGAACATAGCATGCAAGAGCATAGCGTTGTATGGCAAAGTTATTATAAGTAGCTATCGCCATTCTATTTAAGTTCATTCAAAAGAGCTGGTCCACTTGCGTTAGTCATTAAGCAAACATTCGCTTTTATAAACATAATCAGGATTACAATGTTGGATTATTGCTAACCCAGCACAGCTAGTGCGCGTCTGTAATAATAAGGGAAAACGATGAAGAATAAGGCTGATAACAAAAAAAGGAACTTCCTGACCCACAGTGAAATCGAGTCACTCCTTAAAGCAGCAAATACCGGGCCTCATGCTGCACGTAATTATTGTCTGACTTTGCTTTGTTTTATTCATGGCTTTCGGGCGAGTGAAATTTGCCGATTGAGAATTTCGGATATTGATCTGAAGGCAAAGTGCATATATATCCATCGATTAAAAAAAGGCTTTTCAACGACGCACCCGCTATTGAACAAAGAAGTTCAGGCTTTAAAAAACTGGTTGAGTACGCGTACTTCTTATCCACATGCTGAGAGTGAGTGGGTATTTTTATCACGCAAAGGGAATCCGCTTTCTCGTCAACAGTTTTACCATATTATCTCGACTTCAGGTGGTAATGCCGGGCTATCACTGGAGATTCATCCGCACATGTTACGCCATTCGTGTGGTTTTGCTTTGGCGAATATGGGAATAGATACACGACTTATCCAGGATTATCTTGGGCATCGTAATATTCGTCACACCGTCTGGTATACCGCCAGCAATGCAGGGCGTTTTTACGGCATCTGGGACAGACCCAGAGGTCGACAGCGTCACGCTGTTTTATAAAGATGGATGAGATACCAGGGATGGTGTTAAAACCTACATTATTCTTACGATATATCAATAATAATTAACCATTTATTAATTGATGTTATTGTTGGTGTAATTCTTAATTATCATAATAAACATTAGCTTAACCATGCCCATACAAAATACAATGGTTTATTTTATTCGAAATAAACAAACAAAAGCATTCATAAATTTACATATCACTTAGATCCTTCTCTTTCTGCACTTTTTTCTTTATTTTTTAAGCAACTGGGAGTTAATCAGGTGCTATCTATTGTTATATTGAATTAAATCAATGAAAATAGATGTTGTCACATCAGTGATATTTTATTTTTGTATGATGTTTAATGTAATTGACTGATAACCACATAACTTTATGTGTGATTATCTTTTTATCTATTGGGCTAATTTTGACCGTTTGAGGTTTCCTATAGGTATTCATTCAAATATATCTCAGTCAGGAGTACTACTATTGTGAGTAAACGTCGTTATCTTACCGGTAAAGAAGTTCAGGCAATGATGCAAGCGGTTTGCTATGGGGCAACGGGCGCCAGAGATTATTGTCTTATTCTGTTGGCATATCGGCATGGGATGCGTATTAGTGAGCTGCTTGATTTGCATTATCAAGATCTTGACCTTAATGAAGGTCGAATAAATATTCGACGGCTGAAGAACGGATTTTCTACAGTTCACCCATTACGTTTTGATGAGCGTGAAGCTGTAGAACGCTGGACCCAGGAACGTGCTAACTGGAAAGGCGCTGAGCAGACCGACGCCATATTTATTTCCCGTCGTGGAAGTCGACTTTCTCGTCAGCAGGCCTATCGCATCATTCGTGATGCCGGTATTGAAGCTGGAACCGTGACGCAGACTCACCCTCATATGTTAAGACATGCTTGCGGTTATGAACTGGCAGAGCGTGGTGCAGATACCCGTTTAATTCAGGATTATCTGGGGCATCGAAATATTCGCCATACTGTGCGTTATACCGCCAGCAATGCTGCACGTTTTGCCGGATTATGGGAAAGAAATAATCTTATAAACGAAAAATTAAAAAGAGAAGAGGTTTAATATAACTTGTTGATAATAAAATGAAAAAATAAAGAAATACAAGACAATTGGGGCCAAACTGTCCATATCATAAAAAAGTTTCGTGTTTTTTCTCAAGCATAAAAATATCAAAAAACGACAAAAACAAACTAACCGTTTGATATGTAAACCATTTCTCTTGTAAATTAATTTCACATCACCTCCGCTTGACGTAAAGATAACGTTTCTGTGTCTCGAAGCAACTTCCTCATTCTTCTCTCCAAAAATCACCTCATTCAATATAAAAATCTATAAATAAATATAATCACAGAACATAAAGCCAACAAATAAACTGAAAAAGTTCGTGCGCGATGCTTTCCTCTATGAGTCAAAATGGCCCCAAATGTTTCATTTTTTGGGGGGAAACTGTGCAGTGTTGGCAGTCAAACTCGTTTCCAAAACAAAGTGTACAGAACGACTGCCCATATTGATTTATACGTAGATTTAAAAAGGAAAGCAGCATGAAAATTAAAACTCTGGCAATCGTTGTTCTGTCGGCTCTGTCCCTCAGTTCCACAGCGGCTTTGGCCGCCGCTACGACGGTAAATGGTGGGACAGTTCACTTTAAAGGGGAAGTTGTTAACGCCGCTTGTGCGGTTGATGCAGGCTCTGTTGATCAAACTGTTCAGTTAGGTCAAGTGCGTACCGCTTCGTTGGCACAAGAAGGTGCAACCAGTTCTGCTGTCGGTTTTAACATTCAGCTGAATGATTGCGATACCACTGTTGCAGACAAAGCAGCCATTGCCTTCCTTGGCACAGCAATTGATGGAAATCATACCAACGTACTGGCTCTGCAGAGTTCAGCTGCGGGCAGCGCAACAAATGTTGGTGTGCAGATCCTGGACAGAACGGGTACTGCGCTGGCGCTGGACGGTGCGACATTTAGCGCACAAACAACCCTGAACAACGGAACCAACATCATTCCGTTCCAGGCACGTTATTTTGCAACCGGTGCTGCAACCCCTGGTGCTGCTAATGCGGATGCGACCTTCAAGGTTCAGTATCAATAACCTACTCAGGTTTAGGGACGTCATTATGGGCAAGGATGCCCACTCCTTGTGCGATAAGAATAATGATGAAAAGGACGAGATTATTTCTAGTAGCGTTGTTGCTGCCGATGTTTGCTCTGGCCGGAAATAAATGGAACACCACGTTGCCCGGCGGAAATATGCAATTTCAGGGCGTCATTATTGCGGAAACTTGCCGGATTGAGGCCGGTGATAAACAAATGACGGTCAATATGGGGCAAATCAGCAGTAACCGGTTTCATGCGGTAGGGGAAGATAGCGCACCGGTGCCTTTTGTTATTCATTTACGGGAATGTAGCACGGTGGTGAGTGAACGTGTGGGCGTGGCTTTTCACGGTGTCGCGGATGGTAAAAATCCGGATGTGCTTTCTGTGGGAGAGGGGCCAGGGATAGCAACCAATATTGGTGTAGCGTTGTTTGATGATGAAGGAAACCTCGTACCGATTAATCGTCCTCCTGTGAACTGGAAACGGCTTTACTCTGGCTCTACTTCGCTACATTTCATCGCCAAATATCGTGCTACCGGGCGTCGGGTTACTGGCGGCATCGCCAATGCCCAGGCCTGGTTCTCTTTAACCTATCAGTAATTGTTCAGCAGACAATGTGATAACAGGAACAGGAACAGGACAGTGAGTAATAAAAACGTCAATGTAAGGAAATCGCAGGAAATAACATTCTGCTTACTGGCAGGTATCCTGATGATCATGGCAATGATGGTTGCCGGACGTGCTGAAGCGGGAGTGGCCTTAGGTGCGACACGCGTAATTTATCCTGCAGGGCAAAAACAAGTGCAACTTGCCGTGACAAATAATGATGAGAATAGCACCTATTTAATTCAATCATGGGTAGAAAATGCCGATGGTGTAAAGGATGGTCGTTTTATCGTGACGCCACCTCTGTTTGCGATGAAGGGAAAAAAAGAGAATACCTTGCGTATTCTTGATGCCACAAATAACCAATTGCCACAGGATCGGGAAAGTTTGTTCTGGATGAATGTCAAAGCGATTCCGTCAATGGATAAATCAAAATTGACCGAGAATACGCTACAGCTCGCGATTATCAGCCGCATTAAACTGTACTATCGCCCGGTTAAATTAGCATTGCCACCCGATCAGGCCGCAGAAAAATTAAGATTCCGTCGTAGCGCGAATTCTCTGATGCTGATTAACCCGACACCCTATTACCTGACGGTAACAGAGTTGAATGCCGGAACCCGGGTTCTTGAAAATGCATTGGTGCCTCCAATGGGCGAAAGCACGGTTAAATTGCCTTCTGATGCAGGAAGCAATATTACTTACCGAACAATAAATGATTATGGCGCACTTACCCCCAAAATGACGGGCGTAATGGAATAACGCAGGGGGAATTTTTCGCCTGAATAAAAAGAATTGACTGCCGGGTAATTTTAAACCGGAGGAATAATGTCATATCTGAATTTAAGACTTTACCAGCGAAACACACAATGCTTGCATATTCGTAAGCATCGTTTGGCTGGTTTTTTTGTCCGGCTCTTTGTTGCCTGTGCTTTTGCCGCACAGGCACCTTTGTCATCTGCCGAACTCTATTTTAATCCGCGTTTTTTAGCGGATGATCCCCAGGCTGTGGCTGATTTATCGCGTTTTGAAAATGGGCAAGAATTACCGCCGGGGACGTATCGCGTCGATATCTATTTGAATAATGGTTATATGGCGACGCGTGACGTCACGTTTAATACGGGTGACAGTGAACAAGGGATTGTCCCTTGCCTGACTCGCGCTCAACTCGCCAGTATGGGGCTGAATACAGCTTCTGTCTCCGGTATGAACCTGCTGGCGGATGATGCCTGCGTGCCATTAACCACAATGATCCATGGCGCTACTGCGCATTTAGATGTTGGTCAGCAGCGACTCAACCTGACGATCCCTCAGGCATTTATGAGTAATCGCGCGCGTGGTTATATTCCTCCTGAGTTATGGGATCCCGGTATTAATGCCGGATTGCTCAATTATAATTTCAGCGGAAATAGTGTGCAGAATCGGATTGGGGGTAACAGCCATTATGCATATTTAAACCTACAGAGTGGGGTAAATATTGGTGCATGGCGTTTACGCGACAATACCACCTGGAGTTATAACAGTAGCGACAGTTCATCAGGTAGCAAAAATAAATGGCAGCATATCAATACCTGGCTTGAGCGAGACATCATTCCGTTACGTTCCCGACTGACGCTGGGCGATGGTTATACCCTGGGCGATATTTTCGATGGTATTAACTTTCGCGGCGCACAATTGGCCTCAGATGACAATATGTTACCCGATAGCCAAAGAGGATTTGCCCCGGTGATCCACGGTATTGCGCGTGGTACTGCACAGGTCACTATTAAACAAAATGGGTATGACATTTATAATAGTACGGTGCCACCGGGGCCTTTTACCATCAACGATATCTATGCCGCAGGTAATAGTGGTGACTTGCAGGTAACGATTAAAGAGGCTGACGGTAGCACGCAGATCTTTACCGTACCCTATTCGTCAGTCCCGCTTTTGCAACGTGAAGGGCATACACGTTATTCCATTACGGCAGGAGAATACCGTAGTGGAAATGCGCAACAGGAAAAACCCCGCTTTTTCCAGAGTACATTACTCCACGGCCTTCCGGCTGGCTGGACAATATATGGTGGAACGCAACTGGCGGATCGTTATCGTGCTTTTAATTTCGGTATCGGGAAAAACATGGGGGCACTGGGCGCTCTGTCGGTGGATATGACGCAGGCTAATGCCACACTTCCCGATGACAGTCAGCATGACGGGCAATCGGTGCGTTTTCTTTATAACAAATCGCTCAATGAGTCAGGCACGAATATTCAGTTAGTAGGTTACCGTTATTCGACCAGCGGATATTTTAATTTCGCTGATACAACATACAGTCGAATGAATGGCTACAACATCGAAACACAGGATGGTGTTATTCAGGTTAAGCCGAAATTCACCGACTATTACAACCTCGCTTATAACAAACGCGGGAAATTACAGCTCACTGTTACTCAGCAACTCGGGCGCACATCAACACTGTATTTGAGTGGTAGCCATCAAACTTATTGGGGAACAAGTAATGTCGATGAGCAATTCCAGGCTGGATTAAATACTGCGTTCGAAGATATCAACTGGACGCTCAGCTATAGCCTGACGAAAAACGCCTGGCAAAAAGGACGGGATCAGATGTTAGCTCTTAACGTCAACATTCCTTTCAGCCACTGGCTGCGTTCTGACAGTAAATCTCAGTGGCGACATGCCAGTGCCAGCTACAGCATGTCGCACGATCTCAACGGTCGGATGACCAATCTGGCTGGTGTATACGGTACGTTGCTGGAAGACAACAACCTCAGCTATAGCGTGCAAACCGGCTATGCCGGGGGAGGCGATGGTAATAGCGGAAGTACAGGCTACGCCACGCTGAATTATCGCGGTGGCTACGGCAATGCCAACATCGGTTACAGCCATAACGATGATATTAAGCAGTTCTATTACGGAGTCAGCGGTGGGGTATTGGCTCATGCCAATGGCATAACGCTGGGGCAGCCGTTAAACGATACGGTGGTGCTTGTTAAAGCGCCTGGCGCAAAAGATGCAAAAGTCGAAAACCAGACGGGGGTGCGTACCGACTGGCGCGGTTATGCCGTGCTGCCTTATGCCACTGAATATCGCGAAAATAGAGTGGCGCTGGATACCAATACCCTGGCTGATAACGTCGATTTAGATAACGCGGTCGCTAACGTTGTTCCCACCCGTGGGGCAATTGTGCGAGCAGAGTTTAAAGCGCGCGTTGGAATAAAACTGCTCATGACGCTAACCCACAATAATAAGCCGCTGCCGTTTGGGGCGATGGTCACATCAGAGAGCAGCCAGAGTAGCGGCATTGTTGCGGATAATGGCCAGGTTTATCTCAGCGGAATGCCTTTAGCGGGAAAAGTTCAGGTGAAATGGGGAGAAGGGGAGAATGCTCACTGTGTCGCCAATTATCAACTGCCACCAGAGAGTCAGCAGCAGTTATTAACTCAGCTATCAGCTGAATGTCGTTAAGGGGGCGTGATGAAAAGCAAACCTTTTTATCTTCTCTGCGTTTTTTTGTGGCTGGTTGTCAGTCACGCCAGAGCCGCAGATAGCACGATTACTATTCGCGGCTATGTCAGGGATAACGGCTGTAGTGTGGCAGCTGAATCAACCAATTTTACCGTTGATCTGATGGAAAACGCGGCGAAGCAATTTAGCAACATTGGGGCGACGACTCCAGCCGTTCCATTTCGTATTTTGCTGTCACCCTGTGGTAATGCCGTTTCCGCCGTAAAAGTTGGGTTTACTGGTGTTGCGGATAGCCACAATGCCAACCTGCTTGCACTTGATAATACGGTGTCAGCGGCCGCAGGGCTGGGAATACAGCTTCTTAATGAGCAACAAAATCAGATACCCCTTAATGCCCCATCGTCCGCGATTTCGTGGACGACCCTGACGCCGGGTAAACCAAATACGCTGAATTTTTACGCCCGGCTAATGGCGACACAGGTGCCTGTCACTGCGGGGCATATCAATGCCACGGCAACCTTTACTCTTGAATATCAGTAACTGGAGATGCTCATGAAATGGCGCAAACGTGGGTATTTATTGGCGGCAATGTTGGCGCTCGCAAGTGCGACGATACAGGCAGCCGATGTCACCATCACGGTGAACGGTAAGGTCGTCGCCAAACCGTGCACAGTTTCCACCACCAATGCCACGGTAGATCTCGGCGATCTTTATTCTTTTAGCCTGATATCTGCCGGAGCGGCATCGGCCTGGCATGATGTTGCGCTTGAGTTGACTAATTGTCCGGTGGGAACGTCCAGGGTCACCGCCAGCTTCAGCGGGGCAGCCGACAGCACCGGATATTATAAAAACCAGGGAACCGCGCAAAATATCCAGTTAGAGCTACAGGATGACAGCGGCAACACATTGAACACTGGCGCAACCAAAACTGTTCATGTGGATGATTCCTCACAATCAGCGCACTTCCCGTTACAAGTCAGAGCATTGACGGTAAATGGCGGTGCCACTCAGGGAACCATTCAGGCAGTGATTAGCATCACCTATACCTACAGCTGAACCCGAAGAGATGATTGTAATGAAACGAGTTATTACCTTGTTTGCTGTACTGCTGATGGGCTGGTCGGTAAATGCCTGGTCATTCGCCTGTAAAACCGCCAATGGCACAGCTATCCCAATTGGCGGTGGCAGCGCCAATGTCTATGTCAGCCTTGCGCCCGCCGTGAATGTGGGGCAAAACCTGGTCGTGGATCTTTCGACGCAGATCTTTTGCCATAACGATTACCCGGAAACCATTACAGACTATGTCACACTGCAACGAGGTTCAGCTTATGGCGGTGTGTTATCTAATTTTTCCGGAACCGTAAAATATAATGGTAGTAGCTATCCTTTCCCGACCACCAGCGAAACGCCGCGCATTGTTTATAATTCGAGAACGGATAAGCCGTGGCCGGTGGCGCTTTATCTGACGCCGGTCAGCAGTGCGGGTGGCGTTGCGATTAAGGCAGGCTCATTAATTGCCGTGCTTATTTTGCGACAAACCAACAACTATAACAGCGATGATTTCCAGTTCGTCTGGAATATTTACGCCAATAATGATGTGGTGGTGCCCACTGGCGGCTGTGATGTTTCCGCTCGTGATGTCACCGTTACACTGCCGGACTATCCCGGTTCGGTGCCGATTCCTCTTACCGTTTATTGTGCGAAAAGCCAAAACCTGGGGTATTACCTTTCAGGCACAACCGCAGATGCGGGCAACTCGATTTTCACCAATACCGCGTCGTTTTCGCCAGCACAGGGAGTCGGCGTACAGTTGACGCGCAACGGAACGATTATTCCAGCGAATAGCACTGTGTCATTAGGGGCAGTAGGGACTTCGGCGGTAAGTCTGGGATTAACGGCAAATTACGCACGTACTGGAGGGCAGGTGACTGCAGGTAATGTGCAATCGATTATTGGCGTGACTTTTGTTTATCAATAAAGAAATCACAGGGCTTGCTAATGCTGGTACGTAATATTACGTGATGCGCCAGGCTACCTGCAAAACCTGCATGTTAGCCCTTTGTAGGCCAGATAAGACGCGCCAGCGTCGCATCTGGCATAAACAAAGCGCACTTTGCTGGTCTGTTCCCCTCACCCTAACCCTCTCCCCGGAGGGGCGAGGGGGCTGTCTGGGCACATTTTTAGACTTTGTCATCAGTCAGAGCCTGCCATTGGCAGGCTCTGGTGTTCTTTTACGCTACCATGCTAATAATCAACACAATAATCAGCCCAACCACGGAGTTGACCAGTTCCAGCAGACCCCAGGTTTTTAACGTGTCTTTTACCGACAGGTCAAAATAACCCTTAAACAACCAGAAAGATGCATCGTTAATGTGGGTGAGGGTGTTGGAACCCGCAGCCGTCGCCAGCACCAGCAGCGCCGGATTCACGCCAACCAGTTGACCGGTTGCCGGATCAAGGATTGCAGCACTGATAATCCCGGCGGCAGTCATCGCCGAAACCACACCCTGACCGGTCGCCAGACGAATCAGTACGGTGATCAGCCACGCCATGATGTAGGGCGAAATATTGCCATGCGACATCAACATGCCGATGGTGTCACCAATGCCGGTGTCGATGATGGTCTGCTTCAGTACGCCGCCAGCACCGATGATCAGAATCACCATCGCAATGCTTTTTACTGCGCTTTCAAAGGCGTTCATCACCCACTGCATATCGTGCCCGCGCGCGGTGCCAAAGAGTACGAACGCAACAACCATCGCAATAAACATCGCAATCGGCGAGGAACCAATAAAGTTAACCACTTCCCAGGCAGGGGTATCTTTTACCAGCCAGATATTGGCGATGGTGGTGGAGATCATAATGATCGCCGGGATCAGCGGCACCAGAATCGAAACGCCGAAAGAAGGCAGATTGTTCATATCTACCGGTTGATCTGCTTTCAGGAATGACGGTGTCGGTCGCTCAAGATTACCGAGGAACTTTGGCAGGATCAGGCCAGCGCAGATTACGCTTGGGATCGTCACCAGTACGCCATAGATATAAACCATCCCCATATCCGCGCCATAAGCATTTACCAGCGCCACCGGACCCGGCTGCGGCGGGAACAGTGAATGTGCGGTGGTGGCAGCCGCTACTGCCGGGATCGCCAGTTTCAGGAACGGGATTTTAGCTTCGGCTGCAATCACGATCACCAGCGGTGCCAACATGATAAAGGCCACTTCATAGAACATCGCCAGACCGAAAATCAGGCCGATGATAATCACCGATATCTGAACATAGCGCAGACCGAGACGCGCCAGCAGCGTGTGCGCTATCTGGTGAGCTGCGCCAGAGTCGACCATCAATTTACCGATGACTGCACCGAATACCACGATGATCGCCAGTTCCCCCAGCGTGTTGCCGAAACCCGCTTTCATGGTGTGAAGCAGCGACATCAAGTCCATACCCGCCAGCATCCCGACAGACAACGCCGCCACCAACAAAGCTACCATCGAGTTGATCTTGAACCTCAAATTCAGTACCAGCATCAGGCCGATACCGAAGACGACCCAAAGAATGTTAAGCACATGCATAAAGTTTTACCTTACCTGGTTGAGCCATTGTTATTTTGGGCGACATGTTATGTAAATTGGTCAACCATTGTTGCGATGAATATCACATACCCTGATCAATAACCGTTGTTTACCCTTTGCTGTAATTTGCAACAACCGGCAGGAGAGTAGATTTCTTGTGATGTGGTTAACCAATTTTAGAATCCGGGTTGACATGTCTTACCAAAAGGTAGAACTTATACGCCATCTCATCCGGTGCGACGCCACGGCTGCGGTCTGGTTGTTCATCCGGATACCTAAACAACTCCGGGGTTCCGCGTCTCTTCGCTGTGGAACCCACTATGTGAAAGAGGAAAAATCATGGAACAGACCTGGCGCTGGTACGGCCCAAACGATCCGGTTTCTTTAGCTGATGTCCGTCAGGCGGGCGCAACTGGCGTGGTTACCGCGCTGCACCATATCCCGAACGGCGAAGTATGGTCCGTAGAAGAGATCCTCAAACGCAAGGCTATCGTTGAAGATGCTGGCCTGGTGTGGTCTGTCGTAGAAAGCGTGCCAATTCACGAAGATATCAAAACCCATACCGGCAACTATGAGCAGTGGATCGCTAACTATCAGCAGACCCTGCGCAACCTTGCGCAGTGCGGTATTCGCACCGTGTGCTACAACTTCATGCCAGTGCTCGACTGGACCCGTACTGACCTCGAATACGTGCTGCCAGACGGCTCCAAAGCTCTGCGCTTCGACCAGATCGAATTCGCTGCATTCGAAATGCATATCCTGAAGCGTCCAGGCGCGGAAGCGGATTACACCGAAGAAGAAATTGCTCAGGCTGCTGAACGCTTCGCCACTATGAGCGACGAAGACAAAGCGCGTCTGACTCGTAACATCATTGCTGGTCTGCCGGGCGCGGAAGAAGGCTACACCCTCGACCAGTTCCGTAAGCACCTGGAGCTGTACAAAGATATCGACAAAGCGAAGCTGCGCGAAAACTTTGCGGTCTTCCTGAAAGCCATTATTCCGGTTGCCGAAGAAGTTGGCGTGCGTATGGCTGTTCACCCGGACGATCCGCCGCGCCCGATCCTCGGCCTGCCGCGCATTGTTTCCACCATTGAAGATATGCAGTGGATGGTTGATACCGTAAACAGCATGGCGAACGGTTTCACCATGTGCACCGGTTCTTACGGCGTGCGTGCTGACAACGATCTGGTTGATATGATCAAGCAGTTCGGTCCGCGTATTTACTTCACCCATCTGCGTTCCACCATGCGTGAAGATAACCCGAAAACCTTCCACGAAGCGGCGCACCTGAACGGTGACGTTGATATGTACGAAGTGGTGAAAGCTATTGTTGAAGAAGAACACCGTCGTAAAGCGGAAGGCAAAGAAGACCTGATCCCGATGCGTCCGGACCACGGTCATCAGATGCTGGACGACCTGAAGAAGAAAACCAACCCAGGTTACTCCGCGATTGGTCGTCTGAAAGGCCTGGCCGAAGTTCGCGGTGTCGAACTGGCGATCCAGCGCGCTTTCTTTAGCCGTTAATACCCGCCGGCATGGCTGCGCGCCGTGCCGGTTCCTTCTTCCTTGCCGTCACTCTCTGAAGACGGATTCTGGAGTTTACGATGACTACTATTGTTGACAGCAATCTGCCGGTTGCCCGCCCGTCATGGGATCATTCTCGTCTGGAATCACGCATTGTGCATCTCGGTTGCGGGGCGTTTCACCGCGCGCACCAGGCGCTGTACACCCATCATCTGCTGGAAAGCACCGACAGCGACTGGGGTATCTGCGAAGTTAACCTGATGCCAGGTAACGACCGCGTGCTGATCGAAAACCTGAAAAAACAGCAACTGCTGTACACCGTGGCGGAAAAAGGTGCAGAAAGCACTGAACTGAAAATTATCGGTTCGATGAAAGAAGCCCTGCACCCGGAAATCGACGGCTGCGAAGGTATTCTCAACGCGATGGCGCGTCCGCAAACAGCGATTGTCTCCCTGACGGTCACGGAAAAAGGTTACTGCGCTGATGCGGCAAGCGGTCAGTTGGATCTCAATAACCCGCTGATCAAGCACGACCTGGAAAATCCGACCGCGCCGAAGTCCGCGATTGGTTACATCGTTGAAGCTCTGCGCCTGCGTCGTGAAAAAGGGCTGAAAGCGTTTACCGTGATGTCCTGCGACAACGTGCGTGAAAATGGTCATGTGGCGAAAGTTGCCGTTCTGGGGCTGGCTCAGGCGCGCGACCCGCAACTGGCGGCATGGATTGAAGAGAACGTCACCTTTCCGTGCACCATGGTTGACCGCATCGTTCCGGCGGCGACGCCAGAAACCTTACAGGAAATTGCTGATCAACTGGGCGTTTACGACCCGTGCGCCATTGCCTGCGAACCGTTCCGCCAGTGGGTGATTGAAGATAACTTCGTTAATGGTCGCCCGGACTGGGATAAAGTGGGCGCACAGTTCGTTTCGGACGTTGTACCATTCGAAATGATGAAACTGCGTATGCTCAACGGCAGCCACTCTTTCTTGGCGTACCTTGGTTACCTCGGTGGCTATGAAACCATTGCTGATACCATGACTAACCCGGATTATCGCAAAGCCGCCTTTGCCCTGATGATGCAGGAACAAGCGCCAACGCTGTCGATGCCGGAAGGGACTGACCTGAACGCCTATGCGACGCTGCTGATCGAGCGTTTCAGCAACCCGTCTCTGCGTCACCGTACCTGGCAGATTGCGATGGACGGTAGCCAGAAGTTACCGCAGCGTCTGCTGGACCCGGTGCGTCTGCACCTGCAAAACGGCGGTAGCTGGCGTCACCTGGCGCTCGGCGTGGCGGGCTGGATGCGCTACACCCAGGGTGTGGATGAGCAAGGCAACGCCATTGACGTAGTTGATCCGATGCTGGCTGAATTCCAGAAGATCAACGCGCAATATCAGGGAGCAGAACGCGTAAAAGCCCTGTTGAGCCTGAGCGGTATTTTTGCAGATGATCTGCCGCAGAATGCCGACTTTGTTGGTGCAGTGACAGCGGCATATCAGCAACTGTGCGAGCGCGGCGCGCGCGAATGCGTGGCTGCACTGTAACTGACTGATTACCATACAGACTTACTGGTCAATCAAACCAATATTTGGTTGACCAGTTTTCGTTTTTTTGCCTACCTGTACGTGCCAACTTCCAGTGCTAATGGTATAGTTTGTCATTGACGATCAACGTAAGATCGCCCGATGCGCACGCTTATCGAGCCAGGGTATCAATCACAACTTATTAAATACGCACTCTTTGTCGGTCGGATAAGGTGTTCACGCCGCATCCGGCAATAATTTGATTAACCGCACCTAACGGACACAACATCATGAAATCTGCCACCTCTGCGCAAAGACCTTACCAGGAAGTCGGGGCGATGATCCGCGATCTGATCATCAAAACACCGTACAATCCTGGCGAACGACTGCCGCCGGAGCGTGAAATCGCAGAAATGCTCGAGGTCACGCGCACTGTGGTGCGTGAGGCGTTGATCATGCTGGAGATCAAAGGACTGGTAGAAGTGCGTCGGGGCGCCGGTATTTATGTTCTCGACAGTTCAACCAGCCACACTGCCGACAACGCAGATGCCAACGTCTGCAATGACGCCGGTCCTTTTGAGCTGTTACAGGCGCGTCAGTTACTGGAAAGTAACATCGCGGAATTTGCCGCTTTGCAGGCCACCCGCGAAGATATCGTCAAAATGCGCCAGGCATTGCAGCTTGAAGAACGCGAACTGGCCTCCAGCGCGCCCGGCAGCAGTGAAAGCGGCGATATGCAGTTTCACCTTGCCATCGCGGAAGCGACCCATAACAGTATGCTGGTGGAGCTGTTCCGTCAGTCCTGGCAGTGGCGTGAAAACAATCCGATGTGGATCCAGTTGCACAGCCATCTGGATGACAGCTTGTACCGCAAAGAGTGGCTGGGCGATCACAAACAGATCCTCGCCGCGTTAATCAAAAAAGACGCCCGTGCGGCGAAGCTGGCAATGTGGCAGCATCTGGAAAATGTGAAACAGCGCCTGCTGGAATTTTCCAATGTTGATGATATCTATTTTGACGGCTATCTCTTCGACTCCTGGCCGTTGGATAAAGTTGACGCCTGATCCTTATTTCTGGTGCCAAGTTGAGCAGCTTTGCACCAGGCCTTTTAGCCACGTAATAACCGATATTATTAATAAACGATGAGTAATTTAATAATTACTTATTACATGTCTTTTATAAGCATTTTATATCTATTTAAATCTGAGTGATTATTCGGAATAATCAAAATATATTGATTTGTTTCTGTCTGGTTTAGTGACTTTTATCAAATTATATCTTTTTAAATAAAAAGTAAGTGGATCTTCATTTCTGTTCAGGGTCTTATACTTTGCGGGCGAGAATCAAGCCTGTTATCAGGCACGGATGCAATGAGCAAAAAGGAATGACTATGGAAAATGAGCATCAACCCAGTGGTGTCAAGCCGTCAGGGCAAGATATCGATGCCGCTAAACGTCAGGAGTGCGCAAAATGATGCGCCAATTACTTCAGACCGTATTACCTGAAAACACAGGCAGCAATACATCATCGCTGCGTGATTCCGTATGTCGGGATCTCTTTCAACTTTTCAATTCTCCTCATTCACCGCTACCCGCATTACTTATTTCAGGTATGCCAGAGTGGCAAGGGGATAATCAGAGCGACAAACATCTCCAGAGCTGGTACTGCCGCCAGCTGCGTTCCGCTCTTTTATTTCATGAACCACGTATTGCTGCATTGCAAGTGAGTCTGAAAGAAGCATATTGCCACGATCTGACGATCAGTCTGGAGATGATGCTGTACCACGACGATGAACCTCTGACGTTTGAGTTGGTCTGGCAGCATGGCGGTTGGTACAGTGCGACGGTGGGAAAAGTCAGCTAAATACCATCTTCTGCGTTTTACTTTGTCAGCCGTCCGAACGGGCTTCTACGTCCATTCGGGCGGCAGACAACCGCTTATGCAGTTTCAAACGTTCCTTTCACACACGCCTTGCCGTCTTTGACCATCAGTTTGCCGTGAGCGTACACCTGCTCAATGCGCAGTTCCGGTGTCATAACCAGCAAATCCGCGTCATTGCCGGGCAGAATTTCACCTTTCCCTGTCAGGTTGAGGAAACCGGCGACGCTGCTGGTGAGTGGACGCATGGCATCGCTGATACTGAAACCGAAGTCTTTGACCAGCACCTGTACGGTTTCCAGCAAAGTCTCAAAACCGGCAACGCCGATATGCGTTAAATTCCCCTCGTCGTCAAAGAACGGCTGGCTACCGTTGCCGTCGGAGCTGAGGGTGATGCGAGCCAGCGGAATACCCGCCTGAACGGCGCGGGCAATCCCTTCTGCAGGGGCGACCGGCTCGTCAATGCTGCTGGTGATGTCGATGGTGCCGCCTTTCAGGGCGAACTCCAGCGCCTGTTCAAACAAAGGAACGTTGCGGTTAACGTGCGTCGGCAGTAACTTGCTGATTGGCACATCGCAGTTTTCCAGGAGGTCATAGATTGGCTGTAACGCCTTTTTGCTGTCGCCCATGTGGAACACGGTGACGCCAGGTTTACCGCCGAGCAAGCCACCAACGCGGGATTCTGCCGCCATATTAGCCAGATGATAAACATCCGGTGCGGCAGAGCGGTGATCAGAAATGGCACATTTCACACCAATCACCCGATCAATAATCGCCACATCTTTTTCCACGGAACCCGTAATGGTGCGGGAAGGTACATGATACGCACCGGTCAGCATCCAGGCGCTGATACCTTCTTCATTGAGCGCACGGGTCTTGGCAAGGAGGGATTCCGGGTGGCGAGAGATAGAGTCGGTGCCAAGCAGGCCAACCACCGATGTGACGCCCGCTTCCGTCAGGCGGCTTAACGCCACTTCCGGCGTGCGTGTCGTGGGACCAGCTTCGCCGCCGCCGCCAATCAAATGGACGTGTTGATCAATAAAGCCTGGGCAGAGGATCTGCCCACTGAGATCGACAACCGTGCAGTCCGGTACGATGTCAGAAGGGATATTGCTGGCAACGGCGATAATCTTGCCGTTAGCGATAAGGACATCGCAAACTCCCCGATCTTCCGGCGCATACAAATGCGCTCCCTGCAGCAGGATGAAACCGGCTGCGGAATAATCAATCATGTAAACTCCTTGTTAAACAATAAACTGCATAACCCAGATCGACAGAAAAGCGTTAATCACGCAGACCGTGATGATATGCAGATGGTATTTAGCATTCACTTCGGCTGTCTCCAGGCTGCGACCGACATTTTGCACCGTGCTGGCCATTAAATACATTGCGGGCAGTAAAACGGTGTTAATGGTCAGGCTGACAGCAACTGTTGCGGTTGAGTTTCTTGACTGGCAAGGGAAATGCCCCAAAGGAAAATACCAGGGCGCTCTTCTCTGGTATGGCGGGGAGAAAAATCCCCCCTTATGAAGTCGCCGTTTGCAGCTTAAATAATTGCACTGTGCTGATGAGCGCGGCAATAAACAGCGCCGCTGCGCCACAAAGCGTGGAGTTGGCGAGCGCCGACGTTCCGTTGCCGAGCATACTGGTCAGTGCCGGGCCGAGAATTTGCCCAATGCCATAAATAAGCGTCACAAAGCCTAACAGGTTGAGATTTCCCGGCACACTAAGCTGGCGGGCGATGGTCATCACCAGCGAGGTCGTGCCCATAAAGGTGCCGCCAAAGCCAATACTGCTGATGATGAGTAATAAAGGAGAACTGCTGGCGAGGGTTAACAGTACGCAGATAGCCTGTACCAGCAAATTCACCGTCAGGCAGGGTAACGCCCCCCAATGTTTTGCTGCCCACAACCAGCCAAAACAGCCTGGCACAATCGACAAGCCGACCAGCGTCCAGAGATGGGCGGTCAGTAACGGCAGGCCGGCGTCTTTCGCCATGAGCGGCAGATAAGTGGCAACGATGATATAACCAAAACCCGCCAGACCGTACAGAATAGCCAGCAACCACCAGCTCATAGGTTGTTGATTGGTTTTTGCTAACGGCGCAGGCGTGATGGTGTTTTTTTTCGAGGGGATCAAAAGCGCCAGTACAATCAATATCATGCCAGAAAGCGCCCCGGCACCTTGCCATAGCGTTTGCGAGGAGAGGGCAAAATGCAGCCCAGCCAGCACATATTCATTGCCTAGTGCGATGCCAACACCAACGCCAGAAAACAGTGCCGCAAGTACAAAAGGATGGCGGGTATGTTGCATGATGAGCGTCGAGCCGAAAATCAACATCCCGGCGCTGGCGATACCCGCCAGAAAGCGAACCAACAACACCAGAATAAACGACGGCAACCACGCCATCGCGAGGATCAACAAGCCGGTTGCCAGGGCGCAAGCCAATAAAAACGGGCGCAGACGTGAGGGTAAATGAAATGCGCCGAATGAAAACAACAGGCTTCCAGCCAGATACCCAGCGTAGTTGCCGCTGGCAATCCACGATAGTTCGTTAAATGAAAACTGCCCCTCCGCCAGCATAACTGGCAGCATCGGCGTATAAAGAAAGCGACCTAACCCCATACCTAAGGTCAGAACCAGCATCCCGAAAAGCGCGGTGCTGAAGGAAAAGCGTTCTACGGGATGCGATGACGGGGACATGTTTTACCTTGCTTGTCTTTTTGTTGTTAACAAGTTAATAACAAAAAGGTGAAACATGCCAGTCTGTTAATGTGATGATGTAGGGGTAAAGCGATAAAAACGATTCGGTTCGCCAACGATATAAATATTGCCAGAGGCATCCATCGCAATCCCTTCAGCCTGTTTGATGTTATGTGACAAACCCCGACTGCCTTTGGTTAGTGACATTTCACCGATAACCTCGCCAGCCAGCGTTACTTCCTGGAGTGCGCGTGATTCATGAGACAGCACCAGAAGCGTATTTTTTTGTTGGTTAAATTCTGCGCCGGACACATCATCTAAAGTAAATTGACGTTGTAGTTCCTTGTCTTTGCTGATGTGCAATTCATTGCTACTTAGTAGCCCGTTAACTTTGTAGACCTCAATCGGATTTTTCTCTTTAAAAAACCAGAAGGTGTGATCCTGGCGAGAATAAGCCAGCCCTTCAAAACCACTATTGGTTGGCGTTTCCTGTAACGGAATTTTTATTTTTTTGAGGATTTTTACTTCTGACTTTTCATTAAGTGAAATCACATAAATGGCATAATCGCGTTCATCACTGATGACGAATTTATTATCACCAATATATTCGATAGTCTCGAGATCTTTCACAAAATCCAGAGGAATGGTGCGGAGCAGATCCCCATTCGTGGTCATTTCAACAATCGCCGCAGGTTTATTGATAGTGCTAAACAGGGTATTACTCTGCGCAGACCAGGTCAGTGAGGAGATATTATTCGTTACACCTGCAATCTCTTTGCCATCAATAGTCACGTGGTAATTTTGAAACCCTGCGGGATAACTGCTTTTGCGAGCGCAAGATTGCACGAAGAAAGCACACACTGCCACAATGGCAAAAAGAATAATAATGCTGATACGTTTACTTAACGAAAACCTTTTTGTCATGGCATATCCATCCAACAAAATCAATAAGATATCGATAAGTATACGTAGTGATCTTAATGAATCCTTAACGCGGAGCCAGAGCGTAATGCGCAATGCATTTCCTGTCGCTGTCTTTCTTCCTGTTACTGACGAATGCAGGCAGATATCGCATTCAGCTCGTTGCGCAATGACAAAGATTGCGCAGGCTCTTTCTCTGCTTCTTCGAGAGTTTCAGTTGAGGTGGAGCAACCGCATCGCAGGCCGTTAGCATCTTCTGCGGCATAAACGTGCAGTAAGTGCCGACCAGCGGAATGCCGCATTTCGGAGAACTGCTCGAAAATGGCGACAAATGGCATGATTTTCCTTCCCCGTACACGGGAGACAATGAAAAAGGCCGCATTATTACCATGATTTGAGTTTGCTTTATTTGTTCTCTCTCGCGGTTAAAAATTGCCGAGGGGTAACAAAGTCGGGATTTGCGATAAAAGATACAGTATCAATCCAATACAACCACCAACCAGCGTACCGTTGACGCGGATAAACTGGAGATCTTTGCCGATATTTAACTCGATTTGCCGCGACATATCCCGCGCATCCCAGCTTTTCACCGTGTCAGTAATGTGGCGTGTCAGGAATGCCGAAAACTCTGGTGCGACTCGGTGCGCAGCCTGTTCGAGATGACCATTTAACGACGCCCGCAAGGCATCATCGGCAATTAACGTCTCGCCAAACCATTGACCCGCCCGCGCGATACGTTCCTTCACGCGAGAATCTTCGCTATTGATATCGGCCTTCAACCATTCCCGCAAATCCCCCCACAATTCACCGAGATAGCGGTTAAACGCTTCATCTTCTTTCAGATACGCTTTGATATTGTCGGCGCGCGCCGCCATTTCCGGATCGTTTTTCAGCTTATCGATCAGCGCAAAGGTAGCGCGATCAAACGCATGGCGGATCTGATGCGCGCGATCGCGGCTGATATCATCAAGCAAAGAATTAACTGCGTCAGAAACCAGCTCTGCGCTATGTTCACCCAGCCATTCAGTCGGCAAAATTTTCGCTTTCAGCGGATGTTCGCTCTCCAGCCAGCGGACGATCTGTTGGGCGATAAATTTGCGTGATTTATCGCGCTGGAGCAGGGCGATCAGTTGTGCGATCAGAGTATCCAGCAGCACCTGATGACGATCGTTTTTGGTCATGCTCTCCAGCATTAACGCACTGGTGCCGGAAAGATCCACTTTATCAATCGCCCGATGCACCGCGCGCTTAAGCAGACGCTGAATACGCGCATCATCGGTAAGTTCGAGAAAACCACTCATGATCTGCAAAAGATGCTGCCCAACGCGGCGGGCGTTTTCCGGCTGACTAAACCAGTTACCGATTAACAACGCCGGTTCATGACGACGAATTAACGCCACCAGGGATTGGGTATCGAGAAATTTTTCCTGTACGAACTGACCGAGATTTTCGCCAATCCGGTCTTTATTACGCGGGATAATCGCCGTATGGCGAGAAATAATCGGAATCGGCACGCGGCGAAACAGCGCCACCACCGCAAACCAGTCAGCCAGAGCGCCGACCATTGCCGCCTCCGCAATCGCCTTCACGCCGCTCACCCAAAAATTGGGCGGCAAAAAAAGCGTAACGATAAAAGTCGCGGCAGCAACGAGCAGTAAAGAGAGCGCCAGCATTTTGGCGCGTCGGAGTTCAATGATTTTATTCATATCGTAAGAATAGAGCCTGACGGCAGGTTCACGCAAAAATCGAGATGCCTTCCAGAAAAATGTATCGCTTGCAGGAGAACAAAAATAGCCTGGAAAGCGCCTCGGGGAATGGGAAATTACCGGATGTGAGCGGAATTAGGAATCGCTAAAGTCGGACTATCTCTTCAACAGGTGACGGATCGCCATGACAAACTTCACGACCAGTACGCCGCATGACGCATTATTTAAATCCTTCCTCACGCATCCTGACACTGCGCGGGATTTTATGGAGATCCACTTACCAAAAGGTTTACGTGAACTGTGCGATCTCGACACCTTAAAACTGGAATCAGCCAGCTTTGTCGATGAAAAATTGCGGGCGCTGCACTCCGATATTTTATGGTCGGTAAAGACCCGCGAAGGCGATGGTTATATCTATGTGGTGATTGAACATCAGAGCCGCGAGGATATTCATATGGCCTTTCGCCTGATGCGATATTCCATGGCGGTGATGCAGCGTCATATAGAGCATGATAAACGCCGACCACTACTGCTGGTCATTCCGATGCTGTTTTATCACGGCAGTCGTAGTCCTTACCCCTGGTCTTTGTGCTGGCTGGACGAATTTGCCGACCCGATTACCGCTCGGAAACTTTATACCGCTGCGTTCCCGCTGGTGGATATCACTGTGGTGCCGGACGACGAGATTGTTCAGCATCGCAGAGTCGCCCTGCTGGAGTTGATCCAAAAGCATATTCGCCAGCGCAATATGATGGGGCTGATTGATCAACTGGTAGCATTACTGGTTACAGAGTGCGCTAATGACAGCCAGATAACCGCGCTGTTAAATTACATTTTACTGGCTGGTGATGAAGCGAGTTTTAAGGAGTTTATCAGCGAACTTACCAGGCGAATGCCACAACACAGGGAGCGAATCATGACGATTGCAGAGCGAATTCATAATGCGGGATGGCTGTTGGGAAGGGAAGAAGGGAGGATCGAAGGCAAAGAAGAAGGTAAAGAAGAAGGGGAACAGCGCCTTCTCCGATTATTTTTGCAAAATGGTGCAGATCCTGAATGGATACAAAAGATTACCGGACATTCATCAGAGCAAATACAGGCATTAGGTCAGTCTTTGCCTGACAGTTACCGCGATTCAGGGATCGAATAATAATCAGAGACTGATGACAAACGCCAAACTTCCTGATGCGCTACGCTTATCAGGCTTACATAGCCCATGTAATATATTGAAATTTTACGATTTTGTATGCCGGATAAGGCGTTCATGCCGCATCCGGCATGAACAAAGTACACTTTGCCTAAGCCATGCTGGAATGTAGCGATGTGTCGCCAGAGAGACAAAACGAGTCACAAGCTATCGTCACGATTCCGTATTTATTCTATTGCCCGATACACTGCCTCGCCAATTTGCTTCAGTGCTTCGCGGTAGGTTTCGCTGAGCGGTAAAGCGCAGTTGATGCGCAGACAGTTTCTGTATTTACCGGAAGCCGAGAAAATCGAGCCTGCCGCCACCTGGATTTTCATGCGGCACAGCTGCCGCGCGACGCAGACCATATCGACCTGTTCAGGCAATTCTATCCACAGTAAAAATCCGCCTTTCGGGCGCGTAATACAGATTTCGCAGGGAAAATATTCCCGTATCCAGCAGGTATAAAGCGCCATATTGCGCTGATAATTCTGCCGCATCCGCCGGATATGGCGATGATAGTGACCTTCCTGCACAAACGTCGCCGCCGCCATTTGCGTGGACGGTACATTAAAGCTGCTGGTGGCATATTTCATATGCAGCAGTTTATCGTGATAACGCCCCGGCGCGACCCAGCCCACACGCAGGCCAGGGGCAATGCTTTTACTGAACGAACTGCACAGCAGCACCCGACCATCGATATCCCATGAATGAATAGTACGCGGGCGTGGATACTCCGTTGCCAGTTCGCCGTAGACATCATCTTCAAAAATCACAATATCATGACGCTGAGCGAGAGAGAGAACGGCTCGTTTGCGGGCGTCCGGCATAATAAATCCCAGCGGATTATTGCAGTTTGGCACCAGAATGATGCCTTTAATCGGCCACTGTTCCAGCGCCAGTTCCAGGGCTTCAACGCTGATACCTGTTTCTGGATCGGTTGGGATTTCAATCACTTTCACGCCCATACCGCGCAGCATCTGCATTGAACCGTAATAACACGGGGATTCGACCGCGACGATATCGCCCGGTTTACACACCGCCATTAACGCCAGCGACATCGAGTTATGGCAGCCGCTGGTGATGATGATGTCATCGGCGGTGACCACCGAGCCGCTGTCGAGCATCAGACGGGCAATCTGCTCGCGCAATACCCGCTGACCGGCTAATGAGTCATAACCGAGAACAGTTTGCAGATTATGCTGCACCACCCGGCTAAGCTCCCGCCAGAGCGGTTTCAGGCTGGGCGCTTCGACATCCGGCGTGCTTTTACTAAACGGAATAACAGAACTATCGCTATGCGCTTTCAGCATATCCAGCACCTGATCCCACTGGGTAATTTCCACCGGACGTTGCACCGGCCGCGTCATCGGCGGCACTGGCGGCTGGGCTTTATGTTGCGCGACAAAATAACCCGAACGCGGCTGCGGGGTGATGAGCTTCATCGTTTCCAGCGTCTGATACGCCTGCTGCACAGTGCTGATGCTGACGCCGTGCTCCTGACTTAAGCTGCGCACCGACGGCAATTTCTCCCCGTGACGATACAGCCCTTGCTCAATCCGTTCGGCAAGCAGAGTCGCCAGATGTTGATAACGCGTCATGCTGTATTCCTTATTTGGAGCATACAGAGAGAAAAACCGGTACAGATGAGGCTAAAAAACCGGATTCAGATGCTGTTTTAACCTGTCTGTATGTTAAATAAAAGTAATATTTGCATCTGTATTGTGAACTGCCAGAAGGCGGATGATTAAGCCTCTGAAAGATGAGGAGGCAGCAGATGGAATTTCACGAAAACAGAGCCAAAGCGCCGTTTACTGGCTTCGTACAACTCTGGCAGGCAGTGAGAAGCTGGTGGCTGAAAAAGCAGACCCGGCGGGTGTTACAGCAGATGAGTGATGAACGGTTGAGGGATATTGGGTTACGCAGGGAGGATGTGGAGTGAGGGGGAAAATTCCCCTTCCCGTGGGGGGAAGGGGAGAGAAACTTAGCGTGGCGTTTTGCTACTAATCACCCCAATAAACTCCTGCACCTGCTTTTGTTTACGCGCCGACAGCTTGCACACCTGTCGCAGCGACTGCATCAGTTCGCTCTCTTCGGCGGCGGGTGGTTGGGCGGTGAGGACAATACAGCCTTCCATCACTTTGACATCTACCGCTGTGCCAGTGGCAAAACCGGCGGCTTCCAGCCACTGACCTTTCAGGGTGATGGCGGGAATACGGCTGTAATCCGGGTAGCGGCTCGCATAACTCACGGTTAATTGACGGTTATTTGCCGGGGAGACTTCTGCTTCGAACGGTTGTGCAATAGAATGCGTGTCAGTCATAACTGCTATTCCTTGAAAATAGTGATTGTGATGAGCGGTGCGGGTGTGTTGGCGCACATCCGCACCGCGCTAAATACCTGGATATATCATCAGTAAATATGGGGAAAGTCCAGCTAAAAATAGAAAATAATAAAAGCGTTACTGGAAAGATCTGGAAGAGAAATTAACGTTAATTCAGAATGACCGGATAACAGCGTGTATCCGGCCTTCATAATTAATTTAAAACACTCATATGATGTTCTTTAAAATTCTCTGCCTGTGCCAGTACACCCATATAAACATCATCATTCGCTACTGGCGGGAACTTATGCTTGTGTAGAAGCAGAATAAGTTCAACTTTCAGTTTCGCTTTAATATCATCGCGTTTACTCCAGTCAGGATATTTCGATGTGTTGTCAACCACGCTTTTCATCTCTTTTGCCAGTGACAGCATTTTTTCATCGTCATAGGTGAACTGATATTTATCACGCATATGAGCAAGAATGTCGTAAAACGCTTTTTCTTCAATATCAATACCTAAATCGGCCCAGGTGCCCATTTCGGTTTTAATATCATAGATAATATCCGTCATTTCCTGACTGAATGTATCGAATTCTTCACCGTTGAGTACATCATCTTCTCGCCGCTCATTATAACGATCTATAATCGCCTGGAAGCGGCGGGTGAAGTTAATCCCTTGCAGCTGGTTCACTTTCTTGAAATCACTTATCGCTTTTCCCAGTAATTTTTGTAATAACTGGATCTTCGTTGCCGGAAGTTTGATCTTGTTAATTCGCGCCAGATAATCTTCGTCAAAAATATCGATGGATTCCGCTTTTTTGTCGCCAAGAAAATAAATTTCTTCTACGCCATCAGCTTTTAACGCTTCTGCAATCATTTCACGAACGCGTGCATTCATCTGGGTGACATCCGGTGCGTCACCTTTCGTCAGTTTGAAAACAATTGAACGAACAGCAAGATAATAGTGAATATAGTCACGTTCTGTCTGTGATAATGCTTCGCTGCCGCAGCAGACGTCGTAGGCGGCTTTCATGCGTTTAACCAGTCCCATAAACCGACGTTCAACTTTCTGGGTACGCAGAACGAATTCCGCCGCGCGGTTGAGGCAGGATAATTGCGCTTGTGGCTCACCACTAAAATAATCCCGACTGTCAAATTCGTAAAAGACTTGCCCCAATAAATCGAGATGGTTTTTAACTTCTATTACCGATTGCTGAATATCTTCAAAGTTGGTGGCATCAATGCGAGAATACATTGCCAGTGCCTGGTTCATCTGACTCTTAATTCCGATGTAGTCCACCACTAACCCTTTACTTTTGCCTTCCAGTTTACGGTTAACGCGAGAAATGGTCTGGATAAGGTTATGTTTTTGTAAGGGTTTATCAATATAGATAGTATCCAGTTCAGGAACATCGAAACCAGTCAGCCACATATCAACGACAATGGCAATTTTGAAATTCGATTTAGCGTTTTTGAACTGCTTATCCAGCTCTTTACGATATTCTTTCGTGCCCAGTAAATCATAAAGCGCCTCGTCGTCATCTTTACCGCGCGTCATGACCATCTTCACCATTTCTGAAGGCGGTAACTCTTTCTGCTCCTGTTCCGTCAGGACGACGCCATCGGGTGCTTGCTTCACTTCAAACCAGGCAGGGCGAATAGCTTTAAGCTGACGGTAGAAATCCCAGGCAATTTCACGGCTGGCACAAACAAACATGGCTTTGCCTTTTACGGTGGAACCTTCGGCTACGCGTTTTTCATAATGTTTAGCAAAATCTTCCGCGAGGGCTTTTAACCGATCTTCATCACCCAGAACCGCATTCATGGTTGCGGTGGCTTTTTTGCTTTCGTCGATTTGCCACTCATTGGTGCCTGCGTTTGCGCACTCTTCGTAATACTTTTCGACTTCTTCCAGTTTGCTGGAGTCCAGGATCACTTTAGCCGCACGGCCTTCGTATACGATGCGCACAGTGATTTCATCCTGAACGGATTCGGTCATGGTGTAACTGTCGATCACCTCACCGAAGACATCGAGCGTCGCGTCAATCGGTGTGCCGGTAAAGCCAACATAGGTGGCGTTTGGCAGTGAATCGTGCAGGTATTTTGCAAAGCCATAAGTTTTGCGTACTTTTCCGCTTTCTTTATCGACGATGACTTTCTGGTCGAGGTTTACCTGGCTGCGATGTGCTTCGTCCGAGATGCAAATGATATTGCTGCGTTCAGAAAGAAGTTCGGTGTCTTCGGTGAATTTATGGATCGTCGTCAGGAATACACCGCCACTATTGCGTCCCGCTAGCTGATTACGCAGATCTTCACGGCTGGTAACGGGAACGATAGTGTCGTCGCCAATGTAATTTTTGGCGTTGCACATTTGCGCAGAAAGCTGATCGTCCAGATCGGTGCGGTCGGTGATCAAAACAATGGTCGGGCTGGCAAACTCCACGCTCTTCATCAAAAGACGCGTTAAAAATTGCATGGTGTAACTTTTGCCACAGCCCGTTGCGCCAAAGTAGGTGCCGCCTTTACCGCTACCGAAAGGTTTACGCGCTTGCTTGATGCTGTAATAGAGTTTGCGGGCGGCATAGTACTGCGGATATCGGCAGCAAATTTTTACTTCGTGCTTGGCTTTATCTGGGAAGCAAATAAAGTTTTTAATCACATCCAGCAGACGTACCGGATGAAACAGCCCCTGAATCATTGAGTGCAATGATGGAATTCCGTCCTGTTCACGGTTTTCATTACCGGTGACTTTGCGCCATGAGTAAAAGTATTCATAGGGCGCAAACAGGTTGCCCATCCGGTTATTTACGCCATCGCTAATAATGCAGAGCGCGTTGTAGATAAACAGTTGCGGAATATCCCGGCGATAGCGTTTACAGAGCTGCTTCCAGGCATCGCCAATACTGGCTTCTTGCTCGCGCACCGCACTTTTAAATTCAAAGACGACCAGTGGCAGACCGTTGATATAGAGAATGCCGTCAGGAATACGAGTCTGATTATCTTTACCGGAGATTTTAAGCTGGTTAACAATCTTAATCCGGTTAAGCGGCGGATTAATATAGGAAGGCGGGAGTTCCGCCGCCTGTTGCAACGGGACATCGTCGGCGTCAAATATCTGGCGCAGTGCGGCGGGTAGATGCCGGGTGTCGAGCAATTCAATATAGAGATCTTTTTGTTGCCGATCGTCGCGTTTGAACAGAAAACCATTTGCCAGCCAGCGACAAAATGTTTTGTTGCTTTCATAAAGGTCGGAGGCCGGAAGCGTGGTGAACTGTTTGATCAGCCGTTGAATCTCTTCTTCAGTAATGCCATCAGGCTGGTAGCGTGCCGCTAAATAATGACGGAGATCGTCTTCGATGATGACCTGATCGAGACTTGAACGTGGGACATTATCGCCGATCAGGTGTTGATATCCCTGATCCTGCAGCAGTTCAATGATCGCTTGTTCTAATTTTGCTTCACTGAAAGAGAGACTCATATCGCGCTCCAACCCTGGCTAATTTCTGGTAAGCATTCCCGTATCAGTAGAAAACCTTACCAGAAAGCCCCTGATTTTACAGGGGCAAAATGCGTTATGCAGCTTCTGTATCGGTGGTGAGATCCGGAAGATCTTCCAGGGATAGCTCGCCGGAGATGAGTTTCGGGAGTAGGGTGTCTCGGAGGGCGGTTAGGGTATTATTTTCAGACGAATGAGAAAACCATTTCATAAATAATGGGGTTACATTATTTTCAAAGATAGTAATTATATCATTTGAGGGGCATATAAATTTTGTTGTAGATATAATTAATTTATTGAGGTTCTGTTGCGCTGAACCTGTAGCTTTTGATGCTAATTCATTTGCTTTATTGCAGACAAAATTATAGACAAAAAATGGGAATTTCTTTGAATACAATCCACAACATGCTTGATTGGCCGCCATTTTATCACCAATAATACACACTTCGCCCGCAGTCGCACCGTACATTGCAACAACGGTTGTATATTTTTCCCATAATTTAGATGAACTATTTAGTAATCCAATATCTGTGATTTTTTCTTTTGTATCTAAGACTATTTTCCCTTTCACTTCGCCAGATGAAAGCCATTTTATTGTACCACCATCCCAGAATGAAGTTTCCTTCCTTGAAGGCGTTCCCCCACTCTGAATTAAGTCGCAGAATGAATCGAAAGTTTCACTTTCCCAGCCCTTTGGCACCCAACCCAACTCCGTTTCTTCAAATTCACTTGGGAAAAGCGAGCGAATTTCCGCCGGAAGCGGTTTAAAATCTGCACTATTACGTACTTTTTGACGCAACTCGGCACGAGATTGCAGAGCCTCCGGAATTGGCTTTCCTGCATCCAGAGCGTTATCAATCACCGGATCAAAATCCACAAACCAGGATTTGAAAATGGTTTGGGACATTTGTTCCAGGGTTTGGTTAATGGTTTTTAATATTGCTGATTTTTTATCCAGAGATAGCAAAATGTTTGCTATCTTTTTTTGTAAATTACGATCAGGATAACTTATTTCCAGCCGACTTATCATTTCATTGTTAAGACTAGCTCTTGTTGACATTGTTGAAAACGCAAGCATATTCTGTCTAAATAAAGGGCTGCGTAAATAATATCCGACATATTCTGGTTCTAATTCAGATTTTTCTTTTGGGCGCAATCTTTTGCAAAAACCATTGAAAGTAGCATTTGCATAATCTTTTAAAGCTACAGAACTCATACCTAATTCATGCATGGTTTCGCTTGTACGGGTAAGAAAAACATCTCCGCGTTTTACTGAGCAAGTCGCTCTTTCTTTCTCTGTGCTTTGTACTAACTGCGTCAGTGAATCAGGTAGAAAGTAATTATAAAAAATATCTTTAAAAGATAAGAATGGATACCCTGTACCAAAATCTTTAGCGGGTTTGGAAAGGCCAGAACTAATGATGTAATGATCTGTTAAAAAAGATGTTTTCCACTTACTCCCCATAACCTAACCCCTCCAGATTCTGGCGAATCGCACGATCCAGTTCTTCCGCCTGCTTCATCTGCTCAAACAACGTCTTCGACAACTCCCGCATTTTTGTCTCGAATGCTACGCCGTCTTCTTCCTGCTCGGCTGCACCCACATAGCGACCCGGTGTCAGAACGTAGTCGTTATCTTTAATATCTTGCAGGGTTGCAACTTTGCAGAAGCCTGCCTGGTCTTCATATTTTTCCAGCTTGCTGTCACCACGCGCAATCCGTGCAGCCAGTTCTTCCGGCGTACTGCGCCAGGCATGGTAGGTATCGGCGATTGTGGCAATATCTTCCGCCGTTAACTCTTTAGTTGTGCGGCTAATCATGCTGCCGAGGTTACGCGCATCAATAAACAGCGTCTCGCCCTGACGATCACGATAACCTTTGGCCGGATCGGCAGCCTTCGATTTGGTCATAAACCATAAACACACCGGGATCTGCGTGGTGTAAAACAACTGACCTGGTAGGGCGATCATGCAGTCGATAAAATCATTTTCGATCATCTGTGCACGGATCTCGCCTTCGCCGCTGGTGTTAGAACTCATCGAACCGTTTGCCAACACAAAACCTGCTGTGCCGTTAGCCGACAGCTTGGAGAGCATATGCAAAATCCAGCCGTAGTTGGCGTTACCTGTTGGCGGCATACGATAACCGGCAAAGCGTGGATCTTCGGTTAATTCGGCTTCATTGCGCCAGTCTTTCAGGTTGAACGGCGGGTTCGCCAGAATGTAGTCGGCTTTCAGGTCCGGGTGCTGGTCGCTAAAGAAAGTGTTTGCCGGGCGTTCGCCGAGGTTAGCTGAAAGACCGCGAATGGCGAGGTTCATTTTTGCCAGTTTATACGTCGTGGCTGTCAGTTCCTGACCATACAGCGCGATATCACGGCTTTTACCCTGATGGCTCTCGACAAACTTCACCGACTGCACAAACATCCCTGCCGAGCCGCAGCACGGGTCATAGATTTTGCCCTGGAAGGGTTCGAGCATTTCTGTTAACAGCGTAACCACACATTTTGGCGTGTAGAACTCACCACCGCCTTTGCCTTCAGTTGCGGCAAACTTACCGAGGAAGTATTCGTAAACGCGTCCGACCAGGTCTTCTTTCGATAACGTTTCAACGTCAGTTTCGTGTGCCAGCGTTTCGATGTTGTCGATGGTATCAATCAGTGACGCCAGTTTTTTGGTTTCCAGATTCTGACGGCTGAAGTAGTTGTCTGGGAGCGCGCCTTTCAGCGTTGGGTTACGTTTCTCAATGATCGAGAGGGCGGTGTCAATACGAACCGCAATATCGTCCTGTTTGGCATTTTGTTTGATAAACGACCAGCGCGCCTCTTCCGGCAGGTAGAAAATGTTGTCCTGCTGGTAGAACACTTCCATCTCAAGGAAGTCAGCTTGCCCATCGGCAATCATTTTTTTGCGGCGTGCTTCAAACTTATCGCTGATGAATTTCAGGAACACGAGGCTCAACACCACGTGCTTGTATTCGGAGGACTCAACGCTACCGCGAAGCTGGTTTGCGGTATCCCATAATGTTTCTTCAAAGCCTTTCTTTGCTTTGGCTTTTTTAGTTGGTGCTTTGGCCATGATGAACTCTGTTCAGATAAATTGGGTCGCTATTGTAATGGTAGAGGCGGCAGATTTCGCCCTTTAATCCATCTCCAGCTCATCAAACAACTGCAAATCCACATCCAGCAATTCCACTGCATTGCTGCGGCGAATGCCGACGTTATTTTCGATTAACAGTTCCAGTAAGCGATCGCCGTCGATAAGCGTAATGGGCGCTGCCCCCGGAAAGAGCGCCGCTTCTGCACATTTCGCCGCAAATTTCCCTGTGGTGATGAGCGTACCGCGAATGGCTTTGTGGTAAGGCAACGCCCCGCGCAATTGGTCTATATACGGGCGGGTGATGGTGTTCTGCATTCTTTTGACCTGCACCACTTCGGTAATAGTGGTGATGCCGACCTGCACCTGACCAATCACGTCCACACCTTTATCGCCTGAGGCTTTGGTCACTTCGACCTGCTCGTAGCCCATTGCTTCCAGTAATTGACCGACCAGTTGCTCAAACTTGTACGGGTTCATCGTGCTGATTTGTTCGCGCAGCAGCTCTTTTTGCTGCTCGTTGTAGCGTTTCACCGCTTCCAGCAGCTCTTTACGTGGATCGCTTTTTCGTGCCGGCAACGCTTTTCCAAGCCAGGCGCGCCCGGTATCGGTGATGCGATAGCTCATACCTTCGCGAGTAACCATGTCACGGTCGATAAGATTATAGAGTCGGGAGTAGAGCGTGCTTTTCACCGAACTGGCAGACGCGAATTTTGAATGTTGATGCAAAAAGGCCTGCCATTCCGGCAATAAATCAGCGCGGCGCGACATTTCTCGGCCAGCCAGCAGCTCAAGCAGTTGCAGAATGCCTTCCTGATCGTCCAGTGAACGCAGCGTTTTTTCGTCATCTTGCAGGAATTTTTGCCCGCGCGAGGTGGGCTGCCAGGTATCGTCTGGCGTGCTTTCCATCAGCTCAAACTGGGGATAGTTGAGGAATAAGTAGCAGCCGTAGCTGTGGCGCGGGTTCAATATGTGATTATCGGTATCCCAAATACGACGGGCGATGTCGGCATCTTCACCCGTTAAGCGTTCGCTGATCCACAGGTCAGGTTCCGACCAGTCAACGGGTTTTTGCGGCGTACCGGTTTGATCGCGAATGGCGGTAATCATATTGCGCACCGCTTTCAGGGAATAGCCTGAGACGGCTTTCATCATAGCCTTAACTTGCGCATAGGTAGGAAAAAGCGGAGTAATAACTTTGTAGTTTTTCACGGTAATCCCTTAACGACAGCGAGGTGCTTAGTGTGCCATGTCAGGCGAGAAATTCTATTGGATGAATCAAGTCCAACTTACTCATTGTCAATTTCATGGTTGATTATCCAAAACGTGATGCTATTTCCAACATCAACGCTATAATTGAAGAATAATTGTAGATACATTTTTGTATATACAATTAGGGATGGCAACTATGCCAATGGAGTTTGAATGGGATGCAAACAAGGCCAAAAGTAATCGGGTGAAACATGGCATCCGCTTTGAAGATGCAGTGTTAGTGTTTGATGATCCACAACATTTGTCACAGCAAGATCGCATAGAAAACGGTGAGTATCGCTGGCAGACTATCGGCCTGGTTCACGGTATCGTGGTTATTCTGGTTGCGCACACCATCCGTTTCGAAAGCGGAAATGAAATTATTCGAATCATCAGTGCACGAAAAGCAGATCGTAAAGAGAGGAGTCGCTATGAGCATGGTTAAACATAAACGAGGGACACCCTCTACACTCGATGTGCAGCATGAGGCCGAACTGAAGGCGCTGGCGAATAAATCCGACGAAGATATTGATTACAGTGATATCCCGCCTTCCAGCGATGAGCAATGGTCTAACGCCGAACGCGGTAAGTTTTATCGGCCATTGAAAACCCAGGCTTCGGTGCGTATTGATGCTGATGTGATGGAATGGCTGAAGCGACCAGGTAAAGGCTATCAAACTCGCCTGAACGCAATTTTACGTGAAGCGATGCTGCGCGATCAGAACAAAAAATAATTCAGGCCGCCACGTGGCGGCCATCATCCAAAATTACTTCCGCAACCCCGCAAACGCCGCCCTTATCTCTTCCTCCGGCAACTGAATCCCGATAAACACCATCGTGCTATGCGGTTTTTCATCGCCCCATGGGCGATCCCAGTCGGCGCTGTAGAGGCGCTGGACGCCCTGGAACAGCAGGCGGTTAGGTTCGCCGTCAATCCATAGCATCCCTTTGTAACGCAGTAGTTTATCTGCCGACTCCAGCAGCAGGTTTTCCATCACCCGGGAAACTTCGCTGATATCTACCGGGTAATCCAGTTCCACCACAATCGACGAAATATCGTTTTGTTTATCCGCGATAAAGTGGAAGCGTGGTTTGGTGCTGACGACGTTTTCTTCCAGCATAAAACCGTTGGTGTTGAACAGCAGGCCCAGGTCGATGTCGCCGTGGGTGACGGTGTAGACCGGTGCACGGGCGTTGATGCGCGCCAGGCGTTCACGCAGTTTTTCTGCTTCGCCAGCGACGTCGGTTTTGGTCAGCAGAATACGGTCAGCGTAGCCAACCTGTGACTGGGCGATGGTGAACTGGTTCATCTACTCATCGGCATGTACCGCATCCACCAGCGCAATCACGCCGTCCAGCAGGTAACGCTGGCATAAAATCTCATGGGAGAAAAAGGTCTGAATAATCGGGCCGGGATCGGCCATGCCGGTGCATTCAATCACCAGACGGTCGAACTGAATATTGCCCTTGTCGAGATTATCCAGCAGGTCGAGTAGCGCGTCTTCCAGCTCGTTGGAGCGCGAACAGCAGATGCAGCCGTTGGTCAGCGTTTTGATCTGCGTGGCGCGGTCGCCAATTAATTGATCGTCAACGGAGACTTCGCCGAATTCGTTTTCAATCACGGCAATCTTGTAGCCGTGTTGTTCGTTAAGAATATGGCGCAGCAGGGTGGTTTTGCCCGCGCCTAAAAAACCGGTGAGTAGGGTAACTGCAATCGGGTTCATGCTCTCTCCATTAACAACAGCGCATACCGCCTTTACCATCGCCGCCGTAGCGTGCGTTCTGGCGTTCGCGGAAGAATTCTTCATAGCTCATGTACGGCTTGTCGGGATGGTTGGTCTTCATATGCTCGACGTAGTTGTCGTAGTCTGGAATGCCAATCAACATCTTCGCCGCCTGGCCGAGATATTTTTTTGCCTGTCCTAAGTTACCAAACATAGTTCACTCTGATAAGAACAAAGCCCCGCCGAAGCGGGGCTGAGATTGCTGACAAACTCGCTTACAGGTCAATACGGTCACTGTTTGCTCCCTTTCCCTGGAAGGCGAGAGGGCCAGGGTAGAGTCTTTATATACACCGACGCTGGCCTGTTCCCCTCACCCTAACCCTCTCCCCGAAGGGGCGAGGGGACAATCCGTGCGCTTGCCTGGCTTTGTCATCAGCCTGAGCCCCGCCGAAGCGGGGCTAAACACGGTTAGTGGTGCGAAGAGATCTTCACGCCGCCTTCCGGGATTGGAACGTACGGCGTTTCTTTGTCAGTACGTTTGTCGCTGTTACGCACCTTCAGCCAGGTTTTGAAACCGTAGAAGATGATGCTGTACACCACAATCAGGAACAGAATACTCAGACCCGCGTTGGTGTAGTTGTTCACAACGATGTGGTTCATGTTGGCAATCTGCTGCGCCGTCAGGTCAGTACCGTTAGCAATCTTCTCTTTGTACTGGCTTGCCATGTAGAAGAAGCCTTCCATCTGCGGGTTGGTGCTGAACAGTTTCAGACCCAGCGCCCAGGTGGTGCAGATAAGCAGCCATACCGCCGGAACAACAGTTACCCAGATGTATTGGGTGCGCTTCATCTTAATCAGCACAACGGTGCCCAGAACCAGCGCCACGGCTGCCAGCATCTGGTTGGAGATACCGAACAGCGGCCACAGGCTCTTAACGCCGCCCAGCGGATCGACCACGCCCTGATACAGCAGGTAGCCCCACAGACCCACACAGCCCGCTGTACCGATGATACCGGCAACCAGAGAGTCGGTTTTTTTCAGGAACGGGATGAAGTTACCCAGTAGGTCTTGCAGCATAAAGCGGCCAGAACGCGTACCGGCATCCAGTGCGGTCAGGATGAACAGTGCTTCGAACAGAATACCGAAGTGATACCAGAAGCCCATGTCAGCCATCGGCAGCACTTTGTGGAACACGTGAGCGATACCTACCGCCAGCGTCGGCGCACCACCTGCACGGTTCAGGACAGAAGGTTCACCAATGTCTTTCGCGGTTTGCAGGATCTGCTCTGGCGAAATCACGAAGCCCCAGGAGCTGACGGTTGCTGCCGCGTGTGCGGTAACGTCTTTCAGCTGCGCCATGATGATCGGCGCGTTCTCGCCCCCCATTTCATGCAGGTTAGGCATGGTGATGCCGAGACCCGCAGGCGGGGTATTCATCGCGAAGTAAAGACCCGGTTCGATGATGGACGCAGCAACCAGCGCCATAATCGCCACGAAGGACTCCATCAGCATTGCGCCGTAGCCAATGAAACGCGCGTCGGTTTCGTTAGCCAGCAGTTTCGGCGTCGTACCGGAAGAGATCAGTGCGTGGAAGCCAGATACCGCACCACAGGCGATGGTGATGAACAGGAACGGGAACAGAGCGCCTTTCCACAGCGGGCCAGTACCGTCAATGTACTGGGTCATCGCAGGCATTTTCAGTTCCGGGTTCAGTACCACGATACCCAGCGCCAGGCCGACGATAACGCCAATTTTCAGAAAGGTTGCCAGATAGTCGCGCGGTGCGAGGATCAGCCACACTGGCAGCAGTGCAGAAACAAACGCATAGCCAATCAGCGCGAAGGTAATGGTGGTGTCTTTAAAGGTCAGTGCCGGCCCCCAGTACGGATCGTGAGCAATCACGCCACCGAAGTAGATAGAGGCAACCAGCAGCACGATACCAATGACAGAGACTTCACCCACACGCCCCGGACGGATAAAGCGCATGTAGATACCCATAAACAGCGCAATCGGTACGGTTGAGCAAACGGTGAAGACACCCCACGGACTTTCGGCCAGGGCTTTAACCACAATCAGCGCCAGGACGGCAAGGATGATGATCATGATTAAGAAACAGCCAAACAGCGCGATAGTCCCCGGTACTGATCCCATCTCTTCTTTGATCATCTCACCGAGAGATGCGCCGTTACGGCGAGAGGAGATAAACAGCACCATAAAGTCCTGTACCGCACCGGCCAGCACCACCCCCGCCAGCAGCCACAGCGTACCTGGCAGGTAGCCCATCTGCGCGGCGAGAACCGGACCAACCAGCGGACCGGCACCGGCGATAGCGGCGAAGTGGTGACCAAACAACACGTAACGGTTGGTCGGAACGTAGTTCAGACCGTCGTTGTTAATAACCGCAGGCGTCGCGCGCGTGGGGTCGAGTTTCATCACTTTCTGGGCGATGTATAGGCTGTAGTAGCGATAAGCCACCAGATACACCGACACAGAGGCGACCACGATCCACAGGGCGCTGACGTGCTCCCCCCGACGTAATGCAACTACCGCGAGGCAGAATGCACCGATGATTCCAAGAATCACCCAGGGTATGTGCTTGAATATCTTTTTAGTATCCATAGTAAAACCTGGCATGTATTGATTAATAGTTGGCCGAAGCCGTTCTAGGTTTGCGTTGCGTTTGAGGAGGTAAATTGACCGCTATCCTGCAGTGATGTTGCCAGAGTTACGCGCGCGTAAAGTAAGGTAAATAACTGAGTGGTTAAATTAGGGACGTAAGCGGTCAGTTTTGCGGTTGAGCGGTATTGAGCAAGGTTTATGAAGGCTATTTATGTGATATTGATCACAACCGAAGCGATTTTTAGCCCTCAGTTGTGTTACTCATATAAAAATTATATTCATGCTATATATATTAAAACCCCATTTCCTCACTGATAATATTATTTTGGCCAATAATATTAATCTATTGGCAAATATCCTCACGTTCAAAATAGATACAGCTAATGTGAAAAATAAGAAAGAAAAATATATCAATACGTGGTTATTGTATTTTTGAACAAAAATAAAAAAGTGAGGTAAATTTAATCAATTTCAGGTCGCTACCTATAAAGTTTTCTCATTCCAGGCCGAAAATTCAGCTATCGGTCAACAGGAAAAGAGAAACCATGTTAAAACGTATCAGGATCGTGACCAGCTTACTGCTGGTTTTGGCCGTTTTCGGCCTTTTGCAACTGACATCAGGCAGCCTGTTCTTTAACGCTTTAAAAAAGGACAAAGAAAATCTCTCCGTCTTACAAACCATTCGCCAGCAGCAATCTACGCTAAATGGCAGTTGGGTTGCGTTGTTGCAGACGCGTAACACCCTCAACCGGGCGGGTATCCGCTACATGATGGATCAGAACAATATTGGCAGCGGTTCAACCGTCGCCGAGCTGATGCAGAGTGCCACTATTTCGTTGAAACACGCGGAAAAAGACTGGGCAGATTACGAAGCACTACCGCGTAACTTGCATCAGAGCACAGCGGCTGCTACGGAGATCAAACGTAATTACGATATCTATCACAATGCACTGGCGGAGCTGATCCAGTTGTTAGGGGCGGGCAAAATCAACGAGTTTTTTGACCAACCTACTCAGGGATATCAGGACGGTTTCGAGAAGCAGTATATGGCGTACATGCAGCAAAACGATCGTCTCTATGACATCGCCGTCGCTGATAATAATGCTGCCTTTAACCAGGCAATGTGGGTGCTGGCGGGTGTGCTGATCGTCGTACTGGCGGTCATCTTCGTCGTCTGGTTTGGTATTAAAACATCGCTGGTAGCGCCGATGAATCGCCTGATCGACAACATTCGTCATATTGCTGGCGGCGATCTGGTGAAACCGATCGAGGTAGATGGCTCCAATGAAGTGGGGCAACTGGCAGAGAGTTTGCGCCATATGCAAAGTGAACTGGTACGTACCGTGGGTGATGTGCGTAATGGTGCAAATGCCATCTATAGCGGAGCCAGCGAAATCGCTACCGGTAATAACGATCTCTCTTCACGCACCGAGCAGCAAGCCGCTTCGTTAGAAGAGACGGCAGCCAGCATGGAGCAATTGACTGCGACAGTGAAACAGAATGCCGAGAACGCGCGACAGGCAAGCCATCTGGCGTTAAGTGCTTCCGAAACGGCACAACGTGGCGGTAATGTGGTTGATAGCGTGGTACAAACTATGCGCGATATCTCTACCAGTTCGCAGAAAATCGCCGATATTATCAGCGTCATCGACGGCATTGCTTTCCAGACTAATATTCTGGCCTTGAATGCGGCGGTCGAAGCAGCGCGTGCGGGTGAACAAGGGCGTGGTTTTGCGGTAGTTGCGGGAGAAGTGCGTAATCTGGCTCAGCGTAGTGCCCAGGCGGCGCGTGAAATTAAAAGTCTGATTGAAGATTCGGTTGGCAAAGTGGATGTCGGATCGACACTCGTCGAAAGCGCCGGGGAAACTATGGCGGAGATTGTCAGCGCCGTGACCCGCGTGACCGATATCATGGGCGAAATTGCCTCCGCTTCTGATGAGCAGAGTCGCGGTATCGATCAGGTTGGTTTAGCGGTTGTTGAGATGGACCGGGTAACGCAACAGAACGCTGCGCTGGTGGAAGAGTCAGCCGCTGCTGCTGCCGCGCTGGAAGAGCAGGCCAGCCGCCTGACTGAAGCTGTGGCTGTATTTCGTATTCAGCAAGAGCAACAGCGTCAGCGCGAAGTGTTGGCGGTAAAAACGGTGACGCCGGTTGTGCCGCGTAAAGCGGTAGTGGCTGATGGCGGGGATAACTGGGAAACGTTTTAATTGCCACAAAAAATGCCCGATAAGCGATGACTTATCGGGCAAGGGGAGATTACTCTTTATGCGGATCGCTAATGGGTTGATGTACCATGAAGATGTACGCCAGCGCGCCTGCTGCGGTGACGCAACCGCAGATGAGCAGCGCCAGACGGAATGAGTGAGTGGTATCGACAATAAAACCGGTAATAATCGGCGCTAATGAGGCGCAGATGAAGCTGGCAAAGTTCTGGATACTGCCCACTGACGCGGTCATGCGAGAAGCGACCGCTACGTGAACCAGTCCCCAGCAGGATGTACTGGCAAAGTGAAGGCAGAACAGCGCCATGCCAATCAGCAGAACCGCACTCATGGGGGTTGTCGCTTGCGGTACTACCAGAGTAAAGGCGGCTGAACTGAACATCCCGGTAACAATACAGAGCTTACGGTTCTTAATCGGCTTCATCCCGCCTTTGACCAGCCAGTCGGTTACATATCCGTTGAGTAGCATCCCGATCCCACCGAACAGGAAAGGTATTGCCGCCATCAAGCCCGTACTTTTTAAATCCAGATGATAGGCTGTTTGCAGGTAACCCGGCAACCAGGCAATGTACAGCCATGCAGCATAGTTGATACCACTGAAACCGAGCATCATTCCCCACATTGTGCGGTTACGAAACAGGCTGCGCCATTCGGTAAAAGTGAGTGGGTCGCGGCGGGTATTGACGCTACCGGCGTTGAGATAGGTTTGTTCAACGGCGGTCAGCACCACCTGCTCGCGGTTGCGATAGAGCATAAACCAGGCGATGGCGAGAAAAATGCCCAGTGAGCCGATGGTTATAAACATTCCACGCCAGCCGATGGCCAGCATTATCGCCGCCAGAATCGGCGGGCTTATGGCAACACCAATGATGGCGGCTGCGTTAAAAAAGCCCATCGGACGTCCACGTTCTTTGATGTTGTACCAGTCGTTAATCACTTTAACACCGCACGGGTTCATGGGAGCCTCACCGATCCCCATACCAATACGTACCAGCACGAACTGCGTAAAGCTGTGTACCATGCCAGACATTGCCTGGAACAGCGACCAGACTAGCATCCCTAGCCCCAACATCAGACGTGAACCTTTGCGATCCAGCAGTGCGCCAGCGGGCAATTGCGCAATCCCGTAAGAGAGCGAGAACACGGAGAGTAAAGCGCCCATCTCGGTGGCGTTTAACCCCAGCTCTCCACGAATAGTTACATTTGCTACCGACAGCGAACTGCGATCGAGAAAATTTATTACCGCAGCAATAAATAATAACAACATGGCGGTGGTTTGAATGTGTTTAATTCGGGGACTACGTTGAATTAATCCATTTGGTGGCACGGGGATATCTACCGACGACGATGAGCGAAAGGACGAATGCGGATCGAGGGTAATATTTTCTTTTTCCACGCCGAACTCCTGTATTTATAATATTTTAATTATTGCGTAATTATGTATTGCGCAGGGTTAATATTAATGGCAGATGAAATTTTTAGGATTTCACTACCGCTCACAAAAAAACATTTATAGTCGACTGGTTGCGAGCATAGGTAAGCCGGAAATTTCGGGCGTTTATATTTTGATAAAACCGTGCACAATCTAATAGTTTGCTGTTTTTAATCTGTATTTAATAAACGTACCGCTTGTTCTTCTTGATGGAACGAATCATCGCTTGTTTAGCTGAATTCAAATGGTTACGTAGTGCAAGCGTTGCATCCACATAGCTGCGGCAAACCAAAGCACTGAGAATAGTCATATGCTCATCTATGGCAATAATATTGCGCTGCCTGCGATCGTTTTCGTCCCATTGATAGTGGAAGTGGAAGATGACGGAGATAATATCAATGGATTGATTGAAAAAGATATTGTCAGTGGCTGAAAGCAATAAGGAATGGAACTCTCTGTCCAGTTGCGAGAAGGTGTGAAAATTACTGCCGATGTTGTCACGCAGCATTCGGTGGCGTTCGAGCATGGTTTTCACCTGAAACCAGCGCGGATCATTATCAGGCAGAGTGAGAAAACGCTGGATTGAGCGCGTTTCCAACATTTCGCGCAGTTCAAAAAGCTGCTCGGCGTAGGATTGATCGAAATGCTTTATCCTCCACTGACCGCGTTTTTCGCTTTGGGTGAGGTTGTAGCACCATAATTTTAAAAGATATTTTCTTGCCGTAATCGAGCTGACACCTGCCGCTCGCGCCAGTTGTAGCTCAGAAAAAGTTTCACCAGGCAACAACTGACGCTGATTTATCATCGTGAAAAAAAACTGCTCAAATACTTTATCCTGCTCACTTATCGAAGCTGCGGGACAGGCAAAACCATCGTTGTGATCAGGTTTACGCGTGATGACGTGGTCATTTCCGACCTGCGTCAGCACACCGCATTCGCGTAAATGGCTGAGAACATGACGCACCGTGGTGCGACTGACGTTGTACATTTCCGCTAGTGAGCTTTGCGATGGGAGTGGGGAAGGGATATGACCACATACCATCTCATCAATAAACTGGTTAACTACATTATGGCGTAAATTTTGTGAGCGACTCATATTTTTCTCCTTGTCGCGCTATTAAAACCCGATTTAAAACATTTTTATGCGTGTATTTTCACAAAATAGATTTTCTATTTCACTGGCGTTTTTCATTTTCATTGATATCTAAGATAACAAAAAATGGAGAGCAGAATTATGCCTAAGATAAATACATTAATTTGCCAGAAACCGAAAGAATTAGTCTGGAAACAATATGAAATGCCTATTCCCGGTGGCGATGAAGTATTGATAAAGATTAAGTCTGTCGGAATTTGTGGTACTGATATTCATGCCTGGGGGGGGAATCAACCATTTTTTAGTTATCCACGTGTGTTAGGCCATGAAATATGTGGCGAGATTGTTGAATTAGGTAAAGATATTGCTGATCTCAAAAATGGTCAGCAAGTTGCCGTGATCCCTTATATTGCCTGCCAGAAATGCCCGGCGTGTAAAAGTGGTCGCACCAACTGCTGTGAAAGCATTTCGGTCATTGGCGTTCATCAGGATGGCGGTTTTAGTGAGTATTTAAGCGTGCCAGAGGCGAACATTTTGCCCGCAGATGGCATTGACCCGCAGGCGGCAGCGTTGATTGAACCCTTCGCCATTAGTGCTCATGCGGTACGTCGCGCGGCAGTTGCGCCTGGTGAGCAAGTGCTGGTGGTCGGGGCGGGGCCAATCGGTTTGGGAGCTGCGGCAATCGCTAAAGTTGATGGCGCACATGTGGTGGTGGTGGATACCAGTCCGGCGCGGCGTGAGCATGTGATAAGGCGTCTGGATCTGCCCGTGCTTGATCCGTTCGCAGAAGATTTTGATGACCAACTACGTGCGCAATTTGGCGGCTCTCTGGCGCAGAAAGTGATCGACGCGACAGGTAATCAACATGCGATGAATAACACTGTTAATCTGATTCGCCACGGTGGCACGGTAGTCTTTGTCGGCCTGTTTAAAGGCGATTTGCAAATCTCTGATCCAGAATTCCACAAAAAAGAAACCACAATAATGGGTAGCCGTAACGCTACGCCGGAAGATTTTGCGAAAGTCTGGCGGCTGATGGCGGAAGGGAAAATCACTGCTGACATGATGTTAACCCATCGCTATCCGTTCGCCACGCTGGCAGAAACCTATGAGCGCGATGTGATTAACAATCGTGAGTTGATTAAGGGCGTGGTTACTTTCTGAGAATGAGTGACTGGTAAAGTGGCTATGCAGTGTTGGACACTATTTTTATTTATCAATAATGTTTTGTTGGTCGGATAAGACGTTTACGCGTCTTATCCGACCTGTAAATCCGTCAGTGTTTACCCTTCACGCGCCACCACTTTAATTTCCACCATCCCGATACCGAGTTTACGCGGCGAGTGACCGAGAATATTCCCCTCGTTGGTTGCGACAGGTTCCGGCGGCACAATCACCAGTGTGTCGGCATCGGTTGGGTTATCGAAATACAGCGTAGTGGTGGTTACTTCGTTGCCCAGCACGATGGTTTGTTCTTCATTGCCAACGCGTACCGGAATGGGGCGGCTGGCGTTATTACCGTAGGCTTTGGCGGTAATCACCAAATCAAATTTCTTCGGCAGCGGATGCTTGTACTCGATTTTCACTTCATCGCCAAGCTGTGCGTTGGACCAGCGACCCCACGACTCCGGACGGGAAATCCCGCTAAACTGTTTCACCTCTTCCGGCGCACCCGCGACGTTAAAGATGAAACTGTCTGCTTTGTAGCGAATATCGTTATCGACAATCTTCAGTGTATCGACATTGCCTTTGTAGCGTTCCATGTCGATGACCGTGTCCTTAAATGCCGTTTTACCTTTCCATTCTGGCTTATCGACATGCTGCACTGTTTGTTGCCCGCCAAGTTGCCCCTGTGAAACACACCAGTCGGTAGAAAGCTCCAGTTCCGGCGCCCACAACTGCCCCATTTTGTAGCAGCGGTCAACCCAGATGAAATTATCACGTGGGGCGAAATCGGCCAGTTGGAAACGCAGTGGCGCGGAGTATTCACTTTCTGGCAGTGGTTCCACTCGTTTGTCTGAAACCCGCAACAGCAGCGGCAAACGGAAATGACTACCTGAGAAGGCGATCATATTTTTATTCTGATTGATGGTAAATTCTTTTATCTCGGTGGGGAATTTCCACAGACGAATGATATCCGGTTTCCACGCCAGTACTTTCTCTTTCATGTTGAGGAACACTTCTGACATTGACTGACCAGAAAGGCTACTGCGTCCGAGGCCGATAAAATTATCACCACCAAGGATATCCAGTACCGTAGCGCCGTTATCCATCGTGTTGCGCTTCACCGCCAGCGTCTCTTGCTGCGGTTTGTCGCCACGGATGACAAAAAACAGGTTATTGCGATCCTGCTTATTGAGGTATTTCCATGCCGTGTTGTTCATCGCCAGATGGTCGGAAGAGACGACAATGACGGTATCTTTAAACCACGGAGAGGCTTTGATTTTATTGATAAACGCCGCAATGTTCTCCTGGCTGCAACTTACCGCGCTGAATGACTGGTTCGGTTTACCGTCAAAATCATATTTTTTGCGATTACAGGTACGAGAGATAAAACCATCCGGGTGATGGGTATCGACCGTCAGGGTAAACAGTGAGAACCGTTGACCGGAGCGAGACAGCTCCTCAAATTTTTTCCATGCTTCATCCAGCACGGTATCGTCGTAGAATCCCCAGTCGTTGCGATAATGTGGGTCTGCGACCACGCTTTTCAGCTCTTCCGAGCCGTACAAATGGTCGAAACCGTGTGATTTCAGGAACACATCTTTACCAGCAAAACGCAGATTGGCTCCCTGTACGAAATAGTTCTGATAACCCGAGTTTTTCAGAATATCGCCCAGACAGATGTTCTGCGGGAAGAAGCTGGAAACGGATGCAGAAGCGTTGCCTTCAAATGGAGCAAAAAGCGGAATGCCACACTGGGAAGCCACCATGCCCGCAATCGTGTAGTCCGTTCCCGGCAACTGCTGCGTGTGGCTGAAATCCAGACTTTCATTTTTCAGCGCGCCCAATTCAGGCGTGAGATCCGGGAAAGCATCGTTGTCAAAATAGGTGCGCTCGAGGCTTTCTCCGTAGATATAAACCAGGTTGAGTTTCGGGTCAGGAATGGTTTTCGACGGTTCTTTATAATAAGCCGCAAAGTCCGGATCGCCATCGCGTGACTGTGATTTCACCAGTTCCGTTATCTGACGAAACGCCGGGCTGGCATCGACAGAACCCAGTGCCAGCAAGAGCGCCAAAAGGCTGTAACCAAAATGGTGCGGATGATGACGGCGGCGGCGCAGGATCCAGCCCAGTGCACCGAAAACGACTGCCAGTGCCAGTACAATGCCAATACCTGGCAGGATATATTTGCTGACGCCTGCACCGGTCAGGCTGTTGGTTAAGGTATAGAGAACCGCGTCGTTAATGCCATCGCCAGTAAAGTAGTCACTGGCAAAAAGAGTGATATTTAAAACGACAAATAGCCCCAGCACCGTTAATGTGGCGGCAAACCACCAGGTGTTACGTCCCGCTTTCCATGCGTAGATCAGCACAGAGGCGAGAAACAAGGCAAATGAGAGTAGTTCTGACAACGGGCGATCCTCACTAAACCAGGCTGTGTAGCCGATGCTTAAGATTTTTTGAGAAACACAATGTAATGGCGCTGCCATATTGCTGCAATTCTAGTGTCAAAAAAATGCGATGTTGTTAGGAATTAGTTTATAAACAGACTTTTTTGATCGGGGTTGTTTCCCGCATAGCAGGGGATGAAAGCGTCAGAAGCGGGAAAAAGAGAAGGGGATTGCCGCGCCAGCCGATTAACAGCTAAAACGCGGCGTTATGCGGATCAAGAGATAAAGTTCAGACCTTGCTTTAATACCAGATCGCAGGCTTTGGTTTTCACTTTCTCCGCCAGCGGAGTCGTACCGATGTTATCCAGATTAAGCTGCTGGCCATCTTTGGTTTTCAGCAAACCCTGAATACCGTCCAGATAGTTGGTGTCTTCTTTCTGCTCTTCGCTGTTCAGACCTAACTTTTCCAGCACCTGGTTTTTGATGTTTTCCGCATCGGTAACCGAAGCTAGCTTTTGCTTCGCGCAGTATTGCAGAATGCCTGCGGCATTGTTCATGTTATCTGCGCTTAATGCCTGGTTGCCGCTACTAAGCAGGTTAGTTAATGAAGCGAGCGACCAGCCGCCTTCCTGTGTAGTGCTGTTTTGATTGCTTAACTCGCTGGCGGCACTGGAGAGCGCATCTTTCCAGGAAGCGGCATTTACCCCGGTGGAAATTAATGCGCTGGCGGTAATTGCACAGCACAGAAGGTGTTTAACAGTTTTCATCATCATTACTCAAGGTGGAATTGTGTCGCAGTATAACGCCGGGAATGGGGATTAATACTCTTTACCCGTTACCCGACTACGATAACTGTCCCAGTTGAAGATCACCCACAGACTGTTACCCAGGCGCATACGATCCATAACACGCTCGCCCAGCAACTTCGTCATTTCTTCCATATTGCTGTTCGTCAGCATTCCGGTTGGGCGCTTGGAAGAAGAACGACGATCGACGATCTGATTGATGATCACTTTTTCGTATTTAGATTCGGTCTGCACGCCGATCTCGTCGATCACCAGTAGATCAACGTTGCTCAGATCGTTGAGCAGTTGTTCTTCACTGACGCCGCTATTTCTGAAGGTATCTTTCATCGCCGACATAATATCGGCAACAGTAATAATCAATACCGATTTGCCGCGCAGCAGTAGTTCGTTGCAGATTGCCGCCGCCAGATGGTTTTTACCGGTGCCCGGCTTGCCAGAAAAGATAAAGCTGGCGATGTTGCCGTCGAACTCTTCGACATATTGACGCGCTTTGCTCAACGCATTCATCTGCCCTTCGCATTCAACACGATAGTTCTCAAAGGAACAGTTCTGATGCAGCGGACGAATGCCGGAGCGGTTAAAGGTGCGCTGCATTTTCATCGCCCGATTCTCGCGCTCCAGAGCGGCGGAGCGGAGCGCCCCTTGTTCTTTCTGCCACGCCAGAAGTTCTTCACCCGTTTTGAAGGCGGGTTTGATATGGGCAGGCATCATTTTTTGCAGGCGTTGCATCAGGTCGCCAACGTTTTTCATCGTTACCCTCTGAATCCTGGTGGAATTTGGCTGTCAGGTTCGCTGACCGTGTTCACATCTCGTTTGGCTAGTCCGCCGTTGCTGGCGCGGCCAATTTGCAGACTGCGCGCCAGTTTTTGCTGCCACTGCACATGGTGAAAAACTTTACCTTCCGCCTGCCAGTAGGCAATGAATGAGGCCAGTTCTTCGGCGGTAGCGGGTTCTCTTAGTGCCACGCCCCATAACGCGGCCTGGCGGGTAAAGTCGGCATCGGGTCGCCAGTCTGGGTACATGGCAAATTTCCCCATCGGTACGGCAACGGGGGCAGTTTGCGGTTCCTGATAGAGTTGATCGTCCAGAGCGATATCGCTTCCCGGACGTGCCAGCTTTTCTTCCAGCGCCAGCAGTTCAGCAAGACGCGCGGGCGTGACGGCATAAAACGCCGGAGCGTTGTTAGCAAATACGGCAACCATTCCGCCTTCAGCTTTTGCCAGAACGGTCTGGTGATCGTGTACCAGGGCGTCAATACCAACGACGTCCGGGGTCAAAACTCTGGAAGACATACTGTTTCTCAATATGGAACGATGAACGAGAAGGGAGATTACTTTTATAGTAACACACGGATGAAAGGAGGCTGTCTCTCATCCGTGTGCTTTAAGCGAGGCAATTTTATACGCGAGGGCGCTTGCGGTACAACCATAATCCAGGAATGGAAAGGCCGATGGATAATGCTCCAACAATTGATGACGCCGTAAGAAAGTTGGTTAACAGGGTAATCATCAACGGCTCGCTGTAACCTAACTGACTGATTTTTACAGCTGAAATCATTGCTGTATAAGCAGAGATGCCAGGGAACATAGGGATAACGGCCGCCACGGTAAAGACTTTTGGATGCGCCAGATACCAGCGCGACCATTGAATTCCAATGGTGCCGACCAGCATAGAGGCCATAAAGGTTGACCACTCAATATTCAGCCCGGTAGTCATTAAGATCATTCGTGAACCATGACCAATCGCGCCAAGCAGCGCACACCAGCGTAATGCCCGAACCGGAACATTGAATACCATCGCAAATCCGACGGCAGGAATTGCCGCGAGGAGCATATCCTGCACCAACGCTATGAGAAATTCGATTATACCCATCCACGTAGCCCCCAAATCGTGAGTGCCATCACCACGCCAACGCAGGTAGCCAACGTCAACAGGCTGGCAATCGCCCAGCGTGCCAGCCCGGTATTGATGTGGCCTTTAAACATATCGGCGACGGCATTAATCAACGGAAAGCCCGGCACCAGCAATAGAACGCTGGCCGCCATCGCGATGGTAGGCGTATGACTGAATGTCGGAAGTTGTAAAAGGAGGCCGGAAATCGTGGTGGCGGCAAATGCGGTAATGCAAAAGTTTATCTGTGGGTGAAGATGGCGTTGTGCCAGCAGTTGGCGGATGTACATAGCAATCATGCTGGCGAAGAACGTAATCAGCGCGCCGTCCCAGCCACCGTTATTCAGTTTGCAGAAACAGGCGCAAGAAAGTCCTACCATCAAGGCTACCAGCCAACGCGGATAGCGCAGAGGATGTATTTGGCTAAAACGCTTCTCCACACCTTTGTAATCCAGCAATTTGTGTTCCGCCAGAATCACAATGTGTTGTACTTCAGTAACCACATGCATATTAATGCCGCGATCCTGATTTTTACGTGTCGAGGTTAAACATTGACCATCTTTAATGGTGGTTAGCACAATTGCGTTGGAAGAGATGGAGCTTTCAACGCAGTCCATCCCCAGCGCGCGCCCAAGTCTTGAAGAAAGCTCATCCACCAGTGCGCTTTCCGCCCCGTGCTGCAAAAGAAATAATCCGCACTGGATACATAACCGTGTTACGGCTCGCTGTTGCTCAGTTTGCATAACTCGCCCTTTGTCATAGACGCGCTGCGTATTGTTCAAATAATGAGACCCCATTTGTATCATGAAGCGCGGTTGTTTTGGGGTTGGTTAAGATCAAAATTGCGCTGATTAATTCTGGTTATGGCGACAGGAAGCGATCTGCGTCAGAGGTCAAATAAATATTCTCATGAATATTATCACTGAAATGAATTTATAGTTTTGTTTTTACTCGTTTGGTTAATAGCAGGGAAAATCAATTTTTCGAATCTGGATAAGAAACATCTTTCAGTTTTTATTGATTTTTTTGTTGCTCTTTCGGTCTAAAGGCCTTGTGTTTCGCCTTTGACCATTATTTTGAATGATATCGTAAACTGATTGGATTTGTGGTTTTTGATTAAGTATTTCTAACAACATAATTTAGATATTTTAAATGTGTCAGAGGTATTTTACCAGGTTATTATTTGATGCTAGCCTCCTGAAACATACAAAGGATTTTTGGTGTGTCAGGGGTAAACTGATATGGAAGTGAATGCTAAGGATAATTTATTCGCTAGAGCTATTAATTTGTTGGATTAATTTAGGGGATGAATATCCTGAATTAACCATCATGATTTATAGAGAGTGGATATGGAGGATATATGTTGCCAGGATGCTGCAAAAATGGAATTGTTATCAGTAAAATACCCGTTATGCAGGCAGGATTAAAAGAGGTCATGAGGACCCATCTACCTGAATATGAAATAACGAGTAGCGCCTCTGCGGAGGAGTTAACCTTATTACAATTACGTCGTGCTGGGTTAGTGGTTGCCGATTTATCCGGCGAAACGGAAGACCCGCGTTCCGTTTGTGAACATTACTATTCATTGATCTCACAATACCGGGAAATACATTGGGTTTTCATGGTTTCGCGTGCCTGGTACTCCCCGGCAGTAGAACTGCTTATGTGTCCAACAGCGACGTTACTGTCGGATATTGAACCCATTGAGAATCTGGTTAAAACCGTTCGTTCCGGTAATGCGTATGCGGATCGTATCAGCGCGATGCTGACCTCTCCGACAATGGCTGAAACTCAGGATTTTAGCTATCGCACCGTCGTTCTGACGCTTTCAGAGCGTAAGGTACTGCGGCTGTTAGGCAAAGGATGGGGCATCAACCAGATAGCTTCATTGCTCAAGAAAAGTAATAAAACTATCAGCGCACAAAAAAACAGTGCGATGCGTCGGCTGGCAATTCACAGCAATGCTGAGATGTATGCATGGATAAATAGCGCACAGGGTGCAAGAGAACTTAACTTGCCTTCTGTTTATGGAGATGCCGCAGAATGGAACACAGCCGAATTAAGAAGAGAAATGTCGCACTCGTAGAAAAATGCGTCATGAGTAGTATCGGTATTGAGAGTTTATTCAGAAAGTTTGCGGGTAACCCTTATAAGCTCCACACCTATACCAGTCAGGAGTCGTTTCAGAATGCAATGTCGCGGATCTCGTTCGCGGCGGTCATTTTTTCTTTTTCTGCCATGAGAAGTGAGCGCAGAGAAGGATTATCTTGCCTGACTGAGCTGGCGATTAAATTTCCGCGTACCCGACGTTTGGTTATTGCAGATGATGATATTGAAGCACGGTTGATCGGTTCATTATCTCCATCTCCGCTGGACGGAGTATTAAGTAAAGCATCGACGCTGGAAGTTTTTCATCAGGAGTTGTTTCTGTCATTAAATGGTGTGCGTCAGGCGACCGATCGGCTGAATAATCAGTGGTACATTAACCAAAGCCGGACGTTAAGCCCAACGGAGAGAGAAATATTGCGTTTTATGTCGCGTGGCTACTCAATGACACAAATTGCCGAGCAGCTTAAACGCAATATTAAAACGATCCGGGCGCATAAATTTAATGTGATGTCGAAACTGGGCGTCAGTTCTGATGCGGGGTTGTTGGAGGCCGCAGATATTCTGTTATGTATGCGGCATTGCGAAACAAGTAACGTGTTGCATCCCTTTTAATATGCTTAATGCCGGGTTATCGTCCCGGCAAAGTTTTTATTTCAGCGTACAGTCACCACATTGCTGCACATCCGGTAGGCGATAACGCTGGCAGCAGGTACGGCGTACCAGCAGACCATCGCGTAGCACTACTGTACGCCAGAGTGGATTATCTTCACCTGTAGTGAGCGTTTTCTCAAAAAACAGGGCATGACGCAGCGATTCAACCGCTGCCTCGCCGAGCAACTGCTTCATCTCTGTCAGATACCAGTTGATCAAATAACCGGTATTACTCCAGATGAGTTTGCCGTTGATCTCTCCAGTTGCTTCTAATGCCTGCACTACCGGGACAAGCACCTGGCTGATTAACGTTTCCATTCGTTGTTGTGGAGAATGCGTTGTTGCGTTTTTATCTTCACATACATCGACCCAGAAACAGGCTGCGCGCCCGGTTTCGTGAAACTCAACGTGGAAATGTTCTGGGGAAAGGTCTAACGCTTTTTCCTGCGTCAGCAGCGCCAGCATTAAGGGGGGCACCATCAGGCCGATATACCATTGCGCCCAGAGTGAGATCAGCGGTTTGTTCTCACGGATCATCATCGGTTGATTACGGTAGATATGATCGGAATAGACCGCCAGTAGAGAACGTAGCGCATTCGGTGATGACCATTGCGCCAGTGTCATGGCGTTAAGCGGGGCGGGTTCATCCAGACGGATAAACTCCAGCAAATGTTCACGATGTTCTGCGATCGTCGCCCGTACTGATTCCGCAAGCCCAGCATCCTGCGGCTGGAGATGCGTTCGCCAGATAACATCTTCATAGAGCGGTGCAGAACGATAGGCCATAATCGTGATAGTAATCTAAATGATAATGATTTCTAATCCTAGCGATAGGTTTGCCCGATAGCAAGGGATTTCTCTGGCTTGCAAATGATAAAAATTATCATATGATATTAGTTATCATTATCACTTTGAGAGATGAAACCATGTTGCAACGTATGCTGGGCAGTGGTTGGGGAGTGTTGCTGCCGGGATTGCTGATTGCAGGGATGACGTATGCGGATTTATCGCCGGATCAGTGGCGGATTGTCATTCTGATGGGATTAGTGTTGACGCCGCTGATGCTATATCACAAACAGTTACGGCATTACGTTTTACTACCATCGTGCCTGGCGCTTATTTCTGGAGTCATGTTAATGATAATAAAGTGGAATCAGGGATGAAAAAGCAGGGAAGAAACAAGAGAGGAAGTAAAGATAATTGGTGCGAGGGGGGGGACTTGAACCCCCACGTCCGTAAGGACACTAACACCTGAAGCTAGCGCGTCTACCAATTCCGCCACCTTCGCACAGTCATCTTACTTTTTTGATATCGCCTCGTTTGGTGCGAGGGGGGGGACTTGAACCCCCACGTCCGTAAGAACACTAACACCTGAAGCTAGCGCGTCTACCAATTCCGCCACCTTCGCCCAGTGCGAGCAATATCAACGTGGTTTTTGGTGCGAGGGGGGGGACTTGAACCCCCACGTCCGTAAGGACACTAACACCTGAAGCTAGCGCGTCTACCAATTCCGCCACCTTCGCATACCATCAATTCTTAAAAAGAATTGCTACCACGGAGGCGCATTCTAGTGGTTTTCAGCTTTTCGTCAATAGTTAATTATCGACTGATGTGTAATTGCTGGAAAAATGGTCATCAGGAGGCTAACGTGCAGGTTTTGTATGTCGGATAAGGCGTTCACGCCGCATCCGACATGGTATGTGGGTGCAGATGCCAGATGCGACGCTGGCGCGTCTTATCTGGCCTACGAAGGGCTAATGTGCAGGTTTTGTAGGTTGGATAAGGCGTTCACGCCGCATCCAACAAGGCTTGCGGCGAGAGACTTAACCTTTCTTCGCCTGGCGGGTCATAATCGCGCGATATACCTTGAAACGCCCGGTTTGCGCAATGACTTCGTGGAAGCCAAATGTCTCATCCAGCACGTCCGGGTAAGGCAGGAAGGCGTTCGCCACAATTCGTAACTCGCCGCCGCTGTTAAGATGACGCACCGCGCCGCGAATCAGCGTTTGTGCTGCATCCAGGCTGGTTTGCATCCCATCATGGAACGGCGGGTTGGAGATGATCATATCAAAACGACCTTTCACTTCGGAAAAGACGTTGCTGGCAAAGACTTCACCTTCAACACCGTTGGCCGCAAGCGTTGCGCGGCTGGCTTCTACCGCTGGTGCAGAAACATCGCACAGAGTGAGGCGAATCTTCGGTGAATGGCGCGCAAAGGCAACTGAAAGCACACCTGCACCGCAGCCGACATCCAGCACTTTGCCTTTTGTGTGCGGGGTTAATGTCGAGAGCAGCAGCTGGCTGCCGACATCCAGACCGTCGCGGCTAAACACGCCAGGCAGCGTTTTGACCGTCAGTCCATCTACGTTATATTCGCCCCAGAATTTATCCGCATCGAACACTGGCTGCTTTTCCAGACGACCAAAATAGAGGCCGCAGCGACGGGCGCTGTCTACCTTATTCAATGGCGCATAATCTGCCAGCATTTGCTCGGCGCTGCGCACGCCGCTACGGTTTTCGCCAACGACGAAAATGTCAGTGCCCACTGGCAGCAGAGAAAGTAAATTCATCAACTGGAACTGAGCTTCCGGTTTGTTCTTCGGCCAGTAGTAAATCAGCGTATCGCAATCTGCGACGTCGTCCGCCGTTGCAACCAGACTAAAACGGGCGTTATCACCCATCTGGCGGCTTAACACCTGCCAGTGGTGGAATTGCTGGGTATGAGCACGACTGGTCGCGGTATCTAAACGCGCGGGCAGGTCATCCTGTAAGTCACCGGCAAACAGAATACGGCTTTGTTCGAAATCATCACTGTGGCGCAGCAAGACTTCACTTGCCGGGGTAAATGCAGACATGGAATGCTCCTCAATTGATACTGGCGGCGATTATAGCCATATGTTGGCGCGGTATCGACGAATTTGCTATATTTGCGCCCCTGACAACAGGAGCGATTCGCTATGACATCCCGACGAGACTGGCAGTTACAGCAGCTGGGCATTACCCAGTGGTCGCTGCGTCGCCCTGGCGCGTTGCAGGGGGAGATTGCCATTGCGATCCCGGCACACGTCCGTCTGGTGATGGTGGCAAACGATCTTCCCGCCCTGACCGATCCTCTGGTGAGCGATGTTCTGCGCGCATTAACCGTCAGCCCCGATCAGGTGCTGCAACTGACGCCAGATAGGATCGCGATGCTGCCGCAAGGCAGTCGATGCAACAGTTGGCGGTTGGGTACTGACGAACCGCTGTCACTGGAGGGCGCTCAGGTGACATCACCGGCGCTCACCGAATTACGGGCAAACCCAACGGCACGCGCCGCGTTATGGCAACAAATTTGCACATATGAACACGATTTCTTCCCTCGAAACGACTGATTTACCTGCGGCTTTCCACATTGAACAACGCGCCCACGCCTTTCCGTGGAGTGAAAAAACCTTTGCCAGCAACCAGGGCGAACGCTATCTCAACTTTCAGTTGACACAAGACGGCAAAATGGCTGCGTTTGCGATTACGCAAGTGGTGCTGGATGAAGCTACATTGTTCAATATTGCGGTCGATCCCGACTATCAGCGTCAGGGACTGGGAAGGGCGTTGCTGGAACATCTGATCGACGAGCTGGAAAAACGCGGCGTGGCGACGCTATGGCTGGAAGTCCGCGCCTCTAACGCCGCCGCCATTGCTCTGTACGAAAGTTTAGGCTTTAACGAGGCGACAATTCGCCGCAATTACTACCCCACCACGGACGGTCGCGAAGACGCCATCATCATGGCGTTGCCAATCAGTATGTAAGACAAGGTGGAATAATGAAGTGGGACTGGATTTTCTTTGATGCCGATGAAACGCTGTTTACTTTTGACTCGTTCACCGGCCTGCAGCGGATGTTCCTTGACTACAGCGTCACCTTTACCGCTGAAGATTTTCAGGACTATCAGGCCGTTAACAAACCACTGTGGGTGGATTATCAAAACGGCGCGATCACTTCATTACAGCTCCAGCACGGGCGTTTTGAAAGCTGGGCCGAACGGCTGAACGTCGAGCCGGGTAAACTCAACGCTGCCTTTATTAATGCGATGGCGGAAATCTGCACACCGCTGCCTGGCGCGGTTTCCCTGCTTAACGCCATTCGCGGCAATGCCAAAATCGGCATCATCACCAACGGTTTTAGTGCCTTGCAGCAAGTGCGTCTGGAACGAACGGGTTTGCGTGATTATTTCGATTTGCTGGTGATTTCCGAAGAAGTTGGCGTTGCCAAACCGAATAAGAAAATTTTCGATTATGCGCTGGAACAGGCGGGCAATCCTGACCGTTCACGCGTGCTAATGGTTGGTGACACTGCTGAGTCCGATATTCTCGGTGGCATCAACGCCGGGCTTGCTACCTGCTGGTTGAATGCGCACAATCGCGAGCAACCAGAAGGCATTGCGCCCACCTGGACCGTTTCTTCGTTGCACGAACTGGAGCAACTCCTGTGTAAACACTGATTGCCTCCCCCCCGTTGATGGGTAAAATAGCCGCAATTTTTCGTTTTCAACAAGCGCGGCGCGATGCCGCTTACTCAAGAAGAAAGAATTATGACGTTGTCTCCTTATTTGCAAGAGGTGGCGAAGCGCCGCACCTTTGCCATAATTTCTCACCCGGACGCCGGTAAAACCACCATCACCGAGAAGGTGCTGCTGTTCGGACAGGCCATTCAGACCGCCGGTACAGTAAAAGGCCGTGGCTCTAATCAGCACGCCAAGTCGGACTGGATGGAGATGGAAAAGCAGCGTGGGATCTCCATTACCACGTCTGTGATGCAGTTTCCGTATCACGACTGCCTGGTTAACCTACTTGACACCCCGGGGCACGAAGACTTCTCGGAAGATACCTATCGTACCCTGACGGCGGTGGACTGCTGCCTGATGGTTATCGACGCTGCAAAAGGTGTTGAAGATCGTACCCGCAAGCTGATGGAAGTTACCCGTCTGCGTGACACGCCGATCCTCACCTTTATGAACAAACTTGACCGTGATATCCGCGACCCGATGGAACTGCTCGATGAAGTTGAGAACGAGCTGAAAATCGGCTGCGCACCGATCACCTGGCCGATTGGCTGCGGCAAGCTGTTTAAAGGCGTTTACCACCTTTATAAAGATGAAACCTATCTCTATCAGAGCGGTAAAGGCCACACCATTCAGGAAGTACGCATTGTTAAAGGGCTGAATAACCCGGATCTCGATGCTGCGGTTGGTGAAGATCTGGCACAGCAGCTGCGTGACGAACTGGAACTGGTTAAAGGCGCGTCTAACGAGTTCGACAAAGAATTATTCCTTGCGGGCGAAATTACTCCGGTATTCTTCGGTACTGCGCTGGGTAACTTCGGCGTCGATCATATGCTGGATGGTCTGGTGGAGTGGGCGCCTGCACCGATGCCGCGTCAGACTGACACCCGTACCGTAGAAGCGAGCGAAGACAAATTTACCGGCTTCGTATTTAAAATTCAGGCCAACATGGACCCGAAACACCGTGACCGTGTGGCGTTTATGCGCGTGGTATCCGGTAAATATGAAAAAGGCATGAAGCTGCGCCAGGTGCGCACCGCGAAAGATGTGGTGATCTCCGACGCGTTGACCTTTATGGCGGGTGACCGTTCGCACGTTGAAGAGGCTTATCCAGGCGATATCCTCGGTCTGCACAACCACGGCACCATTCAGATCGGCGACACCTTTACCCAGGGTGAGATGATGAAGTTCACCGGTATTCCGAACTTCGCACCGGAGCTGTTCCGTCGTATACGTCTGAAAGATCCGCTGAAGCAAAAACAGCTGCTCAAAGGGCTGGTACAGCTTTCTGAAGAGGGCGCAGTGCAAGTGTTCCGTCCGATCTCCAATAACGACCTGATCGTCGGTGCGGTTGGTGTGCTGCAGTTTGATGTGGTGGTATCGCGCCTGAAGAGCGAATACAACGTTGAAGCAGTGTATGAGTCAGTCAACGTTGCCACCGCCCGCTGGGTAGAATGCGCGGACGCAAAGAAATTCGAAGAGTTCAAGCGTAAGAACGAAGGTCAACTGGCGCTCGATGGCGGCGATAACCTCGCTTACATCGCCACCAGCATGGTTAACCTACGCTTAGCGCAAGAGCGTTATCCGGACGTTCAATTCCACCAGACCCGCGAGCATTAATTCTTGCCTCCAGGGCGCGGCAGCCGCTGCGCCCTGTCAATTTCCCTTCCTTATTAGCCGCTTGCGGAATGTTCTTAAAACATTCGCTTTCGCTTATGTTTGCTCGCTTTTTAGCCGATATGGCGGGCGGTTTCAAAATTGTGATCTATATTTAACAAAGCAATGACATTTGTGTCGGCTTTAAATACCGTTATGTGAGTAGGTAACAGTATTTAAAACCGTTAACTGTCATTCGATTGATATTAATAACTGATTAAGAAGTTGTAACGGTCGTTATTCATCACCTATCGCTTTTGTGATGGCGACCATTGACTTCTGTCGAGGGTGAAGTCTCTCCCTATTCAGCAATGCAACCTCGTGTTGCCTGGCTCAAATTACGAGCAAATATACAGGAATAAATCGATGACTATGACAAGACTGAAGATTTCGAAAACTCTGCTGGCTGTAATGCTGACCTCTGCCGTCGCGACCGGTTCTGCCTACGCGGAAAACAATGCGCAGACCACCAATGAAAGCGCAGGGCAAAAAGTCGATAGCTCTATGAATAAAGTCGGTAATTTCATGGATGACAGCGCCATCACAGCGAAAGTGAAGGCGGCTCTGGTGGATCATGAAAATATCAAGAGCACTGATATCTCTGTCAAAACCGATCAAAAAGTCGTGACTTTAAGCGGATTTGTTGAAAGCCAGGCACAGGCCGAAGAGGCAGTGAAAGTGGCGAAAGGCGTTGAAGGCGTGACCTCCGTCAGCGACAAACTGCACGTTCGCGACGCTAAAGAAAGCTCCGTGAAGGGTTACGCCGGTGACACCGCCACCACCAGTGAAATCAAAGCCAAACTGCTGGCGGACGACATTGTTCCTTCACGTAAAGTGAAAGTTGAAACCACCGATGGCGTGGTTCAGCTCTCCGGAACCGTAGATTCTCAGGCACAGAGCGACCGTGCTGAAAGTATCGCCAAAGCGGTAGATGGTGTGAAAAGCGTTAAAAATGATCTGAAAACTAAGTAATTCGTCGTAATTCGTCCTCCCGAACTTTGTCGGGAGGCGCGATGTGCACCACACTAAAAATATCGCATTGAGTGAATATCAAGCGGTGACATTAACTATGGTAAAGGAGAGGCTTATGTTTCGTTGGGGCATCATATTTCTGGTTATCGCGTTAATCGCCGCCGCTCTTGGGTTTGGTGGTCTGGCCGGTACTGCAGCGGGTGCTGCAAAAATTGTCTTTGTCGTCGGGATTATTCTGTTCCTGGTGAGTTTGTTCATGGGCCGAAAACGACCCTAGATTTCAGACGATTAAGAAAATTTTATACAAAGCCAGTCCAGCGGACTGGCTTTTGCGGTTTTAGCGAATAATAAATTGCGTTACTTTGTCATTCTTTCACAACAAAAACAGGAAGGCAGAGGTGGGGCAGCGAATACCTGTAACGCTTGGTAATATTGCGCCGTTGTCGCTAAGGCCGTTCCAGCCTGGACGAATTGCGTTGGTGTGCGAAGGCGGCGGGCAGCGTGGAATCTTTACGGCTGGCGTGCTGGATGAGTTTATGCGCGCGCAGTTTAATCCTTTCGATCTCTATTTTGGCACGTCCGCCGGGGCGCAGAACCTTTCGGCGTATATTTGTAATCAGCCCGGTTACGCGCGCAAAGTCATCATGCGCTATACCACAAAGCGCGAATTTTTCGATCCAGTGCGCTTTGTCCGTGGAGGAAATCTTATCGATCTCGACTGGCTGGTGGAAGCGACTGCACGCCAGATGCCGTTGCAGATGGATACCGCCGCGCGGTTGTTCGATAGCGGCAAATCGTTTTATATGTGTGCCTGTCGTCAGGATGACTACACACCAAATTACTTTTTACCAACCAAACAAAACTGGCTGGATTTGATTCGCGCCTCCAGTGCTATTCCAGGTTTTTATCGTACCGGGGTTTCACTTGATGGGATTAACTATTTTGATGGTGGCGTCAGCGATGCGATTCCGGTTAAAGAAGCGGCAAGACAGGGGGCGAAAACGCTGGTGGTAATCCGCACCGTGCCGTCGCAAATGTACTACACGCCGCAGTGGTTCAAACGCATGGAACGCTGGCTGGGAGACAGTAGCCTACAACCGCTGGTCAATCTGGTGCAGCATCATGAAACCAGCTATCGCGCCATCCAGCAATTTATTGAGAAACCGCCAGGCAAGCTACGCATTTTCGAAATTTATCCGCCGAAGCCGCTGCATAGCATCGCGCTTGGCAGTCGGCTTCCGGCGCTACGTGATGACTATAAACTTGGGCGTTTATGCGGTCGCTATTTCCTGGCCACGGTCGGTAAAATGCTAACCGAAAAAGCACCGTTCACTCGCCATCTGGTGCCTGTGGCGATGCCGGAACCGATCGTCATTCCGCCAGCGCCAGTCGCCAACGATACGCTGGTTACCGAGGTGATAGACGCCCCGCAGGCGAATGACCCGACATTTAACAACGAGGATCTGGCTTGATTTGCCGTTTTATCGACACCCACTGCCATTTTGATTTTCCGCCGTTTAGCGGTGATGAAGAGGCCAGCCTGCAACGCGCGGCACAAGCGGGCGTAGGCAAGATCATTGTACCGGCAACTGAGGCGGCAAATTTTGCCCGCGTGCAGGCGTTAGCGGAAAATTATCAACCGCTGTATGCCGCCTTAGGGTTGCATCCGGGGATGTTGGAAAAACATTGCGATGCGTCGCTGGAGCAGTTACAGCAGGCACTGGAAAGGCGCTCGCCGAAGGTGGTGGCGGTAGGGGAGGTAGGCCTGGATCTCTTTGGCGACGATCCACAATTTGATCGCCAGCAGTGGTTGCTCGACGAACAACTTAAGCTGGCGAAACGCTACGATCTGCCGGTGATCCTTCATTCACGGCGCACGCATGACAAACTGGCGATGCATCTTAAACGCCACAATTTGCCGCGTGCTGGCGTGGTTCATGGTTTTTCTGGCAGCCAGCAACAGGCCGAGCGGTTTGTGCAACTGGGCTACAAAATTGGCGTTGGTGGAACTATCACCTATCCGCGCGCCAGTAAAACCCGCGATGTCATCGCAAAATTACCGCTGTCATCGTTGTTGCTGGAAACCGACGCGCCGGATATGCCGCTAAATGGTTTTCAGGGGCAGCCCAACCGCCCGGAGCAGGCTGCCCGGGTATTTGCCGTACTGTGCGAGTTACGCCCGGAACCCGCAGATGAGATTGCCGACGTGTTGCTTAATAACACGTATGCGGTGTTTAACGTGCCCGATGGCTGGTAAGGCCGTCCGTAAGTGAACAATGGTGCTGCTTGTTCCCCTCACCCTAACCCTCTCCCCAGAGGGGCGAGGGGACTGATTGTGCTTGATGTTGAGTTTTGCGACATCTCTGGCATGTCACAAATACAGCGCCGGAAATATCAATCGACTTACCCCGCGCTCCCGTAACGCACCAGCCAACTGCTCAACGTCTTCCGGTGTGGCGCTCGCCCAGCTTTGCGCTTCGCCATATACGCCGTGGGCATGAAACGCGTTCAAGCGTACCGGAACATCGCCAAGTCCCTTGATAAACGCCGCCAGTTCTTCAATGTGTTGCAAATAATCCACCTGATTGGGGATTACCAGTAAACGCAGTTCTGCCAGCTTGCCGCGCTCTGCAAGCAAACTGATGCTGCGCTTAATCTGTTGATTATCGCGTCCGGTTAACTGTTGATGACATTCGCTCCCCCACGCTTTGAGATCGAGCATTGCGCCGTCGCACACCGGAAGCAATTTTTCCCAGCCGGTTTCGCTCAACATGCCGTTGCTGTCCACCAGACAGGTGAGATGGCGCAATTGTGGATCATTTTTGATAGCAGTAAACAGCGCCACCACAAACGGCAGTTGGGTCGTGGCTTCGCCACCGCTCACCGTGATCCCTTCAATAAACAACACCGCTTTGCGGATATGACTAAGCACCTCGTCCACGCTCATGGTTTGCGCCATCGGCGTGGCATTCTGCGGGCACATCTTCAGGCAGGTATCGCACTGCTCGCAGACTGCAACGTTCCACACCACTTTGCTGTCAACAATCTGCAACGCCTGATGCGGACACTGTGGCACGCATTCCGCGCAATTATTACAGCGCCCCATCGTCCACGGATTGTGACAGTTTTTGCAGCGCAGATTGCACCCTTGTAAAAACAGAGCCAGACGACTGCCTGGCCCGTCAACGCAGGAGAAGGGGATAATCTTACTGACTAAAGCGCATCTGCTGTTCATGGCTTATCACGCGCGGCTGGCGTTCCAGAATACGAGTGTTACGTGCAGCTTCTTCGCCCAGCCATGTTGTGTTGGTACGTGAACCTTCGGCACGATATTTTTCTAAATCCGACAAACGCACCATATAACCGGTAACGCGAACCAGATCGTTACCGCTGACATTGGCGGTAAATTCACGCATTCCGGCTTTAAAGGCACCGAGGCAAAGCTGTACCAGCGCCTGTGGATTACGCTTGATGGTTTCGTCGAGCGTCAGAATGTCGCTGATCCCAGAGTAATAATATGCATGATGCGGGGCGACGGTTTGCAGATGGGTGATTGGATCTGGCTCATCGCCATACGGCAATCGCGCCCCCGGCGTGGTGCCGATATCGGAACTGATCCCCGACTGTGCGTGTAACATGGCGCGTTTTTGCCAGCCATATTTCACGGGAGTATTGGCGACAAACTCCGCCAGTTGCGCGCTGATGCGATAACCGACTTCATTTGCGGCGGCTTCTTTACCGTAGCGCGCGGCAATCCCTTCTTTCTCGCACAGCAAGTTAACCGCTTCCGCCAGCCCGTACATGCCAAACATCGGCACAAAACGTTCAGGATCAATCAACCCTTCTTTGACCAGGAAGCTATTCTCAAAGAAGTGTGATTGTTGATAGAGAAATTTACATCGCGCATCGATGATGGCGATCTGCTGCTGGCAGTAGTGCGGTAGAGTGCGCGTAAAGAAGTCATCCAGCGATTCACTGCGCTCGGCAATGGCTTTCAGGTTAAGGCGTACTAGCGTGCTGCCACCACCAGCCAGCGGCAGTGAGTTGTAACAGCTCACGATCCCGTAGCCCCCTTTTGTGAAGATTTTATCATGCACCGGACCGTTGGCGATGTGTGGTTTGCTACATTCACAAATGTTTTTTGCCACTTCCAGCAGCAGATCATCAGGGGTGATTTCAGGATCGTAGATAAAGGTCAGATTTGGAGAAACCTGCTTCAGCTCAGCATCTGCGCGTAAAATTGCACGGGTAATGGGTGAATCAGACGGGCCGATATTGGCATGCATAAAAGCGTCTGGCAGGGTTCTGTCGAGATAACGCCAGAAACGTTTTATTCGAATATCGATTTCGTCTTGTGTTAGAATTTTAACATACGGTTGCAACAACGCATCCAGTTGCCCTAGGTAGACCGGCATTGATGTGACTGACGGGACATGGTGATAAAGAATGGTCAGCAGGGAGAGCGCATCATCAAGATCTTTCGCGCCTTCCAGCTCCAGCCATTCAGAACCGTTCGCCAGAAAACGGGCGTAATCGGGTAAGACATAGCGCGGTTTGTACGGCGCATGACCTTCAAACATATCGCAGATTACGCCTTCATCCAGCGCGCGGCGGGCTTCGGCAGGAAGCTGTGGGTAAGGCAGATTGTTTTCTGCTTCCAGCGCCAGAAAATGGCGCTTCTGCTCCGGGCTAAGTACCGGACTGGTGACAATTTGCTGGCAACGTTGTTGCAGTGCCATTTCATGAGAAGTGGGCATCTTCTTTTCCTTTTATGCCGAAGGTGATGCGCCATTGTAAGAGGTTTCGTGATGTTCACTTTGATCCTGATGCGTTTGCCACCACTGGCGCATTCATTTGAAAGTGAATTATTTGATCCAGATCGCATTACCATAATGCAAATTTGTAAGTAGATTTTCTTAATTGTGATGTATATCGAAGTGTGTTGCGGAGTCGATGTTAGAATACTAACAAACTCGCAAGGTGAATTTTATTGGCGACAAGCCAGGAGAATGAAATGACTGATCTGAAAGCAAGCAGCCTGCGTGCACTGAAATTGATGGACCTGACCACTCTGAATGACGACGACACTGACGAGAAAGTGATCGCCCTGTGTCATCAGGCTAAAACTCCGGTCGGCAATACCGCCGCTATCTGCATCTATCCTCGCTTTATCCCGATTGCTCGCAAGACTCTGAAAGAGCAGGGCACCCCGGAAATCCGTATTGCTACGGTAACTAACTTCCCACACGGTAACGACGACATTGACATCGCACTGGCAGAAACCCGTGCGGCAATCGCCTACGGTGCCGATGAAGTTGACGTGGTGTTCCCGTACCGTGCGCTGATGGCGGGTAACGAGCAGGTTGGTTTTGACCTGGTGAAAGCCTGTAAAGAGGCTTGTGCAGCGGCGAATGTGCTGCTGAAAGTGATCATCGAAACCGGTGAACTGAAAGACGAAGCCCTGATCCGCAAAGCATCTGAAATCTCCATCAAAGCGGGCGCTGACTTTATCAAAACCTCTACCGGTAAAGTCGCGGTGAATGCGACGCCTGAAAGCGCGCGCATCATGATGGAAGTCATCCGCGACATGGGCGTAGAAAAAACCGTTGGTTTCAAACCGGCGGGTGGCGTGCGTACTGCGGAAGATGCACAGAAATATCTCGCGATTGCAGATGAACTGTTCGGTGCTGACTGGGCAGATGCACGTCACTATCGCTTTGGCGCTTCCAGCCTGCTGGCAAGCCTGCTGAAAGCTCTGGGCCACGGCGACGGTAAGAGCGCCAGCAGCTACTAAGCTGCCTTTTGCCAGAGGGCGGATGCCGGATGCTACGGGTCGGGTGCCCCTGCAGGCCTGATAAGACGCGTCAGCGTTGCATCAGGCTGTCAGCAGTGATGCCGGATGCGGCGCGAACGCCTTATCCGGCCTACGGGGCGAGTGCCGTGTAGGCATGATAAGAAGCGGTCAGCATCAGGCAATAACAACATCCGCCATCTGGCAACAACGCCTTCAAACTTATTCCACGGGAGGTTACCTTGTTTCTCGCACAAGAAATTATTCGTAAAAAACGTGATGGTCATGCGCTGAGCGATGAAGAAATTCGTTTCTTTATCAACGGCATTCGCGACAATACTATCTCCGAAGGGCAAATTGCCGCCCTCGCGATGACCATTTTCTTCCACGATATGACAATGCCGGAGCGTGTCTCGCTGACGATGGCGATGCGAGATTCAGGAACCGTTCTCGACTGGAAAAGCCTGCATCTGAATGGCCCGATTGTTGATAAACACTCCACCGGCGGCGTCGGCGATGTGACTTCGCTGATGTTAGGGCCAATGGTCGCTGCCTGCGGCGGCTATATTCCGATGATCTCCGGTCGCGGCCTCGGTCATACTGGCGGTACGCTCGACAAACTGGAATCAATCCCTGGCTTCGACATTTTCCCGGATGACAATCGTTTCCGCGAAATAATTAAAGACGTCGGCGTGGCGATTATCGGTCAGACCAGCTCACTGGCTCCGGCGGATAAACGTTTCTACGCAACCCGTGATATCACCGCAACCGTGGACTCCATCCCGCTGATCACTGCCTCTATTCTGGCTAAGAAACTGGCGGAAGGGCTGGATGCGTTGGTGATGGACGTGAAAGTCGGTAGCGGCGCGTTTATGCCGACCTACGAACTCTCTGAAGCCCTTGCCGAAGCGATTGTTGGCGTGGCAAATGGCGCTGGCGTGCGCACCACCGCGCTGCTCACCGATATGAATCAGGTGCTGGCCTCCAGTGCCGGTAACGCGGTTGAAGTTCGTGAAGCGGTGCAGTTCCTGACGGGTGAATATCGTAACCCGCGTCTGTTTGATGTCACGATGGCGCTGTGTGTGGAGATGCTGATCTCCGGCAAACTGGCGAAAGATGACGCCGAAGCGCGCGCGAAATTGCAGGCGGTGCTGGACAACGGTAAAGCGGCAGAAGTCTTTGGTCGTATGGTGGCGGCACAAAAAGGCCCAACCGACTTCGTTGAGAACTACGCGAAGTATCTGCCGACAGCGATGCTGACGAAAGCAGTCTATGCTGATACCGAAGGTTTTGTCAGTGAAATGGATACCCGCGCGCTGGGGATGGCAGTGGTTGCAATGGGCGGCGGTCGCCGTCAGGCATCTGACACCATCGATTACAGCGTCGGCTTTACTGATATGGCGCGTCTGGGCGACCAGGTAGACGGTCAGCGTCCGCTGGCAGTTGTCCACGCGAAAGACGAAAACAGCTGGCAGGAAGCGGCGAAAGCGGTGAAAGCGGCAATTAAACTTGCCGATAAAGCACCAGAAAGCACACCAACCGTCTATCGTCGTATCAGTGAATAATTGTATACTGATCTGATCATTTAAATTTGAAGCACTGAGTACGGAGAACATATGAAACGTGCATTTATTATGGTGCTGGACTCATTCGGCATCGGCGCTACAGAAGATGCAGAACGCTTTGGTGACGTCGGGGCTGACACCCTGGGTCATATCGCAGAAGCTTGTGCTAAAGGCGAAGCTGATAATGGTCGTAAAGGGCCACTGAATCTGCCAAATCTGACCCGTCTGGGGCTGGCGAAAGCACACGAAGGTTCTACAGGTTTCATTCCGGCAGGAATGGACGGCAACGCTGAAGTTATCGGCGCGTACGCATGGGCGCACGAAATGTCATCCGGTAAAGATACCCCGTCTGGTCACTGGGAAATCGCCGGTGTACCGGTTCTGTTTGAGTGGGGATACTTCTCCGATCATGAAAACAGCTTCCCGCAAGAACTGCTGGATAAACTGGTCGAACGCGCTAATCTGCCGGGTTACTTGGGTAACTGCCACTCTTCCGGTACGGTCATCCTGGATCAACTGGGCGAAGAGCACATGAAAACCGGCAAGCCGATTTTCTATACCTCCGCTGACTCCGTGTTCCAGATTGCCTGCCACGAAGAAACCTTTGGCCTGGATAAACTCTACGAACTGTGCGAAATCGCCCGTGAAGAGCTGACCAACGGCGGCTACAACATCGGTCGCGTTATCGCCCGTCCGTTTATCGGCGACAAAGCCGGTAACTTCCAGCGTACCGGCAACCGTCACGATCTGGCTGTTGAGCCGCCAGCACCGACCGTGCTGCAGAAACTGGTTGATGAAAAACACGGTCAGGTGGTTTCTGTCGGTAAAATTGCAGACATCTACGCCAACTGCGGTATCACCAAGAAAGTGAAAGCGACCGGCCTGGACGCGCTGTTTGACGCCACCATCAAAGAGATGAAAGAAGCGGGTGATAACACCATCGTCTTCACTAACTTTGTTGACTTCGACTCTTCCTGGGGTCACCGTCGCGACGTCGCAGGTTATGCTGCGGGTCTGGAACTGTTCGACCGCCGTCTGCCGGAGCTGATGTCTCTGCTGCGCGATGACGACATCCTGATCCTCACCGCTGACCACGGTTGTGATCCGACCTGGACCGGTACTGACCACACGCGTGAACACATTCCGGTACTGGTTTACGGCCCGAAAGTAAAACCGGGTTCGCTGGGTCACCGTGAAACCTTCGCGGATATCGGTCAGACTCTGGCAAAATATTTTGGCACTTCTGATATGGAATATGGCAAAGCCATGTTCTGATAATGGGTGCGGCTTGATGCCCTCACCCCGGCCCTCTCCCTCAGGGAGAGGGTGAAAACATGTTGATAAGGATAAAACAATGGCTACCCCACACATTAATGCAGAAATGGGCGATTTCGCTGACGTAGTTTTGATGCCAGGCGACCCGCTGCGTGCGAAGTATATTGCTGAAACTTTCCTTGAAGATGCCCGTGAAGTGAACAACGTTCGCGGTATGCTGGGCTTCACCGGTACTTACAAAGGCCGCAAAATTTCCGTAATGGGTCACGGTATGGGTATCCCGTCCTGCTCCATCTACACCAAAGAGCTGATCACCGATTTCGGCGTGAAAAAAATCATCCGCGTGGGTTCCTGTGGCGCTGTTCTGCCGCACGTAAAACTGCGTGACGTAGTTATCGGTATGGGTGCCTGCACCGATTCCAAAGTTAACCGCATCCGTTTTAAAGACCATGACTTTGCTGCTATCGCTGACTTTGACATGGTGCGTAACGCGGTAGACGCGGCTAAAGCTCTGGGCGTGGATGCGCGCGTTGGTAACCTGTTCTCCGCTGACCTGTTCTACTCTCCGGACGGCGAAATGTTCGACGTGATGGAAAAATACGGCATCCTTGGCGTAGAAATGGAAGCGGCTGGTATCTACGGCGTAGCAGCAGAATTTGGCGCGAAAGCCCTGGCTATCTGCACCGTGTCTGACCACATCCGCACTCACGAGCAGACCACTGCTGAAGAGCGTCAGACCACCTTTAACGACATGATCAAAATCGCACTGGAATCCGTTCTGCTGGGCGATAAAGAGTAATTGTGTTTCGCTGAAAGGCGAACGTCGTGTTAAGCCGGAGCGGGAGACTGCTCCGGCTTTTTAGTATCTATTCATTAATAGCGACTGATTTATAGATTTACTATTATTTTTCATGTGGATAGAAAATAAAATCCATTCAAGTATCTATTCATGTATGTTCAGCCGTCATCCATGAAGGGCATATCAGCAACTCTGGTGGACAACCATAAATTCCTGCCATTTTGTTTTTGATGTTTGAGCTAAGCCGCTCCGTCTTTTCTATCCGTTTTAGAGAGTTAATCGAGATACCTAACATTTTACTTAATTCAGCAAGCGATAATTTATGCATGATACGCACAGCGGCTAGCCAGGAAATACGCTGGCTGAACATTAAGTTGATAATCTCCCGTTTCTGCTTTTCCATATCGTTCATATTCGCTTCCTTTGGTATTTTACTCAGCAAGTTACCGCACTGCCCCCGCCATCCATGCCGATAACTCCCGTAGCTCTTTTTCCTGTTCCGGGAAGTCGACCAACAGAGCTTCGCACTCTTGTTGCAGCATATCCGCGCGGTACAGGCAGCCTTGCAGTCGCCCGGCGAGGGCTTCCAGCGGCGCGGGGTTAAGACTGTCGGTAAATACCTGGGCGCGGGTGATATGGCCTTTTTCAACGTCGAAATGCAGTTCCACGCCGCCCCAGGTAAAGCGTTCATCCAGCAGATGCGAGAACGCCGGAGCCTGACCGAAGTTCCACTCCCAGCTACTCTGGCGGGCAAAGGTTTCAGCGAAATTTGGCAAGTCTGGCGTTTTGTCCGGGGAGATGATTTCCGCTTCCACGCGCTCGCCATAATGGGCGAAAAAGGCCTCGGTTATGGCCTCGCAAACCTGCTCATGGGTGATCCCCGGCAGCAGCTCGGTGAGGTTGGTCACGCGGGAACGCACTGAGGTAATGCCTTTCGCCGCCAGTTTCTTTTTATCCGGATTGAGATAGTTTGCCAGGCGGCTAAGGTCGGCATTGAGCAGCAAGGTGCCGTGGTGGAAGCCACGATCTTTGGTTTCGCGATAGGCCGAGCCTGAGACTTTGCGGTCGCCTTCGGCGGTTTTCACCACCAGATCGTTACGTCCAGACGCTTCGGCGCTGACGCCGAGCGCGTTCAGCGCATTGAGCACAATCGACGTGGAGATGGTTTTATCGTACTCCGGCTTGCCAGCCATAAAGGTAAAACAGGTATTGCCGAGATCGTGGAACACCGCGCCGCCACCGCTACTGCGCCGCGCCAGGCGGACGTTATCTTCTTCCATCCGCCGGGTATTACACTCTTTCCACGGGTTCTGCGCGCGACCAATCACCACGGTGTCGGCATTGCGCCAGAGAAACAGAACGCGCTGCGTGGCGGGCATCTGGCGAAAAATACATTCCTCCACCGCCAGGTTAAACCACGGGTCGTAAGAGTCAGAGATGAGCAGGCGTAATGTGGACATAACGATTTCCTTTCTTGTAGTAATGGGTCACTCTTTTTTCTCGCCTTCTTCCTCTTCCGGCACCGGTTTGCTGGCGGTTAACAGGAAGGGCGATTGCTGCCAGCGGGTGCGTTTACCCTGTAGCAGCGTGCGGGTCAGCACTACGCCGATTGCCAGTGAGAGCAGCAACATCAGGCGTAAAATGTTAGTGGTGTTATCCACCTGTTGGGCTTCGGTGGCGAGCGTATGGGTGTCGAGCGTCAGCCGCAGGTAGCCGAGCGGGCCGTTTTTACCCGCAATTGGCTCGACAATCTGCTGGTTAAAATAGCCGCCTGCTTTTTTACCGTCGAGCGCCAGCCGGTCGCGCACTTCGACGCTTTCGCCAGAACGTGCGATAAGATCGCCTTGTTCGTCATACACACCCGCGTCGAGGATGCGGCTTTCATCCGTTAACTGATCGAGGATCGCCTGAATGCGTTTTTCATCCGGTGAGTCGGTACGCATCAGCGGTGCAACGTTCAGCGTCACCTGACGCGCCAGGGTGCGGGCCAGTTCTTCCAGCTGTGGATTACGCTGTCGCTGGTGGTTTTGACTAAACCATGACGCCCCCTGCATCAGCGCCACTAACAAGGCGAGGCAGAACAGGACAATCACTGCCCGATGCAGCCGGAATTTCAGTTTTGTGCGAGCCATCTTCCACCCTTTGAAAATTTGAGACTTAATGTTGCCAGAAGCAATGGATACAAGGTAGCCTCATGCGTTATTTTCCCTGCTTCGAACGATTTTACAGGAGCCTTAATGCCTAACATTACCTGGTGCGACCTGCCTGAAGATGTCTCTTTATGGCCGGGTCTGCCTCTTTCATTAAGTGGTGATGAAGTGATGCCACTGGATTACCACGCAGGTCGTAGCGGCTGGCTGCTGTATGGTCGTGGGCTGGATAAACAACGACTGACCCAGTACCAGAGCAAACTGGGCGCGGCGATGGTGATTGTTGCCGCCTGGTGTGTGGAAGATTATCAGGTGATTCGTCTGGCTGGTTCGCTCACCGCGCGGGCTACGCGCCTGGCGCATGAAGCACAACTGGATGTTGCGCCGTTGGGGAAAATTCCGCACCTGCGCACGCCGGGTTTGCTGGTGATGGACATGGACTCCACCGCTATCCAGATTGAATGTATTGATGAAATTGCCAAACTGGCCGGAACGGGCGAGATGGTGGCGGAAGTGACAGAACGGGCGATGCGTGGAGAACTTGATTTTACCGCCAGCCTGCGCAGTCGCGTGGCGACGCTGAAAGGCGCTGACGCGAACATTTTGCTTCAGGTACGTGAAAATCTGCCGCTGATGCCAGGCTTAACGCAGCTGGTACTCAAACTGGAAACGCTGGGCTGGAAAGTGGCGATTGCCTCCGGCGGCTTCACCTTCTTTGCCGAATACCTGCGCGACAAGCTGCGCCTGACCGCCGTGGTAGCTAATGAACTGGAGATCATGGACGGTAAATTTACCGGCAATGTGATCGGCGACATCGTAGACGCGCAGTACAAAGCTAATACCCTGACCCGACTGGCACAGGAGTATGAAATCCCGCTGGCGCAGACCGTGGCGATTGGCGATGGTGCCAACGACCTGCCGATGATCAAAGCGGCAGGGCTGGGGATTGCCTACCATGCCAAGCCAAAAGTGAATGAAAAGACGGAAGTCACCATCCGTCACGCTGACCTGATGGGGGTGTTCTGCATCCTCTCCGGCAGCCTGAATCAGAAGTAATTGCACGCCCGTCATCCTGCGGGCGGCACAGCATTAACGAGGTACACCGTGGCAAAAGCTCCAAAACGCGCCTTTGTTTGTAATGAATGCGGGGCAGATTATCCGCGCTGGCAGGGGCAGTGCAGCGCCTGTCATGCCTGGAACACCATCACCGAGGTGCGTCTTGCTGCGTCGCCAACGGTGGCGCGTAACGAGCGTCTCAGTGGCTATGCCGGTAGCGCCGGAGTGGCGAAAGTCCAGAAACTGTCGGATATCAGCCTTGAGGAATTGCCGCGTTTTTCTACCGGATTTAAAGAGTTCGACCGCGTATTAGGCGGCGGGGTGGTGCCGGGAAGCGCCATTCTGATTGGCGGTAACCCTGGTGCCGGTAAATCCACGCTGCTGCTGCAAACACTGTGCAAACTGGCGCAGCAGATGAAAACGCTGTATGTCACCGGCGAAGAGTCGCTGCAACAGGTGGCAATGCGCGCTCATCGCCTCGGTCTGCCGACCGACAATCTTAATATGTTGTCGGAAACCAGCATCGAACAAATCTGCCTGATTGCCGAAGAAGAGCAACCGAAGCTGATGGTAATTGACTCGATCCAGGTGATGCATATGGCGGATGTACAGTCATCGCCTGGCAGCGTGGCGCAGGTGCGTGAAACGGCGGCTTATCTGACGCGTTTCGCCAAAACGCGCGGTGTGGCGATTGTCATGGTCGGGCATGTAACCAAAGATGGCTCGCTGGCTGGTCCGAAAGTGCTGGAACACTGTATTGACTGTTCGGTGCTGTTGGATGGCGATGCCGACTCCCGTTTCCGCACCTTGCGTAGCCATAAAAACCGCTTCGGCGCGGTGAATGAGCTGGGTGTATTCGCGATGACCGAACAGGGACTGCGTGAAGTCAGCAATCCTTCGGCAATCTTCTTAAGCCGTGGCGATGAAGTGACCTCTGGCAGTTCAGTGATGGTGGTATGGGAAGGGACGCGCCCGCTGCTGGTGGAGATTCAGGCGCTGGTCGATCATTCGATGATGGCGAATCCGCGCCGCGTGGCGGTCGGGCTGGAACAAAACCGTCTGGCGATCCTGCTGGCGGTGCTGCACCGTCACGGCGGTCTGCAAATGGCTGATCAGGATGTCTTTGTGAACGTGGTCGGCGGCGTGAAGGTGACGGAAACCAGCGCCGACTTAGCGTTACTGCTGGCGATGGTTTCCAGCCTGCGTGACAGACCGCTGCCGCAGGATCTGGTGGTGTTTGGCGAAGTGGGGCTGGCAGGGGAGATCCGCCCGGTGCCCAGCGGTCAGGAACGAATCTCTGAAGCGGCGAAACACGGTTTTCGCCGGGCGATTGTTCCGGCAGCCAACGTGCCGAAAAAAGCGCCGGAAGGGATGCAGATTTTTGGCGTTAAAAAACTCTCCGACGCGCTTAGCGTGTTCGACGACTTATAATGAGAGATACGGAGGGAGATATGTCGTCATTTGATTACCTGAAAACCGCTATTAAGCAACAAGGCTGCACGTTACAGCAGGTTGCTGATGCCAGCGGTATGACCAAAGGGTATTTAAGCCAGTTACTGAATGCCAAAATCAAAAGCCCCAGCGCACAAAAGCTGGAGGCGTTGCACCGTTTTTTGGGGCTTGAGTTTCCCCGACAGAAGAAAACCATTGGTGTGGTATTCGGTAAGTTCTACCCGCTGCATACCGGACATATCTACCTTATCCAGCGCGCCTGTAGCCAGGTTGACGAGCTGCATATCATTATGGGCTTTGACGATACTCGCGACCGCGCGTTATTTGAAGACAGCGCCATGTCGCAGCAGCCAACGGTGCCGGATCGTCTGCGCTGGTTATTGCAAACCTTTAAATATCAGAAAAATATCCGCATTCATGCCTTCAACGAAGAGGGCATGGAGCCGTATCCGCACGGTTGGGATGTGTGGAGCAACGGCATCAAAAAGTTTATGGCTGAAAAAGGCATTCAGCCGGATCTGATCTACACCTCGGAAGAGACCGACGCACCACAGTACCTGGAGCATCTGGGGATCGAAACGGTGCTTGTCGATCCGAAACGCACTTTTATGAGTATCAGCGGAGCGCAGATCCGCGAAAACCCGTTCCGCTACTGGGAATATATTCCCACCGAAGTGAAACCGTTCTTTGTGCGCACCGTGGCGATCCTCGGCGGCGAGTCGAGCGGTAAATCTACCCTGGTAAACAAACTCGCCAACATTTTCAACACCACCAGTGCGTGGGAGTTTGGTCGTGATTATGTCTTTTCACACCTTGGCGGAGATGAGATTGCGTTGCAGTATTCCGACTACGATAAAATCGCGCTGGGTCACGCACAATATATTGATTTTGCAGTTAAATATGCCAATAAAGTGGCGTTTATCGACACCGATTTCGTGACCACCCAAGCGTTCTGCAAAAAGTACGAAGGACGCGAACATCCGTTTGTGCAGGCGCTGATTGATGAATACCGTTTCGATCTGGTGATCCTGCTGGAGAATAACACGCCGTGGGTGGCGGATGGTTTACGCAGCCTCGGTAGTTCGGTGGATCGTAAAGAGTTCCAGAATCTGCTGGTGGAAATGCTGGAAGAGAACAATATCGAATTTGTGCGGGTTGAAGAGGACGATTACGACAGCCGTTTCCTGCGCTGCGTGGAGCTGGTGCGGGAGATGATGGGGGAGCAGGGTTAAGACCCAATGCCTGATGCGACGCTGACGCGTCTTATCAGGCCTACTGTTTTGCAACCTATTGAAATAACTGGGCTTGTAGGCCGGATAAGGCGTTCACGCCGCATCCGGCATTCGGAGTCCAATGCCTGATGCGACGCTGACGCGTCTTATCAGGCCTACTGTTTCGCAACGTATTGAAATCGCTGGACTTGTAGGCCGGATAAGGCGTTCACGCCGCATCCGGCATTTTACGCATTACTTCGCAATACGCTTGTACTTGATACGCTTCGGCTCCAGCGCGTCTGCGCCCAGCGTGCGTTTCTTATACTCTTCGTACTCGGTAAAGTTACCTTCGAAGAACTCGACTTTACCTTCATCCTGGTAATCCAGAATGTGCGTCGCGATACGGTCGAGGAACCAACGGTCGTGCGAGATAACCATCGCGCAGCCCGGGAACTCCAGCAGGGCGTTTTCCAGCGCACGCAGGGTTTCGATATCCAGATCGTTGGTCGGTTCGTCGAGCAGCAGCATGTTGCCGCCAACCTGCAGCAGCTTCGCCAGATGCAGACGACCGCGCTCACCACCGGAAAGTTCGCCAACGCGTTTACCCTGATCAACCCCTTTAAAGTTAAAGCGGCCTACGTAGGCACGGCTCGGCATCTCGGTGTTACCGATCTTCATGATATCCAGTCCGCCGGAAACTTCTTCCCAAACGGTTTTGCTGTTATCCATTGAGTCACGGAACTGATCAACAGACGCCAGTTTCACCGTTTCACCTAAAGTGATGGTGCCGCTGTCCGGCTGTTCCTGACCAGAGATCATACGGAACAGGGTCGATTTACCCGCACCGTTCGGCCCGATGATCCCGACGATTGCCCCTTTCGGGATCGAGAAGCTCAGGGAGTCAATCAGCAGGCGATCGCCGTAGGATTTACGCAGGTTGCTGACTTCCAACACTTTATCGCCCAGACGCGGTCCAGGTGGAATAAACAGTTCGTTGGTTTCGTTACGTTTCTGATATTCGGTGTTGTTCAGCTCTTCAAAGCGCGCCAGACGTGCTTTACCTTTCGACTGACGGCCTTTAGTCCCCTGACGTACCCACTCCAGCTCTTTTTCAATCGACTTACGACGTGCTGCTTCTTGCGAAGCTTCCTGCGCCAGACGCTGATCTTTCTGCTCCAGCCAGGAGGAGTAGTTACCTTCCCACGGAATACCTTCGCCACGGTCAAGTTCGAGGATCCAGCCCGCAACGTTATCGAGGAAGTAACGGTCGTGGGTAATCGCCACAACGGTGCCTTCGAAGTCGTGCAGGAAGCGTTCCAGCCACGCTACGGATTCGGCATCCAGGTGGTTAGTTGGTTCGTCGAGCAGCAGCATGTCTGGTTTTTCCAGCAGCAGGCGGCACAACGCCACGCGACGACGCTCACCACCGGAGAGGTTAGCGATTTTCGCCTCCCAGTCCGGCAGACGCAGCGCATCTGCTGCACGTTCCAGTTGCACGTTCAGGTTATGACCGTCGTGAGCCTGAATGATCTCTTCCAGACGGCCTTGTTCAGCGGCCAGCTTGTCAAAATCGGCATCCGGATCGGCGTATAACGCATACACTTCATCCAGACGTTTCAGGGCGTTAACCACTTCAGAAACCGCCTCTTCAATGGACTCACGCACGGTGTGTTCCGGGTTCAGCTGCGGTTCCTGCGGCAGATAACCAATCTTGATATCCGGCTGCGGACGCGCTTCGCCTTCGATGTCTTTATCGATGCCCGCCATAATGCGCAGCAGGGTAGATTTACCGGCGCCGTTCAGACCCAGGACGCCGATTTTTGCCCCAGGGAAGAAACTCAGAGAGATGTTTTTCAAAATATGACGTTTCGGCGGAACAACTTTGCCGACACGATGCATGGTATAAACGAATTGAGCCACGTTGGACTTCGCCTCTATGTTTATCGTGATGATGAGTTTTCAAAGGCGAAGTGTAGCCTGTTTCCTTATCTAATCCCAGCCGGTCGATCACCCTCGCAGTAAAAGTAAAAAAGTGTCCATAACGTGGCACAAACGGCAATGACTGGTTAGCATAAATCTATTAGGCGGCATGACGCTGCATTGATGTATTTACACTTAGAGGATGCGCTTGTGGAAAAAGCCAAACAAGTTACCTGGCGGCTGTTGGCTGCCGGTGTCTGTCTGCTGACGGTCAGCAGCGTGGCGCGAGCCGACTCACTGGATGAGCAGCGTAGCCGTTACGCGCAAATCAAGCAGGCCTGGGATAATCGACAAATGGATGTGGTCGAACAAATGATGCCTGGACTGAAGGATTATCCGCTTTATCCCTACCTGGAATACCGCCAGATTACCGATGACCTGATGAATCAACCGGCGGTCAAGGTCACTAACTTTGTTCGCGCTAACCCCACGCTTCCTCCCGCTCGCACGCTACAATCTCGCTTCGTCAATGAACTGGCGCGGCGTGAAGACTGGCGTGGTCTGTTAGCTTTTAGCCCGGAAAAACCAGGGACTACCGAAGCGCAATGTAATTATTACTATGCGAAATGGAATATCGGGCAGAGCGAAGAAGCCTGGCAGGGGGCGAAAGAACTTTGGCTAACCGGAAAGAGTCAGCCTAACGCTTGCGATAAGTTGTTTAGCGTCTGGCGCGCGTCCGGTAAGCAAGAACCACTGGCTTATTTAGAGCGTATCCGCCTGGCGATGAAAGCGGGCAATACCGGGCTGGTGACGGTACTCGCAGGGCAGATGCCTGCCGATTATCAAACTATCGCCTCGGCGATTATTTCGCTGGCGAACGATCCTAATACAGTGCTGACCTTCGCGCGTACTACCGGAGCGACTGATTTTACCCGCCAGATGGCAGCGGTGGCGTTTGCCAGCGTGGCGCGCCAGGATGCAGAAAACGCACGGCTGATGATCCCGTCACTTGCCCAGGCGCAGCAGCTTAATGAAGATCAGATTCAGGAGCTACGCGATATCGTCGCCTGGCGTCTGATGGGCAACGACGTCACCGACGAGCAGGCGAAATGGCGCGATGACGCCATTATGCGTTCGCAATCCACGTCGTTAATTGAACGACGCGTGCGGATGGCGCTTGGCACTGGCGACCGTTCTGGCCTGAATACCTGGCTGGCACGCTTGCCGATGGAAGCGAAAGAGAAAGATGAATGGCGTTACTGGCAGGCGGATTTACTGCTGGAACGCGGTCGTGAAGCGGAAGCAAAAGAGATTTTGCATCAACTCATGCAACAGCGTGGTTTCTACCCGATGGTTGCTGCACAGCGGATCGGCGAAGAGTATGAGCTGAAGATTGATAAAGCGCCGCAGAATGTTGACAGCGCCCTGACTCAGGGGGCGGAGATGGCGCGCGTGCGCGAGTTGATGTACTGGAATCTCGATAATACCGCGCGTAGCGAGTGGGCCAATCTTGTGAAGAGCAAGTCAAAAGCAGAGCAGGCTCAACTGGCGCGATATGCTTTCAATAACCAATGGTGGGATCTTAGCGTTCAGGCAACGATCGCCGGGAAGCTGTGGGATCATCTGGAAGAGCGATTCCCGCTGGCCTACAACGATCTTTTCAAACGCTACACCAATGGCAAAGATATCCCGCAAAGCTATGCAATGGCGATTGCCCGCCAGGAGAGCGCCTGGAATCCGAAAGTGAAGTCGCCGGTAGGCGCCAGCGGCCTGATGCAGATTATGCCTGGCACAGCGACCCATACGGTGAAGATGTTCTCAATTCCAGGTTACAGCAGCCCAGGACAATTGCTTGATCCGGAAACGAACATCAACATTGGCACCAGTTACCTGCAATATGTTTATCAGCAGTTTGGTAATAACCGTATTTTCTCATCGGCAGCCTATAACGCGGGACCAGGGAGAGTGCGTACCTGGCTTGGCAACAGCGCCGGACGTATCGACGCGGTGGCGTTTGTCGAGAGTATCCCGTTCTCCGAGACGCGCGGTTATGTGAAGAACGTGCTGGCTTATGACGCGTACTATCGCTATTTCATGGGCGATAAACCGACGCTTTTGAGCGCCACAGAATGGGGGCGTCGTTACTGAACCGCCCGTTTATGATATGCTATCGTACTCTTTTGCGAGTACAACCGGGGGAGGCATCAGGCTTCCCCCGCTAACAATGGCGACACACTATGGCTCAACAATCACCCTATTCAGCAGCGATGGCAGAACAGCGTCACCAGGAGTGGTTACGTTTTGTTGACCTGCTTAAGAATGCCTACGAAAACGATCTCCATTTACCGTTGCTAAACCTGATGCTGACGCCGGATGAGCGCGAAGCGTTGGGGACTCGCGTGCGTATCGTAGAAGAGTTGTTGCGCGGTGAAATGAGCCAGCGTGAGTTAAAAAATGAACTCGGCGCGGGCATTGCGACCATTACTCGTGGATCTAACAGTCTGAAAGCCGCGCCTGTCGAATTGCGCCAGTGGCTGGAAGAAGTGCTGCTGAAAAGCGATTGATTTTGTAGGCCTGATAAGACGCGTCAGCGTCGCATCAGGCATTGCGCACCGAATGCCGGATGCGTCGTGAACGCCTTATCCGTCCTACAATGGCTGATATACCGCATTATGAAACGGACTTAGCGCCAGGATCACCGCCTGGTGATAGACGCTGGCGCGGGTGAGTTTCCCGGCGGTAAACACGCCGATCGCGCCCTCTTTACGGCCAATCTCATCAATGCCGGTATAACGCGACATCACGGGGCCAAGCGCCTCGCCCTCACGCACTTTCTCCAGAATTACCGCAGGTAACGGCAAAGTTGCCGAACGCGCTTCACCGCGCTGGCTCGCGTTTTCAATCACCACCCAACTGAAGGTGCTGTCACCATCAATACCCGCTTCAATTGCTACCCAAAAATCAGCCTCTGGGCGTAAACGACGAGAATTTGCTACCCGATTTCGTGCGCCAGCGCGCGTTTCCTCACTGCCAAAGGGCTGTTCCGGTACGCCGCTCTCGACGGCAACGGACTCAATGTGGCAGGATCCTTCGCCGAAGATCTCGTGAAATGCCTGCAGAATGGCCTGAATTTTAGCGGGATTGGTGGTCGCACAGACAACATGGTGCATAATCAGGATTACTCACAAAATTAACGTTAAAGCAGTATACGGAAAAAAAGCATGTTACAGGTATACCTTGTCCGCCACGGTGAAACACAGTGGAACGCCGAGCGACGTATTCAGGGCCAGTCTGACAGCCCGCTGACTGCAAAAGGTGAGCAACAGGCAATGCAGGTGGCGAACCGTGCCAAAGAGCTTGGCATTACGCATATCATCAGTAGTGATTTAGGCCGCACCCGGCGTACGGCGGAAATCATCGCCCAGGCTTGTGGTTGTGACATCATCTTTGATTCCCGCTTGCGTGAGTTAAATATGGGCGTGCTGGAGAAAAGACACATTGACTCTCTGACTGAAGAAGAAGAGAACTGGCGTCGTCAGCTCGTCAATGGCACCGTTGACGGGCGTATTCCTGAAGGCGAGTCGATGCAGGAACTTAGCGATCGCGTTAACGCAGCACTGGAATCTTGTCGGGATTTACCACCGGGAAGTCGACCACTGCTGGTGAGTCACGGTATCGCGCTGGGATGCCTGGTGAGTACCATTCTGGGCTTACCGGCATGGGCAGAACGCCGCTTACGTCTGCGTAACTGTTCTATTTCGCGCGTGGATTATCAGGAAAGCCTGTGGCTGGCATCTGGCTGGGTAGTTGAAACCGCAGGGGACATCTCGCATCTGGACGCCCCTGCATTAGACGAGCTACAGCGTTAACGACGTATTGGAATAAGCAGCTCGCAGCGCAGATTAATTGGGCGATCTCCCGCTTTGGCATCTTCTGCCGGGTAGTATCGCTCAATATCCTGACCTTTACGGCGGGTCAGGTTGAGCATCGGCATACAGGTTCCGTATACCGTCAGAATAAACTCCTGCACGCCGGTTCCCAGACCTTCGTAGGTAAACATCACATAGTCGCCACCCTGCAACAGTACCGGATGTCCCGTCAGTACATAGCCGTCAGCTTGATCCCGAGCCAGAGCCGTGGTGTAAAACACTTCTTGCTCGTCATCTTTATCCTGGCTTGGACGCGTTTCGTTCAAACCGTAAAGCACTGGTGGAATGGTTGGCGAGTTGCCGAGAAAATCGTGCCAGAACTGGTAGCGCATTTCGTGGCGGAAATCAGAGATTTGCTCCAGCGAACAGGAGTAGCTCTGGGTAACACCAATCAGCGGCGTATCTTCCAGGGTGACAAATTTGTGCTCTGGCATGGTAAATTCACCCAGACGCAGCGGCGGGCGAATACCAAAGGCGCTCCATTCAGGAGAACGGCGGTAAAGTGCGGGAGTCTGGGCAAACTGCTTCTTGAATGCGCGGGTAAATGTCTGTTGAGAGTCGAAGCGGTATTGCAGCGCGATATCCAGAATCGGACGCGCAGTCAGGCGTAGTGCGACCGCCGATTTCGACAAACGACGAGCACGAATATACGCGCCAATAGCATGGCCAGTGACATCTTTAAACATTCTCTGTAAGTGCCACTTGGAATAACCTGCTTTCGCCGCTACATTGTCGAGCGACAGGGGCTGATCCAGATGACCTTCCAGCCAGATTAAAAGGTCGCGAATAATGCCGGCCTGATCCATAAAATATCCTCATCCTTTCAACAACGAGCACCTGACATCAGGTAATTGGATAATAGCATTTTTTGTTGTTTTAGCATTCAGTGTTTTTTTCTTAGCAGAGTATGTTTTAGGTCTTGACGGAGATAAAAATATTGAATTTTTGTTCTTAATCAATATGTTATTTATCATGACGAACTAATTGCTCAGTGTAACTTATAAAAATGGTAACAATATGAAATACAAGCATTTGATCTTGTCCTTAAGCCTGATAATGCTGGGACCATTGGCTCATGCGGAAGAAATTGGTTCGGTCGACACCGTATTTAAAATGATCGGCCCGGATCACAAAATTGTCGTGGAAGCCTTTGACGATCCCGATGTAAAAAATGTCACTTGTTATGTGAGTCGGGCGAAAACCGGCGGTATTAAAGGGGGATTAGGTCTGGCGGAAGATACTTCCGATGCGGCCATTTCCTGCCAGCAGGTAGGGCCGATTGAACTGTCGGATCGCATTAAAAACGGCAAAGCTCAAGGCGAAGTCGTGTTCAAAAAACGGACTTCTCTGGTCTTTAAGTCGTTACAGGTCGTGCGTTTCTATGACGCCAAACGCAACGCGCTCGCTTACCTGGCTTACTCCGACAAAGTTGTCGATGGTTCACCGAAAAATGCCATCAGCGCCGTTCCTGTCATGCCGTGGCGACAATAACAGAGGCGATTTATGCAACGGGAAACGGTCTGGTTAGTGGAAGACGAGCAAGGGATAGCCGACACGCTGGTCTACATGTTGCAGCAGGAAGGTTTTGCCGTCGAGTTCTTTGAACGGGGCTTACCGGCGCTGGATAAAGCGCGCCTGCAGGTTCCTGACGTTATCATTCTCGATGTCGGCCTGCCTGATATTAGCGGTTTCGAACTGTGTCGCCAGTTGCTGGCGCTCCATCCTGCGTTGCCTGTACTGTTTCTGACCGCCCGTAGTGAAGAGGTGGATCGCCTGCTTGGGCTGGAGATTGGCGCTGACGACTACGTGGCTAAACCGTTTTCACCTCGCGAAGTGTGCGCCAGGGTGCGCACCTTACTGCGTCGGGTGAAGAAGTTTTCTACGCCGTCTCCCGTCATCCGTATTGGTCATTTTGAACTGAATGAACCTGCGGCGCAGATCAGCTGGTTTGACACGCCATTAACGCTGACGCGGTACGAATTTCTGTTGTTGAAAACGTTACTCAAGTCGCCAGGCCGCGTCTGGTCACGCCAGCAATTGATGGATAGCGTCTGGGAAGATGCACAGGACACTTACGATCGCACTGTCGATACTCACATCAAAACGCTGCGCGCCAAACTGCGCGCTATAAATCCCGACCTTTCGCCAATTAATACTCATCGCGGAATGGGATACAGCCTGAGGAGCCTGTAATGCGCATCGGGATGCGCCTGTTGCTGGGCTATTTTTTACTGGTGGCGGTGGCAGCCTGGTTCGTACTGGCAATTTTTGTCAAAGAAGTTAAACCGGGTGTGCGAAGGGCGACGGAAGGTACGCTGATCGACACCGCAACGTTGCTGGCGGAGCTGGCGCGTCCCGATTTGCTCTCTGGTGACCCCGAGCATGGACAACTGGCGCAGGCGTTTAACCAGCTACAAAATCGCCCGTTTCGCGCCAATATCGGCGGCATTAACAAAGTGCGCAATGAATACCATGTCTATATGACTGATGCGCAGGGCAAAGTATTGTTCGATTCGGCAAACAAAGCCGTGGGACAGGATTATTCCCGCTGGAATGATGTCTGGCTAACGTTGCGTGGTCAGTATGGTGCGCGCAGCACGTTGCAAAATCCTGCCGACCCCGAAAGTTCTGTGATGTATGTCGCCGCGCCGATTATGGACGGTTCACGGCTTATTGGCGTTTTGAGCGTAGGCAAACCGAACGCGGCGATGGCACCGGTCATTAAACGCAGCGAGCGACGAATTTCATGGGCGAGTACCATTTTGCTGGGGATTGCGCTGGTGATTGGTGCGGGAATGGTTTGGTGGATCAACCGCTCCATTGCCCGACTCACCCGCTATGCTGATTCCGTTACCGACAATAAACCCGTTCCTCTCCCTGAACTCGGCAGTAGCGAGCTGCGTAAGTTAGCGCAGGCGCTGGAAAGTATGCGCGTGAAGCTGGAAGGGAAAAACTATATTGAGCAGTATGTTTACGCATTAACTCATGAGCTAAAAAGCCCACTGGCGGCGATTCGTGGCGCAGCGGAAATTTTACGTGAAGGCCCGCCGCCAGAAGTGGTGGCTCGCTTTACCGATAATATTTTGACGCAAAATGCGCGAATGCAGGCACTGGTAGAAACGTTATTACGCCAGGCAAGACTGGAGAATCGCCAGGAAGTGGTTCTTTCTGCGGTTGATGTAGCGTCATTATTTAACCGCATCAGCGAAGCGCGCACCGTGCAGTTGGCAGAAAAAAATATCACTCTGCATGTTATGCCTACAGAGGTTAAGGTTGCTGCTGAACCTGCGTTACTGGAGCAGGCGCTGGGGAATTTACTGGATAACGCCATCGATTTTACCCCCGAGAGCGGTCGCATAACGCTAAGCGCCGAAGTGGATCAGGAACACGTTACGCTTAAGGTGCAGGATACAGGCAGTGGTATTCCTGACTACGCGCTGTCGCGCATTTTTGAACGCTTTTACTCTTTACCGCGTGCAAATGGGCAAAAAAGCAGTGGTCTTGGGCTGGCGTTTGTCAGCGAAGTTGCCCGTTTGCTCAATGGCGAAGTCACGCTGCACAACATGCCGGAAAGCGGTGTGCTGGCCTCGCTTCGGCTTCACCGTCACTTCACATAACTTCAAATTCTTCCCACATAGCCTTCATACACTGCCGTCATTGCAAAGGAGAAGACTATGTTGAAATCCCCCCTGTTCTGGAAAATGACCACTTTGTTTGGCACGGTGTTGCTGTTGTTAATTCCATTAATGTTGATTCGGCAGGTGATTGTCGAACGTGCCGATTACCGGAGCGATGTGGAAGATGCGATTCGCCAAAGCACCAGCGGGCCGCAAAAACTCGTTGGGCCGCTCATCGCTATTCCTGTGACCGAGCTTTATACGGTGCAGGAAGAGGATAAAACCGTGGAGCGGAAACGAAGTTTTATCCATTTTTGGTTACCTGAGTCGTTGATGGTTGATGGCAATCAGAACGTGGAAGAACGGAAGATCGGTATTTATTCCGGCCAGGTCTGGCACAGTGATTTAACGCTGAAAGCCGATTTTGACGTTTCGCGTCTTAGCGAACTCAACGCGCCAAATATCACCTTAGGCAAGCCATTTATTGTGATTAGCGTCGGGGATGCGCGTGGTATTGGCGTGGTGAAAGCGCCTGAACTTAACGGAACTGCGCTGAGCATTGAACCTGGCACCGGGTTAGAGCAAGGCGGGCAGGGCGTGCATATCCCTTTACCCGAAGGAGACTGGCTGAAGCAGAACCTGAAGCTGAATATGGCGCTGAATTTAAGCGGTACTGGTGATTTTTCTGTGGTGCCGACGGGACGTAATAGCGAGATGACCTTAACCAGCAACTGGCCGCACCCCAGTTTTTTAGGCGATTTTTTGCCAACGAAACGGGAGTTAAGTGCATCCGGTTTTCAGGCGCAATGGCAAAGTAGCTGGTTTGCTAATAATCTCGGTGAGCGTTTTGCTTCAGGCAATGATAGCGGCTGGGAAAATTTCCCGGCGTTTAGCGTCGCAGTCACTACGCCAGCCGATCAGTATCAATTAACGGATCGGGCGACCAAGTACGCCATTTTGCTGATCTCGCTAACTTTTATGGCCTTCTTTGTCTTTGAAACATTAACGGCAAAGCGTTTACACCCGATGCAATATTTGCTGGTAGGGCTGTCATTGGTGATGTTTTATTTGCTCTTGCTGGCGCTTTCTGAACATACCGGTTTTACCGTGGCATGGATAATCGCCAGTCTGATTGGGGCGTTAATGAACGGTATTTACTTGCAGGCAGTATTAAAAGGCTGGCGCAACAGCATGTTGTTTACTCTCGCGCTGTTGTTGCTGGATGGCGTGATGTGGGGACTGCTGAATTCTGCCGATAGCGCGCTGTTGTTGGGAACCTGTGTGCTGGTGGTGGCGCTGGCTGGCATGATGTTTGTGACACGTGATATCGACTGGTATGCATTTTCACTACCGAAAATGAAAACCAGTAAAGAAGTCACAACAGACGATGAGTTACGCATCTGGAAATAATGTTGAAAAATAAAAACGGCGCTAAAAAGCGCCGTTTTTTTGACGGTGGTAAACCGATTAATCTTCCAGATCACCGCAGAAACGATAACCTTCACCGTGAATGGTGGCGATGATTTCCGGCGTATCCGGCGTAGATTCGAAATGCTTACGAATACGACGGATTGTCACGTCTACAGTACGGTCGTGCGGCTTCAGCTCACGACCGGTCATTTTCTTCAGCAGTTCAGCACGGGACTGAATTTTGCCTGGGTTTTCACAGAAGTGAAGCATGGCGCGGAACTCGCTGCGCGGCAGTTTGTACTGCTCGCCATCAGGGCCGATCAACGAACGGCTGTTGATGTCCAGTTCCCAACCATTGAACTTGTAGCTTTCAACGCTACGACGTTCTTCGCTGACAGTACCCAGATTCATGGTACGAGACAGCAAGTTGCGTGCACGGATAGTCAGTTCACGCGGGTTGAACGGTTTGGTGATGTAATCGTCTGCACCGATTTCGAGGCCGAGAATTTTATCGACTTCGTTGTCACGGCCAGTCAGGAACATCAACGCAACATTCGCCTGCTCGCGCAGTTCACGCGCTAACAGAAGACCGTTCTTACCCGGCAGATTGATATCCATGATCACCAGGTTGATGTCATATTCAGAGAGGATCTGATGCATTTCCGCGCCATCTGTCGCTTCGAAAACATCATAGCCTTCCGCTTCGAAAATACTTTTCAACGTGTTGCGTGTTACCAACTCGTCTTCAACGATAAGAATGTGCGGGGTCTGCATGTTTGCTACCTAAATTGCCAACTAAATCGAAACAGGAAGTACAAAAGTCCCTGACCTGCCTGATACATGCTGCAAATTAACATGATCGGCGTAACATGACTAAAGTACGTAATTGCGTTCTTGATGCACTTTCCATCAACGTCAACAACATCATTAGCTTGGTCGTGGGTACTTTCCCTCAGGACCCGACAGTGTCAAAAACGGCTGTCATCCTAACCATTTTAACAGCGACATAACAGGCTAAGACGTGCCGGACACCCAATAAAACTACGCTTCGTTGACATATATCAAGTTCAATTGTAGCACGTTAACAGTTTGATGAAATCATCGTATCTAAATGCTAGCTTTCGTCACATTATTTTAATAATCCAACTAGTTGCATCCTACAACTAATAAACGTGGTGAATCCAATTGTCGAGATTTATTTTTTATAAAATTATCCTAAGTAAACAGAAAGATATGTAGCGTTTTTTAACAATTGAACGGTTAGTACAGTCAAGAAATAGTTTAGCTTTTTTTAAGTTAAGTAAAGGGCTTTTTCTGCGACTTGCGTTAATATTTTGTAAATTCTCTCCGCGCAGTAAGTTGACATTCATCACTCTATTCGCGGTTATTTGGTCAAGAAGAGTAGCAACATGCGTTTGACGATTATTCTGGTTGCACCCGCCAGAGCAGAAAATATTGGGGCAGCAGCGCGGGCAATGAAAACGATGGGTTTTAGCGAACTGCGAATTGTCGATAGTCAGGCACACCTGGAGCCAGCCACCCGATGGGTTGCACATGGATCCGGTGATATTATTGATAATATTAAAGTTTTTCCGACGCTGGCTGAATCGTTACATGACGTAGATTTCACTGTCGCCACTACAGCGCGTAGTCGGGCGAAATATCATTACTACGCGACACCGGTGGAACTGGTGCCATTGTTGGAAGAAAAATCGGCGTGGATGAATCATGTGGCGCTGGTCTTTGGTCGTGAAGATTCCGGGCTGACCAACGAGGAACTGGCACTGGCTGATATTCTTACCGGCGTGCCAATGGTGGCGGATTACCCTTCGCTCAATCTGGGGCAGGCGGTGATGGTCTATTGCTATCAATTAGCAACATTAATACAACAACCGACGAAAAGTGACGCAACGGCAGACCAACATCAACTGCGCGCTTTACGCGAACGTGCCATGTCGTTGTTAACGACGTTAGCGGTGGCAGATGACACAAAACTGGTCGACTGGTTACAGCAACGTCTGGGGCTTTTAGAGCAACGAGATACCGCAATGTTGCATCGTTTGTTGCATGATATTGAAAAAAATATCACCAAATAAAAAACGCCACGTCATGTTGTTTTTAGGTTTTCATTCTGACTGCAACGGGAAATCTGTCTCTGAATGGATTAAAAAAGAGCATCTGCCAGCAGCTTATGAACTGGTTACCTGCCGTGAGTAAATTAAAATTTTATTGACTTAGGTCACTAAATACTTTAACCAATATAGGCATAGCGCACAGACAGATAAAAATTACAGAGTACACAACATCCATGAAACGCATCAGCACCACCATTACCACTACCATCACCATTACCACAGGTAACGGTGCGGGCTGACGCGTACAGGAAACACAGAAAAAAGCCCGCACCTGACAGTGCGGGCTTTTTTTTCGACCAAAGGTAACGAGGTAACAACCATGCGAGTGTTGAAGTTCGGCGGTACATCAGTGGCAAATGCAGAACGTTTTCTGCGGGTTGCCGATATTCTGGAGAGCAATGCCAGGCAGGGGCAGGTGGCTACAGTCCTCTCTGCTCCTGCCAAAATAACCAACCATCTGGTGGCGATGATTGAAAAAACGATTAGCGGCCAGGATGCTTTGCCTAATATCAGCGATGCCGAACGTATTTTTGCCGAACTTCTGACGGGACTCGCCGCCGCCCAGCCGGGTTTTCCGCTGGCGCAACTGAAAACGTTCGTCGATCAAGAATTTGCCCAAATCAAACATGTTCTGCATGGTATCAGCCTGTTGGGACAGTGCCCGGACAGCATCAACGCTGCGTTGATCTGCCGTGGTGAAAAAATGTCGATCGCCATTATGGCCGGTGTACTGGAAGCGCGCGGACATAACGTTACCGTTATCGATCCGGTCGAAAAACTGCTGGCAGTCGGTCATTACCTCGAATCTACCGTCGATATTGCTGAGTCCACCCGCCGTATTGCGGCAAGCCGCATTCCGGCTGACCACATGGTGCTGATGGCAGGTTTCACCGCCGGTAATGAAAAAGGCGAACTGGTGGTGCTGGGACGTAACGGTTCCGACTACTCCGCTGCGGTACTGGCCGCCTGTTTACGTGCCGATTGTTGCGAGATCTGGACGGACGTCGACGGTGTCTATACCTGCGACCCGCGTCAGGTGCCCGATGCGAGGTTGTTAAAGTCGATGTCCTATCAGGAAGCGATGGAGCTTTCCTACTTCGGCGCTAAAGTTCTTCACCCCCGCACCATTACCCCCATCGCTCAGTTCCAGATCCCTTGCCTGATTAAAAACACCGGAAATCCACAAGCGCCGGGGACGCTCATCGGTGCCAGCCGTGATGAAGACGAATTACCGGTCAAGGGCATTTCCAATCTGAATAACATGGCGATGTTCAGCGTTTCCGGTCCAGGAATGAAAGGAATGGTCGGCATGGCGGCGCGCGTCTTTGCAGCAATGTCACGCGCCCGCATTTCAGTGGTGCTGATTACGCAATCGTCTTCCGAATACAGCATCAGTTTCTGCGTTCCACAAAGCGACTGTGTGCGAGCTGAACGGGCAATGCAGGAAGAGTTCTATCTTGAACTGAAAGAAGGTTTACTGGAGCCGCTGGCGGTGACGGAACGACTGGCCATTATCTCGGTGGTGGGCGATGGTATGCGCACGCTGCGTGGGATCTCGGCGAAATTCTTTGCCGCGCTGGCTCGTGCCAATATCAACATTGTCGCCATTGCTCAGGGTTCTTCTGAACGCTCAATCTCTGTCGTAGTAAATAACGATGACGCGACGACTGGTGTGCGCGTTACTCACCAGATGCTGTTCAATACCGATCAGGTTATCGAAGTATTTGTGATTGGCGTTGGCGGTGTTGGCGGCGCGCTGCTGGAGCAACTAAAGCGTCAGCAAAGCTGGCTGAAGAACAAACATATTGATTTACGAGTCTGTGGCGTTGCCAACTCGAAGGCGTTGCTGACTAATGTGCATGGCCTCAACCTGGAAAACTGGCAGGAAGAACTGGCGCAAGCCAAAGAGGCGTTCAACCTTGGGCGCTTAATTCGCCTGGTGAAAGAATATCATCTGCTGAACCCGGTCATTGTTGACTGCACCTCCAGCCAGGCGGTGGCGGATCAATATGCCGACTTCCTGCGCGAAGGTTTCCACGTTGTCACGCCGAACAAAAAGGCCAACACCTCGTCGATGGATTACTACCATCTGTTGCGTCATGCGGCGGAAAAATCGCGGCGTAAATTCCTCTATGACACCAACGTTGGGGCTGGATTACCGGTTATTGAGAACCTGCAAAATCTGCTCAATGCTGGTGATGAATTGATGAAGTTCTCCGGCATTCTTTCAGGTTCGCTTTCTTATATCTTCGGCAAGTTAGACGAAGGCATGAGTTTCTCCGAGGCGACCACGCTGGCGCGGGAAATGGGGTATACCGAACCGGATCCGCGAGATGATCTTTCTGGTATGGATGTGGCGCGCAAACTGTTGATTCTCGCCCGTGAAACTGGACGTGAACTGGAGCTGGCGGATATCGAGATCGAACCTGTGCTGCCCGCAGAGTTTAACGCAGAGGGTGATGTTGCAGCTTTTATGGCGAATCTGTCACAGCTCGACGATCTCTTTGCCGCGCGCGTGGCGAAGGCTCGTGATGAGGGTAAAGTTTTGCGCTATGTTGGCAATATTGATGACGATGGCGTCTGCCGCGTGAAAATTGCTGAAGTGGACGGTAACGATCCGCTGTTCAAAGTGAAAAATGGCGAAAACGCCCTGGCCTTCTATAGCCACTATTATCAGCCGCTGCCGTTGGTTCTGCGCGGATACGGCGCGGGCAATGACGTTACGGCTGCCGGTGTCTTTGCCGATCTGCTACGCACCCTCTCATGGAAGTTAGGAGTCTGATATGGTTAAAGTTTATGCTCCGGCTTCCAGTGCCAATATGAGCGTCGGGTTTGATGTGCTTGGCGCGGCGGTAACGCCTGTTGATGGCGAGTTGCTTGGGGATGTGGTGACGGTTGCGGCGGCAGAGACATTCAGCCTCAACAACCTTGGACGCTTTGCCGACAAGCTACCGTCAGAACCACGAGAAAATATCGTTTATCAGTGCTGGGAGCGTTTTTGCCAGGAGTTGGGCAAGCAAATTCCAGTGGCGATGACCCTGGAAAAGAATATGCCGATCGGTTCTGGTTTAGGTTCCAGCGCCTGTTCGGTGGTCGCGGCACTGGTAGCGATGAATGAACACTGCGGCAAGCCGCTCAATGATACCCGTTTGCTGGCTTTGATGGGCGAGCTGGAAGGACGTATCTCTGGCAGCATTCATTATGACAACGTGGCACCGTGCTTTCTTGGTGGTATGCAGTTGATGATCGAAGAAAACGGCATCATCAGCCAGCAAGTGCCGGGGTTTGATGAGTGGCTGTGGGTGCTGGCGTATCCGGGGATTAAAGTCTCGACAGCAGAAGCTCGAGCTATATTACCGGCGCAGTATCGCCGCCAGGATTGCATTGCGCACGGGCGACATCTGGCGGGCTTCATTCACGCCTGCTATTCCCGTCAGCCTGAGCTTGCCGCGAAGCTGATGAAAGATGTTATCGCTGAACCCTACCGTGAACGTTTATTGCCAGGCTTCAGGCAGTCGCGGCAGGCGGTTGCGGAAATAGGCGCGGTAGCGAGCGGTATCTCCGGCTCCGGTCCGACATTGTTCGCTCTGTGTGACAAGCCGGATACCGCCCAGCGCGTTGCCGACTGGTTGGGTAAGAACTACCTGCAAAATCAGGAAGGTTTTGTTCATATTTGCCGGCTGGATACGGCGGGCGCACGAGTACTGGAAAACTAAATGAAACTCTACAATCTGAAAGATCACAACGAGCAGGTCAGTTTTGCGCAAGCCGTAACGCAGGGGTTGGGCAAAAATCAGGGGCTGTTTTTTCCGCACGACCTGCCGGAATTTAGTCTGACCGAAATTGATGAGATGCTGAAGCTGGATTTTGTCACTCGCAGCGCGAAGATCCTCGCCGCGTTTATTGGTGATGAGATCCCGCAGGATGCACTGGAAGAGCGCGTGCGCGCGGCGTTTGCCTTCCCGGTTCCGGTCGCCAATGTTGAAAGCGATGTCGGTTGTCTGGAATTGTTCCACGGGCCAACGCTGGCATTTAAAGATTTCGGCGGTCGCTTTATGGCGCAAATGCTGACCCATATTGCGGGTGATAAGCCAGTGACCATTCTGACTGCAACCTCCGGCGATACCGGGGCGGCAGTGGCTCACGCTTTTTACGGTTTACCGAATGTAAAAGTGGTTATCCTCTATCCACGCGGCAAAATCAGTCCCCTGCAAGAAAAGCTGTTCTGTACGCTGGGCGGCAATATTGAAACCGTTGCCATCGACGGCGATTTCGATGCCTGTCAGGCGCTGGTGAAGCAGGCGTTTGATGATGAAGAACTGAAAGTGGCACTGGGGTTAAACTCCGCTAACTCCATTAACATCAGCCGTTTGCTGGCGCAAATTTGCTACTACTTTGAAGCTGTGGCGCAATTGCCGCAAGAAGCGCGCAACCAGCTGGTTGTCTCGGTGCCGAGCGGTAACTTCGGCGATTTGACGGCAGGCCTGCTGGCGAAATCTCTTGGCCTGCCGGTGAAGCGTTTTATTGCTGCGACCAACGTGAACGATACCGTGCCGCGTTTCCTGCACGACGGGCAGTGGTCGCCAAAAGCCACCCAGGCGACGTTATCCAACGCGATGGACGTGAGTCAGCCGAACAACTGGCCGCGCGTGGAAGAGTTGTTTCGCCGCAAAATCTGGCAACTGAAAGAGCTGGGTTATGCGGCGGTGGATGATGAAACCACGCAACAGACGATGCGTGAGTTAAAAGAGCTGGGCTATACCTCAGAACCGCACGCTGCTGTGGCTTACCGTGCGCTGCGTGACCAGTTGCATCCAGGCGAATATGGTCTGTTCCTTGGCACCGCACATCCGGCGAAGTTTAAAGAGAGTGTGGAAGCGATTCTCGGTGAATCGCTGGCGCTGCCAAAAGAGCTGGCAGAACGAGCTGAATTACCGCTGCTTTCTCATAATCTGCCCGCCGATTTTGCCGCGTTGCGCAAGCTGATGATGAATCATAAGTAGTATCCATTAATTTCCTGAAAATGGCCGGGCTTGCGTTTATGCAGTTCGGCTTTTTTATGGAGAAAACATGAGAAAAATCGACAGAAAAAAAGGAGAAATTTTCAATAAATGCGGTAACTTAGCTCTTTGAATTGTAGAGAATGACAACGGGGATTCTTTTACCGTAAGCTCCTCATATCGGCCCATAACTGGCAATGATAAAAGGAGTCACCTGTGAAAAAGATGCAACCTATCTTACTCGCACTTTCCCTGATTCTGGTCGCTCCTATGGCAGCGCAGGCTGGGGAAATAATGCTAGTACCATCAGTGAAATTACAGATTGGCGATCGTGACCACCGTGGTTACTACTGGGATGGCGGTTACTGGCGTGACCGTGACTGGTGGTATCGAAATTATGAATGGCGAGACAATCGCTGGCACCCACACGGAGTGCCGCGTCATAATTGGTATAATGATCATCGAAATGATCACCGTGGAGATCATCGACACGATCACGGCGGCGATCATCGTCCGGGTCCGGACAGGCACCATCGGTAAATACAAATGCCGGATGACCTCCGGCATTTACCGTAAACTTAACGCAGTTCGTAGCGTTTAAACACCAGTTCGCCATTGCTGGAACTGGCTTCATCGAAGAAGTAACCTTCACTATTAAAACCAGTCAGTTGCTCTGGTTTGGTCAGGCGATTTTCAATAATAAAACGACTCATCAGGCCACGCGCTTTCTTAGCGTAGAAGCTAATAACCTTAAACTTACCGTTCTTCTCATCGAGGAACACCGGCTTGATAATCTCAGCATTCAGTTTCTTCGGTTTCACTGATTTAAAATACTCATCTGACGCCAGATTAATCACTACCTGATCGCCTTGCGCTTCGAGCGCCTCGTTCAGCTTGTTTGTGATCACATCACCCCAGAATTGGTACAGATCTTTACCCCTGGCGTTCTCAAGACGAATACCCATCTCCAGACGATATGGCTGCATTAAATCAAGTGGGCGCAGTACGCCATACAAACCGGAAAGCATACGCAGATGCTGCTGGGCAAAAGCGAAATCTTCTTCACTGAAGGTTTCGGCCTGCAAACCTGTGTAGACATCGCCTTTGAACGCCAGAATCGCCTGTCGGGCATTCTCCGGGGTGAAATCTGGCTGCCAGTCTTGAAAGCGAGCGGCGTTGATACCCGCCAGTTTGTCGCTGATGCGCATCAGCGTGCTAATCTGCGGGGGCGTCAGCTTCCGCGCTTCGTGAATAAGCTGCTGAGAGTTGTCTAACAGCTCCGGCAACGTATAGCGCGTGGTAGCCAACGGGCTTTGATAATCAAGCGTTTTCGCAGGTGAAATCAGAATCAGCATATCCAGTCCTTGCAGGAAATTTACAGCGACTGTAGCAAAAAAAGCGGATGAATTGATCGATAGTTGTGATTAGTCCCGCGAAACATCATCCCACGTATCAGGCGCGAGTTGCTGGTCGATATCCGGGTAGCGCAGCGGATCAAACACCGGACGCACACCAAGTTTGCGCTGGCGAAGATAATCACTGGCAATGGTATGCACTACCGGAGAGAGCAGCAAAATAGCGGTCAGATTAGTGATAGCCATACACGCCATAATAATATCAGCCAGTTGCCACATCATGGGCAGACTAAGTAACGTGCCACCAATCACGGTGGTAAAGATGCAGATACGCAGGCACCAGATCGCTTTGGGGCTGTTCAGGCGTAAAAAGAAAAGATTATTTTCTGCATAAATGTAATTGGCAACGATGGAGCTGAAGGCAAACAGAATTACCACGATTGTGACAAACTCTGCTCCCCAGGAACCCATTAGTGCTCGCATCGCTTTCTGGAGAAGTTGTATACCCTCCAGCGGCATATAGGTTGTACCGTTTCCGGCCAGTAATATCAGCATGGCGCTCGCCGTGCAGATGACCAGGGTGTCGATGAAAATGCCGATCATCTGGACAATGCCTTGCGCAGCCGGATGCGGCGGCCAGGATGCCGCTGCCGCTGCTGCGTTTGGTGTCGAACCCATTCCCGCCTCATTAGAAAACATACTGCGCTGAAAGCCGTTTGTAACCGCCTGACTCAGGGTGTAGCCCGCCGCGCCGCCTGCCGCTTCCTGCCAGCCAAAGGCGCTTTCAAAAATAGACCAAATGACGTGAGGAAGTTGCTCGATATTCATCGCACAAATGGCCAGACTGGTGAGTACCCAGATTAATGCCATCGCAGGGACAAACCATTGCATCAGTCGGGCTACGCCATGAATACCGTGGGTTATCGCCAACAGAGTAAAGACGGCGAGAATGATGCCAGTTACTAATGGTGGAACATCAAACGCAAAATTCATCGCGCGGGCAACGGCGTTTGCCTGAACACCGCTGAAAATCAATCCGTAGGCAATGAGCAAAAAGATAGCGAATAGCACGCCCATCCAGCGCATCCCCAATCCACGTGCCATATACCATGCTGGACCACCGCGAAACTGCCCATTAGCGTCACGTTCTTTATAAAGCTGGGCAAGGGAACATTCTGCAAAAGAGGTCGCCATGCCGATAAACGCGGCAATCCACATCCAGAAGATAGCACCGGGTCCACCGGCAGTAATGGCCAACGCAACACCTGCGAGGTTACCGCTGCCGACGCGCGCGGCAAGACTAGTGCACAGTGACTGAAAAGAGGTTAAGCCACCCGGTTGGGGATGAACGCTATTTTTGAGACTTTTGCCAAACTGGCGAATGTAGCGAAACTGAACGAATCCGGTGCGAAAAGTGAACCAGCAACCTGCACCGAAGAGCAGGTAGATCATCACTGATCCCCATAGTACATTGTTAATAAAAGAGAAAAAATCAGGCATTCGTATCCCTCTTGTCGCCGGCACGCGGTTACATTCCTGTGTAAACGTTACCAATTGATTAAGAATTATATACGATGTGCATTGGTAGATAACGCCTGTGTAGCATACTCGAGTTTTTGTTTAAAAATGGCGAGCGATATCAACGCAGTGTCAGAAAACGTAAACAGTCTCGCCTGGCTATAACCCTCTCGTCTGCGGTTGCGCTGTCGTTGCGTCGTGATATCATCAGGGCAGACCGGTTACATCCCCCTAACAAGCTGTTTAAAGAGAAATACTATCATGACGGACAAATTGACCTCCCTTCGTCAGTACACCACTGTAGTGGCCGACACTGGGGACATCGCGGCAATGAAGCTGTATCAACCGCAGGATGCCACAACCAACCCTTCTCTCATTCTTAACGCAGCGCAGATTCCGGAATACCGTAAGTTGATTGATGATGCTGTCGCCTGGGCGAAACAGCAGAGTAACGATCGCGCGCAGCAGATCGTGGACGCGACCGACAAACTGGCAGTAAATATTGGTCTGGAAATCCTTAAACTGGTTCCGGGTCGTATCTCCACTGAAGTTGATGCGCGTCTTTCTTATGACACTGAAGCGTCAATTGCGAAAGCAAAACGCCTGATCAAACTCTACAACGATGCGGGTATCAGCAACGATCGTATTCTGATCAAACTGGCGTCTACCTGGCAGGGTATCCGTGCTGCTGAACAGCTGGAAAAAGAAGGTATCAACTGTAACCTGACTCTGCTGTTCTCCTTCGCTCAGGCGCGTGCTTGTGCGGAAGCGGGCGTGTTCCTGATCTCTCCGTTCGTTGGTCGTATTCTGGATTGGTACAAAGCGAATACCGATAAGAAAGAGTACGCTCCGGCAGAAGATCCGGGCGTGGTTTCTGTATCTGAAATCTACCAGTACTACAAAGAGCACGGTTATGAAACCGTGGTTATGGGCGCAAGCTTCCGTAACATCGGCGAAATTCTGGAACTGGCAGGCTGCGACCGTCTGACCATCGCACCGGCACTGCTGAAAGAGCTGGCTGAGAGCGAAGGGGCTATCGAACGTAAACTGTCTTACACCGGCGAAGTGAAAGCGCGTCCGGCGCGTATCACCGAGTCTGAGTTCCTGTGGCAGCACAACCAGGATCCAATGGCAGTAGATAAACTGGCGGAAGGTATCCGTAAGTTTGCTGTTGACCAGGAAAAACTGGAAAAAATGATCGGCGATCTGCTGTAATCATTCTTAGCGTGACCGGGAAGTCGGTCACGCTACCTCTTCTGAAGCCTGTCTGTCACTCCCTTCACAGTGTATCATTCTGTTTAACGAGACTGTTTAAACGGAAAAATCTTGATGAATACTTTACGTATTGGCTTAGTTTCCATCTCTGATCGTGCATCCAGCGGCGTTTATCAGGATAAAGGCATCCCTGCGCTGGAAGAATGGCTGACATCAGCACTGACAACCCCCTTTGAACTGGAAACCCGCTTAATCCCCGATGAGCAGGCGATCATCGAGCAAACGTTGTGTGAGCTGGTGGATGAAATGAGTTGCCATCTGGTACTCACTACGGGAGGGACTGGGCCGGCGCGCCGTGACGTGACGCCTGATGCGACGCTGGCAGTAGCTGACCGCGAGATGCCGGGCTTTGGTGAACAGATGCGCCAGATTAGCCTGCATTTTGTACCAACCGCGATCCTTTCGCGTCAGGTGGGTGTGATTCGCAAACAGGCACTGATCCTTAACTTACCCGGTCAGCCGAAGTCCATCAAAGAGACGCTGGAAGGTGTGAAGGATGCTGAGGGTAACGTCGTGGTGCACGGTATTTTTGCCAGCGTACCGTACTGCATTCAGTTGCTGGAAGGGCCATACGTTGAAACGGCACCGGAAGTGGTAGCGGCATTCAGACCAAAGAGTGCAAGACGCGAAGTTAACGAATAAAAAATCCCCCCGAGCGGGGGGATCTCAAACAATTAGTGGGATTCACCAATTGGCAGAACGGTGCGGCCAAACTGCTCGTTCAGCACTTCACCCATCGCCAGATAGATTGCGCTGGCACCGCAGATCAAACCAATCCAGCCGGCAAAGTGGATGATCGCAGCATTACCGGCAATGTTACCGATCGCCAGCAGGGCAAACAGCACGGTCAGGCTAAAGAAAACGAATTGCAGAACGCGTGCGCCTTTCAGCGTGCCGAAGAACATAAACAGCGTAAATACGCCCCACAGACCCAGGTAGACACCAAGGAACTGTGCATTTGGCGCATCGGTCAGACCCAGTTTCGGCATCAGCAGAATCGCAACCAGCGTCAGCCAGAAAGAACCGTAAGAGGTGAATGCGGTTAAACCGAAAGTGTTGCCTTTTTTGTACTCCAGCAGACCGGCAAAAATTTGCGCAATGCCGCCGTAGAAAATGCCCATGGCAAGAATAATACCGTCCAGAGCGAAATAACCCACGTTGTGCAGGTTAAGCAGAATGGTGGTCATGCCGAAGCCCATCAGACCCAGCGGTGCCGGATTAGCCAACTTAGTGTTGCCCATAATTCCTCAAAAATCATCATCGAATGAATGGTGAAATAATTTCCCTGAATAACTGTAGTGTTTTCAGGGCGCGGCATAATAATCAGCCAATGGGGCAGTGTCTATGATCTTTTGAGGGGAAAATGAAAATTTTCCCCTGTGTCAGGTATCAGGGCTGAGTGGCGCTAATCATTCGTCGCAGACAGGCGATTTGTAACACCGCTGGAATTGTCACCCGAAAGGCAGTGCCGCTAACGGCTTTAACCCCATTTAATGCTGCACCCACCGGCCCTCCCAGACCCGCGCCGCGTAGCAGACCATGCCCAAGCACGCTCATCGCAGCGTGGGTACGCAAAATGCGGGTCAGCTGGCTGGAAAGCAGATGCGACACGCCTTTGGCCAGTTGCTTGTCTTTCATCAATAACGGCAGCAGCTCTTCCAGTTCGTTAACCTTCGCGTTGACGGTCTGCAAAAACTCCTTTTTATGCGTCTCGTCCATTTTCTTCCAGGTGTTGCGCAGAAAATGTTCGAGTAACTGTTGCTCAATTTCAAAGGTAGACATCTCTTTATCGGCTTTCAGTTTCAGCCGTTTGGAGACGTCGAGTAAAATAGCGCGATACCGTTTGCCGTGTCCGCGCAGTTTGTTAGCGATGCTATCGCCGCCGAAATGTTGTAATTCCCCGGCAATTAGCTGCCAGTTGCGGCGATGCTGCTCGGGATGCCCTTCCATCGATTTAAACAGTTCGTTGCGCATTAATACGCTGGACAGGCGGGTTTTGCCTTTTTCATTATGAGTGAGTAAGCGGGTAAAGTTTGCCAGCTGTTCTTCGCTGCAATGCTGTAGAAAATCTAAGTCCGAATCATGTAGATAATTGACGTTCATGTCATTGTGGCTTCTGTATTAAAAGATTAGTCGTCGCCGATAATTTTCAGCGTGGCCATATCCGATGAGTTCACCGTATGACCGGAAAAGGTGATTTTTGACACGCAGCGTTTGTTGTCGTTATCGCTGTTAATGTTGATCCAGCCGGTGGTTTGCCCTTCTTTGATTTCAGCCGGAATGTTCAGGCTTTGGCTGGCGCTACGGGCTGCTTTGAAATAAACCGACGCGGCGCTTAACTGTAAATCGCCATGATCGGCAGTGAGTTGTATGCGTTTTACAATGCGGCAAACGGGGAGTTTCAACGTCAGATCGTTGGTTTCGTTACGCGGCATGGCAATGACGCCGAGGATTTTATGGTCGTTGGCCTGCGCGGTGCAGCACAGCATCAGGCCGAGCACGAGGGTGGCGGAAATCATAAAAATGGATTTCATGAAGATTCTCTTAGCGGGGAGCAGTCGGGGGAAGAATAGCCACTAGTTTACTGCTGACGAAAAGAAGATTCAGGTGCGTAATCTTTTCTTTTTATTACAATTTTTTAGTGAATGATTTGTGTGAAATTCATTTTTTACGTGAATATTATTGCTCCCTTTTTTTCACTTCTTCCGGCATATCGTGAAATTTCTGCGCAAAAGCACAAAAAATTTTTGCATCTCCCCCTTGATGACGTGGGTTACGACCCCATTTAGTAGTCAACCGCAGTGAGTGAGTCTGCAAAAAAATGAAATTGGGCAGTTGAAACCAGACGTTTCGCCCCTATTACAGACTCACAACCACATGATGACCGAATATATAGTGGAGACGTTTAGATGGGTAAAATAATTGGTATCGACCTGGGTACTACCAACTCTTGTGTAGCGATTATGGATGGCACCACTCCTCGTGTGCTGGAGAACGCCGAAGGCGATCGCACCACGCCTTCTATCATTGCCTATACCCAGGATGGTGAAACTCTGGTTGGTCAGCCGGCTAAACGTCAGGCAGTGACGAACCCGCAAAACACCCTGTTTGCGATTAAACGCCTGATTGGCCGCCGCTTCCAGGACGAAGAAGTGCAGCGTGATGTTTCCATCATGCCGTTCAAAATTATTGCTGCTGATAACGGCGACGCATGGGTCGAAGTTAAAGGCCAGAAAATGGCACCGCCGCAGATCTCTGCTGAAGTGCTGAAAAAAATGAAGAAAACTGCAGAAGATTACCTGGGCGAACCGGTAACTGAAGCAGTTATCACCGTACCGGCATACTTTAACGATGCTCAGCGTCAGGCAACCAAAGACGCAGGCCGTATCGCTGGTCTGGAAGTAAAACGTATCATCAACGAACCGACCGCTGCTGCACTGGCTTACGGTCTGGACAAAGGTACTGGCAACCGTACTATCGCGGTTTATGACCTGGGTGGTGGTACTTTCGATATTTCTATTATCGAAATCGACGAAGTTGACGGCGAAAAAACCTTCGAAGTTCTGGCAACCAACGGTGATACCCACCTGGGTGGTGAAGACTTCGACAGCCGTCTGATCAACTACCTGGTTGAAGAATTCAAGAAAGATCAGGGCATTGACCTGCGCAACGATCCGCTGGCAATGCAGCGCCTGAAAGAAGCGGCAGAAAAAGCGAAAATCGAACTGTCTTCCGCTCAGCAGACCGACGTTAACCTGCCATACATCACCGCAGACGCGACCGGTCCGAAACACATGAACATCAAAGTGACTCGTGCAAAACTGGAAAGCCTGGTCGAAGACCTGGTGAACCGTTCCATCGAGCCGCTGAAAGTTGCTCTGCAGGATGCTGGCCTGTCCGTATCTGATATCGACGATGTTATCCTCGTTGGTGGTCAGACTCGTATGCCGATGGTTCAGAAGAAAGTTGCTGAGTTCTTTGGTAAAGAGCCGCGTAAAGACGTTAACCCGGACGAAGCTGTGGCAATCGGTGCTGCCGTACAGGGTGGTGTACTGACTGGCGACGTGAAAGACGTACTGCTGCTGGACGTTACCCCGCTGTCTCTGGGTATCGAAACCATGGGTGGTGTGATGACGACGCTTATCGCGAAAAACACCACTATCCCGACCAAGCACAGCCAGGTGTTCTCTACCGCTGAAGACAACCAGTCTGCGGTAACCATCCACGTGCTGCAGGGTGAACGTAAACGTGCGGCTGATAACAAATCTCTGGGTCAGTTCAACCTGGATGGTATCAACCCAGCACCGCGCGGTATGCCGCAGATCGAAGTTACCTTCGATATCGATGCTGACGGTATCCTGCACGTTTCCGCGAAAGACAAAAACAGCGGTAAAGAGCAGAAGATCACCATCAAGGCTTCTTCTGGTCTGAACGAAGATGAAATCCAGAAAATGGTACGCGACGCGGAAGCTAACGCCGAAGCAGACCGTAAGTTTGAAGAGCTGGTACAGACTCGCAACCAGGGCGACCATCTGCTGCACAGCACCCGTAAGCAGGTTGAAGAAGCAGGCGACAAACTGCCGGCTGACGACAAAACTGCTATCGAGTCTGCGCTGACTGCACTGGAAACTGCTCTGAAAGGTGAAGACAAAGCCGCTATCGAAGCGAAAATGCAGGAACTGGCACAGGTTTCCCAGAAACTGATGGAAATCGCCCAGCAGCAACATGCACAGCAGCAGACTGCCGGTGCTGATGCTTCTGCAAACAACGCGAAAGATGACGATGTTGTCGACGCTGAGTTTGAAGAAGTCAAAGACAAAAAATAATCGCCCTATAAACGGGTAATTATACTGACACGGGCGAAGGGGATTTTCCTCTCCGCCCGTGCATTCATCTAGGGGCAAATCAAAAAAAATGGCTAAGCAAGATTATTACGAGATTTTAGGCGTTTCCAAAACAGCGGAAGAGCGTGAAATCAAAAAGGCCTATAAACGCCTGGCCATGAAATATCACCCGGATCGTAACCAGGGTGACAAAGAGGCCGAGGCGAAATTTAAAGAGATCAAGGAAGCTTATGAAGTTCTGACCGACTCGCAAAAACGCGCGGCATATGATCAGTACGGTCATGCGGCATTTGAGCAAGGCGGCATGGGCGGCGGCGGTTTTGGCGGCGGCGCAGACTTCAGCGATATTTTTGGTGACGTTTTCGGCGATATTTTTGGCGGCGGACGTGGTCGTCAACGTGCGGCGCGTGGTGCTGATTTACGCTATAACATGGAGCTCACCCTCGAAGAAGCTGTACGTGGCGTGACCAAAGAGATCCGCATTCCGACTCTGGAAGAGTGTGACGTTTGCCACGGTAGCGGTGCAAAACCAGGTACACAGCCGCAGACCTGTCCGACCTGTCATGGTTCTGGTCAGGTGCAGATGCGCCAGGGCTTCTTTGCCGTGCAGCAGACCTGTCCGCACTGTCAGGGGCGCGGTACGCTTATCAAAGATCCGTGCAACAAATGCCATGGTCATGGTCGTGTTGAGCGTAGCAAAACGCTATCCGTTAAAATCCCGGCAGGGGTGGACACTGGAGACCGCATCCGTCTTGCGGGCGAAGGTGAAGCAGGCGAGCATGGCGCACCGGCAGGCGATCTGTACGTTCAGGTTCAGGTTAAACAGCACCCGATTTTCGAGCGTGAAGGCAACAACCTGTATTGTGAAGTCCCGATCAACTTCGCTATGGCGGCGCTGGGCGGCGAAATCGAAGTGCCGACCCTTGATGGTCGCGTCAAGCTGAAAGTGCCTGGCGAAACCCAGACCGGTAAGTTGTTCCGTATGCGCGGTAAAGGCGTTAAGTCTGTTCGCGGCGGTGCACAGGGCGATTTGCTGTGCCGCGTTGTCGTCGAAACGCCGGTAGGTCTGAACGAGAAGCAGAAACAGCTGCTGCAAGAGCTGCAAGAAAGCTTCGGTGGCCCAACCGGCGAGCACAACAGCCCACGCTCAAAGAGCTTCTTTGATGGTGTGAAGAAGTTTTTTGACGACCTGACCCGCTAACCTCCCCAAAAGCCTGCCCGTGGGCAGGCCTGGGTAAAAATAGGGTGCGTTGAAGATATGCGAGCACCTGTAAAGTGGCGGGGATCCCTCCCCGCCGTTGCTCTTACTCGGATTCGTAAGCCGTGAAAACAGCAACCTCCGTCTGGCCAGTTCGGATGTGAACCTCACAGAGGTCTTTTCTCGTTACCAGCGCCGCCACTACGGCGGTGATACAGATGACGATCAGGGCGACAATCATCGCCTTATGCTGCTTCATTGCTCTCTTCTCCTTGACCTTAAGGTCAGTAAGAGGCACTCTACATGTGTTCAGCATATAGGGGGCCTCGGGTTGATGGTAAAATATCACTCGGGGCTTTTCTCTATCTGCCGTTCAGCTAATGCCTGAGACAGACAGCCTCAAGCACCCGCCGCTATTATATCGCTCTCTTTAACCCATTCTGTTTTATTGATTCTAATCCTGAAGACGCCTCGCATTTTTATGGCGTAATTTTTAAAGGATTCAATTAATTAACGTTGATTTCTCCCTTTATTGCAATTATTGACAAATAAGTTGGATATATTTGAAATATTGCCCTAACAAACAGCTCCGGCTTACAACAAATTACTTATTCCGAATAAACCCCCTCAGAAATCTTGACATTAGGCTATGATTATCAGGGTTTGAGGTCATCAGCCACCGCTTTCGAGCGCCAACAACACTTCCTCTGCTGGTGACATAATCTTCTTTATAGATCGTTAAAAGCGAATTGTTCCTACACTATAATCTGATTTTAACGATGATTCGTGCAGAGTAAAATAGTAAAAACGATCTATTCACCTGAAAGAGAAATAAAAAGTGAAACATCTGCATCGATTCTTTAGCAGTGATGCCTCGGGAGGCATTATTCTCATCATTGCCGCTGTTCTGGCGATGATTATGGCCAATAGCGGTGCAACCAGTGGATGGTATCACGACTTTCTTGAGACGCCGGTTCAGCTGCGGGTAGGTTCTCTTGAAATCAATAAAAACATGCTGTTATGGATAAATGACGCGCTAATGGCGATATTTTTCCTGTTAGTTGGTCTGGAAGTTAAACGCGAGCTGATGCAAGGATCGCTGGCCAGTTTGCGCCAGGCTGCGTTTCCGGTTATTGCCGCAATCGGCGGGATGATTGTCCCGGCATTGCTCTATTTGGCCTTTAACTACGCCGATCCTATCACTCGTGAAGGGTGGGCAATCCCGGCGGCGACTGATATTGCCTTTGCCCTCGGTGTCCTGGCGTTATTGGGAAGCCGTGTACCGTTAGCACTGAAGATTTTTTTGATGGCACTGGCTATTATCGACGATCTTGGAGCCATCATTATCATCGCCTTGTTTTACACTAATGACTTGTCAATGGCCTCTCTTGGCGTTGCTGCTGTAGCAATTGCGGTGCTCGCGGTGCTGAACATTTGTGGTGTTCGCCGCACGGGAGTTTATATTCTGGTCGGCGTGGTGTTGTGGACTGCAGTGTTGAAATCAGGCGTCCACGCAACGCTGGCAGGCGTCATTGTCGGTTTCTTTATTCCATTGAAAGAGAAGCATGGTCGTTCTCCGGCGAAGCGCCTGGAGCATGTATTGCACCCGTGGGTGGCTTATCTGATTTTGCCGTTGTTTGCTTTTGCCAATGCCGGCGTTTCTCTGCAAGGCGTGACGCTGGATGGCCTGACCTCCATCCTGCCATTAGGGATCATCGCCGGTTTGCTGATTGGCAAGCCGTTGGGTATTAGTTTGTTCTGCTGGCTGGCGCTGCGTTTGAAACTGGCGCATTTGCCGGAGGGAACCACTTATCAGCAAATTATGGCGGTTGGTATCCTGTGCGGTATCGGTTTTACTATGTCTATCTTTATCGCCAGCCTGGCTTTTGGTAGCGTAGATCCAGAACTGATTAACTGGGCGAAATTGGGCATTCTGGTTGGCTCAATCTCTTCGGCGGTAATTGGATATAGCTGGTTACGCATTCGTTTACGTCCATCAGTTTGACAGGACGATGTTCCGGGGAGCCATAAATGGCTCCCTTTTCATTCTATCAGGGAGAGAAATGAGCATGTCTCATATCAATTACAACCACTTGTATTACTTCTGGCATGTCTACAAAGAAGGCTCTGTGGTTGGCGCAGCGGAGGCGCTTTATTTAACACCACAAACCATTACCGGACAGATCCGGGCGCTGGAAGAGCGCCTGCAAGGGAAATTATTTAAGCGTAAAGGACGCGGTCTGGAACCCAGTGAACTGGGGGAACTGGTCTATCGCTATGCCGATAAAATGTTCACGTTAAGCCAGGAAATGCTGGATATCGTCAATTATCGCAAAGAGTCCAACTTATTGTTTGATGTTGGTGTGGCAGATGCCCTTTCCAAACGCCTGGTCAGCAGTGTTCTGGATGCAGCCGTTGTAGAAGACGAGCAGATCCATCTACGCTGTTTCGAATCGACGCACGAGATGCTGTTAGAGCAGTTGAGTCAGCATAAGCTGGATATGATCATCTCTGACTGTCCGATAGACTCCACCCAACAGGAAGGGCTGTTTTCCATGAAAATTGGCGAGTGTGGCGTCAGTTTCTGGTGCACTAACCCGCTGCCGGAAAAGCCGTTTCCTGCCTGTCTGGAAGAGCGTCGCTTACTTATTCCGGGGCGTCGCTCAATGTTGGGACGCAAGCTATTAAACTGGTTTAACTCTCAGGGCTTAAACGTTGAAATTCTGGGGGAGTTTGATGATGCGGCGTTGATGAAAGCCTTTGGGGCGACGCATAACGCTATTTTCGTTGCGCCTTCGCTATATGCCAATGATTTTTATAATGATAACTCGGTTGTGGAGATTGGGCGAGTTGAGAACGTCATGGAAGAGTACCATGCGATTTTTGCCGAAAGGATGATTCAACACCCTGCGGTACAGCGTATTTGCAATGCCGATTACTCTGCGCTGTTTACGCCAGCCGCGAAATAACTATTCGTACTTTGCAGGCTGCAGTTTTGGCCTGCTGGAGACATAAAAAAACCCGCTTACGCGGGTTTTTTTACAAAGCTGACAACAAAAGGCGATTAAGCCAGTTTGTTGATCTGCGCAGTCAGGTTAGCCTTATGACGTGCAGCTTTGTTTTTGTGGATCAGACCTTTAGCAGCCTGACGGTCCACGATCGGTTGCATTTCGTTAAATGCTTTCTGTGCAGCAGCTTTGTCGCCAGCTTCGATAGCTGCGTATACTTTCTTGATGAAAGTACGCATCATAGAGCGACGGCTTGCGTTGTGCTTACGAGCCTTTTCAGACTGAATGGCGCGCTTCTTAGCTGATTTGATATTAGCCAAGGTCCAACTCCCAAATGTGTTCTATATGGACAATTCAAAGGCCGAGGAATATGCCCTTTTAGCCTTCTTTTGTCAATGGATTTGTGCAAATAAGCGCCGTTAATATGGCGGCGCTCGTTACGTAGTGATGGCGCAGGATTCTACCAGCTTGCGTGGTGTGAATACAGCTTTTCCGCGATAAAATTGCAGCAGGTCGTTAGTTTCTTACCGTGATTTGCGCCATGGCAATGAAAAGCCACTTCTTTCTGATTTCAGTACTCAATCGCCGGTTAACCTTGACCGCTGTACAAGGTATACTCGGACGATTTTCACTGTTTTGAGCCAGACATGAAGCTGATACGCGGCATACATAATCTCAGCCAGGCCCCGCAAGAAGGGTGTGTGCTGACTATTGGTAATTTCGACGGCGTGCATCGTGGTCATCGCGCGCTGTTGCAAGGGTTGCAGGAAGAAGGGCGCAAGCGCAACTTACCGGTGATGGTGATGATTTTTGAGCCTCAACCGCTGGAACTGTTTGCTACCGACAAAGCCCCGGCACGTCTGACCCGACTGCGGGAAAAACTGCGTTACCTTGCAGAGTGTGGCGTTGATTACGTGCTGTGCGTGCGTTTCGACAGACGTTTCGCGGCGTTAACCGCGCAAAATTTCATCAGCGATCTTCTGGTGAAGCATTTGCGGGTAAAATTTCTGGCTGTTGGTGATGATTTCCGCTTTGGCGCTGGTCGTGAAGGTGATTTCTTGTTATTACAGAAAGCGGGCGCGGAATACGGCTTCGACATTACCAGTACGCAAACTTTTTGCGAAGGCGGCGTGCGTATCAGCAGTACCGCTGTGCGTCAGGCATTGGCGGATGACAACCTTGCTCTGGCGGAAAGTTTACTGGGGCACCCGTTTGCCATCTCCGGGCGCGTTGTCCACGGTGATGAGTTAGGGCGCACTATTGGTTTCCCGACGGCGAATGTACCGCTACGCCGTCAGGTCTCCCCGGTGAAAGGGGTTTATGCGGTGGAAGTGCTGGGCCTCGGTGAAAAGCCGTTACCCGGCGTTGCAAACATCGGAACACGCCCAACGGTTGCCGGTATTCGCCAGCAGCTGGAAGTGCATTTGTTAGATGTTGCAATGGACCTGTACGGTCGCCATATACAAGTAGTGTTGCGTAAAAAAATACGCAGTGAGCAGCGATTTGCGTCGCTGGACGAACTGAAAGCGCAGATTGCGCGTGATGAATTAACCGCCCGCGAATTTTTTGGGCTAACAAAACCGGCTTAAGCCTGTTATGTAATCAAACCGAAATACGGAACCGAGAATCTGATGAGTGACTATAAATCAACCCTGAATTTGCCGGAAACAGGGTTCCCGATGCGTGGCGATCTCGCCAAGCGCGAACCGGGAATGCTGGCGCGTTGGACTGATGATGATCTGTACGGCATCATCCGTGCGGCTAAAAAAGGCAAAAAAACCTTCATTCTGCATGATGGCCCTCCATATGCGAATGGCAGCATTCATATTGGTCACTCGGTTAACAAGATTCTGAAAGACATAATCATCAAGTCCAAAGGGCTTTCCGGTTATGACTCGCCGTATGTGCCAGGCTGGGACTGCCACGGTCTGCCGATCGAACTGAAAGTAGAGCAAGAATACGGTAAACCGGGTGAGAAATTCACCGCCGCCGAGTTCCGCGCCAAGTGCCGCGAATACGCTGCGACCCAGGTTGACGGTCAGCGCAAAGACTTTATTCGTCTGGGCGTGCTGGGCGACTGGTCGCACCCGTACCTGACTATGGACTTCAAAACTGAAGCCAACATCATCCGCGCGCTGGGCAAAATCATCGGCAACGGTCACCTGCACAAAGGCGCGAAGCCGGTACACTGGTGCGTTGACTGCCGTTCTGCGCTGGCAGAAGCGGAAGTTGAGTATTACGACAAAACTTCTCCGTCCATCGACGTTGCTTTCCAGGCAGTCGATCAGGATGCGCTGAAAGCGAAATTTGGCGTCAGCAACGTTAACGGCTCAATCTCGCTGGTTATCTGGACGACTACGCCGTGGACTCTGCCTGCAAACCGCGCAATCTCCATTGCACCGGATTTCGACTATGCGCTGGTGCAGATCGACGGTCAGGCCGTGATTCTGGCGAAAGATCTGGTTGAAAGCGTAATGCAGCGTATCGGCGTGACCGATTACACCATTCTCGGCACGGTGAAAGGTGCAGAGCTTGAGCTGCTGCGCTTTACTCATCCGTTTATGGGCTTCGACGTTCCCGCAATCCTTGGCGATCACGTTACCCTGGATGCCGGTACTGGTGCTGTTCACACCGCGCCTGGCCACGGCCCGGACGACTATGTGATTGGTCAGAAATACGGCCTGGAAACCGCTAACCCGGTTGGTCCGGACGGCACTTATCTGCCGGGTACTTACCCGACGCTGGATGGTGTGAACGTCTTCAAAGCGAACGACATCGTCGTTGCGCTGTTGCAGGAAAAAGGCGCGCTGCTGCACGTTGAGAAAATGCAGCATAGCTATCCGTGCTGTTGGCGTCACAAAACGCCGATCATCTTCCGCGCGACGCCGCAGTGGTTCGTCAGCATGGATCAGAAAGGTCTGCGTGCGCAGTCACTGAAAGAGATCAAAGGCGTGCAGTGGATCCCGGACTGGGGTCAGGCGCGTATCGAGTCGATGGTCGCTAACCGTCCTGACTGGTGTATCTCCCGTCAGCGTACCTGGGGCGTACCGATGTCACTGTTCGTGCACAAAGACACGGAAGAGCTGCATCCGCGTACTCTCGAACTGATGGAAGAAGTGGCAAAACGCGTTGAAGTTGATGGCATCCAGGCGTGGTGGGATCTCGATGCGAAAGAGATCCTCGGCGATGAAGCTGATCAGTACGTGAAAGTGCCGGATACGCTGGACGTGTGGTTTGACTCTGGATCTACCCACTCTTCCGTTGTTGACGTGCGTCCGGAATTTGCTGGTCACGCAGCGGACATGTATCTGGAAGGTTCTGACCAACACCGTGGTTGGTTCATGTCTTCTTTGATGATCTCCACCGCGATGAAGGGCAAAGCGCCGTATCGTCAGGTACTGACTCACGGCTTTACCGTGGATGGTCAGGGTCGCAAGATGTCTAAATCCATCGGCAACACCGTTTCGCCGCAGGATGTGATGAACAAACTGGGCGCGGATATTCTGCGTCTGTGGGTGGCATCAACCGACTACACCGGCGAAATGGCTGTTTCTGACGAGATCCTGAAACGTGCTGCTGACAGCTATCGTCGTATCCGTAACACCGCGCGCTTCCTGCTGGCAAACCTCAATGGTTTCGATCCAGCAAAAGATATGGTGAAACCGGAAGAGATGGTGGTACTGGACAGATGGGCCGTGGGTTGTGCGAAAGCGGCTCAGGAAGACATCCTCAAGGCTTACGAAGCATACGATTTCCACGAAGTGGTACAGCGTCTGATGCGCTTCTGCTCCGTTGAGATGGGTTCCTTCTACCTCGACATCATCAAAGACCGTCAGTACACCGCCAAAGCGGATAGCGTAGCGCGTCGTAGCTGCCAGACTGCGCTGTATCACATCGCAGAAGCGCTGGTTCGCTGGATGGCGCCGATCCTCTCCTTCACCGCTGATGAAGTGTGGGGCTACCTGCCGGGCGAGCGTGAAAAATACGTCTTCACCGGTGAGTGGTACGAAGGCCTGTTTGGTCTGGCAGACAGCGAAGCGATGAACGATGCATTCTGGGACGAGCTGCTGAAAGTGCGTGGCGAAGTGAACAAAGTCATCGAGCAGGCTCGTGCGGATAAGAAAGTTGGCGGTTCTCTGGAAGCGGCAGTGACCCTGTACGCGGAACCCGAACTGGCGGCGAAACTGACCGCGCTGGGTGATGAATTACGATTTGTCCTGTTGACCTCTGGCGCTGCCGTTGCAGACTATAACGACGCACCTGCTGATGCGCAGCAGAGCGAAGTACTCAAAGGGCTGAAAGTCGCGTTGAGTAAAGCCGAAGGTGATAAGTGCCCACGCTGCTGGCACTACACCCAGGATGTCGGCAAGGTGGCGGAACACGCAGAAATCTGCGGCCGCTGTGTCAGCAACGTCGCCGGCGACGGTGAAAAACGTAAGTTTGCCTGATGAGTCAATCGATCTGTTCAACAGGGCTACGCTGGCTGTGGCTGGTGGTAGTCGTGCTGATTATCGATCTGGGCAGCAAATACCTGATCCTCCAGAACTTTACTCTGGGGGATACGGTTCCGCTGTTCCCGTCGCTTAATCTGCATTATGCGCGTAACTATGGCGCGGCGTTTAGTTTCCTTGCCGATAGCGGCGGCTGGCAGCGTTGGTTTTTTGCCGGTATTGCGATTGGTATTAGTGTGATCCTGACGGTGATGATGTATCGCTCGAAGGCTACGCAAAAGCTAAACAATATCGCTTACGCGCTGATTATTGGCGGCGCGCTGGGCAACCTGTTCGACCGTCTGTGGCACGGCTTTGTGGTCGATATGATCGACTTCTACGTCGGCGACTGGCATTTCGCCACCTTCAACCTCGCCGATAGCGCAATCTGTGTCGGTGCGGCATTGATTGTGCTGGAAGGTTTTTTGCCTTCGAAAGCGAAAAAACAATAATAAACTCTGCCGGATGCGATGCTGACGCATCTTATCCGGCCTACCGATTGCTGCGAAATCGTAGGCCGCATCCGGCAAAAATCCTCAAATACAAGAGCAAACCTGCATGTCTGAATCTGTACAGAGCAATAGCGCCGTCCTGGTGCACTTCACGCTAAAACTCGACGATGGCACCACCGCCGAGTCTACCCGCAACAACGGTAAACCGGCGCTGTTCCGCCTGGGTGATGCTTCTCTTTCCGAAGGGCTGGAGCAACATCTGCTGGGGCTGAAAGTGGGCGATAAAACCACCTTCTCGCTGGAGCCAGATGCGGCGTTTGGCGTGCCGTCACCAGACCTGATTCAGTACTTCTCCCGCCGTGAGTTTATGGATGCAGGCGAGCCAGAAATTGGTGCAATTATGCTTTTTACCGCAATGGATGGCAGTGAGATGCCTGGCGTGATCCGCGAAATTAACGGCGACTCCATTACCGTTGATTTCAACCATCCGCTGGCCGGGCAGACCGTTCATTTTGATATTGAAGTGCTGGAAATCGATCCGGCACTGGAGGCGTAACATGCAGATCCTGTTGGCCAACCCGCGTGGTTTTTGTGCCGGGGTAGACCGCGCTATCAGCATTGTTGAAAACGCGCTGGCCATTTATGGCGCACCGATTTATGTCCGTCACGAAGTGGTGCATAACCGCTACGTGGTCGATAGCCTGCGCGAGCGTGGGGCTATCTTTATTGAGCAGATCAGCGAAGTGCCGGACGGCGCGATCCTGATTTTCTCTGCGCATGGCGTTTCCCAGGCGGTACGCAACGAAGCGAAAAGTCGCGATCTGACGGTATTCGACGCCACCTGCCCGCTGGTGACCAAAGTGCATATGGAAGTTGCCCGCGCTAGTCGTCGTGGTGAAGAATCTATTCTCATCGGCCACGCCGGGCACCCGGAAGTAGAAGGTACGATGGGTCAGTACAGCAACCCGGAAGGGGGAATGTATCTGGTTGAATCGCCAGACGATGTGTGGAAGCTGACGGTCAAAAACGAAGAGAAGCTCTCTTTTATGACCCAGACCACGCTGTCGGTGGATGACACGTCTGATGTTATCGACGCGCTGCGTAAACGCTTCCCGAAAATTGTCGGGCCGCGCAAAGATGACATTTGTTACGCCACTACCAACCGTCAGGAAGCAGTACGCGCCCTGGCAGAGCAGGCGGAAGTTGTGCTGGTGGTCGGTTCGAAAAACTCCTCCAACTCCAACCGTCTGGCGGAACTGGCACAGCGTATGGGCAAACGCGCGTTTTTAATTGACGATGCGGCAGATATCCAGGAAGAGTGGGTGAAAGAAGCGAAATGCGTCGGTGTGACTGCGGGCGCATCAGCTCCGGATATTCTGGTACAGAACGTCGTCGCACGTTTACAGCAGCTTGGCGGTGGTGAAGCCATTTCGCTTGAAGGCCGTGAAGAAAACATTGTTTTCGAAGTGCCGAAAGAGCTGCGTGTCGATATTCGTGAAGTTGATTAAGTCATTAGCAGCCTAAGTTATGCGAAAATGCCGGTCTTATTACCGGCATTTTTTATGGAGAAAACATGCGCTTGCCGATTTTTTTGGATACCGACCCTGGTATCGACGATGCCGCAGCGATTGCTGCCGCGATCTTTGCCCCACAACTCGATCTCCAATTGATGACGACTGTCGGAGGCAATGTATCGGTGCAGAAAACTACCCGAAATGCGCTGCAATTGCTGCATTTCTGGGATGCGGATATCCCACTCGCCCAGGGGGCGGCAACACCGTTGGTACGCGCACCGCGTGATGCGTCTTATGTTCATGGCGAATCCGGCATGGATGGTTATGACTTCGTTGAGCACAATCGAAAACCACTGGAGAAACCGGCGTTTCTGGCGATTCGTGATGCGCTAATGTGCGCGCCTGAACCCGTTACCCTGGTGGCGATCGGGCCGTTGACGAATATCGCGCTATTGCTTTCACAGTGCCCGGAATGCAAACCGCATATTCGTCGTCTGGTGATCATGGGCGGTTCTGCCGGTCGTGGCAATTTCACGCCAAATGCCGAGTTTAATATTGCGATTGATCCTGAAGCGGCGGCCCAGGTCTTCCAGAGCGGACTGGAGATTGTGATGTGTGGCCTGGACGTCACCAATCAGGCGATGCTCACTCCCGAATATCTCACCACACTACCGGAATTGAATCGCACCGGAAAAATGCTTCATGCACTGTTTAGTCACTACCGCAGCGGCAGTATGCAAAGTGGCCTGCGAATGCACGATCTCTGTGCCATTGCCTGGCTGGTTCGCCCGGACTTGTTCACTCTCAAACCGTGTTTTGTGGCGGTAGAAACACAAGGTGAATTTACTGCGGGTACGACAGTCGTCGATATTGACGGTCGGCTGGATAAACCGGCAAATGTTCAGGTTGCGCTGGATCTGGACGTGAAAGGTTTCCAGCAGTGGGTGGCGGAGGTGCTGGCGCTGGCGCCGTAACCTGTCACATGTTATCGGCATGTAGTCATTCACTGACTCATGCCTTTCACTGATATCCCTCCCTGTTTATCATTAATTTCTAATTATCAGCGTTTTTGGCTGGCGGCGTAGCGATGCGCTGGTTACTCTGAAAACGGTCTATGCAAATTAACAAAAGAGAATAGCTATGCATGATGCAAACATCCGCGTTGCCATCGCGGGAGCCGGGGGGCGTATGGGCCGCCAGTTGATTCAGGCGGCGCTGGCATTAGAGGGCGTGCAGCTTGGCGCGGCGCTGGAACGCGAAGGATCTTCTTTACTGGGCAGCGATGCTGGCGAACTGGCTGGAGCAGGAAAAACCGGCGTTATCGTACAAAGCAGCCTTGATGTTGTAAAAGATGATTTTGATGTGTTGATCGATTTTACCCGTCCGGAAGGTACGCTGAACCATCTCGCTTTTTGCCGCCAACATGGCAAAGGGATGGTGATTGGCACCACGGGTTTTGATGACGCAGGTAAACAGGCGATTGGTGAAGCTGCCAAAGATATTGCGATTGTCTTTGCCGCCAACTTTAGCGTCGGCGTTAACGTCATGCTTAAGTTGCTGGAGAAAGCGGCTCAGGTCATGGGTGACTACACTGATATCGAAATTATCGAAGCGCATCATCGACATAAAGTCGATGCGCCGTCAGGCACTGCGCTGGCGATGGGGGAAGCGATTGCCCATGCGTTGGATAAAGATCTGAAAGATTGTGCCGTTTACAGCCGCGAAGGGCATACCGGTGAACGCGTTCCCGGAACGATAGGTTTTGCCACTGTACGTGCCGGAGACATCGTGGGTGAACATACCGCCATGTTTGCCGATATCGGCGAACGTCTGGAGATCACTCATAAGGCTTCCAGCCGCATGACATTTGCTAACGGCGCAGTAAGATCGGCATTGTGGCTGAGTGGCAAGGAAAGTGGCCTTTTTGATATGAGAGATGTGCTTAATCTCAATAAATTGTAACCACAAAACATTTGTAATGGCGCAAAAATAACACATTTAATTTATTGATTATAAAGGGCTTTAATTTTCAGCCCTTTTATTTTTGGTGTTATGTTTTTGAATTTTATTCAAGTGCTAAAAATTACATGTTTTGTCTTCTGCTTTTGTTGTTTTAATGTAAATTTTGACCATCTGGTCCACTTTTTTTCTTCGTGTTCTTTGTTTACACATTCTTCTCGCTGCGCAAGCGTTTTCCAGACCTTGTTAGATTGTGTTTTTGTCGGTTAGTGCCTGTAAAATAGATGTGAGGCATAAAATTATATAATAAATCCCGCTATTGAGTTGACTTTTAGCGCCCATATCTCCAGAATGCCGCCGTTTGCCAGAAATTCGTCGGTAAGCAGATTTGCATTGATTCATCGCATCATTGTGAATTAATATGCAAATAAAGTGAGTGAATATTCTCTGGAGGGTGTTTTGATTAAGTCAGCGCTATTGGTTCTGGAAGACGGAACCCAGTTTCACGGTCGGGCCATAGGGGCAACAGGTTCGGCGGTTGGGGAAGTCGTTTTCAATACTTCAATGACCGGTTATCAAGAAATCCTCACTGATCCTTCCTATTCTCGTCAAATCGTTACTCTTACTTATCCCCATATTGGCAATGTCGGCACTAATGACGCCGATGAAGAATCTTCTCAGGTACATGCACAAGGTCTGGTGATTCGCGACCTGCCGCTGATTGCCAGCAACTTCCGTAATACCGAAGACCTCTCTTCTTACCTGAAGCGCCATAACATCGTAGCGATTGCCGATATCGATACCCGTAAGCTGACGCGTTTACTGCGCGAGAAAGGCGCACAGAACGGCTGCATCATCGCGGGCGACAACCCGGATGCGGCGCTGGCATTAGAAAAAGCCCGCGCGTTCCCTGGCCTCAATGGTATGGATCTGGCAAAAGAAGTGACTACCGCAGAAGCCTATAGCTGGACACAAGGGAGTTGGACGCTGACCGGCGGCCTGCCAGAAGCGAAAAAAGAAGACGAGCTGCCGTTCCACGTCGTGGCTTATGATTTCGGTGCCAAGCGCAACATCCTGCGGATGCTGGTGGACAGAGGCTGCCGCCTGACCATCGTTCCGGCGCAAACTTCTGCGGAAGACGTACTGAAAATGAATCCAGACGGCATCTTCCTCTCCAACGGTCCTGGCGACCCGGCCCCGTGTGATTACGCCATTACCGCCATCCAGAAATTCCTCGAAACCGACATCCCGGTATTTGGTATCTGCCTCGGTCATCAGCTGCTGGCGCTGGCAAGTGGGGCGAAGACCATCAAAATGAAATTTGGTCACCACGGCGGCAACCATCCGGTGAAAGATATTGAGAAAAATGTGGTGATGATCACCGCGCAAAACCACGGTTTTGCGGTGGACGAAGCAACATTACCTGCAAACCTGCGTGTTACACATAAATCCCTGTTCGACGGTACGTTACAAGGGATTCATCGCACCGATAAACCGGCGTTCAGCTTCCAGGGGCACCCTGAAGCCAGCCCTGGTCCACACGACGCAGCGCCGTTGTTCGACCACTTTATCGAGTTAATTGAGCAGTACCGTAAAACCGCTAAGTAATCAGGAGTAAAAGAGCCATGCCAAAACGTACAGATATAAAAAGTATCCTGATTCTGGGTGCGGGCCCGATTGTTATCGGTCAGGCGTGTGAGTTTGACTACTCTGGCGCGCAAGCATGTAAAGCCCTTCGCGAAGAGGGTTACCGCGTCATTCTGGTGAACTCCAACCCGGCGACCATCATGACCGACCCGGAAATGGCTGATGCGACCTACATCGAGCCGATTCACTGGGAAGTGGTGCGCAAGATTATTGAAAAAGAGCGTCCGGATGCGGTGCTGCCAACGATGGGCGGTCAGACGGCGCTGAACTGTGCGCTTGAGCTTGAGCGTCAGGGCGTGCTGGAAGAGTTCGGTGTGACCATGATTGGTGCTACCGCCGACGCGATTGATAAAGCAGAAGACCGCCGCCGTTTCGACGTGGCGATGAAGAAAATCGGCCTCGAAACCGCGCGTTCTGGTATCGCACATACTATGGAAGAGGCGCTGGCGGTTGCCGCTGAAGTTGGCTTCCCGTGCATCATTCGACCTAGCTTTACTATGGGCGGTAGTGGTGGCGGTATCGCCTATAACCGCGAAGAGTTTGAAGAAATTTGCGCCCGTGGTCTGGATCTCTCCCCGACCAAAGAGCTGCTGATTGATGAGTCGCTGATCGGCTGGAAAGAGTACGAGATGGAAGTGGTGCGTGATAAAAACGACAACTGCATCATCGTCTGCTCTATCGAAAACTTCGATGCGATGGGCATCCACACCGGTGACTCCATCACCGTGGCGCCAGCCCAGACGCTGACCGACAAAGAATATCAAATCATGCGTAACGCCTCGATGGCGGTACTGCGTGAAATTGGCGTTGAAACTGGCGGTTCCAACGTTCAGTTTGCGGTTAACCCGAAAAACGGTCGCCTGATTGTTATCGAAATGAACCCGCGTGTGTCGCGTTCTTCGGCGCTGGCATCGAAAGCCACCGGCTTCCCGATTGCCAAAGTGGCGGCGAAACTGGCGGTGGGTTACACCCTTGACGAGCTGATGAACGACATCACCGGCGGGCGTACTCCGGCTTCCTTCGAACCGTCCATCGACTACGTGGTTACTAAAATTCCTCGCTTCAACTTCGAGAAATTCGCCGGTGCGAACGACCGTCTGACCACCCAGATGAAATCGGTTGGCGAAGTGATGGCGATTGGTCGCACGCAGCAGGAATCCTTGCAAAAAGCCCTGCGCGGCCTGGAAGTCGGTGCGACCGGCTTCGACCCGAAAGTGAGCCTTGATGACCCGGAAGCCCTGACAAAAATCCGCCGCGAACTGAAAGATGCCGGCGCAGAGCGTATCTGGTACATCGCAGATGCCTTCCGTGCGGGCTTGTCTGTAGACGGCGTTTTCAACCTGACCAACATTGATCGCTGGTTCCTGGTGCAAATTGAAGAGCTGGTGCGTCTGGAAGAGAAAGTGGCAGAAGTGGGCATCACTGGCCTGAACGCTGACTTCCTGCGCCAGCTAAAACGCAAAGGCTTTGCTGATGCGCGTCTGGCAAAACTGGCGGGCGTGCGTGAAGCGGAAATCCGCAAGCTGCGCGACCAGTATGATTTGCATCCGGTCTACAAACGTGTGGATACCTGTGCGGCAGAGTTTGCTACCGACACCGCTTACATGTACTCCACTTATGAAGAAGAGTGCGAAGCGAATCCGTCTACTGACCGTGAAAAAATCATGGTGCTCGGCGGCGGCCCGAACCGTATCGGTCAGGGGATCGAATTCGACTACTGCTGCGTACACGCCTCGCTGGCGCTGCGCGAAGACGGTTACGAAACCATTATGGTTAACTGTAACCCGGAAACTGTCTCTACCGACTACGACACGTCCGACCGTCTCTACTTTGAGCCGGTAACCCTGGAAGATGTGCTGGAAATCGTGCGTATTGAGAAGCCGAAAGGCGTTATCGTTCAGTATGGCGGTCAGACCCCGCTGAAACTGGCGCGCGCACTGGAAGCCGCTGGCGTGCCGGTTATCGGCACCAGCCCGGATGCCATCGACCGTGCAGAAGACCGTGAACGCTTCCAGCACGCGGTTGACCGTCTGAAACTGAAACAACCGGCTAACGCTACCGTTACCGCTATTGAAATGGCGGTTGAGAAGGCGAAAGAGATTGGCTACCCGCTGGTGGTGCGCCCATCTTACGTTCTCGGCGGTCGGGCGATGGAAATCGTCTACGATGAAGCCGACCTGCGCCGTTACTTCCAGACGGCGGTGAGTGTCTCTAACGATGCGCCGGTGCTGCTGGATCATTTCCTTGATGACGCGGTAGAAGTTGATGTGGACGCCATCTGCGACGGCGAAATGGTGCTGATTGGCGGCATCATGGAGCACATCGAGCAGGCAGGTGTGCACTCCGGCGACTCCGCGTGTTCTCTGCCTGCGTACACACTGAGCCAGGAAATTCAGGATGTGATGCGCCAGCAGGTGCAGAAACTGGCCTTCGAATTGCAGGTGCGCGGTCTGATGAACGTGCAGTTTGCAGTGAAAAACAACGAAGTTTACCTGATTGAAGTTAACCCGCGTGCGGCGCGTACCGTTCCGTTCGTCTCCAAAGCCACCGGTGTACCGCTGGCAAAAGTGGCGGCGCGCGTGATGGCTGGCAAATCGCTGGCTGAGCAGGGCGTAACTAAAGAAGTTATCCCGCCGTACTACTCGGTGAAAGAAGTGGTGCTGCCGTTCAACAAATTCCCCGGCGTTGACCCGCTGTTAGGGCCAGAAATGCGCTCCACCGGGGAAGTGATGGGCGTCGGTCGCACCTTCGCTGAAGCGTTTGCTAAAGCGCAACTGGGTAGTAACTCCACCATGAAGAAACACGGTCGTGCGCTGCTCTCCGTGCGTGAAGGCGACAAAGAACGCGTGGTTGATCTGGCGGCAAAACTGCTGAAACAGGGCTTCGAGCTGGATGCGACCCACGGTACGGCGATTGTGCTGGGCGAAGCGGGTATTAATCCACGTCTGGTGAACAAAGTGCATGAAGGTCGTCCGCACATTCAGGATCGTATTAAGAATGGCGAATATACCTACATCATCAACACCACGTCAGGTCGTCGCGCGATTGAAGACTCCCGCGTGATTCGTCGCAGCGCGCTGCAATATAAAGTACATTACGACACCACCCTGAACGGCGGTTTTGCTACCGCGATGGCACTGAATGCAGATGCGACCGAAAAAGTTATTTCGGTACAGGAAATGCACGCGCAGATCAAATAATAGCCTGTCATGGCAGATATTTTTTATCCGCCAATTTGATCGAATAACTAATACGGTTCTCTGATGAGAACCGTTTTTTTTACCAGTAAGGATAATCTTTCCGGGAAACTCTATTTTTGATGATGTAAGCAGGATTTAGCTCACACTTATTGACAGGGAAGTTGCATACTATCGATATATCCACAATTTTAATATGGCCTTGTTTGATTGCTTCAAAACGAGTCATAGCCAGACTTTTAATTTGTGAAACTGGAGTTCGTATGTGTGAAGGATATGTTGAAAAACCACTCTATTTGTTAATCGCCGAATGGATGATGGCTGAAAATCGCTGGGTGATAGCAAGAGAGATCTCTATTCATTTCGATATTGAACACAGCAAGGCGATTAATACCCTAACTTATATTCTGTCGGAAGTCGCAGAAATAAGCTGCGAAGTTAAGATGATCCCTAATAAGCTGGAAGGGCGGGGATGTCAGTGCCAGCGACTGGTTAAAGTGGTCGATATTGATGAGCAAATTTACGCGCGCCTGCGCAATAACAGCCGGGAAAAATTAGTCGGCGTAAGAAAGACGCCGCGTATTCCTGCCCTCCCGCTCACAGAACTTAACCGTGAGCAGAAGTGGCAGATGATGTTGTCGAAGAGTATGCGTCGTTAATTTAATTTCGTTGATACCGTGCGGCCTGGTTGCCGGATGCGATGCTGGCGCATCTTATCCGGCCTACGGTTGCGCTCCTGGTTGGTCGGATAAGGCGTTTACGCCGCATCCGACGATGTTACCGTTTCGGCGTCACATCCGTCGCCCCCTGCAAACGGGGGCGATTTTCCTCCATTTGCCTCAACGGCTGCGTCTCATGTAATGCTGCATGGCAGCGTCCGACAAGATCCTGATACTCTTTGGTATTTAATTGCTTCCAGTGCAACTCGTCATCGCTGACGTTGCGCACGGCACGGGCTGGCGTGCCCATCAACAACTGGCGTTTCTCGCCGCGAAAGCCTACTTTGACAAAGCTCATGGCGGCAACAATGCTCTCTTCACCAATGACCGCGCCATCCATAATCACGCTGTTCATCCCGACCAATGCATCACGACCGATCACACAGCCATGCAGGATCGCGCCATGACCGATATGACCGTTTTCCCCGACAATGGTGTCAGTATCGCTGTAGCCATGCATAATGCAGCCATCCTGAATATTGGCTCCCGCTTGCACAATCAGTCGTCCGTAATCACCACGCAGCGAGGCGAGGGGACCGATGTAGACACCGGCTCCCACAATTACATCGCCAATCAATACCGCACTGGGATGGACAAACGCCGTCGGGTGAACCACCGGAATTAATCCCTCAAAGGCGTAATAGCTCACGGTTATTAACGCCCTTTCCACACCGGATCGCGCTTCTCAGCAAACGCCAGCGGCCCTTCAATGGCATCTTCCGAATGCAGAACTGAGGGATAGTTTTTCAACACACCGCTGCGAATATAGCGATATGCCTCTTCAACCGGCATTTCGCTGGTGGTGCGATAGATCTCTTTCAGTGCCGCAATCGCCAGCGGGGCGCTGTTAACCAGCTGCTGCGCCAGTTCGCGGGCGTTATCCATCAGTTCGGTCTGGCTAACCACGCGGTTGACTATCCCCCAACGCAGCGCCTCTTCTGCGTCCATTCGTCTGCCGGTCATCACCATTTCATTGACGATGGCAGGTGGCAGGATCTTCGGCAGACGCAGCACGCCGCCGCTGTCCGGGACAATACCCAGTTTGGCTTCCGGCAGGGCGAAGCTGGCATTATCGGCACAAACAATAAAATCTGCCGCCAGCGCCAGTTCAAAGCCGCCGCCAAAGGCGTAGCCGTTCACGGCTGCGATAACCGGTTTATCGAGATTGAAAATTTCGGTTAACCCAGCAAATCCGCCTGGCCCGAAATCAGCATCCGGCGCTTCGCCTTCTGCTGCCGCTTTTAAATCCCAGCCGGCGGAAAAGAATTTCTCTCCGGCTCCGGTAATAATAGCGACGCGCAATTGCGGATCGTCACGGAAATTAAGAAATACTTCGCCCATCTCAAAGCTGGTTTTTGCATCAATAGCATTGGCTTTTGGACGATCAAGGGTAATTTCCAGAATTGATCCATTGCGGGTCAGATGTAATGATTCACTCATTCCTTTTCTCCATTTTTATTTTTTCAGGGACGACAACATCCCTGCAAAGAATGCATTTATTTTTAGAGCGTGATTATTAGCTGGCAGGATAATTCCCTGCCATTATGTTTATTTCAGATTCTTTCTGATTATTTTCCCCGAGCAATTACGCGGCAGATCTTTTTGATCTCCAGATAAGAAGGCACTTTAAATTTCGCCATATTTTGTTCACAGAAGCAGAAAAATTCTTCCTCGCTCAATGTTTCACCTTCATTCAGCACCACAAAGGCCTTGATAGCTTCATCGCGAATAGAATCTTTAATACCAACAACCACGATATCCTGAATTTTCGGATGGGTGGCGATGATATTTTCCAGCTCCACGCAGGAAACATTCTCGCCACCGCGTTTGATCATGTTGCAGCGACGATCGACGAAATAAAAAAAGCCCTCTTCGTCGCGGTATCCGGTATCGCCAGTATGAAGCCAGCCATCGGCTTCCAGGACTTTGGCGGTGGCTTGCGGGTTGAGAAAGTACTCTTTGAAGATGGTTTTCCCCGGTTCGCCTTTAATGCAGATTTCGCCGATCTCTCCCGCCGGGAGCGGACGATTGTGATCGTCGCGGATCTCCGCTTCGTAGCAAAATCCCGTCCGACCAATCGACGGCCAGCGCCGTTTATCGCCAGGACGGTCGCCGATAATGCCAACGATGGTTTCCGTCATCCCATAAGACGTCAGCAAACGAACGCCGAAGCGTTCACAAAAAGCGTCTTTTTCCTGCTCCGACAGGTTGAGATAAAACATCACTTCCCGCAGGCAGTGTTGTCGGTCGTTCGCAGAAGGCGGCTGCACCATCAAGGTACGGATCATCATCGGAATACATTCGGTAACGGTGGCATGGTACTTCTGTACCTGTCCCCAGAAGGCGCGGGCGCTGTATTTCTCGACCAGCACAAAGGTGGCTCCGGCAGAAAACGCCGCCATCGCCGCAGTGCACTGGCAATCGATATGAAATGCAGGCATTACCGTCAGGTAGACGTCATCGTCACGCAGGGCGCACTGCCAGGCGGAGTAATATCCGGCGAAGCGCAGATTGTAATGGGTAATCACCACCCCTTTCGGTCGGGAGGTGGTGCCGGAGGTAAAGAGAATTTCCGCCGTATCGTCGGTCGATAGCGGCGGCGCATAGCACAAGGTGGCAGGTTGTTGCTCTTTCAGTTGAGTAAACGAACTGACGCCATCATCAGCGGGAAGCGCCACATCGGTCAGGCAAATGTGCCGTAGCTGCGTAGTATCTTCCTGCTGAATCTGTTGATACATGGAATAGAATTGCGCACTGGTCACCAGCAGGCACGCCTGGCTGTTTTGCAGGATCCACGCACTTTCTTCGCGCAGCAGGCGGGCGTTAATCGGCACCATAATCGCGCCAATTTTTGCCAGCCCGAACCAGCAAAAGATAAATTCCGGGCAGTTGTCCAGATGCAGCGCGACCTTGTCGCCTTTGCGGATCCCCAGCGTATAAAACAGGTTTGCCGTGCGGTTAATCTCCTGATTTAACTCAAGATAACTGTACCGGTTAACGACTCCGCCGCTGGATTCACAAATCAGCGCCGTTTTATGACCGTAAACGTCCGCCAGATCGTCCCACATTTGACGTAGATGTTGTCCGCCAATGATATCCATTGCACCTCTATCCATTTTGTTCGTTTGTTATTGAGCGGGCGCTAGTCGGGTAACCCGACCTACGCCACGCGTTTAATCCTCAACTTTGGCCAGACCTTTGCTGACCAACTCCTGAATGTCGTTTTCGCTGTAGCCGATATTTTTCAAAATGGCAGCCGTGTCCATGCCGTGCGATGGCATTCCGCGCCAGATTTGGCCGGGGTTATTTTTGAATTTCGGCATGATGTTCGGTCCTTTGCAGGTGCGACCATCCATCGTTTGCCACTGGGTGATTGATTCGCGGGCAACGTACTGCGGATTGCTTTCCAGTTCCGGTACGGTCAGCACTTTGGCACAGGCGATATTCAGTTCGGCAAAGCGTTCTTTAACTTCTGCGATGGTATGTGCCGCTAGCCAGGCATCGAGTTTCTCTTCTACCAGCGGGCCGTAAGGGCATTCGATACGGTGGATAAGCTGAGTGCCTTCCGGGATTTCCGGCGTACCAAGCAGATGCGCAAGACCAATATCTTTAAAGCACTCTGCGATCTGAGTAATACCCACCAGTTCCATCACAATGTAGCCGTCGACGCATTTGTACAGACCGCAACCGGCGTAGTAGGGATCTTTACCTTTGGTCATGCGCGGGCACATTTCGCCACCGTTGAAGTAATCCATCATGAAGTACTGACCCATGCGCAGCATCACTTCATACATGGCGATGTCGATACTTTCGCCTTTACCGGTTTCGCGCACTTTGTGCAGTGCCGCCAGCACCGCCGTGGTGGCGGTCAGGCCGGAGAAGTAATCGGCGGTATACGGGAAGGCAGGCATTGGCTGGTCAACATCACCGTTCTGAATCAGGTAACCACTGAAGGCCTGGGCGATGGTGTTATAGGCCGGAAGGTTGGTGTACTCCTCGGTGCCGTACTGACCAAAACCGGACAGGTGAGCGATAACCAGTTTCGGGTTGTGCTGCCACAGGACTTCATCAGTAATGCCACGGCGGGCAAAGGCTGGGCCTTTACTGGCTTCGATGAAGATATCGGTGGTTTCCATTAATTTCAGAAACGCCTCGCGGCCTTCATCTTTGAAAATATTTAACGACAGCGCGTGCAAATTACGGCGGGAGAGCTGCGGGTAGTTCGGTTGAACGCGAATGGTGTCGGCCCAGGCGACGTTCTCGATCCAGATAACTTCCGCACCCCATTCTGCGAACATTTGCCCGGCGAATGGCCCGGCGATTTCGATACCGGAGAAGACAACCCGTAATCCGGCTAGCGGCCCGAATTTCGGCATGGGTAGATGATCCATATTAGCTCCTGAAAAATTTATGTAGCGCATGACTGCCGGATGCGGCGTAAACGCCTTATCCGGCCAACCGTAGGCCTGATAAGACGCGGCAAGCGTCGCATCAGGCAGCGCACGGACTTAGCGGTATTGCTTCAGCACCGCACGACCCAGCGTCAGGATCTGCATTTCGTCAGATCCCCCGGAGACGCGGTCTACACGCAGGTCACGCCAGAAGCGGCTGATGCGGTGGTTACCCGCAATCCCGACGCCGCCCAGCACCTGCATTGCGCTGTCCACCACTTCAAATGCCGCATTGGCGCAGAAGTATTTGCACATCGCAGCATCGCCAGAGGTGATGGTGCCGTTGTCTGCTTTCCACGCTGCTTCATACAGCATGTTTTTCATGGAGTTTAATTTGATCGCCATGTGGGCGAATTTTTCCTGAATCAACTGGAAACGACCAATAGCCTCGCCAAACTGCACTCGCTGATTGGCGTAGCGCGCCGCATCTTCAAAGGCGCACATCGCTGTACCGTAGTTGGTGAGGGCTACCAGGAAACGTTCGTGGTCGAACTCTTCTTTCACGCGGTTAAAGCCGTTACCTTCCCGACCGAACATGTCTTTCTCGTCCAGTTCCACATCGTCAAAGGTGATTTCACAGCAGCTATCCATACGCAGACCGAGCTTCTCAAGTTTGGTCACTTTGATGCCCGGTTTGCTCATATCAACAAACCATTCGGTGTAGACAGGTTTGTCCGGAGAAGCACCGTCGCGCGCCATCACCACGATGTACGGGGTGTAGGCGCTGCTGGTAATAAAACACTTACTACCATTAAGATAAATCTTACCATTTCTACGGGTATAAGTCGTTTTCAGGCTACCCACGTCGGAGCCCGCGCCCGGTTCGGTAATCGCTGAGTTCCACATCTGCTTACCCGTGCCACGGAACGCCATAATCTTGTCGATCTGCTCTTGTGTGCCTTCGCGCAGGAAGGTGTTAAACCCACCCGGCAACTGGTACAGCACGTAGGTTGGCGCCCCCAGACGCCCCAGTTCCATCCACACGGCGGCGAGGGTGACGAATCCCGCGTCCAGACCACCGTGTTCTTCGGGGATCAGCAGGCTATCGATACCCATATCCGCCAGTGCTTTGACAAAACGTTCCGGGTAGACGCTGTCACGGTCGCACTCGGCAAAATAGGCCTCCCAGTTTTCACTGGCCATCAGTTCACGGATACCGGCGACAAACAGTTCCTGCTCATCATTTAAATTAAAATCCATCTTTCAACCTCTTGATATTTTGGGGGTTAATTAATCTTTCCAGTTCTGTTTCGCGTCTTTAATAAAGGAGAGCGTCACCATAATGTTGACGAAGAACAGCGGGCATCCTCCGGCGATAATGGCGGTTTGAATCGGTTTCAGGCCGCCGAGCGCCAGCAGAACAATGCCGATAATGCCAACCAGAATTGACCAGCCGATACGCACCAGCAGCGGCGGCTCTTCGCCGTCGCGTACTTCGCGGCAGGTGGACATCGCCAGGGTATAAGAGCAGGCGTTAACCAGCGTAACGGTGGCAATAAAGCAAAGAATGAAGAAGCCCCACATGGTGGCGGTGCTGAGCGGCAGAGCGGCCCAGGTTTCGATGATGGCGCGCGCCACACCGTACTGTTCGATCAGGTTCGGAATGTTGATGATGTTTTTATCTATCAACAGCAAAGTGTTACTACCAAGCACGGTCCACAAGATCCAGGTGGAGGCTGTCAGCCCCAGCACCATGCCGAAGCACAGTTCACGCACGGTACGACCACGGGAAATACGCGCCAGGAAGATACTCATCTGGATGGCGTAAATCACCCACCATGCCCAGTAGAAGACCGTCCAGCCCTGCGGGAAGCCGCCTTTGGCGATAGGATCGGTATAGAACAACATGCGCGGCAGATACATCAGCAACATCCCCACCGAGTCGGTGAAGTAGTTCATGATGAAGCTGGCGCCGCTGACGATAAACACCCAACCCAGCATCAGGAAGCTCAGGTAGCTACGCACGTCACTGGCGATACGTACCCCTTTTTGCAGACCGCAGGCGACGCAAATGGCGTTGAGGATAATCCAGCAGGTAATGATGATAGCGTCCAGTTGCAGGGTATGCGGAATGCCAAACAACCACTGCATACACTCGGTCACCAGCGGTGTGGCAAGGCCGAGACTGGTACCCATCGCGAAGATCAAGGCGACGAGATAGAAGTTATCGACAATAGTACCGAACAACCCTTTGGCATGTTTTTCACCCACCAGCGGCACCAGCGTAGAGCTGGGGCGAATCACTTCCATTTTGCGGACAAAGAAGAAGTAAGCGAAGGCGACAGAAAGGAAGCTGTAAGTGGCCCACGGCAGCGGTCCCCAGTGGAACAAACTGTAGGCCAGTCCCAGCTCTTTCGCGCCGGTTGAGTTCGGTTCTAAGCCAAACGGCGGGGTGGAAATGTAGTAGTAGATCTCAATGGAGCCCCAGAACAGTACGGCAGCAGACGTACAGGAGGCGAACATCATAAAGATCCAACTGGCGGTGCTAAATTCCGGCGGTTCGTTACCTAAACGCTTTTTGGCATACGGGCCAAACACCAGCCAGAACCAACCGAAAAGCATCACCACCATATACCATTCAAATGCCCATCCCCATACATTGGTGACGTAACTGAATACAGCATTAATAACGACATTCGCCGCATCCAGATCTCTGACTGTAAGCCAGCAAAGTATGCCAACGATTATTAACGGCGGAAAGAATACCTTCGGTTCTATTCCCGTTTTTCTCTTTTTATCTTTCATGAGTTAATTCCACTGTGAAAACGAATATTTATTTTGCGTTCCCGTTTGTTTTATTTTTGTTAACATTTAATATAATTATTATTAACCTCGTAAACGCGTTAATGGCTAACTCATAATGGGTATTCAATTGGCTGCATTCTGTGATTTGAATCACATTTTTCTATCGGGTAAAAACAAGAGCTTTTGATGTTAATATTATTTATTAATCAATTAGTTGTGTTTGGTTGTGCGTAAAAAAATAGCATCTGACTTTCAATATTGGTGATCCATAAAACAATATTGAAAATTTCTTTTTGCTACGCCATGTTTTCAATATTGGTGAGGAACTTAACAATATTGAAAGTTGGATTTATCTGCGTGTGACATTTTCAATATTGGTGATTAAAGTTTTATTTTCAAATTAAAGAGCGTGATATCTGTAATTAACACCACCGATATGAACGACGTTTCCTTCATGATTTCTGGAGATGCAATGAAGATTATTACTTGCTATAAGTGCGTGCCTGATGAACAGGATATTGCGATCAATAATGCTGATGGTTCATTAGACTTCAGTAAAGCCGATGCCAAAATAAGCCAATACGATCTCAACGCTATTGAAGCTGCTTGCCAGTTAAAACAGCAGGCGGCAGAGGCGCAGGTGACGGCCTTAAGTGTGGGCGGTAAAGCCCTGACCAACGCCAAAGGGCGTAAAGATGTGCTATCGCGCGGCCCGGATGAACTGATTGTGGTGATTGATGACCAGTTCGAGCAGGCACTGCCGCAACAAACGGCGAGCGCACTGGCTGCCGCCGCCCAGAAAGCAGGCTTTGATCTGATCCTCTGCGGCGATGGTTCTTCCGACCTTTATGCCCAGCAGGTTGGTTTGCTGGTGGGCGAAATCCTCAATATTCCGGCAGTTAACGGCGTGGGCAAAATCCTCTCCCTGACGGCAGATACCCTCACCGTTGAGCGCGAACTGGAAGATGAAACCGAAACCTTAAGCATTCCGCTGCCTGCGGTTGTTGCTGTTTCCACTGATATCAACTCCCCACAAATTCCTTCGATGAAAGCCATTCTCGGCGCGGCGAAAAAGCCAGTCCAGGTATGGTCGGCGGCGGATATCGGTTTTAACGCAGAGGCAGCCTGGTCAGAACAACAGGTTGCCGCGCCGAAACAGCGAGAGCGTCAGCGCATCGTGATTGAAGGCGACGGTGAAGAACAGATCGCCGCATTTGCTGAAAATCTTCGCAAAGTCATTTAATTACAGGGGATGCTATGAACACGTTTTCTCAAGTCTGGGTATTCAGCGATACCCCTTCTCGTCTGCCGGAACTGATGAACGGTGCGCAGGCTTTAGCTAATCAAATCAATACTTTTGTCCTGAGTGATGCCGACGGCGCACAGGCAATCCAGCTTGGCGCTAATCATGTCTGGAAATTAAGCGGCAAACCGGACGATCGGATGATTGAAGATTACGCCGGTGTCATGGCTGACACTATTCGCCAGCACGGCGCAGACGGCCTGGTGCTGCTGCCGAACACCCGTCGCGGCAAGTTACTGGCGGCGAAACTGGGTTATCGCCTCAAAGCGGCCGTTTCTAACGATGCCAGCGCCGTCAGCGTGCAGGACGGTAAAGCGACAGTGAAACACATGGTTTACGGCGGTCTGGCGATTGGCGAAGAACGCATTGCCACGCCGTATGCGGTACTGACCATCAGCAGCGGCACGTTCGATGCGGCTCAGCCAGACGCGTCACGTACTGGCGAAACGCACACCATGGAGTGGCAGGCTCCGGCTGTGGCGATTACCCGCACGGCAACCCAGGCGCGCCAGAGCAACAGCGTCGATCTCGACAAAGCCCGCCTGGTGGTCAGCGTCGGTCGCGGTATTGGCAGCAAAGAGAACATTGCGCTGGCAGAACAGCTTTGCAAGGCGATAGGTGCGGAGTTGGCCTGTTCTCGTCCGGTGGCAGAAAACGAAAAATGGATGGAGCACGAACGCTATGTCGGTATCTCCAACCTGATGCTGAAACCTGAACTGTACCTGGCTGTGGGGATCTCCGGGCAGATCCAGCACATGGTTGGCGCTAACGCGTCGCAAACCATTTTCGCCATCAATAAAGATAAAAATGCGCCGATCTTCCAGTACGCGGATTACGGCATTGTTGGCGACGCCGTGAAGATCCTTCCGGCGCTGACCGCAGCTTTAGCGCGTTGATCCACTCTGGCAGGGCTGCATTTCGGCCCTGCCGCTGACAGGGAGCTCTTATGTCCGAAGATATCTTTGACGCCATCATCGTCGGTGCAGGGCTTGCCGGTTCGGTTGCCGCACTGGTGCTCGCCCGCGAAGGGGCGCAAGTGTTAGTTATCGAGCGTGGCAATTCCGCAGGTGCCAAGAACGTCACCGGCGGGCGTCTCTATGCCCACAGTCTGGAACACATTATTCCAGGTTTCGCCGAATCTGCCCCCGTAGAACGCCTGATTACCCATGAAAAACTCGCGTTTATGACGGAAAAGTCAGCGATGACTATGGACTACTGCAACGGTGACGAAACCTCGCCATCCCAGCGTTCTTACTCTGTTTTGCGCAGTAAATTTGATGCCTGGCTGATGGAGCAGGCCGAAGAAGCGGGCGCGCAGTTAATTACCGGGATTCGCGTCGATAACCTCGTACAGCGCGATGGCAAAGTCGTCGGTGTAGAAGCCGATGGCGATGTAATTGAAGCGAAAACGGTGATCCTTGCTGATGGGGTGAACTCCATCCTTGCCGAAAAGCTGGGGATGGCAAAACGCGTCAAACCGACGGATGTGGCGGTTGGCGTGAAGGAACTGATCGAGTTACCGAAGTCAGTTATCGAAGACCGTTTTCAGTTGCAGGGTAATCAGGGCGCGGCCTGCTTATTTGCGGGTTCCCCCACCGATGGCCTGATGGGCGGCGGTTTCCTTTATACCAATGAAAATACCCTGTCGCTGGGGCTGGTTTGCGGCCTGCATCATCTGCATGACGCGAAAAAATCGGTGCCGCAAATGCTGGAAGATTTCAAACAACATCCGGCAGTTGCACCGCTGATCGCGGGCGGCAAGCTGGTGGAATATTCTGCTCACGTCGTGCCGGAAGCGGGCATCAACATGCTGCCGGAACTGGTCGGTGACGGCGTACTGATTGCCGGTGATGCCGCCGGAATGTGTATGAACCTCGGTTTTACCATTCGCGGTATGGATCTGGCGATTGCCGCCGGGGAAGCCGCAGCAAAAACCGTGCTTTCAGCGATGAAAAGCGACGATTTCAGTAAGCAAAAACTGGCGGAATATCGTCAGCATCTTGAGAGTGGCCCGCTGCGCGATATGCGTATGTACCAGAAACTACCGGCGTTCCTTGATAACCCACGCATGTTTAGCGGCTACCCGGAACTGGCGGTGGGCGTGGCGCGTGACCTGTTCACCATTGACGGCAGTGCGCCGGAACTGATGCGCAAGAAAATCCTCCGCCACGGCAAGAAAGTGGGCTTCATCAATCTGATCAAGGATGGCATGAAAGGAGTGACCGTTTTATGACTTCTCCCGTCAATGTGGACGTCAAACTGGGCGTCAATAAATTCAATGTCGATGAAGAGCATCCGCACATTGTTGTGAAGGCCGATGCCGATAAACAGGCGCTGGAGCTGCTGGTGAAAGCGTGCCCCGCTGGCCTGTACAAGAAGCAGGATGACGGCAGTGTGCGCTTCGATTACGCCGGATGTCTGGAGTGCGGCACCTGTCGCATTCTGGGGCTGGGGTCGGCGCTGGAACAGTGGGAATACCCGCGCGGCACCTTTGGTGTGGAGTTCCGTTACGGCTGATGTTGGTTTGATACGTAACGCCGTACTGACTCTCATTGCAAAAAAACAGGAATAATCCATGCAACCGTCCAGAAATTTTGACGATCTTAAATTCTCCTCTATTCACCGCCGCATTTTGCTGTGGGGAAGCGGTGGGCCGTTTCTGGATGGTTATGTCCTGGTAATGATAGGCGTGGCGCTGGAGCAACTGACTCCGGCACTGAAACTGGATGCAGACTGGATTGGCTTGCTGGGCGCGGGAACGCTCGCCGGGCTGTTCGTCGGCACATCGCTGTTTGGCTATATCTCCGATAAAGTTGGACGGCGCAAAATGTTCCTCATTGATATTATCGCCATTGGCGTGATATCGGTGGCGACGATGTTTGTCTCATCCCCCGTCGAACTGCTGGTGATGCGGGTACTCATCGGCATTGTCATCGGCGCGGATTATCCCATCGCCACCTCGATGATCACCGAGTTCTCCAGCACCCGTCAGCGGGCGTTTTCCATCAGCTTTATTGCTGCCATGTGGTATGTCGGCGCAACCTGTGCCGATCTGGTTGGCTACTGGCTTTATGATGTGGAAGGTGGCTGGCGCTGGATGTTGGGCAGCGCGGCGATCCCCTGTTTGTTGATTTTGATTGGTCGATTCGAACTGCCTGAATCTCCCCGCTGGTTGTTACGCAAAGGGCGAGTAAAAGAGTGCGAAGAGATGATGATAAAACTGTTTGGCGAACCGGTGGCTTTCGATGAAGAGCAGCCGCAGCAAACCCGTTTTCGCGATCTGTTTAATCGCCGCCATTTTCCTTTTGTCCTGTTTGTTGCCGCCATCTGGACTTGCCAGGTGATCCCAATGTTCGCCATCTACACCTTTGGCCCGCAAATCGTTGGTTTGTTGGGATTGGGTGTTGGCAAAAACGCGGCACTGGGAAATGTGGTGATTAGCCTGTTCTTTATGCTCGGCTGTATTCCGCCGATGCTGTGGCTAAACACTGCCGGACGGCGTCCATTGTTGATTGGCAGTTTTGCCATGATGACGCTGGCGCTGGCGGTTTTGGGGCTGATCCCGGATATGGGGATCTGGCTGGTAGTAATGGCCTTTGCGGTGTATGCCTTTTTTTCTGGCGGGCCGGGTAATTTGCAGTGGCTCTATCCTAATGAACTCTTCCCGACAGATATTCGCGCCTCTGCCGTGGGGGTGATTATGTCCTTAAGCCGTATTGGCACCATTGTTTCGACTTGGGCACTGCCGATCTTTATCAATAATTACGGCATCAGTAGCACCATGCTGATGGGGGCGGGGATCTCGCTGTTTGGCTTGTTGATTTCCGTAGCGTTTGCCCCGGAAACACGTGGGATGTCACTGGCGCAGACCAGCAATATGACGATCCGCAGGCAGCGAGCGGGGTAATTTATTCAGATTTCTCTCTTTTCTGAATCAATATTATTGACTATAAGCCGCGTGAATATGTGACTACACTTTGTGGGAAAATAAAGGCGTAAACACGCGGGCTAATAACTATGATCCTCATAATTTATGCGCATCCGTATCCGCATCATTCCCATGCGAATAAACGGATGCTTGAACAGGCAAGGACGCTGGAAGGCGTCGAAATTCGCTCTCTTTATCAACTCTATCCTGACTTCAATATCGATATTGCCGCCGAGCAGGAGGCGCTGTCTCGCGCCGATCTGATCGTCTGGCAGCACCCGATGCAGTGGTACAGCATTCCACCGCTCCTTAAACTTTGGATCGATAAAGTCCTCTCGCACGGCTGGGCTTACGGTCACGGCGGTACGGCGCTGCATGGCAAACACTTGCTGTGGGCGGTGACGACCGGCGGCGGGGAAAGCCATTTTGAAATAGGTGCGCATCCGGGCTTTGATGTGCTGTCGCAGCCGCTACAGGCGACGGCAATCTACTGCGGGCTGAACTGGCTGCCGCCGTTTGCCATGCACTGCACCTTTATTTGTGACGACGAAACCCTCGAAGGGCAGGCGCGCCACTATAAGCAACGTCTGCTGGAATGGCAGGAGGTACATCATGGATAGCCATACGCTGATTCAGGCGCTGATTTATCTCGGTTCGGCGGCGCTGATTGTACCCATTGCGGTACGCCTCGGTTTGGGATCGGTACTTGGCTACCTGATCGCGGGCTGCATTATTGGCCCCTGGGGGCTGCGACTGGTGACTGATGCCGAATCTATTCTGCACTTTGCTGAAATCGGCGTGGTGCTGATGCTGTTTATTATCGGCCTCGAACTCGATCCACAAAGGTTGTGGAAGCTGCGTGCGGCAGTGTTCGGCGGTGGCGCATTGCAGATGGTGATTTGCGGCGGCCTACTGGGGCTCTTCTGCATGTTACTTGGGCTGCGCTGGCAGGTAGCGGAATTGATCGGCATGACGCTGGCGCTCTCCTCTACGGCGATTGCTATGCAGGCGATGAATGAACGTAATCTTATGGTGACGCAAATGGGACGCAGCGCCTTTGCGGTGCTGCTGTTCCAGGATATCGCCGCGATCCCTCTGGTAGCGATGATCCCGCTACTGGCGGCGAGCAGTGCCTCGACGACGATGGGCGCATTTGCTCTCTCGGCGTTAAAAGTGGCGGGGGCGCTGGTGCTGGTGGTATTGCTGGGGCGCTATGTCACGCGTCCGGCGCTGCGTTTTGTTGCCCGCTCTGGCTTGCGGGAAGTATTCAGCGCCGTGGCTTTATTCCTCGTGTTTGGCTTTGGTTTGCTGCTGGAAGAGGTTGGCTTGTCGATGGCGATGGGCGCGTTTCTGGCGGGCGTACTGCTGGCAAGCTCGGAATACCGTCATGCGCTGGAAAGCGATATCGAACCGTTTAAAGGTTTGCTGCTGGGGCTATTTTTCATCGGTGTTGGCATGTCGATAGACTTTGGCACGCTGCTTGAAAACCCATTACGCATTGTCATTTTGCTGCTTGGTTTCCTCATCATCAAAATCGCCATGCTGTGGCTGATTGCCCGGCCATTACAGGTGCCGAATAAACAGCGTCGTTGGTTTGCGGTGCTGTTAGGGCAGGGCAGCGAGTTTGCCTTTGTGGTGTTTGGTGCGGCGCAAATGGCAAATGTGCTGGAGCCGGAGTGGGCGAAATCACTGACCCTGGCGGTGGCGCTGTCGATGGCGGCAACGCCGATTCTGCTGGTGATCCTCAATCGCCTTGAGCAATCTTCTACTGAAGAAGCGCGTGAAGCCGATGAGATCGATGAAGAACAGCCGCGCGTGATTATCGCCGGATTCGGTCGTTTTGGGCAGATCACCGGACGTTTACTGCTCTCCAGTGGGGTAAAAATGGTGGTGCTCGATCACGATCCTGACCATATCGAAACGTTGCGCAAATTCGGCATGAAAGTCTTTTACGGTGATGCCACGCGGATGGATTTACTGGAATCTGCGGGAGCGGCGAAAGCGGAAGTGCTGATTAACGCCATCGACGATCCGCAAACCAATCTGCAACTGACGGAGATGGTGAAAGAACATTTTCCGCATTTGCAGATTATTGCCCGCGCCCGCGATGTCGACCACTACATTCGTTTGCGTCAGGCAGGCGTTGAAAAGCCGGAGCGTGAAACCTTTGAAGGTGCGCTGAAAACCGGGCGTCTGGCACTGGAAAGTTTAGGTCTGGGGCCGTATGAAGCGCGAGAACGCGCCGATGTGTTCCGCCGCTTTAATATTCAGATGGTGGAAGAGATGGCAATGGTTGAGAACGACACCAAAGCCCGCGCGGCGGTCTATAAACGCACCAGCGCGATGTTAAGTGAGATCATTACCGAAGACCGTGAACATCTGTCATTAATTCAACGACATGGCTGGCAGGGAACCGAAGAAGGTAAACATACCGGCAACATGGCGGATGAACCGGAAACGAAACCCTCATCCTAATAAAGAGTGACGTAAATCACACTTTACAGCTAACTGTTTGTTTTTGTTTCATTGTAATGAGGCGAGTCCACGGACATAGCGTGGACTCGCCAGCAGAATATAAAATTTTCCTCAACATCATCCTCACACCAGTCGACGACGGTTTACGCTTTACGTATAGTGGCGACAATTTTTTTTATCGGGAAATCTCAATGATCAGTCTGATTGCGGCGTTAGCGGTAGATCGCGTTATCGGCATGGAAAACGCCATGCCGTGGAACCTGCCTGCCGATCTCGCCTGGTTTAAACGTAACACCTTAAATAAACCCGTGATTATGGGGCGCCATACCTGGGAATCCATCGGCCGCCCGCTGCCAGGACGCAAGAATATTATCATCAGCAGCCAGCCGGGTACGGACGATCGCGTAACGTGGGTGAAATCGGTGGATGAAGCCATCGCGGCGTGTGGTGACGTACCGGAGATTATGGTGATTGGCGGCGGTCGCGTTTATGAGCAGTTCCTGCCAAAAGCGCAAAAACTGTATCTGACGCATATCGACGCGGAAGTGGAAGGCGACACCCATTTCCCGGATTACGAGCCGGATGACTGGGAATCGGTGTTCAGCGAATTCCACGACGCCGATGCGCAGAACTCTCATAGCTATTGTTTTGAGATTCTGGAACGGCGGTAAGTTTGTATAGAATTTACGGCTAGTGCCGGATGCGACGCCGGTCGCGTCTTATCCGGCCTTCCTGTATCAGGCTGTGTTTAAGACGCCGCCGCTTCTCCCATATCCTTATGCCGGTTCGATGGCTGGACGAAATACTGCTTATCTTCCCAGCGCAGGCAGGTTAATGTCCCACCCCAGCAGCATCCGGTATCCAGCGCGTAAATACCTTCCGGCGTACCTTTTCCTTCCAGCGATGCCCAGTGACCAAACACAATATTGTACTCTTCGCTAACTGGCCCTGGAATGGTAAACCACGGTTTCAATGGTGCTGGCGCGTCTTCTGGCGACTCTTTGCTGTACATATCCAGTTGACCGTTCGGGAAGCAAAAACGCATACGGGTAAAAGCGTTGGTGATAAAACGCAGTCGTGCCAGTCCGCGTAACTCTGGCGTCCAGTTGTTTGGCATGTCGCCGTACATGGCGTCGAGGAAGAAAGGATAGGAGTCACTCGACAATACTGCTTCTACGTCGTGAGCACACTCTTTAGCAGTCTCTAAGTCCCACTGCGGCGTGATCCCCGCGTGAGCCATCACCAGCTTTTTCTCTTCGTCGATTTGCAGCAGAGGTTGGCGACGCAGCCAGTTAAGCAGCTCATCAGCGTCGGACGCTTCCAGCAGCGGTGTCAGGCGGTCTTTCGGTTTGTTACGGCTGATCCCGGCGAATACCGCCAGCAGATGCAGATCGTGATTACCCAGCACCAGACGCACGCTGTCGCCTAAGGATTTTACATAGCGCAGAACATCAAGCGAACCAGGCCCGCGAGCGACCAGGTCACCCGTCAGCCAGAGGGTATCTTTCCCAGGGGTAAATTCTATTTTATGCAGCAAAGCGATCAGTTCATCGTAACAACCATGAACGTCGCCAATAAGGTATGTCGCCATATTATTTTAATGAATGAGTATTGGAACGGAGAGTCGAAATACAGGAATGTCGATGCTGAATGGAACGCCATTTTCATCGATCATTTCGTAGTGACCCTGCATGGTGCCCATCGGTGTTTCGATTATCGCACCGCTGGTGTACTGGTACTCTTCGCCAGGGGCGATATGCGGCTGAACGCCCACCACACCTTCGCCCTGGACTTCGGTTTCACGGCCATTGCCGTTGGTGATCAGCCAGTAACGCCCCAACAACTGCACTGGCGCTCGCCCCAGGTTGCGTATGGTTACGGTATAAGCAAAAACGTAACGTTCATTATCAGGTGAAGATTGTGCTTCAATGTAAACACTTTGAACCTGAATACACACTCGGGGCGAATTGATCATCGTTAACTCTCCTGCAAAGACGCGTTCTCCGCCAGATAGTTCGCCATCTGGCAATATTGCGCGACAGAGATATTTTCCGCTCGCATCGCCGGGTCGATGCCCATTCCCGTTAACACCTCGACGCTAAACAGGTTGCCGAGGCTGTTACGAATGGTTTTACGACGCTGGTTAAAGGCTTCGGTGGTGATACGGCTTAACACGCGAACATCTTTAACCGGGTAAGGCATCGTTGCATGAGGAACCAGGCGCACGACGGCGGAATCCACTTTTGGTGGTGGTGTAAAGGCCGATGGCGGTACTTCCAGCACCGGGATCACGTTGCAATAATATTGCGCCATGACGCTTAATCGACCATACGCTTTGCTGTTCGGTCCTGCAACCAGACGATTCACCACCTCTTTTTGCAACATAAAGTGCATGTCGGCAATGGCATCAGTATAGCTAAACAGATGGAACATCAACGGTGTGGAGATGTTATACGGCAGGTTACCGAAAACTCGTAGCGGCTGACCCATTTTCTCAGCCAGCTCACCGAAGTTAAAGGTCATCGCATCCTGCTGATAAATCGTCAGTTTCGGGCCTAAGAATGGATGCGTTTGCAGACGTGCCGCCAAATCGCGGTCAAGTTCGATGACTGTCAGTTGATCCAGACGTTCGCCGACTGGCTCGGTCAACGCTGCCAGACCGGGGCCGATTTCGACCATCGCCTGACCCTTCTGCGGGTTAATGGCAGAAACAATGCTGTCGATCACGAACTGATCGTTGAGAAAGTTTTGCCCGAAGCGTTTGCGGGCTAAGTGGCCCTGGTGGACTCGTTTATTCATTGGGTATTAACAATCATTTTGATGGCGAGATTAAGCGCCGTAATAAAACTGCCGACATCGGCTTTGCCACGTCCCGCCAGTTCCAGCGCGGTGCCGTGGTCCACTGATGTGCGAATAAAGGGCAGGCCCAGCGTAATATTCACACCGCGCCCGAAGCCCTGGTATTTTAGCACGGGAAGACCCTGATCGTGGTACATCGCCAGCACCGCGTCGGCGTTGTCGAGATATTTAGGCTGAAACAGGGTATCGGCAGGCAAAGGCCCGTTGAGTTTCATCCCCTGCGCCCGTAACTCGTCGAGCACCGGAATGATGGTGTCTATCTCTTCCGTGCCCATATGACCGCCTTCGCCCGCGTGCGGATTCAGGCCACAGACCAGAATGCGCGGCTCAGCAATACCAAATTTGGTTTGCAAATCGTGATGCAAAATAGAAATGACTTCATGCAGCAGGGGCGGGGTGATGGCGTCAGCGATATCGCGCAGCGGTAAATGCGTCGTTGCCAGCGCCACGCGAAGTTCTTCGGTTGCCAGCATCATCACGACTTTTTTTGCCTGCGAACGCTCTTCTAAAAACTCGGTATGACCGGTAAACGGAATGCCAGCGTCGTTAATGACGCCTTTATGCACGGGGCCGGTAATCAGCGCGGCAAATTCACCGTTCAGACAGCCATCACACGCTCGCGCCAGCGTCTCTACCACGTAATGCCCATTTTCAACCGTTAATTGCCCCGCAGTCACAGGTGCACGTAGCGCGACAGGAAGTAGCGTTAATGTGCCCGCAGTTTGCGGTTGTGCAGGGGAGTCTGGGGAGTAAGGGCGGAGAGTAAGCGGCAAACCGAGCATCGCTGCCCGGTCAGTAAGGAGAGTGGCATCGGCACAAACAACCAGTTCGACCGGCCACTCACGCTGTGCAAGCTGGACAACTAAGTCCGGGCCAATCCCGGCGGGCTCGCCGGGAGTGATCACAACACGTTGGGTTTTAACCATTAGTTGCTCAGGATTTTAACGTAGGCGCTGGCGCGTTGTTCCTGCATCCAGCTTGCTGCTTCTTCCGAGAACTTACGGTTCATCAGCATACGATAAGCACGATCTTTCTGCGCAGCGTCGGTTTTATCGACATTACGGGTATCCAGTAGTTCGATTAAATGCCAGCCGAATGAAGAGTGAACCGGTGCGCTCATTTGACCTTTGTTCAGGCGGGTCAACGCGTCACGGAAGGCCGGATCGAAAATATCTGGCGTAGCCCAGCCGAGATCGCCGCCCTGGTTGGCAGAGCCTGGATCCTGAGAGAACTCTTTCGCCGCAGCGGCAAACGTGGTTTTACCACTCTTGATGTCCGCTGCAATTTGCTCCAGTTTTACGCGAGCCTGTTCGTCAGTCATGATCGGCGACGGTTTCAGCAGAATATGGCGAGCATGAACTTCGGTTACCGAAATATTTTTGCTTTCGCCGCGCAGATCGTTAACTTTCAGGATATGGAAGCCAACGCCAGAACGAATCGGACCAACAATATCGCCTTTCTTCGCGGTGCTTAATGCCTGGGCGAAAATTCCCGGCAGTTCCTGAATGCGACCCCAGCCCATCTGGCCGCCGTTCAGCGCCTGCTGATCGGCAGAGTGAGCGATCGCCAGTTTACCGAAATCAGCGCCATTACGCGCCTGATCGACAATGGCACGCGCCTGTGTTTCCGCTTCGTTTACCTGCTCAGAAGACGGGTTTTCCGGCAGCGGGATCAGGATGTGGCTTAAGTTCAGCTCAGTGCTGGCATCGTTTTGATTACCGACTTGTTGCGCCAGAGCTTCAACTTCCTGCGGCAGGATGGTGATGCGACGACGCACTTCGTTGTTACGCACTTCAGAGATAATCATCTCTTTGCGGATCTGGTTACGATAGGTGTTGTAGTTCAGACCATCGTAGGCCAGACGGCTGCGCATCTGATCCAGCGTCATATTGTTCTGTTTGGCAATATTGGCAATCGCCTGATCGAGCTGCTCATCGGAGATTTTCACTCCCATTTTCTGCCCCATCTGCAAGAGGATTTGATCCATGATCAAACGCTCCATGATTTGGTGGCGCAGCGTCGCGTCATCAGGAAGTTGCTGCCTTGCCTGGGCGGCATTCATTTTTACCGACTGCATTAATCCATCAACGTCGCTTTCCAGCACGACGCCGTTATTGACGACGGCTGCGACTTTATCGACTACCTGGGGGGCAGCGAAACTGGTATTCGCGATCATGGCGATACCGAGAAGCAGCGTTTTCCAGTTCTTCATACTTTTTCCATTTCAATTAACCGCACTGCGGATTACGTGGTAAATCAACAAATCACAAAGAGTTTTGATACGGCAGAATGTTCGAACGCAGCATCTCTTGCGTACCGAGACCGTAGTTAGAGCTCAGGCCGCGAAGTTCGATGTTAAAGCCGATTGCGTTGTCATATACCGCATGTTGTTTATCGTTATCCCAACCGTTCAGCTTCCGCTCGTAACCGACGCGAATCGCATAGCAGCAGGAGCTGTATTGCACGCCTAACATTGAGTCGGCTTGCTTGTTCGCATTGGTGTCGTAGTAGTAAGCCCCGACAATTGACCAACGATCGGCGATTGGCCAGCTGGCGACTGCGCCTACCTGCGAAATACCGTTTTTGTACTGCTCGGCGGTGGAATAGTACTTAGGCAGCGTAGCCTGAATATATTCCGGGCTGGCGTAGCGGTAGTTCAGCTGTACCAGACGGTCTTCATCCCGACGGTATTCAATGCTGGTGTTACTGGTGGCTACGTTATCCAGACGAGTATCGTACTGAATGCCGCCACGCAATCCCCAGCGTTCGGAGATGCGCCAGTAGGTATCGCCTGCCCATACCAGTGAGCCCGTTTTGTCGTCATTCTCCCATGTTATGTTGTCATCGCCGGTGCGAGACTCCGTGAAGTAGTAGATTTGACCAACGGAAATATTAAAACGTTCAACGGCTGCGTCATCATATACGCGAGTTGTGACACCGGTCGTCACCTGGTTAGCCGAAGCAATACGGTCAAGACCACCGTAAGTCCGGTCCCGGAACAGGCCAGAGTAGTCAGATTGCAGCAGAGACGAGTCGTAGTTGTAGATATCGCTCTGATCGCGATACGGCACATACAGGTATTGCGCGCGCGGTTCCAGCGTCTGGGTGTAACCCGGCGCCAGCATTTCCATATCGCGTTCAAAGACCATTTTGCCGTCAACTTTGAATTGCGGCATTACACGGTTAACAGAATCTGCCAACTTATTGTTTTGTGGGTTGCTGTTATACCAGTCAAGATTGGTCTGTTGATAATGCGTCGCCATCAGTTTGGCTTCGGTATTCAGACTCCCCCAGTTATTCGACAACGGAAGATTGATTGTCGGTTCAAGGTGCAGACGTGTGGCTTCTGGCATATTGCTATTGGTATTTACAAAATGCACAGCCTGACCATAGATGCGGGTATCAAACGGACCGAGATCGTTATGGTAGTAATTGACGTCTAACTGCGGTTCAGCGGCGTAGCTGTTGCCACTGTTATCGTCAAAGACCTGGAATTGTTTGGTTGAAAGCGTGGCGTCAAAGTTCTGCACCGCATAGCCCACGCTGAATTTTTGCGTGGCATAACCATCGGTACTGGAACCATATTTATTATCAAAATCGTTGAAATAGGTCGGGTCGCTGACTTTGGTGTAGTCGATGTTAAAGCGCCAAACCTGGTCCATCACTCCGGAGTGTTGCCAGTAGAACAACCAACGGCGTGAATTGCTATCTTCTGGATGTTCATCTTCATAGACTTTATCCGAAGGCAGATAATCCAGTTCCATCAAGCCTGCGCCTGCCTGGGTGAGATAACGGAATTCGTTCTCCCACATGATGTTGCCACGACGATGCATATAATGCGGCGTGATGGTGGCATCCATATTTGGCGCGATGTTCCAGTAATATGGCAGATAGAACTCAAAGTAGTTGGTGGTGGTGTATTTGGCGTTCGGGATCAAGAAACCAGAACGGCGTTTATCACCCACCGGCAACTGCAAATACGGGCTGTAAAAGATCGGAACCGGACCCACTTTAAAGCGGGCGTTCCAGATCTCCGCAACTTGTTCTTCGCGGTCATGAATAATTTCGCTACCTACCACGCTCCAGGTATCGGAACCTGGCAAACAGGAAGTAAAGCTACCGTTATCCAGAATGGTGTAGCGGTTTTCGCCACGTTGTTTCATCAGGTCCGCTTTACCACGACCCTGGCGACCCACCATCTGGTAATCACCTTCCCAGACGTTGGTATCTTTGGTGTTCAGATTCGCCCAGCCTTTCGGCCCTTTGAGGATCACCTGGTTATCGTCGTAATGGACATTACCGAGCGCATCAACAGTACGTATCGGCTCCGGTTGTCCTGGTGCCTCTTTTTGATGGAGCTGCACTTCGTCGGCCTGCAGACGGCTGTTACCCTGCATGATATCTACGCTGCCAGTAAACACGGCGTCATCGGGGTAATTCCCCTTTGCGTGGTCAGCATTAATCGTCACGGGTAAGTCGTTAGTCTCGCCCTGTACCAGAGGACGGTCATAGCTTGGCACGCCCAACATGCACTGTGAGGCGAGGTCGGCTGCCAGTCCCTGTTGACTATAAAGGGCGGTGGCAATCATGGTGGCCAGGAGAGTGGGGATACGTTTTTTCATACGTTGATTTTATTGTTCCATCATCGGTAACGTTGCGCGTGACAAACGGTCAGAGACTAACGTACTCGTCATCTCTACGCTAGTGTTAATCCTGTCCGAATAGCGTCAGTGGTGTTAGGCACGGCATTGAATGACAGGTATGATAATGCAAATTATAGGCGATGTCCCACAATTGACCGCAGCCGGAAAACGGTAAAAGCACCTTTATATTGTGGGAGATAGCCCTGATATCCGTGTGTCGATTTGGGGAATATATGCAGTATTGGGGAAAAATCATTGGCGTGGCCGTGGCCTTACTGATGGGCGGCGGCTTTTGGGGCGTTGTATTAGGTCTGTTAATCGGCCATATGTTTGATAAAGCCCGCAGCCGCAAAATGGCGTGGTTCGCCAACCAGCGCGAGCGTCAGGCGCTGTTTTTTGCCACCACTTTTGAAGTGATGGGGCATTTAACCAAATCCAAAGGACGTGTTACTGAGGCTGATATTCATATTGCCACATTGCTCATGGATCGGATGAATTTACACGGTGCTTCCCGTACTGCGGCGCAAAATGCATTTCGGGTGGGAAAATCAGACAATTACCCGCTGCGCGAAAAGATGCGTCAGTTTCGCAGTGTTTGCTTTGGTCGTTTCGACTTAATTCGTATGTTTCTGGAGATCCAGATTCAGGCGGCGTTTGCTGATGGTTCACTGCACCCGAATGAACGGGCGGTGCTGTATGTGATTGCTGAAGAGTTAGGGATCTCCCGCGCCCAGTTTGACCAGTTTCTGCGCATGATGCAGGGTGGGGCGCAATTTGGCGGCGGTTATCAGCAGCAATCTGGCGGTGGTAACTGGCAGCAAGCGCAGCGTGGCCCGACGCTGGAAGATGCCTGTAACGTGCTGGGCGTGAAGCCGACGGACGATGCAACCACCATTAAACGAGCCTACCGTAAGCTGATGAGCGAACACCATCCGGATAAGCTGGTGGCGAAAGGTTTGCCGCCAGAGATGATGGAGATGGCGAAGCAGAAAGCGCAGGAAATTCAGCAGGCGTATGAGCTGATTAAGCAGCAGAAAGGGTTTAAATAAGTTTCAGAGCGAGTAAGAAATTGTAGGCCGGATAAGACGCGCCAGCGTCGCATCCGGCGATCAGCATCCGGCGGCACAAATTGCCGGATGCGGCGTGAACGCCTTATCCGGACTACCGGACTGCGCCGTCGTCACTATCAAAAATCCGCTGGCGCCTTAAACGTCATACTATTGCCATATGCCGGATGGGTAATCGTCAACATCTCTGCATGTAGCAGCAAACGCGGTGCCATCGCCCTGGCTTCTGGTGAGGCATAAAAACGATCGCCGAGAATCGGATGCCCCAGCGCCAGCATATGCACACGTAGCTGATGCGAACGTCCGGTAATCGGCTTTAACACCACTCTTGCCGTGTTATCCGCCGCATAATCCACGACTTCATATTCTGTCTGCGCAGGCTTACCCGTTTCGTAACAGACTTTCTGTTTCGGGCGGTTTGGCCAGTCGCAAATCAACGGCAGATCCACCAGACCTTCCGCAGGGGATGGATGCCCCCAGACGCGAGCCACATACTGTTTTTTCGGCTCGCGCTCGCGGAACTGGCGTTTTAATTCCCGCTCCGCAGCTTTAGTCAGCGCCACTACAATCACGCCGCTGGTGGCCATATCCAGACGATGCACCGATTCCGCCTGCGGATAATCACGCTGAATGCGCGTCATCACGCTGTCTTTGTGCTCTTCCAGGCGCCCCGGCACAGACAACAAACCGCTCGGCTTGTTGACCACCATAATGTGATCATCCTGATACAGGACAACCAGCCAGGGTTCCTGCGGCGGATTGTAGTTTTCCATCCCCATCTTCGGCTCCGTTACTGATGCGTCACAACGATTAAACGCAGGGCATCCAGACGCCAGCCTGCCTGATCCAGACTTTCCATTACCTGCTGACGGTTGCTTTCAATGGCGGCCAGTTCGTCGTCACGAATGTTCGGGTTCACTGCGCGCAGTGCTTCCAGACGCGACAGTTCCGCAGACAGTTTTTCGTCAGCTTCGTTACGCGCCGCATCGATCAGTGCACGGGCAGACTTCTCAATCTGCGCTTCACCCAGTTGCAGGATAGCGTGAACCTCTTGCTGTACGGCGTTAACCAGCTTGCTACCAGTGTGGCGATTCACTGCGTTAAGTTGACGGTTAAAGGTTTCAAACTCTACCTGTGCCGCCAGGTTGTTGCCGTTTTTATCCAACAGCATACGTACCGGCGTCGGCGGCAGGAAGCGGTTAAGCTGCAACTGCTTCGGCGCTTGTGCTTCAACCACGTAAATCAGCTCCACCAACAGCGTACCTACCGGCAACGCTTTGTTTTTCAACAATGAAATAGTGCTGCTACCGGTATCTCCAGAAAGGATCAGATCCAGACCGTTGCGGATCAGCGGATGTTCCCAGGTAATAAACTGCGCATCTTCACGCGCCAGCGCCACTTCACGATCAAAGGTGATGGTAATACCGTCTTCCGACAAGCCCGGGAAGTCCGGCACCAGCATATGATCGGACGGCGTCAGCACGATCATGTTGTCGCCGCGATCGTCCTGATTAATACCGATAATATCGAACAGGTTCATGGCGAAGGCGATCAGGTTGGTATCGTCATCCTGCTCTTCAATGCTTTCTGCCAGTGCCTGAGCTTTTTCACCACCGTTGGAGTGGATCTCCAGCAGGCGGTCACGACCCTGCTCCAGTTGTGCTTTCAGGGCTTCGTGTTGCTCGCGGCAGTTTTTGATCAGATCGTCAAAGCCTTCGGTTTGATCGGGTGAAGCCAGGTAGTTAATCAGATCGTTGTACACGCTATCGTAGATAGTACGTCCGGTCGGGCAGGTGTGCTCGAACGCATCCAGACCTTCGTGATACCAGCGCACCAGCACCGACTGAGCGGTTTTTTCCAGATAAGGTACGTGGATCTGAATATCGTGCGCCTGACCGATACGATCCAGACGACCAATACGCTGCTCCAGCAGGTCTGGGTTGAACGGTAGATCGAACATTACCATGTGGCTGGCGAACTGGAAGTTACGTCCTTCAGAACCGATTTCCGAGCACAGCAGCACCTGTGCGCCGGTATCTTCTTCGGCGAACCAGGCGGCTGCGCGGTCACGTTCGATAATCGACATGCCTTCGTGGAACACCGCTGCGCGAATACCTTCACGTTCGCGAAGCACCTGCTCCAGTTGCAGCGCGGTGGCGGCTTTGGCGCAGATCACCAACACTTTCTGTGAGCGATGACTGGTCAGATAGCCCATCAGCCACTCAACGCGCGGATCAAAGTTCCACCAGGTGGCGTTATCGCCTTCAAATTCCTGATAAATACGCTCCGGATAGAGCATATCGCGGGCGCGGTCTTCCGCACTTTTACGTGCGCCCATAATGCCGGACACTTTAATAGCCGTCTGATACTGCGTCGGCAGCGGCAGCTTAATGGTGTGCAGTTCGCGTTTCGGGAAGCCTTTTACGCCGTTACGGGTGTTACGGAACAGCACGCGGCTGGTGCCGTGGCGATCCATCAGCATCGAAACCAGTTCCTGACGGGCGCTCTGGGCATCTTCGCTGTCGCTGTTTGCTGCTTGCAACAGCGGCTCGATATCCTGTTCGCCGATCATCTCACCGAGCATGTTCAGTTCGTCATTGCTCAGTTTGTTACCTGCCAGCAGCATGGCAACGGCGTCCGCAACCGGACGATAATTTTTCTGCTCTTCAACGAATTGCGCGAAATCGTGGAAACGGTTCGGGTCCAGCAGACGCAGACGGGCGAAGTGGCTTTCCATCCCCAGCTGTTCCGGGGTTGCGGTCAGCAGCAGAACGCCCGGCACATGCTCTGCCAGTTGTTCAATGGCCTGATATTCACGGCTCGGTGCATCCTCGCTCCACACCAGGTGATGTGCTTCATCGACTACCAGCAGATCCCACTCGGCTTCACAGAGATGTTCCAGACGCTGTTTGCTGCGGCGGGCAAAATCCAGCGAGCAAATCACCAGCTGTTCGGTGTCGAACGGGTTGTAGGCATCGTGCTGGGCTTCGGCGTAACGCTCATCATCAAACAGGGCAAAGCGCAGGTTGAAACGGCGCAGCATTTCTACCAGCCACTGATGCTGTAAAGTTTCCGGGACGATAATCAGCACACGTTCAGCAGCGCCAGAGAGCAACTGCTGATGCAGGATCATCCCAGCTTCAATGGTTTTCCCTAAACCCACTTCGTCAGCCAGCAGAACGCGCGGCGCGTGGCGGCGACCAACATCATGAGCGATGTTGAGCTGGTGCGGGATCAGACTGGTACGCTGACCGCGCAGGCCGCTGTACGGCATACGGAACTGTTCGCTGGAATACTTGCGTGCGCGATAACGCAGCGCAAAGCGATCCATGCGGTCGATCTGCCCGGCAAACAGGCGGTCCTGCGGTTTGCTGAACACCAGTTTGCTATCAAGGAAAACTTCGCGCAGGGCCACGCCGGCTTCTTCAGTATCCAGGCGAGTACCGATATAGGTCAGCAAGCCATTTTCTTCTTTTACTTCTTCGACTTGCATCTGCCAGCCATCGTGGCTGGTAATGGTATCACCAGGGTTGAACATCACGCGGGTCACGGGGGAATCACTGCGTGCGTACAGACGGTTTTCACCCGTAGATGGGAAAAGCAGAGTGACAGTTCGCGCATCCACCGCGACAACGGTTCCAAGTCCCAATTCGCTTTCTGTATCGCTGATCCAGCGTTGACCAAGTGTAAAAGGCATATGTGTTCGGCTCTATATCTTTAATTGCAGGCAATAACTACCCGCTACCGGGCTTATGTGGTAGTGGCGTTATTCAGGTCCAGGAATGGAAAGGGCGCTATGGTACTGGATGGCAAAGGATTCGTCACGCATCAAAATGGTATCTGACGAACTCTTTTTTTTGCTCAAAATAGCCCAAGTTGCCCGGTCATAAGTGTAGCAAAATTATCCTCAATAAAAGGGAGTATTCCTTCCGCCACCGGTTGAAGCTGGCGAGTCAGATAGTGTTCGTAATCCAGCGGTGAACGTTGATAGTCCAGCGGTTCCGGGCCGTTTATGGTCCAGACATATTTAATGGTGCCACGGTTCTGATATTGCAAAGGACGACCACGCTTTTGGTTTTCTTCATCGGCAAGGCGTGCGGCGCGTACATGAGGCGGCACATTACGCTGATATTCGCTCAGCGGACGGCGAAGGCGTTTACGGTAAACCAGCCGCGCATCCAGTTCACCTGCCATCAGTTTGTCGATGGTCTCGCGGATATAATCCTGATATGGCTCGTTGCGAAAGATGCGCAAATACAGCTCCTGCTGAAACTGCTGAGCCAGTGGCGTCCAGTCGGTGCGCACCGTTTCCAGCCCTTTAAATACCATCCGCTGTTTGTCACCCTCCTGAATCAGCCCGGCATAACGCTTTTTACTGCCGGTATCGGCTCCGCGAATGGTTGGCATCAGAAAACGGCAGAAATGAGTTTCATACTCCAGTTCCAGTGCGCTGGTCAGCCGTTGTTTTTGCAGCGTTTCAGCCCACCAGGCGTTAACGTGCTGCACCAGTGTACGACCGATTTTCGCCGCCTCTTCTTCCGAATGTGCGCCTTTCAGCCAGACAAACGTTGAGTCGGTGTCGCCGTAGATCACGTCATAGCCTTGCGCTTCAATTAACGCTTTGGTTTGCCGCATGATCTGATGTCCGCGCATGGTGATCGACGACGCCAGGCGCGGATCGAAGAACCGGCAGGCGGTCGTACCAAGCACGCCATAAAAGGCATTCATAATGATCTTCAGCGCCTGCGACAGCGGCTTATTGCCCTGACGTTTGGCTTCATCGCGTCCATGCCAGATGTTAGTTACGATCTCTGGCAGGCAATGTTTTTCCCGCGAGAACCAGGCTTCGAGAAAACCTTCGGTACTGTGCTCTGGATCGGGGTGCGCCATGCCTTCCACCAGCCCGACGGGATCAATCAGAAAGGTGCGGATGATCGACGGGTACAGGCTTTTGTAGTCCAGCACCAGCACCGAATCATAAAGCCCTGGCCGTGAATCCATCACGTAGCCGCCAGGGCTGGCGTGTGGCGGCACTTCGCCGAGATTAGGCGCGACATAACCAGCGCGGTGCATACGGGGAAAATAGAGATGACCAAACGCCGCCACCGATCCCCCGTGGCGATCTACAGGCAGGCCGTTAACCGTCGCCCGTTCGAGTAAAAACGGCATGATTTCGGTTTTGTGGAAGATCTGGGTGACCAGCTCGCAATCTTTCAGGTTATAAGTCGCAAGCGAAGGTTTATCTTCGGCGAAACGGCGGTCAATCTCGTCCATCCGATCCCACGGGTTATCGATAGATTTGCCTTCGCCTAACAGCTCCTGAGCGACAGTTTCCAGCGAGAATGAAGAGAAATTCCAGAACGCGGATTTTAGCGCCTCGATACCGTCGATAATTAGCCGGCCTTTGGCCTGGGCAAAAAAGACGCCGTTTTTAAAGCCGTGCTCACGCCACTCCAGCTCGCTGTTATCACGCCCCAGACGCAGCGGAATGCGGTATCTCTCAGCATGTTTTTGCAGCATTCGCAGATCGAACTGCACCACATTCCAGCCGATGATCACATCGGGATCGTGGTTGGCAAACCAGGCGTTGAGTTTTTCCAGTAGCTGCGGGCGGCTGGCGACGTATTCCAGTTCGAAATCGAGCGAGGAGGCGTCGCCATTCTCTGGCCCCAGCATATAAACGATGCGCTGCCCGCAACCTTCCAGGCCGATGCAGTACAGCTCACCGTGGCGGGTGGTTTCAATATCTATAGAGACCCACTTGAGCGGCGGGCGGTAGTCGGGATGCGGTTTCAGGCGAGCATTAACGATAGCGCCATCACGCAAATCACCCTCGACCCACACCGGAGCGGTAATAAACCGTTCCATCAGATAGCGTTCTGGCGGGCGCACATCGGCCTCGTAAACGGTAACGCCAGCTTCACGCAGGCGCTTTTCATAATTCATCAACTGGCGATGGGCGCGACAATAAAGGCCATACACCGGCTGGCGGTGAAAATCCTTTAACGCCAGCGGCGTCAGGCGAAATCCTTGCTCACCCTGCAAAATATGTTGAGTGCGGGGAACGTGATCAGCGGGAATAAACGCCACGGACTCTTGCGGCGCAAGCGTGAGCTGCAACGGCCCGTTGTCCGTCGCTAACCAAAAGGAAACTTCGGTTCCTTGCGGGGTGTCCCGCCAGTGTCGGGTTAAGATAAAACCTGCCTGCGCCACGCTGAAAATCCAATAAAAAACCAGGCTTGAGTATAGCCTGGTTTTGGTTGACTGGCTGTGGTTTTATACAGTCATTACTGGCCGTAATAGGCTTTTGCGCCATGCTTACGCAGATAGTGCTTATCCAGCAATGTTTGTTGCATATCCGGTAACTGCGGCGCTAACTGACGGCAGAAAATCCCCATATAAGCGACTTCTTCCAGCACGATGGCGTTGTGCACCGCATCTTCGGCATTTTTACCCCACGCAAACGGACCGTGAGAATGCACCAGCACGCCTGGCATTTGCGCCGCATCGATACCCTGTTTTTCGAAGGTTTCTACGATGACGTTACCGGTTTCCCACTCATATTCACCGTTGATTTCTGCGTCGGTCATTTTGCGGGTGCAGGGAATGGTGCCGTAGAAATAGTCGGCGTGGGTGGTGCCGGTTGCTGGAATCGACTGACCCGCCTGCGCCCAGATGGTGGCGTGGCGCGAGTGCGTATGCACAATGCCGCCAATGGACGGGAATGCCTGATAGAGCAACCGGTGAGTTGGCGTGTCGGAGGAGGGCTTTTTCTTGCCCTCAACCACTTCACCGGTTTCGATGCTGACCACAACCATATCGTCAGCGGTCATGATGCTGTAATCGACGCCGGAAGGTTTGATCACCAAGACGCCGCGCCCGCGATCAACGGCGCTGACGTTGCCCCAGGTCAGCGTGACCAGGTTGTGTTTTGGGAGCGCCAGATTGGCTTCTAATACCTGGCGTTTGAGATCTTCTAACATGTTGACTCCAGAGAGGTCATTTCCCCTCACCCCGGCCCTCTCCCCAAAGGGGCGAGGGGGAAAAGAATGCCGGATGCGCTTTGCTTATCCGGCCTACAAAATCGCAGCGTGTAGGCCTGATAAGACGCGCTAGCGTCGCATCAGGCGTTGAATGCCGAATGTGTTTTGCTTATCCGGCCTACAAAATCGCAGCGTGTAGGCCTGATAAGACGCGCCAGCGTCGCATCAGGCGTTGAATGCCTGATGCGACTACTTAGCGACGAAATCCGTAATACACTTCGTTCCAGCGCAGCGCGTCTTTAAACGCAGGCAGGCGGGTGTCGTTATCAATCACCGTGATTTCAATGTCGTGCATCTCGGCAAACTGGCGCATATCGTTCAGGTTCAGCGCATGGCTGAAGACGGTATGGTGCGCGCCGCCGGCGAGGATCCACGCTTCGGAAGCGGTTGGCAGATCTGGCTGCGCTTTCCACAGCGCATTCGCCACCGGTAGTTTCGGCAAGGAGTGCGGGGTTTTCACCGTGTCGATGCAGTTAACCAGCAGACGGTAACGATCGCCGAGATCAATCAAGCTGGCGACAATCGCAGGGCCGGTTTGGGTGTTGAAGATCAGGCGGGCAGGATCGTCTTTACCGCCAATGCCAAGGTGCTGAACGTCGAGGATCGGTTTCTCTTCTGCGGCGATCGACGGGCAGACTTCCAGCATATGGGAGCCGAGCACCAGGTCATTACCTTTCTCGAAGTGATAGGTGTAGTCCTCCATAAAGGAGGTGCCGCCCTGCAGACCGGTTGACATCACCTTCATGATGCGAAGCAGGGCGGCAGTTTTCCAGTCGCCTTCGCCCGCAAAGCCGTAACCCTGCTGCATCAGACGCTGTACGGCGAGACCCGGAAGCTGTTTCAGGCCGTGCAAATCTTCAAAGGTGGTGGTGAACGCGTGGAAGCCACCTTGTTCCAGGAAACGCTTCATCCCCAGCTCAATACGTGCCGCTTCCAGCACGTTCTGCCGTTTTTCGCCGTGGATTTGTGTAGCAGGCGTCATGATGTAGCTGCTTTCGTACTCATCGACCAGCGCGTTAACATCGCCATCGCTGATGGAGTTTACCACCTGCACCAGATCGCCAACCGCCCAGGTATTCACCGAGAAACCGAACTTGATCTGTGCGGCAACTTTATCGCCGTCAGTGACCGCCACTTCACGCATGTTGTCGCCAAAACGGCAGACTTTCAGATGACGGGTATCCTGTTTAGATACCGCCTGGCGCATCCAGGAGCCGATACGCTCATGCGCTTGCTTATCCTGCCAGTGACCGGTAACGACGGCATGTTGCTGACGCATACGCGCGCCGATGAAGCCGAACTCGCGGCCGCCGTGTGCGGTCTGGTTCAGGTTCATAAAGTCCATATCGATACTGTCCCACGGCAGCGCCGCGTTAAACTGGGTGTGGAATTGCAGCAACGGTTTGTTGAGCATGGTCAGGCCGTTGATCCACATTTTTGCCGGGGAGAAAGTGTGCAGCCACACCACCAGACCGGCGCAACGATCGTCGTAATTGGCGTCGCGGCAAATAGCGGTGATTTCATCCGGCGTGGTGCCCAGCGGTTTCAGCACCAGTTTGCAGGGCAGTTTCGCTTCAGTATTCAGCGCATTAACGACGAGCTCGGCATGTTGGGTGACCTGACGCAGAGTCTCTGGGCCGTAAAGATGTTGGCTGCCAATGACAAACCACACTTCATAATTATCAAAAATCGTCATAGTCGTGTCCTTATAGAGTCGGAACGGCCTGGGCAGCCTGTGCCGGGGCGGAAGTTGGAAGATAGTGTTGTTCGGCGCTCATCGCCCATTGCTGATAGCGGCGATAAAGCTGTTCAAAGCGTTGTGCCTGTTCGGTGCGCGGTTGCAGGGTTTTTTCTACCGCACTGGCCATTTTTTGCTGTGCTGATGGGATGTCTGCGTGCACTTTCGCGGCGACGGCAGCGAAAATCGCCGCACCGAGCGCACAGCACTGATCAGAGGCAACAATTTGCAGCGGGCGATTCAGCACGTCGCAGCAGGCCTGCATAATGACCTGGTTTTTCCGCGCGATGCCGCCCAGCGCCATCACGTTATTGACGGCGATCCCCTGACCGGTGAAGCATTCCATAATCGCGCGAGCGCCAAAGGCGGTGGCGGCAATCAAACCGCCGAACAGCGCCGGGGCGTCGGTAGCGAGATTGAGATCGGTAATCACCCCTTTCAGGCGTTGGTTCGCGTTCGGTGTGCGGCGGCCGTTAAACCAGTCGAGCACCACCGGCAGGTGATCCAGAGACGGATTTTTGGCCCACGCCTCGGTCAGCGCCGGAAGCAGTTGTTTCTGGCTGGCGTTGATTTGCTCTTTCAGTTCCGGATGCTGGGCGGCAAGCTGTTCCAGCGGCCAGCCGAGTACGCGACCAAACCAGGCGTAGATATCACCAAAGGCCGATTGGCCTGCTTCCAGACCGATAAATCCAGGCACCACGCTGCCATCAACCTGGCCGCAAATACCTTTCACCGCGCGTTCACCGACGCTGTGTTTGTCGGCAATCAGAATGTCGCAGGTGGAAGTGCCGATAACTTTTACCAGCGCGTTAGGCTGTGCGCCTGCGCCAACTGCGCCCATATGGCAGTCAAACGCGCCGCCGGAAATCACCACGCTTTCAGGCAGGCCGAGACGCTGCGCCCATTCCGGACATAAGGTGCCCACCGGAATATCGGCAGTCCAGGTATCAGTGAATAGCGGGGAAGGTAAATGACGGTTGAGGATTGGATCCAGCTCATCAAAGAAACTGGCTGGTGGCAGGCCGCCCCAGCTTTCGTGCCACAGTGATTTATGCCCGGCGCTGCAACGTCCACGACGGATATCCTGCGGGCGGGTGGTACCGGAAAGCAGAGCTGGCACCCAGTCGCACAGCTCAATCCACGATGCGGCAGATTGTGCCACGGCGCTGTCCTGGCGAGTCACATGCAGGATTTTTGCCCAGAACCATTCGCTGGAATAAATACCGCCAATATAGCGAGAGTAGTCAACGTTGCCCGGTGTGTGACATAAGCGGGTGATCTCTTCTGCTTCTTCAACCGCAGTGTGGTCTTTCCACAATACGAACATCGCGTTCGGGTTTTCGGCAAACTCCGGGCGCAGCGCCAGCACGTTACCGTCAGCGTCAATCGGTGCGGGCGTCGAGCCGGTGCTGTCCACGCCAATTCCGACCACAGTTGCGCGCTGTTCGGCGCTAAGCTCTGCAAGCACGGTTTTCAGCGCCGCTTCCATTGACTCAATGTAGTCACGCGGATGATGACGGAACTGGTTATTCGGGGCATCACAAAATTGCCCTTTCTGCCAACGGGGATACCACTCTACGCTGGTGGCGATCTCTTCACCGGTGGCGCAGTCCACCGCCAAAGCTCGCACAGAATCACTGCCAAAATCGAGGCCAATTGCAATCACCATCGTTTCACTCCATCCAAAAAAAACGGGTATGGAGAAACAGTAGAGAGTTGCGATAAAAACAGTCAGGCAGTATTCGCTAATCTTATGGATAAAAATGCTATTGCATAGCAAAGTGTGACGCCGTGCAAATAATCAATGTGGACTTTTCTGCCGCGATTATAGACACTTTTGTTACGCGTTTTTGTCATGGCTTTCGTCCCTCCTTGTTACAAAATGCTTTTCACAAGCGGGGTTGCCGGTTGGATTAGTGAAGATAGCCCGCCAGGGACGCAATGCTGATGATGTTTAATGCAATATGGACAATTGGTTTCTTCTCTGATTGGCGGGAGTATGAAAAGTATGGCTGAAGCGCAAAATGATCCCCTGCTGCCGGGTTACTCGTTTAACGCCCATCTGGTGGCGGGTTTAACGCCGATTGAGGCCAACGGTTATCTCGATTTTTTTATCGACCGACCGCTGGGAATGAAAGGTTATATCCTCAATCTCACCATTCGCGGTCAGGGGGTGGTAAAAAATCAGGGGCGAGAATTTGTCTGTCGGCCGGGCGATATTTTGCTGTTCCCGCCGGGAGAAATTCATCACTACGGTCGTCATCCGGAGGCTCGTGAATGGTATCACCAATGGGTTTACTTTCGTCCGCGCGCTTACTGGCATGAATGGCTTAACTGGCCGTCAATATTTGCCAATACCGGTTTCTTTCGCCCGGATGAAGCGCACCAGCCGCATTTCAGCGAGCTGTTCGGGCAAATCATTAACGCCGGGCAAGGGGAAGGGCGCTATTCGGAATTGCTGGCGATAAATCTTCTTGAGCAATTGTTACTGCGGCGTATGGAAGCGATAAATGAGTCGCTCCATCCGCCGATGGATAATCGGGTACGCGAGGCTTGTCAGTATATTAGCGATCACCTGGCGGACAGCAATTTTGATATCGCCAGCGTCGCGCAGCATGTCTGCCTGTCGCCGTCGCGTCTGTCGCATTTATTCCGCCAGCAGTTAGGGATTAGCGTCTTAAGCTGGCGCGAGGATCAACGCATTAGCCAGGCGAAGCTGCTTTTGAGCACCACCCGGATGCCTATCGCCACCGTCGGGCGCAATGTTGGCTTTGATGATCAACTCTATTTTTCCAGGGTATTTAAAAAATGTACCGGGGCGAGCCCTAGTGAGTTCCGTGCTGGTTGTGAAGAAAAAGTGAATGATGTAGCTGTCAGGTTGTCATAACTGGTAACGAATCAGACAATTGATGGCTTGACGGAGTGGCAATGGGTTTGCAGAATCCCTGCTTCGTCCCTTTGACAGGCACATTATGCAAGCATTGCTGGAACACTTTATTACCCAATCCACCGTGTACTCATTGATGGCGGTGTTATTGGTGGCTTTTCTGGAGTCGCTGGCGCTGGTCGGGTTGATTCTACCCGGTACGGTGCTGATGGCGGGGCTGGGGGCGCTGATTGGCAGTGGCGAGTTAAGTTTCTGGCACGCCTGGCTGGCAGGGATTATTGGCTGCCTGATGGGCGACTGGATCTCCTTCTGGCTGGGCTGGCGTTTTAAAAAGCCGTTGCATCGTTGGTCATTTCTGAAGAAAAACAAAGCACTACTCGACAAAACCGAACATGCGCTGCATCAGCACAGCATGTTCACCATTCTGGTCGGTCGTTTTGTCGGCCCGACGCGTCCGCTGGTGCCAATGGTGGCGGGGATGCTGGATCTGCCGGTGGCGAAATTTATCACGCCAAATATTATCGGCTGTTTGTTGTGGCCGCCGTTTTACTTCCTGCCGGGGATTCTGGCGGGCGCGGCGATTGATATTCCTGCCGGGATGCAGAGCGGTGAGTTTAAGTGGCTGTTGCTGGCGACGGCGGTGTTTTTGTGGGTTGGCGGCTGGCTGTGTTGGCGGTTATGGCGCAGCGGTAAAGCAACTGACCGTTTAAGTCATTATTTGTCGCGTGGTCATTTGTTGTGGCTGACACCGTTGATATCTGCCACTGGCGTGGTGGCGCTGGTGGTGTTAATTCGCCATCCGTTGATGCCGGTGTATATCGATATTTTGCGTAAAGTGGTTGGGGTTTAGGGGATAGTTTGCACCGGCGCTGGTTTGTTCCCCTCACCCTAACCCTCTCCCCAGAGGGGCGAGGGGACTGTCCGTGCGCTTTTAACCTTTAATTCCCAACAGCGCCGAAGCACTCGCCTTACCGCTCAACAACTCATCAGTCTTACCCTGCCAGGCGATGCGCCCGTCGGCGACCACCACCGAGCGCGTGGCGATCCGCGCCGCATCTTCCACACTGTGCGATACCATCAACAGCGTCATTTTTTGCTGCTGGCAGCTCGTGCTCACCAGCGTCAACATCTCCTGACGTAACGCCGGATCGAGCGCGGAGAACGGTTCATCAAGCAATAAAATCGGCTGTTCGCGTACCAGACAACGCGCTAACGCTACGCGCTGCCGCTGACCGCCGGAAAGCTCGCCAGGCAACCGCGCCATTAAATTATCAATCCCCATCTGACGGGCGATAGCGTGCATTTTCTCCTGTTGTACCGCGTTCAACTTCAATCCCGGATTTAGCCCCAGCCCGATGTTCTGCTCGACCGTCAGGTGGCTGAACAGGTTGTTCTCCTGAAACAGCATCGACACCGGACGGCGTGACGGCGGCGTCGTGGTGTGATCAACGCCGTCGATAGTCAGCGAACCGCTGGCTGGCGTCAGAAAACCGGCGATCAAATTCAGCAGGGTACTTTTACCTGCTCCGCTTGGCCCGAGGATCGCCACCTGCTCGCCGCGTTCCACCGTTAAGCTAAAACGCATCGGCAAATGGTGGTAAAGCCAGGTGATATCAGTCAGTTTTAACATTTCGCCCCGGTAGTTTTTCAATCACGGTAAACAGCAGAAAACAGAGCAGCAGCAGAATTAACGCGGTGACCGCACCGTCCTGGCTGCGATAAGAGCCAATTTGCTGGTAGAGATAAAACGGCAGGGTGCGGAAATCGTCGTTACCGAACAACGCCACCACGCCAAAATCACCAATCGACAGCACGCAGGCAAAGGCCAACGCCTGCGCCAGCGGGCGTTTCAGCGCGCGAAACTCGACCACTTTTAAGCGCGACCAGCCTTCAATGCCCAGCGACTGACACAACATGCTGTAGCGGGTGGTGATATCGCGCATCGGATTTTCCAGCACCTTCAGCGCGTAAGGGATCGCCATTAACGCATTGGTGAAAATCACAATGCCGTCAGCAGATTGCGGCAGGCCAGTCGTATTGTTGAGCAGCAAAAAGAAACCCGTTGCCAGTACAATACCCGGCATGGCGAGGATCAACATGCCGCTCATCTCCAGCGCCTGACCCGCCAGTATTTTTTGCCGCGCCCGCAGTTCGCGACTGCTCCACAGCAGCATCATGGTCAGCACCACGCACAATACGCCTGCTGCCAGCGCAATACGCAACGAGGTCCACAGCGCCTGCCACAGCACCGGTTGCGTCAGCACTTCCGGTAGCTGGCGATTCACGCCATCAACAATGACCGCCAGTAACGGTGGCAGCAACAGCAGCAGCGCCAGCACAATCAACACAGTGTCGCAAATGCGGCTATGCAGACGATCGTCCGGGTCGCGCCAGCCTTGCAGCATCGTGGTGCCGGGCGCAATGGCCTTACTTAATCGCTGACTCAACAGCACCAGCCCAAGGCAGCACACCATCTGGATCAGCGCCAGCATCGCCGCGCGGACGGGATCGTAGTCGTAGCTCAGCGCCTGATAGATTGCCAGTTCGATAGTCGTCGCCTGTGGCCCGCCGCCCAGCGACAGCACGGTGGCGAAGCTGGCGAAACAGAGCATAAAGATCAGCGCAGCAACCGGCGGGATTTGTCGCCGTAACCACGGCCATTCGACGAAACGAAAGAAGTGCCAGCCGCGCATCCCAAGCTGTGCGGCAAGCTGGCGCTGCTCGCCGGGAATATTTTCCAGTGCCTGAAGTAATAAACGGCTCGCCATCGGCAGATTAAAAAATACGTGCGCCAGCAAAATGCCTTGCAGGCCGTAGGGGGAAAATGTCCATTCCAGACCAAGCGTTTGCCAGAGTGATGCCAGCCAGCCCTGGCGACCATAGACGCTAAGAATGCCGAAAACGGCGACCAGCACCGGCAGGATCAAGGTCATTGCGCACAGACGTAACAGCGCCAGCCGACCCGGAAAGCGCCTGCGATAGAGGGCGCGGGCAAGGAATATCGCGGGCACGACAGAGAGCAGCGCCGAGAGAAACGCCTGCCAGAAGGAGAAGCGCACCACATGCCACAGGTAGCTGTCCTGCCAGATTGTCGCCCAGTCACCCTGCGGCGCGTTCCACCACAGCGCGAGAAACGCCGCCAGTGCAACCGCTACCACCAGCGTGGCGGCGCTTACGCCTGGAATTAACCAGCCGGGAATTAACGGCTGACGGCGCGTTGCCATTCGCTAATCCATGCCTGACGTTGTGCCGCCACTTCGGCTGGCGTGAATTCCAGCGTGGTTGCTGGTTTGGTCAGTTGTTCAAATCCGGCAGGCAGCGCGACGTTTGCCACCGGATACATCCAGTTGCCGGTTGGGATCGCATTCTGGAAAGCCGGAGAAACCATAAACTGAAGGAACTTTTGCGCCAGCTCCGGCTGCTTGCTGGCAGCGGTGCGGGCAGCGACTTCCACTTGCAGATAGTGACCTTCGCTGAAGTTCGCAGCGGCGTAGTTATCTTTCTTCTCTTCGAGAATGTGATAAGCCGGAGAGGTGGTGTAACTCAGTACCAGATCGCTTTCGCCTTTTAAAAACAGGCCGTAGGCTTCGCTCCAGCCCTTCGTTACCGTGACGGTTTTTTTCGCCAGTTTCTGCCAGGCTTGCGGGGCGTTATTGCCATAGACTTTTTGCATCCACAACAGCAGACCCAGCCCCGGCGTACTGGTACGCGGATCTTCATAAATCACTCGCCAGTTTTGATCGCTCTCAACCAGCTCTTTCAGGCTTTGCGGCAGATTTTTTAGTTTGTTCTTGTCATAGACGAAGGCGAAGTAGCCGTAATCAAATGGTACGAAAGTGTCATTATTCCAGCCGCCGGGAACGTTAACGGCATCGGCTGCCACGCCGCTTTTGGCAAACAGTCCGGTTTTGCTGGCGGCATCTAACAGGTTGTTATCCAGCCCCAGCACCACATCGGCTTTGCTGTTTTTGCCTTCCATCCGCAGACGGTTGAGAAGCGAAACACCATCTTCCAGCGCCACCAGTTTCAGTTCGCAGTTACAGTCGGCTTCAAAGGCTTTTTTAACCACCGGACCAGGCCCCCAGTCGGCGGCGAAGGAGTCATAGGTATAAACAGTCAGAACGGGTTTAGCGAAAACGGGCGCTGTGCACAGCAACAGCAGGGGAAGACATTTTTTTAACACTTTGCACCTCAAAAAAGAGTGGCAAAGGACTTGAGAAGGAGCCTCAAATCCCTTCGCCGGCGTTATCCGGATCAGGTTCGACGGGTATTTTCTCAGCGCACGCGTCTGCGTGGCACCCCGTTGAGAACGGCGTTAGTGTAGTGATTTTGTTATCAACCAGCAATCATGGATCCGGCGGCGCAAACCACGCCGATTTAAAATCGAACCAACCGAGGGTATTCATGCGCAGGCCGCGCATACTGCGTTGCCCCTGAATAATCAGCCAGTGATGGATCAGCGGCACCATTGCTTTGCTGGCGACCAGTTGCTGGCACCAGTTCGCCAGATTCATCTCGCCATTGCGCCAGCGGGCGGCGTCGGCTTGCCAGTCGATCTGAATACAGTGTTGTAGCAACGGCACCTCGCACAAGTGCGCGAACAGCGAAAAATCTAGCGGTAGCGTAAAGTTGGCGCTGTTAAGCCAGATGTCGCTTTCGATCTCACCTTCGTGCCACTGATCGTAGCTGATCTCTTTGATTTCCAGCGTGACATGGTGACTTGCCAGAATCTGCTGCATGATCCTGGCAATGACCCGATGTTCAATATGATCCTGGTAAAAGGTCAGGGTGAGATGTTCCAGTCCGGCTGGTTTTTCGCAATGTGTCGGGCGGGCATGGTGCCAGCGGGGGAGCATTCCATAAGCCGGGAACCACAGTTGCTGGTACTGTTCCTCGGCGAAATAAACCAGATTGGTCGGAGAAAGCACATAGCTTACCCAGTTTCTGACTTGCTGATTCGCCCCGCGATGGGTGCGGCTGTCGAACAGTAAATAGTAGCAACCTTCCTCCAGACGGCTTTCAATCTCTTTTTCCTCGCCCTGTGGTCCTTTCAGCATCAGCCCTCCGGCTGGCTCGTCGGCAATTTCCGGCAAGACCCAGACGTTAACCTCGTCGATTAGCGCGCGATAACCGAAGAAGTCATCGAATGCCTGAATTTTCAGTTGATTGGCGCTGTTACGCATTACCGCATACGGACCGGTGCCGATGGGATGGCTGGCAAAGTTGCTGAGGTTTTCCCATTCACGCGGCAGGATCATCGCCGGAACTTGCCCCAGCAGTAACGGCAACCAGCGGTCTGGCTGCGTGAGATGGATATCCAGCGTCCAGGGCGTCGGCGATACAATTTCAGCAATATGCGAATAGAGCGGCAGCGTATTGATCCGTTTCAATGAGGTGATCACGTCGTCCATTTCCAGTTCACGACCATGATGAAAATGGACACCCGGACGTAAAAAGAAGCGCCAGTGAAGCGGGGAAATTTGTTGCCAGTGGTGGGCGATGTCCGCTTCCAGTTCCCCATTTTCCTCATTTATGCGGGTTAACGCGCTGAAGATTTGCCGGGCGATATGCGTTTCGGAACGGCGTAATGCGCTGCCAGGCAGCAGGTTGCGCAACGGACGATAGTAGAGGACGCGCAGGATGTGTCGCCCCTGGCGGAAGCTACGCCCCAGATGAGAGACCAGCATTTGCCGCACGGCGCTTTTATCACCGACAAGTTGTACCAGTTGGTCGATGCGATCCTGCTCCAGCAGATCCTCTGCCCGCTGTTGTTGTAGCGCCAGCCCGGTATAGAGGAACGTTAAACGCGAGCGTTTGCCGCGCCCGACTTCCGCTTCCCACGTCAGCCAGCCGCGATCCTGCATGGTGTTGAGCAGGGTGCGCATATGACGACGGGAGCAGCTCAATAACTCCGCCAGTTCGTTCAGCGTTGTCTCCTGAGATTTACCCTCACAGCATTGCCACAGGCGGATGAACTGTTGTTGCAGACGAGCAGATGGCATAAAAGGGGAACTCCTGCGCAAAAGTCAGCAATTTTATTTTCCCTATATTAAGTCAATAATTCTTAACGATGAAGCAATGAGGTATCCCATGCGTCAGTTTTAGCGGCACTATTTTATCGTGACAGAGAAGATGTGCTGGCTTCGCGGGTTAAGCGTTCTACAACGTTTAGCTATGCCTGAAGAACAAGATGCAGTGGGAGGGGAGTGATTCTGACTACTGATTTGCAGACATCATGTGTGACTGAGTATTGGTGTTAATCGCCACGCCAGCAGTGAATACCTGCTGGCTTTTTTCTTTTTAGCGATTGAGTGCCGGACGGTGTACAAACTAACGCATAAACGCCGGTTGCTTCTCTTCATAAGCCGCAATGGCGTCGTCGTGCTGCAGGGTCAGACCGATGCTGTCCAGACCATTCATCATGCAGTGGCGGCGGAAGGCATCGATGGTAAAGCGATAGGTTTTCTCTCCCGCTTTCACCTCTTGCGCCTCCAGATCCACATCGAAGTGAATCCCCGGATTGGCTTTCACCAGGGCAAACAGCTCGTCCACTTCTTCATCGCTTAATTTCACCGGCAGCAACTGGTTATTAAAGCTGTTGCCGTAAAAGATATCGGCGAAACTCGGCGCAATCACCACTTTAAAACCGTAATCGGTCAACGCCCACGGCGCGTGCTCACGCGAGGAACCGCAGCCGAAGTTTTCTCGCGCCAGCAAAATGGAAGCCCCTTGATATTGCGGGAAGTTCAGCACAAAGTCCGGGTTTGGCTGTTGGCCTTTTTCATCGAGAAAACGCCAGTCGTTAAACAGATGCGCGCCAAAACCAGTGCGCGTCACTTTCTGCAAAAACTGTTTCGGGATAATCGCATCGGTATCGACATTGGCGGCATCCAGCGGAACCACCAGGCCTGTGTGTTTGATAAATTTCTCTGCCATAGTGTGCTCCTTATTTGATGTTGCGAATGTCGGCGAAATGTCCGGTCACGGCAGCGGCGGCCGCCATTGCCGGGCTGACCAGATGCGTGCGCCCGCCGCGCCCCTGGCGGCCTTCAAAGTTACGGTTGCTGGTAGAGGCACAACGCTCGCCCGGATTCAGACGGTCGTTGTTCATCGCCAGACACATTGAGCAGCCAGGCAAGCGCCATTCAAAACCGGCTTCAATAAAGATTTTGTCCAGACCTTCCGCTTCTGCCTGGGCTTTTACCGGACCGGAGCCGGGAACCACCAGTGCCTGTACGCCTGGCGCGACTTTCCGGCCTTTGGCGATTTCCGCCGCCGCGCGTAAATCTTCAATACGTGAGTTGGTACAGGAGCCGATAAACACTTTGTCGATAGCCACTTCGGTCAGCGGAACACCCGGTTTCAGCCCCATATAGGCCAACGCTTTTTCTGCCGACGCGCGTTCAACCGGATCGGTAAACGAAGCGGGATCAGGGATATTCTCGTTAACGGAGATCACCTGTCCTGGGTTAGTTCCCCAGGTCACCTGCGGGGCGATCTCTTCTGCCTGTAAAGTAACAACGGTATCGAAAGTTGCGCCTTCGTCGGTTTGCAGGGTTTTCCAGTAGGCGACGGCGTCGTCGAAATCTTTGCCTTTCGGCGCATGAAGACGGCCTTTGACATAGTTAAAGGTGGTTTCGTCCGGCGCAACCAGACCAGCTTTCGCACCCATTTCGATTGCCATATTGCACAGAGTCATGCGGCCTTCCATGCTTAAATCACGGATTGCTTCGCCGCAAAACTCCACCACATGCCCGGTGCCGCCTGCGCTGCCGGTTTTACCGATGATCGCCAGCACGATATCTTTCGCGGTAATGCCAGGCGCAGCTTTGCCCTGGACTTCAATTTTCATGGTCTTCGCACGACCCTGTTTCAGGGTTTGCGTTGCCAGTACGTGTTCAACTTCGGAAGTACCGATACCAAACGCCAGTGCGCCAAACGCGCCGTGAGTGGCGGTATGTGAGTCACCGCAAACAATGGTCATCCCCGGCAAGGTGACACCCTGTTCTGGCCCCATCACGTGGACGATTCCCTGATACGGGTGATTCAGGTCATACAGCTCAACGCCAAACTCTTTGCAGTTTTTGATCAGTTCCTGCATCTGGATGCGCGCCATTTCACCGCAGGCATTAATGTCTTTGGTCTGGGTAGAGACGTTGTGATCCATGGTGGCGAAGGTTTTACCTGGCTGACGCACCGGGCGACCGTGGGCGCGCAGGCCATCGAACGCCTGCGGTGAGGTCACTTCATGTACCAGATGGCGGTCGATATATAACAGCGGGGTTTCGTTTTCAGCTTCGTAGACTACGTGAGCGTCGAACAATTTTTCGTATAACGTCTTAGCCATGATTACACCCCTTCAGCCACATAGCGGGCAATGATATCGCCCATTTCATCGGTACTAACGGCGGCAGCGCCACGGGCTAAATCCCCGGTGCGAATGCCTTCTTCTAATGCGCGGTTAATGGCGCGTTCAATGGCGGAAGCCGCATCATCGGCATCCAGGCTGTAGCGCAGCAGCAGCGCCAGTGACAGAATTTGCGCAATCGGGTTGGCGATATTTTTGCCTGCGATATCTGGTGCCGAGCCGCCCGCCGGTTCATACAGTCCAAAACCTTGTTCGTTCAGGCTGGCGGAAGGCAACATCCCCATCGAGCCAGTGATCATCGCGCACTCATCAGAAAGAATGTCGCCAAACAGGTTGGAGCACAGCAGAACGTCAAACTGCGATGGATCTTTAATCAGCTGCATGGTGGCATTGTCGATGTACATATGCGCCAGTTCGACATCCGGATATTCAATGGCGATCTCGTTAACGATCTCCCGCCATAAAATAGAGGATTGCAGCACGTTGGCTTTATCGATCGACGTCACTTTGTGGCGACGCTTGCGGGCAGATTCAAACGCGATGCGAGCGATACGTTCGATCTCAAAACGGTGATACACCTCGGTATCAAACGCTTTTTCATATTGTCCGCTACCTTCGCGGCCTTTGGGCTGACCGAAATAGATGCCGCCAGTCAGTTCGCGCACGCACAGGATGTCGAAGCCGTTAGCGGCAATGTCTGCTCGCAGCGGGCAGAACGCTTCCAGTCCCTGATACAGTTTTGCCGGACGCAGGTTGCTGAATAATTTGAAGTGCTTACGCAAAGGCAACAGCGCGCCGCGTTCCGGTTGCTGGTCTGGTGGTAAATGTTCCCACTTCGGGCCACCAACTGAGCCAAACAGCACAGCATCGGCTTGCTCACAACCTTCAACCGTCGCAGGCGGCAGTGGTTGCCCGTGGTTATCAATGGCTGCGCCGCCTACATCGTAATGGCTGGTGGTGATGCGCATCGCAAAGCGGTTGCGCACGGCGTCCAGCACTTTCAGCGCCTGGGTCATCACTTCCGGCCCGATCCCATCTCCGGGCAATACGGCAATATGATAATTCTTCGACATCACACGGTTTCCTTGTTGTTTTCGTTGTGTTGAGCTTTGCGTTGCAACTCTTTTTCGACTTCTGCGGCGCGCCAGATATTGTTCAGCACGTGTACCATCGCTTTGGCGGAGGACTCGACAATATCAGTGGCCAGGCCGACGCCGTGGAAGCGGCGACCATTGTAGTTGGCGACAATATCCACCTGACCCAGCGCATCTTTACCGTGACCTTTGGCGGTCAGGCTGTATTTCACCAGTTCGACGTTGTAGTCAGTGATGCGATTAATTGCCTGGTAGACGGCATCGACCGGGCCGTTGCCGTTGGCGGCTTCCGCTTTTACTTCCTCGCCACAGACCAGTTTGACGGCGGCGGTGGCGATATCGTTAGAGCCAGACTGCACGCTGAAGTAATCCAGACGGAAATGCTCCGGTTCTTCTTGCTGTTTACCGATGAAGGCCAGCGCCTCCAGGTCGTAATCAAACACCTGACCTTTCTTATCTGCCAGTTTCAGGAACGCGTCGTACAGGTTGTCTAAATTATATTCACTTTCTTTATATCCCATCTCATCCATGCGGTGTTTCACCGCCGCACGACCGGAACGAGAGGTCAAATTCAACTGGATTTGGTTCAGACCAATAGATTCTGGTGTCATGATTTCGTAGTTTTCGCGGTTTTTCAGCACACCATCCTGGTGAATACCTGAGGAGTGTGCGAACGCACCGCTGCCGACAATGGCTTTGTTTGCCGGGATCGGCATATTACAAATCTGGCTAACTAGCTGGCTGGTGCGCCATATTTCCTGGTGATTAATGGCGGTGTGGACGTTGAGAATATCCTTACGTACCTTAATCGCCATGATCACTTCTTCCAGCGAACAGTTACCGGCACGCTCGCCGATCCCGTTCATCGCGCCTTCTACCTGCCGCGCTCCGGCATGTACCGCCGCCAGTGAGTTGCCGACCGCCAGGCCTAAGTCGTCGTGGGTATGCACGGAAATAATGGCTTTATCGATGTTCGGTACACGTTCATACAGGCCGCTGATGATTCCGGCGAACTCAAACGGCATGGTGTAGCCCACGGTATCCGGAATGTTGATGGTGGTGGCGCCGGCGTTAATTGCCGCTTCGACCACTCGTGCCAGATCGGCAATCGGTGTACGCCCGGCATCTTCGCAAGAAAATTCAACATCATCGGTGTAATTGCGTGCGCGTTTCACCATATAAATAGCGCGTTCGATCACCTCATCCAGTGTGCTGCGCAGCTTGGTGGCGATGTGCATTGGGGAGGTAGCAATAAAGGTATGAATACGGAAGGCTTCGGCGACTTTCAGAGATTCGGCCGCTACGTCGATATCTTTCTCCACGCAGCGGGCTAACGCACATACGCGGCTGTTTTTGACCTGGCGGGCGATGGTTTGCACCGATTCAAAATCGCCCGGCGAAGAGACGGGGAAACCAACTTCCATCACGTCAACCCCCATACGCTCAAGACCCAGCGCAATTTGCAGTTTTTCTTTCACACTCAAGCTTGCCTGTAACGCCTGTTCACCGTCGCGCAATGTGGTATCGAAAATAATGACTTGCTGGCTCATGGTTTGGGTCCTTATCTCTTTTAGAGCGCCTCGCTTCGGGCATAAAAAAACCCGCGCAATGGCGCGGGTTTTTTGTTTGACTGCGTGCTGGCTTAATGCTGAATGCCGCTCACTCGTCTACCGCGCAAAGAAGATGCGTTTAGTAGTAGTAGACCGATAAAGCGAACGATGTGAGTCATTAAATCAGCTCCAGATGAATGCGATATGCTTTTAGAGTTACTGGATACAAAAACGGATGTCAACCCTGACGCAACAAAAACGTCCCGTCAGCGTGAGTTCTGCATGAGTTGAATTAGCTAATTGTGCTGCGCGGGTTAAAACAGTCGATATTAATTTCTGCTTAACAACACATACCTTTCATTGGTGGACATACTTCAGAATAATTTATGGCATTTAATCAATGAGGTAAGAAGGAGGGAAATTTATTCTTTACCCTATCTATCCTGATGATTTGTATTGAATTATATTTTGAGTGAATGTTTTGATATTGATTTTATGAATATTATTGATCGATTAATGTTAAGAATTAATGCATCAAATATATAAATTAATTATTAAATGCGCACGTTTAATCCATTTTTTGGATGATTGAGTATTCGCGGAACTTATGATTAGATTGTTTTCGCAACAAAAACATTATGGATTATTATGCTGTGGTGAATGACTCTTCGCACGGCAATGGATTCTGTTTTTATCAGAACCCGTATCTTTATGTTTTCCTAATTTTACGCATTTTGCTTTTTCTTATTTTATATGCATGGTAAATCATATTTTTCAGGATTATTTCTCTGCATTCCAATAAGGGAAAGGGAGTTAAGTGTGACAGTGGAGTTAACTATGTCAGAGGTAAAAACAGATCATCCAGAAATTGCGGAGTTAAGTAAGCCACAGCTACGCATGGTCGATCTAAACTTATTAACCGTTTTCGATGCCGTGATGCAGGAGCAGAACATTACCCGTGCCGCGCATGTTCTGGGCATGTCGCAACCTGCGGTCAGTAACGCTGTTGCACGCCTGAAGGTGATGTTTAATGACGAGCTTTTTGTTCGTTATGGGCGTGGTATCCAACCGACTGCCCGCGCTTTTCAACTTTTTGGCTCTGTGCGTCAGGCGCTGCAATTAGTGCAAAACGAATTACCAGGTTCAGGTTTTGAGCCGGCCAGCAGCGAACGTGTATTCCATCTTTGCGTTTGCAGCCCGTTAGATAGCATTCTTACCTCGCAGATTTATAATCACATTGAGCAAATCGCGCCAAATATTCATGTGATATTCAAGTCTTCATTAAATCAGAACACCGAACATCAGCTACGTTATCAGGAAACGGAGTTTGTTATTAGTTATGAAGACTTCCATCGTCCTGAATTTACCAGTGTGCCATTATTTAAAGATGAAATGGTGCTGGTAGCCAGCAAGAACCATCCGACTATTAAAGGCCCATTACTGAAACATGACGTTTATAACGAACAACATGCGGCGGTTTCGCTTGATCGTTTCGCGTCATTTAGTCAACCGTGGTATGACACGGTAGATAAGCAAGCCAGTATCGCGTATCAGGGCATGGCAATGATGAGCGTTCTTAGTGTGGTGTCGCAAACGCATCTGGTTGCTATTGCGCCGCGTTGGCTGGCTGAAGAGTTCGCTGAGTCCTTAGAGTTACAGGTATTACCGCTGCCATTAAAACAAAATAGCAGAACCTGTTACCTCTCCTGGCATGAGGCTGCCGGGCGTGATAAAGGCCATCAATGGATGGAAGAGCAATTAGTCTCTATTTGTAAACGTTAAACAAAGGCAGAATAAATCAGGCGCGTAATTCTGGTTTATTCTGCATTTTTTATTAAATGTAGAATTTTATTCTTAATACATGTTTGCCCTGATTTTAGAAATAATGAAAAAATAGAGAAATTGCTGTAACTGGTCGAATTTGACCGATTTATTATCAATTCTGTCCGCCATTCTGGATTATTTTATCGTTTATTTTCTCCTTTCCTCCTGTTTATTCTTATTTCTTCACGCTTGTGACTCTGCTTGTCAATTGCTTAAGCAAGATCGGACGGTTAATGTGTTTTACACATTTTTTCCGCCAAATAGTGAGGCAAGCCATGGAGATGTTGTCTGGAGCCGAGATGGTCGTCCGATCGCTTATCGATCAGGGCGTTAAGCAAGTATTCGGTTATCCCGGAGGCGCGGTCCTTGATATTTACGATGCATTGCATACCGTGGGCGGTATTGATCACGTATTAGTTCGTCATGAGCAGGCAGCGGTACATATGGCCGATGGCCTGGCGCGGGCGACCGGAGAAGTGGGCGTTGTGCTGGTGACATCGGGTCCTGGAGCCACCAACGCAATTACCGGTATTGCCACCGCCTATATGGACTCCATTCCGCTGGTTATCCTTTCCGGGCAGGTGGCAACCTCGCTGATAGGTTACGATGCCTTTCAGGAGTGTGACATGGTGGGAATTTCCCGGCCGGTGGTTAAACACAGTTTTCTGGTTAAGCAAACGGAAGACATTCCGCAGGTGCTGAAAAAGGCTTTCTGGCTGGCGGCAAGCGGGCGTCCTGGTCCGGTGGTGGTTGATTTACCGAAAGATATTCTTAATCCGGCGAACAAATTACCTTACGTCTGGCCGGAATCGGTCAGTATGCGCTCGTATAACCCGACAACGTTGGGTCATAAAGGGCAGATTAAACGCGCATTACAAACGCTGGCTGCGGCGAAAAAACCGGTCGTTTACGTAGGCGGTGGCGCAGTGACTGCGGCTTGCCATCAACAACTCAAACAGATTATTGAGCAACTTAATCTTCCTGTCGTCTCGTCATTAATGGGATTAGGCGCGTTTCCGGCAACGCATCGTCAGGCGCTGGGAATGTTGGGAATGCACGGCACTTACGAAGCCAATATGACAATGCATAATGCCGATGTCATTTTTGCGGTTGGTGTACGCTTTGATGACCGCACTACTAACAATCTGGCAAAGTACTGCCCAAATGCGACGGTGTTACATATTGATATCGATCCTACCTCGATCTCAAAAACCGTGACCGCCGACATCCCGATCGTTGGCGATGCGCGGCTGGTGTTGGATCAAATGCTGGAGTTGCTGGCACAAGAAACGGCTCACCAACCGTTGGATGAGATCCGCGACTGGTGGCAGAAAATTGAACAGTGGCGCGCTCGCCAGTGCCTGAAATACGACACTCAGAGCGAAAAGATTAAACCGCAGGCGGTGATAGAGACGCTCTGGCGACTGACGAAGGGGGACGCTTACGTTACGTCCGACGTCGGGCAGCACCAGATGTTCGCCGCACTTTATTATCCTTTCGACAAACCGCGTCGCTGGATCAACTCCGGTGGCCTCGGCACCATGGGGTTTGGTTTACCTGCGGCGCTGGGCGTCAAAATGGCGCTGCCGGAAGAAACTGTGGTCTGCGTTACTGGCGACGGCAGTATTCAGATGAATATTCAGGAGCTGTCTACAGCCTTGCAATACGAGCTTCCGGTGCTGGTGGTGAATCTTAATAACCGCTATCTGGGGATGGTGAAACAGTGGCAGGACATGATCTATTCCGGCCGTCATTCACAATCTTATATGCAATCTCTGCCAGATTTCGTCCGCCTGGCAGAAGCCTATGGTCATGTTGGTATCCAGATTTCGCGCCCGGATGAGCTGGAAAGTAAACTTGGCGAGGCGCTGGAACAGGTACGAAATAATCGCCTGGTATTTGTTGATGTCACCGTCGATGGCAGTGAGCACGTTTATCCGATGCAGATTCGCGGGGGCGGAATGGATGAAATGTGGTTAAGCAAAACGGAGAGAACCTGATTATGCGCCGGATATTATCAGTATTACTCGAAAATGAATCAGGCGCGTTATCCCGCGTGATCGGCCTTTTTGCCCAGCGTGGCTATAACATTGAAAGCCTGACCGTTGCGCCAACCGACGATCCGACATTATCGCGTATGACCATCCAGACCGTGGGCGATGAAAAAGTGCTTGAGCAAATCGAAAAGCAATTACACAAGCTGGTCGATGTGTTGCGCGTGAGCGAGCTGGGGCAGGGCGCGCACGTTGAGCGGGAGATTATGCTGGTGAAAATTCAGGCCAGCGGCTATGGACGTGACGAAGTGAAACGCAATACGGAAATATTTCGTGGGCAAATCATTGATGTCACGCCTTCGCTTTATACCGTTCAACTGGCAGGCACCAGCGATAAACTCGACGCATTTTTAGCATCGATTCGCGATGTGGCGAAAATTGTTGAAGTTGCCCGCTCCGGCGTCGTCGGTCTTTCGCGCGGCGATAAAATAATGCGTTGAGAATGATCTCAATGTGCAATTTGCAGCCCAATAAGTCACGTTGGGCTTTTTTTGCGAATTTAGTAGGAACCTGGAATAAAAGCAGTTGCCGCAGTTAATTTTCTGCGCTTAGATGTTAATGAATTTAATCCATACCAGTACAATGGTTATGGTTTTTACATTTTACGCAAGGGGCAATTGTGAAACTGGATGAAATCGCTCGGCTGGCGGGAGTGTCGCGAACCACTGCAAGCTATGTTATTAACGGCAAAGCGAAGCAATACCGTGTGAGCGACAAAACCGTTGAGAAAGTCATGGCAGTGGTGCGTGAGCACAATTACCACCCGAATGCCGTGGCGGCTGGGCTTCGTGCTGGACGCACACGTTCTATTGGTCTTGTTATCCCCGATCTTGAGAACACAAGTTATACCCGCATTGCTAACTATCTTGAACGCCAGGCGCGTCAACGCGGCTATCAGCTACTCATTGCTTGTTCCGAAGATCAGCCAGACAACGAAATGCGTTGTATTGAGCATCTTTTACAGCGTCAGGTCGATGCCATCATTGTTTCGACTTCGCTGCCGCCAGAGCATCCTTTCTATCAACGCTGGGCTAATGACCCGTTCCCAATTGTCGCGCTGGATCGCGCCCTCGATCGTGAACATTTCACCAGCGTGGTTGGTGCCGACCAGGATGATGCCGAAATGTTGGCGGAAGAGTTACGTAAGTTTCCGGCCGAAACAGTACTTTATCTTGGCGCGCTGCCGGAGCTTTCTGTCAGCTTCCTGCGTGAGCAGGGTTTCCGAACTGCCTGGAAAGATGATCCGCGCGAAGTGCATTTCCTTTATGCCAATAGCTATGAGCGGGAAGCTGCTGCCCAGTTATTCGAAAAATGGCTGGAAACGCATCCGATGCCGCAGGCGCTGTTCACTACCTCTTTTGCATTGTTGCAGGGAGTGATGGATGTCACGTTGCGTCGCGATGGTAAACTGCCTTCCGATCTGGCGATTGCCACCTTTGGCGATAACGAATTGCTCGACTTCTTACAATGTCCTGTGCTGGCCGTGGCTCAGCGTCATCGGGATGTCGCTGAGCGCGTGCTGGAGATTGTCCTGGCGAGTCTGGACGAGCCGCGTAAGCCAAAACCAAGCTTAACGCGCATCAAACGAAATCTCTATCGTCGCGGCGTACTCAGTCGTAGCTAAACGTTAAACAAAAAATGATGCGCCGGTTGATTGCGGCTGGCGCATTGAGTACGTAATTGGACATCAATATCCTTTATGTAAATAAGACTATTCCTGACTATTATCCATAAGACCTTCTAAATATCTCACCAATTAACTTCATTCGATGTGCTTAATGATAATTAAGTCGTAACGATGGATTGCGATTGCATTATTTTGTTACATGCAAATCGGCAATTGCCGATTAAACAAACACTTTTCTAATCTTTTACGCAAAGTCGCTGACGTCAGGCATGGCGCGTGCGCAACAGGGACTGTTATCCGGGGGCGATATGTCCTAAAATGCCGCTCGCGTCGCAAACTGACACTTTATATTTTCATTAAGGAAAAAGAAGTCGTTTTTAAAACGGTAATGATGAGTGGGATTTTTTCTTACAACTATTCATAACGTTAATTTGCTTCGTTCGTTGGGCGATTTTTAAACAATGCAGATATTAGTCGTAAACATCGGGTTTTTTGCTTCGGTAAGGAATGTTCCTGGCTTGACAAGCTTTTCCTCCGCTCCGTAAACTCCTTTTAGTGGGAATTTGTGGGATAAAGTGGTAATTGGGGGAAGACTGGCATGTTCCGGGGAGCAACGTTAGTCAATCTCGACAGTAAAGGGCGCTTATCGGTGCCCACCCGTTATCGGGAAGAGCTGCTCGGGAACGCTGCCGGTCAAATGGTGTGTACCATTGACATTCATCACCCATGTCTGCTGCTTTACCCCCTTCCTGAATGGGAAATTATCGAGCAAAAATTATCGCGTCTGTCGAGCATGAACCCGGTTGAGCGCCGTGTGCAGCGCCTTCTGTTAGGTCATGCCAGCGAATGTCAGATGGATGGCGCAGGTCGATTGTTAATCGCGCCAGTACTGCGGCAACATGCCGGGCTGACAAAAGAAGTGATGTTGGTTGGACAGTTCAATAAGTTTGAACTGTGGGATGAAACAACCTGGCATCAACAAGTCAGGGAAGATATCGACGCAGAACAGTTGGCTACCGAAAACTTATCGGAGCGGCTGCAGGACTTGTCTCTATAAAATGATGGAAAACTATAAACACACTACGGTGCTGCTGGATGAAGCCGTAAATGGCCTCAATATCCGTCCTGACGGTATCTACATTGATGGAACTTTTGGTCGCGGTGGTCACTCACGTCTGATCCTCTCGCAGCTTGGCGAAGAGGGACGTTTGCTGGCGATCGATCGCGATCCGCAGGCTATTGCCGTTGCGAAGACTATTGATGATCCGCGCTTCTCCATCATACATGGACCTTTCTCCGCGCTGGGCGAATACGTCGCCGAGCGTGATCTTATCGGCAAGATTGACGGCATTCTCCTCGATCTTGGCGTCTCTTCACCACAACTCGATGATGCTGAACGCGGTTTTTCCTTTATGCGCGATGGCCCGCTGGACATGCGTATGGATCCGACGCGCGGTCAATCCGCTGCTGAATGGCTACAAACTGCCGAAGAAGCCGATATCGCCTGGGTATTGAAAACGTATGGCGAAGAACGTTTCGCTAAACGTATTGCGCGCGCCATTGTCGAGCGTAACCGCGAACAGCCGATGACACGCACCAAAGAACTGGCAGAAGTGGTGGCGGCGGCAACGCCGGTGAAGGACAAATTCAAACATCCCGCGACCCGTACCTTCCAGGCGGTGCGCATCTGGGTAAACAGTGAACTGGAGGAGATAGAGCAGGCGCTAAAAAGCTCGCTCAACGTGCTGGCGCCAGGTGGGCGGCTTTCGATCATCAGTTTTCATTCGCTGGAAGACCGTATTGTGAAACGCTTTATGCGTGAAAACAGTCGTGGTCCGCAGGTTCCGGCAGGATTACCGATGACCGAAGAGCAGCTCAAAAAACTGGGTGGCCGTCAGTTGCGAGCACTAGGCAAGTTGATGCCGGGCGAAGAAGAGGTGGCTGAGAACCCTCGCGCCCGTAGTTCAGTTCTGCGTATTGCAGAGAGGACGAACGCATGATCAGCAGAGTGACAGAAGCTCTAAGCAAAGTTAAAGGATCGATGGGAAGTCACGAGCGCCATGCCTTGCCTGGCGTCATTGGTGACGATCTTTTGCGATTTGGGAAGCTGCCACTCTGCCTGTTCATTTGCATTATTTTGACGGCGGTGACTGTGGTGACCACAGCACACCATACCCGTTTGCTGACCGCTCAGCGCGAACAATTGGTGCTGGAGCGAGACGCTTTAGACATTGAATGGCGCAACCTGATTCTTGAAGAGAATGCGCTCGGCGACCATAGCCGGGTGGAAAGGATCGCCACGGAGAAGCTGCAAATGCAGCATGTCGATCCATCACAAGAAAATATCGTAGTGCAAAAATAAGGATAAACGCGACGCATGAAAGCAGCGGCGAAAACGCAGAAACCAAAACGTCAGGAAGAACATGCCAACTTTATCAGTTGGCGTTTTGCGTTGTTATGCGGCTGTATTTTACTGGCGCTGGCTTTTCTGCTCGGGCGCGTAGCGTGGTTACAGGTTATCTCCCCGGATATGCTGGTTAAAGAGGGCGACATGCGCTCTCTTCGCGTTCAACAAGTATCCACCTCACGCGGCATGATTACTGACCGCTCTGGTCGCCCATTAGCAGTAAGTGTGCCGGTAAAAGCGATCTGGGCTGACCCAAAAGAAGTGCATGACGCTGGTGGTATCAGCGTCGGTGACCGCTGGAAGGCGCTGGCTAACGCGCTTAACATTCCGCTGGATCAGCTCTCAGCCCGCATTAACGCCAACCCGAAAGGACGCTTTATTTATCTGGCGCGTCAGGTAAACCCTGACATGGCGGACTACATCAAGAAACTAAAACTACCGGGGATTCATCTGCGTGAAGAATCTCGCCGTTATTATCCGTCTGGCGAAGTGACCGCTCACCTCATCGGCTTTACCAACGTCGATAGTCAGGGGATTGAGGGTGTCGAGAAGAGTTTCGATAAATGGCTTACCGGGCAGCCGGGCGAACGCATTGTGCGAAAAGACCGCTACGGTCGCGTAATTGAAGATATTTCTTCCACCGACAGCCAGGCAGCGCACAACCTTGCGCTGAGTATTGATGAACGCCTGCAGGCGCTGGTTTATCGCGAACTGAACAACGCGGTGGCCTTTAACAAGGCGGAATCCGGTAGTGCCGTGCTGGTGGATGTCAACACCGGTGAAGTGCTGGCGATGGCTAACAGCCCGTCATATAACCCAAACAATCTGAGTGGCACGCCGAAAGAGGCGATGCGTAACCGTACCATCACCGACGTGTTTGAACCAGGTTCAACCGTCAAGCCGATGGTGGTGATGACTGCGCTGCAACGCGGCGTCGTGCGGGAAAACTCGGTACTGAATACCGTTCCTTATCGAATTAACGGCCACGAAATCAAAGACGTGGCGCGCTACAGCGAATTAACCCTGACCGGGGTATTACAGAAGTCGAGTAACGTCGGTGTTTCCAAGCTGGCGTTAGCGATGCCGTCCTCAGCGTTAGTAGACACTTACTCACGTTTTGGACTGGGAAAAGCGACCAATTTGGGGTTGGTCGGAGAACGCAGTGGCTTATATCCTCAAAAACAACGGTGGTCTGACATAGAGAGGGCCACCTTCTCTTTCGGCTACGGGCTAATGGTAACACCGTTACAGTTAGCGCGAGTCTACGCAACTATCGGCAGCTACGGCATTTATCGCCCGCTGTCGATTACTAAAGTTGACCCCCCGGTTCCCGGTGAACGTGTCTTCCCGGAATCCATTGTTCGCACCGTGGTGCATATGATGGAAAGCGTGGCGCTACCGGGCGGCGGTGGCGTGAAGGCGGCGATTAAAGGCTATCGTATCGCTATTAAAACCGGTACTGCGAAAAAGGTCGGGCCGGATGGTCGCTACATCAATAAATATATTGCTTATACCGCAGGCGTTGCGCCTGCGAGTCAGCCGCGCTTCGCGCTGGTTGTTGTTATCAACGATCCGCAGGCGGGTAAATACTACGGCGGCGCCGTTTCCGCGCCGGTCTTTGGTGCCATCATGGGCGGCGTATTGCGCACCATGAACATCGAGCCGGATGCGCTGACAACGGGCGATAAAAATGAATTTGTGATTAATCAAGGCGAGGGGACAGGTGGCAGATCGTAATTTGCGCGACCTTCTTGCTCCGTGGGTGCCAGACGCACCTTCGCGAGCACTGCGAGAGATGACACTCGACAGCCGTGTGGCTGCGGCGGGCGATCTCTTTGTAGCTGTAGTAGGTCATCAGGCGGACGGGCGTCGATATATCCCGCAGGCGATAGCGCAAGGTGTGGCTGCCATTATTGCAGAGGCGAAAGATGAGGCGACCGACGGTGAAATCCGTGAAATGCACGGCGTACCGGTCATCTATCTCAGCCAGCTCAATGAGCGTTTATCTGCACTGGCGGGCCGCTTTTACCATGAACCCTCTGACAATTTACGTCTCGTGGGCGTAACGGGCACCAACGGCAAAACCACGACTACCCAGCTTCTGGCGCAGTGGAGCCAACTGCTTGGCGAAACCAGCGCGGTAATGGGCACCGTTGGTAACGGCCTGCTGGGGAAAGTCATCCCGACGGAAAATACAACCGGATCGGCAGTTGACGTTCAGCATGAGCTGGCGGGGCTGGTGGATCAGGGCGCGACTTTTTGCGCGATGGAAGTTTCCTCCCACGGGCTGGTACAGCACCGTGTGGCGGCATTGAAATTTGCGGCATCGGTCTTTACTAATTTAAGCCGCGATCACCTTGATTATCATGGTGATATGGAACACTACGAAGCGGCGAAATGGCTGCTTTATTCTGAACATCATTGCGGTCAGGCGATTGTTAACGCTGATGATGAAGTGGGTCGTCGCTGGTTGGCAAAACTGCCGGACGCGGTTGCGGTGTCGATGGAAGACAATATCAATCCGAACGGTCATGGCCGCTGGTTGAAAGCGATCGACGTGAACTATCACGACAGCGGTGCGACTATTCGCTTTAGCTCAAGTTGGGGCGATGGGGAAATAGAAAGCCGCTTGATGGGCGCTTTTAACGTCAGCAACCTGATGCTGGCGCTGGCGACACTGCTGGCGCTGGGCTATCCGCTGGCCGATCTGCTGAAAACCGCCGCGCGTCTGCAACCGGTTTGCGGACGTATGGAAGTGTTCACTGCACCAGGCAAACCGACGGTGGTGGTGGATTACGCTCACACGCCAGATGCGTTGGAAAAAGCCTTACAGGCGGCGCGTCTGCACTGTGCGGGCAAGCTGTGGTGCGTCTTCGGCTGCGGCGGCGATCGTGATAAAGGCAAACGTCCACTGATGGGCGCAATTGCTGAAGAATTTGCTGACGTGGCGGTGGTGACGGACGATAACCCGCGTACCGAAGAACCGCGCGCTATCATCAACGATATTCTGGCGGGAATGTTAGACGCCGGACATGTCAAAGTGATGGAAGGCCGTGCTGAAGCGGTAACGTGCGCCGTTATGCAGGCTAAAGAGAATGATGTGGTGCTGGTCGCGGGCAAAGGCCATGAAGATTATCAGATTGTTGGCAATCAGCGTCTGGACTACTCCGATCGCGTCACGGTGGCGCGTCTGCTGGGGGTGATTGCATGATTAGCGTAACCCTTAGCCAACTTACCGATATTCTCAACGGTGAACTGCAAGGTGCAGATATCACCCTTGATGCTGTAACCACTGACACGCGAAAACTGACGCCGGGCTGCCTGTTTGTTGCCCTGAAAGGCGAACGTTTCGATGCTCATGACTTTGCTGACCAGGCGAAAGCTGGCGGCGCGGGCGCGCTGCTGGTCAGCCGTCCGCTGGATATCGATCTGCCGCAGTTAATCGTTAAAGATACGCGTCTGGCGTTTGGTGAACTGGCTGCATGGGTTCGCCAGCAAGTTCCGGCGCGCGTGGTTGCTCTGACAGGTTCCTCCGGCAAAACCTCCGTTAAAGAGATGACGGCGGCGATTTTAAGCCAGTGCGGCAACACGCTTTATACGGCAGGCAATCTCAACAACGACATCGGCGTGCCGATGACGCTGTTGCGCTTAACGCCGGAATACGATTACGCAGTTATTGAACTTGGCGCGAACCATCAGGGCGAAATTGCCTGGACTGTGAGTCTGACTCGCCCGGAAGCGGCGCTGGTCAACAACCTGGCAGCGGCGCATCTGGAAGGTTTTGGCTCGCTTGCGGGTGTCGCGAAAGCGAAAGGTGAAATCTTTAGCGGCCTGCCGGAAAACGGTATCGCCATTATGAACGCCGACAACAATGACTGGCTGAACTGGCAGAGTGTGATTGGCTCACGCAAAGTGTGGCGCTTCTCACCGAATGCTAACAACAGCGATTTCACCGCCACCAATATCCATGTGACTTCGCACGGTACGGAATTTACCCTGCAAACCCCAACGGGTAGCGTGGATGCTCTGCTACCGCTGCCAGGGCGTCACAATATTGCGAATGCGCTGGCAGCCGCTGCGCTCTCCATGTCCGTGGGCGCAACGCTTGATGCTATCAAAGCGGGGCTGGCAAATCTGAAAGCTGTTCCAGGCCGTCTGTTCCCCATCCAACTGGCAGAAAACCAGTTGCTGCTCGACGACTCCTACAACGCCAATGTCGGTTCAATGACCGCAGCAGTCCAGGTACTGGCTGAGATGCCGGGCTACCGTGTACTGGTCGTTGGCGATATGGCGGAACTGGGCGCTGAAAGCGAAGCCTGCCATGTACAGGTGGGCGAAGCGGCAAAAGCGGCGGGCATTGACCGTGTATTAAGCGTGGGTAAACAAAGCCATGCTATCAGTACCGCCAGCGGTGTGGGCGAACATTTTGCTGATAAACCCGCGTTAATTACGCGTCTTAAGTCACTGATTGCAGAGCAACAGGTGATTACGATTTTAGTTAAGGGTTCACGTAGTGCTGCCATGGAAGAGGTAGTACGCGCTTTACAGGAGAATGGGACATGTTAGTTTGGCTGGCCGAACATTTGGTCAAATATTATTCCGGCTTTAACGTCTTTTCCTATCTGACGTTTCGCGCCATCGTCAGCCTGCTGACCGCGCTGTTCATCTCATTGTGGATGGGGCCGCGCATGATTGCTCATCTGCAAAAACTCTCCTTTGGTCAGGTGGTGCGTAACGATGGCCCGGAATCGCACTTCAGCAAGCGCGGTACGCCGACCATGGGCGGGATTATGATCCTGACGGCGATTGTGATCTCCGTACTGCTGTGGGCTTACCCGTCTAACCCGTATGTCTGGTGCGTACTGGTGGTGCTGGTTGGTTACGGCATCATTGGCTTCGTTGATGACTATCGCAAAGTCGTGCGCAAAGACACCAAAGGGTTGATCGCACGCTGGAAGTATTTCTGGATGTCGGTCATTGCGCTGGGTGTTGCTTTCGCTTTGTACCTTGCCGGGAAAGACACGCCAGCAACGCAACTGGTTGTACCGTTCTTTAAAGATGTGATGCCGCAGTTAGGTTTGTTCTACATCCTGCTGGCCTACTTCGTTATTGTCGGCACCGGTAACGCGGTAAACCTGACCGATGGTCTTGATGGCCTGGCGATTATGCCGACCGTATTTGTCGCTGGTGGTTTTGCGCTGGTGGCGTGGGCGACCGGCAACATGAACTTTGCCAGCTATTTACACATACCGTATCTGCGACATGCAGGGGAACTGGTCATTGTCTGTACCGCGATAGTCGGAGCAGGGCTGGGCTTCCTGTGGTTTAACACCTATCCGGCACAGGTATTTATGGGTGATGTAGGTTCGCTGGCGTTAGGCGGCGCGTTGGGCATTATCGCTGTACTGCTGCGTCAGGAATTCCTGCTGGTGATTATGGGCGGCGTGTTTGTCGTCGAAACCCTGTCGGTTATTTTGCAAGTCGGCTCCTTTAAACTGCGCGGGCAACGTATTTTCCGCATGGCGCCGATTCATCACCACTATGAACTGAAAGGCTGGCCGGAACCGCGCGTCATTGTGCGTTTCTGGATTATTTCGCTGATGCTGGTCCTGATTGGTCTGGCAACGCTGAAGGTACGTTAATCATGGCTGATTACCTGGGTAAAAATGTCGTTATTATCGGCCTGGGCCTCACCGGGCTTTCTTGCGTGGACTTTTTCCTCGCTCGCGGCGTGACGCCGCGCGTTATGGATACGCGTATGACACCGCCTGGCCTGGATAAATTACCCGAAGCGGTGGAGCGCCATACTGGCGGTCTCAATGATGAATGGCTGATGGCGGCAGATCTGATTGTCGCCAGCCCCGGCATTGCGCTGGCGCATCCGTCCCTAAGCGCCGCTGCCGATGCCGGAATTGAAATTGTTGGCGATATCGAGCTGTTCTGCCGCGAAGCACAAGCGCCGATTGTGGCGATCACCGGTTCTAACGGCAAAAGCACTGTCACTACCTTAGTGGGCGAAATGGCGAAAGCAGCAGGTGTTAACGTTGGCGTGGGTGGCAACATTGGCCTGCCAGCCTTGATGCTGCTGGATGCTGAGTGCGAACTGTACGTGCTGGAACTGTCAAGCTTCCAGCTGGAAACGACTTCCAGCTTACAGGCGGTGGCGGCGACCATTCTGAACGTGACTGAAGATCATATGGATCGCTATCCATTTGGTTTACAGCAGTATCGTGCGGCAAAACTGCGTATTTACGAAAACGCAAAAGTTTGCGTGGTTAATGCCGATGATGCCTTAACGATGCCGATTCGCGGTGCAGATGAACGTTGTGTCAGCTTCGGCGTCAATATGGGTGACTATCACCTGAACCATCAGCAGGGTGAAACCTGGCTGCGGGTGAAAGGCGAGAAAGTGTTGAACGTGAAAGAGATGAAACTTTCCGGGCAGCATAACTACACCAATGCGCTGGCAGCACTGGCGCTGGCAGATGCCGCAGGTTTGCCGCGTGCCAGCAGCCTGAAAGCATTAACCACCTTTACCGGTCTGCCGCATCGCTTTGAAGTGGTGCTGGAGCATAACGGTGTGCGCTGGATTAACGATTCGAAAGCGACCAACGTCGGTAGTACCGAAGCGGCGCTGAATGGCCTGCACGTAGACGGCACGCTGCATTTGTTGCTGGGCGGCGATGGTAAATCGGCAGACTTCAGCCCACTGGCGCGCTATCTGAATGGCGATAACGTGCGTCTGTATTGTTTCGGTCGTGATGGCGCACAGTTGGCGGCGTTACGCCCGGAAGTGGCAGAGCAAACCGAAACGATGGAACAGGCGATGCGCTTGCTGGCTCCGCGTGTTCAGCCTGGCGATATGGTTCTGCTCTCCCCGGCATGTGCCAGCCTTGATCAGTTCAAGAACTTTGAACAACGAGGCAATGAGTTTGCTCGTCTGGCGAAGGAGTTAGGTTGATGCGTTTATCTCTCCCTCGCCTGAAAATGCCGCGCCTGCCGGGATTCAGTATCCTGGTCTGGATCTCCACGGCGCTAAAGGGCTGGGTGATGGGCTCGCGGGAAAAAGATACCGACAGCCTGATCATGTACGATCGCACCTTGCTGTGGCTGACCTTCGGCCTCGCGGCGATTGGCTTTATCATGGTGACCTCGGCGTCAATGCCCATAGGGCAACGCTTAACCAACGATCCGTTTTTCTTCGCGAAGCGTGATGGCGTCTATCTGATCCTGGCGTTCATTCTGGCGATCATTACGCTGCGTCTGCCGATGGAGTTTTGGCAACGCTACAGTGCCACGATGCTGCTCGGATCAATCATCCTGTTGATGATCGTGCTGGTGGTGGGTAGCTCGGTTAAAGGGGCATCGCGTTGGATCGATCTTGGCTTGTTGCGTATCCAGCCAGCCGAACTGACCAAGCTGTCGCTGTTTTGCTATATCGCCAACTATCTGGTGCGCAAAGGCGACGAAGTGCGTAATAACCTGCGTGGCTTCCTGAAACCGATGGGCGTGATTCTGGTGCTGGCGGTGTTACTGCTGGCACAGCCAGACCTCGGTACGGTGGTGGTGCTGTTTGTGACCACGCTGGCAATGCTATTCCTGGCGGGGGCGAAATTGTGGCAGTTCATTGCCATTATCGGTATGGGGATTTCAGCGGTTGTGTTGCTGATCCTCGCTGAACCGTACCGTATCCGCCGTGTTACCGCATTCTGGAACCCGTGGGAAGATCCCTTCGGCAGCGGCTATCAGTTAACGCAATCGTTGATGGCGTTTGGTCGCGGCGAACTGTGGGGGCAAGGTTTAGGTAACTCGGTACAAAAACTGGAGTATCTGCCGGAAGCGCACACTGACTTTATTTTCGCCATTATCGGCGAAGAACTGGGGTATATCGGTGTGGTGCTGGCGCTTTTAATGGTATTCTTCGTCGCTTTTCGCGCGATGTCGATTGGTCGTAAAGCGTTAGAAATTGACCATCGTTTTTCCGGTTTTCTCGCTTGTTCAATTGGCATCTGGTTTAGTTTCCAGGCACTGGTTAACGTAGGCGCGGCGGCAGGGATGTTACCGACTAAAGGTTTGACATTGCCGCTAATCAGTTACGGTGGTTCGAGCTTACTGATTATGTCAACAGCCATCATGATGCTGTTGCGTATTGATTATGAAACGCGTCTGGAGAAAGCGCAGGCGTTTGTACGAGGTTCACGATGAGTGGTCAAGGGAAGCGATTAATGGTGATGGCTGGCGGCACTGGCGGACATGTGTTCCCGGGGCTTGCGGTTGCGCATCATTTAATGGCCCAGGGGTGGCAAGTTCGCTGGCTGGGTACTGCCGATCGTATGGAAGCGGACTTAGTACCGAAGCACGGTATCGAGATCGACTTTATTCGTATCTCTGGTCTACGCGGTAAGGGTATTAAAGCGTTACTCGCAGCTCCGTTGCGTATCTTTAACGCCTGGCGTCAGGCGCGGGCGATTATGAAAGCGTATAAACCTGACGTGGTGCTCGGTATGGGCGGCTACGTTTCAGGCCCAGGAGGTCTGGCCGCGTGGTCGTTAGGCATTCCGGTCGTACTTCATGAACAAAACGGTATTGCGGGCTTAACCAATAAATGGCTGGCGAAGATTGCGACCAAAGTGATGCAGGCGTTTCCAGGCGCTTTCCCTAATGCGGAAGTGGTGGGTAATCCTGTTCGTACCGATGTGCTGGCGCTGCCGTTGCCGCAGCAACGTTTGGCTGGACGTGAAGGTCCGGTTCGTGTGTTGGTAGTGGGTGGTTCTCAGGGCGCACGCATTCTTAACCAGACAATGCCGCTGGTTGCAGCAAAGCTGGGCGATTCAGTCACTATCTGGCATCAGAGCGGCAAAGGTTCGCAACAATCCGTTGAACAAGCGTATGCCGAAGCAGGGCAACCGCAGCATAAAGTGACGGAATTTATTGATGATATGGCGGCGGCGTATGCGTGGGCGGATGTTGTCGTTTGCCGCTCTGGTGCGTTGACGGTGAGTGAAATCGCTGCGGCGGGGTTACCAGCATTGTTTGTGCCGTTTCAGCATAAAGACCGCCAGCAATACTGGAATGCACTGCCGCTGGAAAAAGCGGGCGCAGCCAAAATTATCGAGCAACCACAGCTTTCTGTGGATGCTGTCGCCAACACCCTGGCCGGGTGGTCGCGAGAAACCTTATTAACCATGGCAGAACGCGCCCGTGCTGCATCCATCCCGGATGCCACCGAGCGAGTGGCAAATGAAGTGAGCCGAGCTGCCCGGGCGTAATTGTGGCGATGCCTTTTGCATCGCATGAATTTGAGAAGTTAATGGCGTAAAGAATGAATACACAACAATTGGCAAAACTGCGTTACATCGTGCCCGAAATGCGTCGCGTTCGGCACATTCACTTTGTCGGCATCGGTGGTGCCGGTATGGGCGGTATTGCCGAAGTTCTGGCCAATGAAGGGTATCAGATCAGTGGTTCAGATTTAGCGCCAAATCCGGTCACGCAGCAGTTAATGAATCTGGGGGCGACGATTTACTTCAACCATCGCCCGGAAAACGTGCGCGACGCCAGCGTGGTCGTTGTTTCCAGTGCAATTTCTGCTGACAACCCTGAGATTGTTGCCGCCCATGAAGCGCGTATTCCGGTGATCCGTCGCGCGGAAATGCTGGCTGAGTTAATGCGTTTTCGTCATGGCATCGCCATTGCCGGAACGCACGGCAAAACGACAACCACCGCGATGGTTTCCAGCATCTATGCGGAAGCGGGTCTCGATCCAACTTTCGTTAACGGTGGGCTGGTAAAAGCGGCTGGCGTTCATGCACGTTTGGGGCATGGCCGCTACCTGATTGCCGAAGCGGATGAGAGCGATGCATCGTTCCTGCATCTGCAACCCATGGTGGCGATTGTCACCAATATCGAAGCCGACCATATGGATACCTACCAGGGCGACTTTGAGAATTTAAAACAGACCTTTATTAATTTTCTGCACAACCTGCCGTTTTATGGGCGTGCGGTAATGTGTGTTGACGATCCGGTGATCCGCGAATTGTTACCGCGCGTGGGGCGTCAGACCACAACTTACGGCTTCAGCGAAGATGCCGACGTGCGTGTAGAAGATTATCAGCAGATTGGTCCGCAGGGACACTTTACGCTGCTACGTCAGGACAAAGAGCCAATGCGCGTAACCCTGAATGCGCCTGGTCGTCATAATGCGCTGAACGCGGCGGCTGCGGTTGCGGTTGCTACGGAAGAGGGGATTGACGACGACGCTATTCTGCGTGCGCTGGAGAGCTTCCAGGGAACCGGTCGTCGCTTCGATTTCCTCGGTGAATTCCCGCTGGAGCCGGTCAACGGTAAAAGTGGTACAGCAATGCTGGTCGATGACTACGGTCACCACCCGACCGAAGTGGACGCCACCATTAAGGCGGCGCGTGCAGGCTGGCCGGATAAAAACCTGGTAATGCTGTTTCAGCCGCACCGTTTTACCCGTACGCGCGACCTGTATGATGATTTCGCCAATGTGCTGACGCAGGTTGATACCCTGTTGATGCTGGAAGTGTATCCGGCTGGCGAAGCGCCAATTCCGGGAGCGGACAGCCGTTCGCTGTGTCGCACGATTCGTGGACGTGGGAAAATTGACCCCATTCTGGTGCCGGACCCGGCGCAGGTAGCCGAGATGCTAGCACCGGTATTAACCGGTAACGACCTGATTCTCGTTCAGGGGGCTGGTAATATCGGAAAAATTGCCCGTTCTTTAGCTGAAATCAAACTGAAGCCGCAAACTCCGGAGGAAGAACAACATGACTGATAAAATCGCGGTTCTGTTGGGCGGAACCTCCGCAGAACGGGAAGTTTCTTTGAACTCTGGTGCCGCAGTGTTAGCCGGGCTGCGCGAAGGCGGCGTCGACGCGCATCCTGTCGACCCGAAAGAAGTTGACGTGACGCAACTGAAATCGATGGGATTTCAGAAAGTATTTATCGCTCTGCACGGGCGCGGCGGTGAAGACGGCACATTGCAGGGGATGCTTGAGCTGATGGGACTGCCTTATACCGGCAGCGGAGTGATGGCATCTGCGCTTTCAATGGATAAACTACGCAGCAAACTGCTGTGGCAAGGTGCTGGTTTACCCGTAGCGCCGTGGGTAGCGTTAACCCGCGCAGAGTTTGAAAAAGGCATTAGCGATAAGCAGTTAGCCGAAATTTCTGCTCTGGGTTTACCATTAATCGTTAAGCCGAGCCGCGAAGGTTCCAGCGTGGGAATGTCAAAAGTAGTAGCAGAAAATGCTCTACAAGATGCATTAAGATTGGCATTTCAGCACGATGAAGAAGTATTGATTGAAAAATGGCTAAGTGGGCCGGAGTTCACTGTTGCGATACTCGGTGAAGAAATTTTACCGTCAATACGTATTCAACCCGCCGGAACCTTCTATGATTATGAGGCGAAGTATCTCTCTGATGAGACACAGTATTTCTGCCCCGCAGGTTTAGACGCGGCACAAGAGGCCAATTTGCAGGCATTAGTGCTGAAAGCATGGACGACGTTAGGTTGCAAAGGATGGGGACGTATTGATGTCATGCTGGACAGCGATGGACAGTTTTATCTGCTGGAAGCCAATACCTCTCCGGGTATGACCAGCCACAGTCTGGTGCCGATGGCGGCACGTCAGGCAGGCTTAAGCTTCTCGCAGTTGGTAGTACGAATTCTGGAACTGGCGGACTAATATGTCGCAGGCTGCTCTGAACACGCGAAACAGTGAAGAAGAAATTTCTTCTCACCGCAATAATGGAACTCGTCTGGCGGGGATACTTTTCCTGCTGACGGTTTTAACGACTGTGTTGGTGAGCGGCTGGGTCGTGTTGGGCTGGATGGAAGATGCGCAACGCCTGCCGCTCTCAAAGCTGGTGTTGACCGGTGAACGCCATTACACGCGTAATGACGATATCCGGCAGTCGATCCTGGCATTGGGTGAGCCGGGTACTTTTATGACTCAGGATGTCAACATCATCCAGACGCAAATTGAACAACGCCTGCCGTGGATTAAGCAGGTGAGCGTCAGAAAGCAGTGGCCTGATGAATTGAAGATTCATCTGGTTGAATATGTGCCGATTGCGCGGTGGAATGATCAACACATGGTAGACGCGGAAGGAAACACCTTTAGCGTGCCGCCAGATCGCACCAGCAAGCAGGTGCTTCCAATGCTGTATGGCCCGGAAGGCAGCGCCAATGAAGTGTTGCAGGGCTATCGCGAAATGGGGCAGATGCTGGCAAAGGACAGATTTACTCTGAAGGAAGCGGCGATGACCGCGCGGCGTTCCTGGCAGTTGACGCTGAATAACGATATTAAGCTCAACCTTGGCCGGGGCGATACGATGAAACGTTTGGCTCGCTTTGTAGAACTTTATCCGGTTTTACAGCAGCAGGCGCAAACCGATGGCAAACGGATTAGCTACGTTGATTTGCGTTATGACTCTGGAGCGGCAGTAGGCTGGGCGCCCTTGCCGCCGGAGGAATCTACTCAGCAACAAAATCAGGCACAGGCAGAACAACAATGATCAAGGCGACGGACAGAAAACTGGTAGTAGGACTGGAGATCGGCACCGCGAAGGTTGCCGCTTTAGTAGGGGAAGTTCTGCCCGACGGTATGGTCAATATCATTGGTGTGGGCAGCTGCCCGTCACGTGGTATGGATAAAGGCGGGGTTAACGACCTCGAATCTGTGGTCAAATGCGTACAACGCGCCATTGACCAGGCAGAATTGATGGCAGATTGCCAGATCTCTTCGGTATATCTGGCGCTTTCTGGTAAGCACATCAGCTGCCAGAATGAAATTGGTATGGTGCCCATTTCTGAAGAAGAAGTGACGCAAGAAGATGTGGAAAACGTCGTCCATACCGCGAAATCGGTGCGTGTGCGCGATGAACATCGTGTGCTGCATGTGATCCCGCAAGAATATGCGATTGACTATCAGGAAGGGATCAAAAATCCGGTAGGACTTTCGGGCGTGCGAATGCAGGCGAAAGTGCACCTGATCACATGTCACAACGATATGGCGAAAAACATCGTCAAAGCGGTTGAACGTTGTGGGCTGAAAGTTGACCAACTGATATTTGCCGGACTGGCATCAAGTTATTCGGTATTGACGGAAGACGAACGTGAACTGGGAGTCTGCGTCGTCGATATCGGTGGTGGTACAATGGATATCGCCGTTTATACCGGTGGGGCATTGCGCCACACCAAGGTAATTCCTTATGCTGGCAATGTGGTGACCAGTGATATCGCCTATGCCTTTGGCACGCCGCCAAGCGACGCCGAAGCGATTAAAGTTCGCCATGGCTGCGCGTTGGGTTCCATCGTCGGTAAAGATGAGAGCGTGGAAGTGCCGAGCGTAGGTGGGCGACCACCGCGTAGTCTGCAACGTCAGACGCTGGCGGAGGTGATTGAGCCACGGTATACCGAGTTGCTCAACCTGGTCAACGAAGAGATATTGCAGCTGCAGGAAAAGCTTCGCCAACAAGGCGTGAAACATCACCTGGCGGCGGGCATTGTATTAACCGGTGGCGCGGCGCAGATCGAAGGACTTGCCGCCTGCGCTCAGCGCGTGTTTCATACGCAGGTGCGTATTGGCGCGCCGCTGAATATCACCGGTTTAACTGATTATGCTCAGGAGCCGTATTACTCGACGGCTGTGGGATTGCTTCACTACGGGAAAGAGTCACATCTTAACGGTGAAGCGGAAGTAGAAAAACGTGTTACAGCATCAGTTGGCTCGTGGATCAAGCGACTCAATAGTTGGCTGCGAAAAGAGTTTTAATTTTTATGAGGTCGACGGTGATTACGGCCTCAGGCGACAGGCACATATCGGAGAGAAACTATGTTTGAACCAATGGAACTTACCAACGACGCGGTGATTAAAGTCATCGGCGTCGGCGGCGGCGGCGGTAATGCTGTTGAGCACATGGTGCGTGAGCGCATTGAAGGTGTTGAATTTTTCGCGGTAAATACCGATGCACAGGCGCTGCGTAAAACGGCGGTTGGGCAGACGATTCAGATCGGTAGTGGTATCACCAAAGGACTGGGCGCTGGCGCTAATCCAGAAGTTGGCCGTAATGCGGCTGATGAGGATCGCGATGCACTACGTGCGGCGCTGGAAGGTGCAGACATGGTATTTATTGCAGCAGGTATGGGTGGTGGTACTGGTACAGGTGCTGCGCCGGTCGTTGCTGAAGTGGCAAAAGATTTGGGTATCCTGACCGTTGCTGTCGTGACTAAGCCTTTCAACTTTGAAGGCAAGAAGCGTATGGCCTTCGCGGAGCAGGGGATCACTGAATTGTCCAAGCATGTGGACTCATTGATCACCATCCCGAACGACAAACTGCTGAAAGTGCTGGGGCGCGGTATCTCCCTGCTTGATGCGTTTGGCGCCGCGAACGATGTGCTGAAAGGCGCAGTTCAGGGTATCGCCGAACTGATTACTCGTCCGGGTCTGATGAACGTGGACTTTGCAGACGTACGTACTGTGATGTCTGAAATGGGCTACGCAATGATGGGTTCTGGCGTGGCGAGCGGTGAAGATCGTGCGGAAGAAGCGGCTGAAATGGCTATCTCTTCTCCATTGCTGGAAGACATCGACCTGTCTGGTGCGCGCGGCGTGCTGGTTAACATCACGGCGGGCTTCGACTTGCGTCTGGATGAGTTCGAAACCGTAGGTAACACCATCCGTGCATTTGCTTCGGATAACGCGACTGTGGTTATCGGTACTTCTCTTGACCCGGATATGAACGACGAACTGCGTGTAACCGTGGTTGCAACAGGTATCGGCATGGACAAACGTCCTGAAATCACTCTGGTGACCAATAAACAAGTTCAGCAGCCGGTGATGGATCGTTACCAGCAGCACGGTATGGCACCGCTGACGCAAGAGCAGAAACCGGTAGCTAAAGTGGTGAACGACAATACGCCGCAAACTGCGAAAGAGCCGGATTATCTGGATATCCCAGCTTTCCTGCGTAAGCAAGCTGACTAAGATTAAGCTGGAATTTGGGTTACCAGGCTCTTTGTGCTAAACTGGCCTGCCGAATGTATAGTACACTTCGGTTGGATAGGTAATTTGGCGAGATAATACGATGATCAAACAAAGGACACTTAAACGTATCGTTCAGGCGACGGGTGTCGGTTTACATACCGGCAAGAAAGTCACTCTGACGTTACGCCCTGCGCCGGCCAACACCGGGGTCATCTATCGTCGCACCGACTTGAATCCACCGGTAGATTTTCCGGCCGATGCCAAATCTGTGCGTGATACCATGCTCTGTACGTGTCTGGTCAACGAGCATGATGTACGGATTTCAACCGTTGAGCACCTGAATGCTGCGCTCGCGGGCTTAGGCATCGATAACATTGTTATCGAAGTTAACGCACCGGAAATCCCGATCATGGACGGTAGTGCCGCTCCGTTTGTTTACCTGCTGCTTGATGCGGGTATCGACGAGCTGAACTGCGCCAAGAAATTTGTTCGCATCAAAGAGACTGTTCGTGTCGAAGATGGCGATAAGTGGGCTGAATTTAAGCCATACAATGGTTTTTCGCTGGATTTCACCATCGATTTCAACCATCCGGCTATCGATTCCAGCAATCAACGTTATGCGATGAACTTCTCTGCTGATGCGTTTATGCGCCAGATCAGCCGTGCGCGTACGTTCGGTTTCATGCGTGATATCGAATACCTGCAGTCTCGTGGTTTGTGCCTGGGCGGCAGTTTCGATTGTGCCATCGTTGTTGACGATTATCGCGTACTGAACGAAGACGGTCTGCGTTTTGAAGACGAATTTGTTCGTCACAAAATGCTCGATGCGATCGGTGACTTGTTCATGTGTGGTCACAACATTATTGGTGCATTTACCGCTTATAAATCCGGTCATGCACTGAATAACAAATTGTTGCAGGCTGTCCTGGCAAAACAGGAAGCCTGGGAATATGTGACCTTCCAGGACGACGCAGAACTGCCGTTGGCCTTCAAAGCGCCTTCAGCCGTACTGGCATAACGACATTTATACTGTCGTATAAAATTCGACTGGCAAATCTGGCACTCTCTCCGGCCAGGTGAACCAGTCGTTTTTTTTGAGCTTTTATCAGAGCCGTAAGAAACGGTGCGAACGCTGTTTTCTTAAGCACTTTTACGTACAACTTATCTTCATTCCTGCTGTGGACTTCAGGCTTTAATGGTAAGATTTGTGCGCTAAAAACGTTTGAATACGATCGGGATGGCAATAACGTGAGTGGAATACTGACGCGCTGGCGACAGTTTGGTAAACGCTACTTCTGGCCGCATCTCTTGTTAGGGATGGTCGCGGCGAGTTTAGGTATGCCTGCGCTCAGCAACGCCGCCGAACCAAATGCGCCCGCAAAAGCGACAACCCGCAACCACGAGCCTTCCGCCAAAGTTAACTTTGGTCAGTTGGCCTTGCTGGAAGCGAACACGCGCCGCCCGAACTCAAACTATTCTGTTGATTACTGGCATCAGCACGCAATTCGCACGGTAATCCGTCATCTTTCCTTCGCAATGGCACCGCAAACGCTGCCCGTTGCCGAAGAATCTTTGCCTCTTCAGGCGCAGCATCTTGCTTTACTGGATACGCTCAGCGCGCTGCTGACCCAGGAAGGCACGCCGTCTGAAAATGATTATCGCATTGATTATGCGCATTTTACCCCACAAGCAACATTCAGCACGCCCGTCTGGATAAGCCTGGCGCAAGGCATCCGTGCAGGCCCTCAACGCCTCAGCTAACAACAATAAACCTTTATTTTATTTTATTAACTCCGCAACGCGGGGCGTTTGAGATTTTATTATGCTAATCAAATTATTAACTAAAGTTTTCGGTAGTCGTAACGATCGTACCCTGCGCCGGATGCGCAAAGTGGTGAACATCATCAATGCCATGGAACCGGAGATGGAAAAACTCTCCGACGAAGAACTGAAAGGGAAAACCGCAGAGTTCCGCGCGCGCCTGGAAAAAGGCGAAGTGCTGGAAAATCTGATCCCGGAAGCCTTCGCCGTCGTGCGTGAAGCAAGTAAGCGCGTCTTTGGTATGCGTCACTTCGATGTACAGTTGCTCGGCGGTATGGTTCTTAATGAACGTTGCATCGCGGAAATGCGTACTGGTGAAGGTAAAACTCTGACCGCAACGCTGCCTGCTTACCTGAACGCATTAACCGGTAAAGGTGTGCACGTTGTTACCGTCAACGACTACCTGGCGCAACGTGACGCCGAAAACAACCGTCCGCTGTTTGAATTTCTCGGCCTGACCGTCGGCGTCAACCTGCCGGGAATGCCTGCGCCGGCAAAGCGTGAGGCTTACGCGGCTGACATCACTTACGGTACGAACAACGAATACGGCTTTGACTACCTGCGCGACAACATGGCGTTCAGCCCTGAAGAACGTGTACAGCGTAAACTGCACTATGCGCTGGTGGATGAAGTGGACTCCATCCTGATCGATGAAGCGCGTACACCGCTGATCATTTCCGGCCCGGCAGAAGACAGCTCGGAAATGTATAAACGCGTGAATAAAATTATTCCGCACCTGATCCGTCAGGAAAAAGAAGACTCCGAAACCTTCCAGGGCGAAGGCCACTTCTCGGTGGACGAAAAATCTCGCCAGGTGAACCTGACCGAACGTGGTCTGGTGCTGATTGAAGAACTGCTGGTGAAAGAGGGCATCATGGATGAAGGGGAGTCTCTGTACTCTCCGGCCAACATCATGCTGATGCACCACGTAACGGCGGCGCTGCGCGCTCATGCGCTGTTTACCCGCGACGTCGACTACATCGTTAAAGATGGTGAAGTTATCATCGTTGACGAACACACCGGTCGTACCATGCAGGGCCGTCGCTGGTCCGATGGTCTGCACCAGGCTGTGGAAGCGAAAGAAGGTGTGCAGATCCAGAACGAAAACCAAACGCTGGCTTCGATCACCTTCCAGAACTACTTCCGTCTGTATGAAAAACTGGCGGGGATGACTGGTACTGCTGATACCGAAGCTTTCGAATTTAGCTCAATCTACAAGCTGGATACCGTCGTTGTTCCGACCAACCGTCCAATGATTCGTAAAGATTTGCCGGACCTGGTCTACATGACTGAAGCGGAAAAAATTCAGGCGATCATTGAAGATATCAAAGAACGTACTGCGAAAGGCCAGCCGGTGCTGGTGGGTACTATCTCCATCGAAAAATCGGAGCTGGTGTCAAACGAACTGACCAAAGCCGGTATTAAGCACAACGTCCTGAACGCCAAATTCCACGCCAACGAAGCGGCGATTGTCGCTCAGGCAGGTTATCCGGCTGCGGTGACTATCGCGACCAACATGGCGGGTCGTGGTACAGATATTGTGCTCGGTGGTAGCTGGCAGGCAGAAGTTGCCGCGCTGGAAAATCCGACCGCGGAGCAAATTGAAAAAATTAAAGCCGATTGGCAGGTACGTCACGATGCGGTACTGGAAGCAGGTGGCCTGCATATCATCGGTACCGAGCGTCACGAATCCCGTCGTATCGATAACCAGTTGCGCGGTCGTTCTGGTCGTCAGGGGGATGCTGGTTCTTCCCGTTTCTACCTGTCGATGGAAGATGCGCTGATGCGTATTTTTGCTTCCGACCGAGTATCCGGCATGATGCGTAAACTGGGTATGAAGCCAGGCGAAGCCATTGAACACCCGTGGGTGACCAAAGCGATTGCCAACGCCCAGCGTAAAGTTGAAAGCCGTAACTTCGACATTCGTAAGCAACTGCTGGAATATGATGACGTGGCTAACGATCAGCGTCGCGCCATTTACTCCCAGCGTAACGAACTGCTGGATGTCAGCGATGTGAGTGAAACCATCAACAGCATTCGTGAAGATGTGTTCAAAGCCACCATTGATGCCTACATTCCGCCACAGTCGCTGGAAGAAATGTGGGATATTCCGGGGCTGCAGGAACGTCTGAAGAACGATTTCGACCTTGATTTGCCAATTGCCGAGTGGCTGGATAAAGAACCAGAACTGCATGAAGAGACACTGCGTGAGCGCATTCTGGCGCAGTCCATCGAAGTGTATCAGCGTAAAGAAGAAGTGGTTGGTGCTGAGATGATGCGTCACTTCGAGAAAGGCGTCATGCTGCAAACGCTTGACTCCCTGTGGAAAGAGCACCTGGCGGCGATGGACTATCTGCGTCAGGGTATCCACCTGCGTGGCTATGCACAGAAAGATCCGAAGCAGGAATACAAACGTGAATCGTTCTCCATGTTTGCAGCGATGCTGGAGTCGTTGAAATATGAAGTTATCAGTACGCTGAGCAAAGTTCAGGTACGTATGCCTGAAGAGGTTGAGGAGCTGGAACAACAGCGTCGTATGGAAGCCGAGCGTTTAGCGCAAATGCAGCAGCTTAGCCATCAGGATGACGACTCTGCCGCCGCAGCTGCACTGGCGGCGCAAACCGGTGAACGCAAAGTAGGACGTAACGATCCTTGCCCGTGCGGTTCTGGTAAAAAATACAAGCAGTGTCATGGCCGCCTGCAATAAAAGCTAACAGTTGAAGTAAAAGGCGCAGGATTCTGCGCCTTTTTTATAGGTTTAAGACAATGAAAAAGCTGCAAATTGCGGTAGGTATTATTCGCAACGAGAACAATGAAATCTTTATAACGCGTCGCGCAGCAGATGCGCACATGGCGAATAAACTGGAGTTTCCCGGCGGTAAAATTGAAATGGGCGAAACGCCGGAACAGGCGGTGGTGCGTGAACTTCAGGAAGAAGTCGGGATTACCCCACAACATTTTTCGCTATTTGAAAAACTGGAATATGAATTCCCGGACAGGCATATAACTCTGTGGTTCTGGCTGATCGAAAGCTGGGAAGGGGAGCCGTGGGGTAAAGAAGGGCAACCCGGTAAGTGGATGTCGCTGGTCGGTCTGAATGCCGATGATTTTCCGCCAGCCAATGAACCGGTAATTGCGAAGCTTAAACGTCTGTAGGTCGGATAAGGCGTTCACGCCGCATCCGACATTTGCACAAGATGCCTGATGCGACGCTGTCCGCGTCTTATCAGGCCTACGTGCGGCATCAGACAAATGTCACTGCTTTGGCTCTTCGCTCCAGTCATCGCTTTCGGAAAGATCGCCACTGCTGGGGATTCGTTTTTCTTCAGCAGCCCATTCTCCGAGGTCGATCAGCTGACAACGTTTGGAGCAAAATGGCCGAAACGGGCTGATTTCACCCCACACCACCGTTTTCCCGCAGGTTGGGCAATTCACCGTAATAGTTTCTGACATTTTTACTCCTTAGCAACAGGCCAGTTCGAAATCCAGACGTTCCGGTACCTGTCCGTTTTCACTGTCCAGCGGCATAAAACGAATGGCAAAACGGCTCTTATGACCGGAAATTTGCGGATAAAGCTGTGAATCGAGCGACAGATTCAGGCGCAGCAAGTCGGCATCGCCACCGTTATCCTGATAAAAACCATTCAGGCTGGTTTGTTTACGGAAGGGGGCCGACTGGCGAATTAAATCCAGCACCATGGTAAGTGCCTGGGTGAGCGGGTTCAGGCTGGCAATCCAGGTTTCTACCTGGCTGTCGCGCTGCGCCTGAGGTAGATGCAGCCAAATGTGCAATGTAGGTAAATCAAAGCTGCAACAGCCGCCTGGGATGCTCAGTCGCTGACGCACTAAGGCAATCAGCCTGTCTTCACGTAGAAATTGCCCGATACGCGGCGCGGAAATCAACACGCTACCCGCTGTTTTTAACTGCTGAATTAATGCTTCAATACGGCTCTGATCAACGCCTGGCACGCCAATCCAGGTCTGGAGTTTACGTTGCTGGCGGTCAAGCTCTTTCAACAGCTCAGTGCGCACTTCTCCGCGCTCGAAAACATCCAGCAATTCGCTGACATTACGGAAGAAATGCAGGGCGCCAGCGTAGTCAACGATGGGTAAATTTACGGTGAGTTGTTGAATTAAAAACTCAATGCGCAGCCATGTACGCATTTTTTCATTTAGTGGATGTTCAAAAAGGACCTGGGTCTGCATTACGGTTTTTCCTGTGAGACAAACTGCGACGCAAGCTGCAAATAGTGTGCGTGCAGGCGGGCAACATCCGATGCAATAGCATCCGGTGCGCCGTTATTATCAATGACGTCATCTGCCACGGCAAGACGGGCTTCGCGCGTTGCCTGGGCAGCAAGAATTTGTTCGACATGCTCGCGAGTAACATCATCGCGCTGCATGGTGCGCTTAAGTTGCGTTTCTGGGCTGACATCCACCACCAGCACACGATTCGCTTTTTTATACAGTGAGTTTTCTACCAGCAATGGCACAACCCACAGTATATAGGGAGAAGTTGCCTGCTGGATCTGACGTTGCGTCTCCTGCTGAATCAGCGGATGCAGCAGGGCGTTAAGCCAGTTTTTCTCTTCCGGGTTAGCGAAGATCCGCTCGCGCAAGACCCGGCGCTGCAATGACCCATCAGCAGCAATCATGTCAGCGCCAAAGTGTTCAGCAATGGCACGTAGCGCAGGTGCACCTGGTTCAACCACCTGACGCGCAATAATATCGGCATCAATGACGTTAATTCCGAGGTCTGCAAACGCATTTGCAACGGTACTCTTGCCACTGCCAATGCCTCCCGTTAAGGCAACTATATACCTCATAATTTATATTCCCGGGAATTCATCATGATTATCAAAATGTTAAAAATGAGCGTACAAAAGCGAAATTGATGGAACATTCGCTCATTATTTACCAGGTAAATTTATGGGATTGTAGCGTAAAAAAAGACAATTTCGCAGTCTTGCGCCACATCGATTAGTGCGTATGATAGCGTCACTGGAGTTGCGCTCTTATCCTTATAGCCATTAACCCCAGGAATCCGCACATGCGTATTGAAGAAGATCTGAAGTTAGGTTTTAAAGACGTCCTCATCCGTCCTAAACGTTCTACTCTTAAAAGTCGTTCCGATGTTGAACTGGAACGTCAATTCACCTTCAAACATTCAGGTCAGAGCTGGTCCGGCGTGCCGATTATCGCCGCGAATATGGACACCGTAGGCACTTTTTCCATGGCCTCTGCGCTGGCTTCTTTTGATATTCTGACTGCTGTGCATAAACACTATTCTGTCGAAGAGTGGCAAGCGTTTATCAACAATTCTTCCGCTGATGTGCTGAAACATGTGATGGTTTCTACCGGCACGTCTGATGCGGATTTCGAAAAAACCAAACAAATTCTCGACCTGAACCCGGCATTAAACTTCGTTTGTATTGATGTGGCAAATGGTTATTCCGAACACTTCGTGCAGTTCGTTGCGAAAGCGCGTGAAGCGTGGCCGACCAAAACCATTTGTGCTGGCAACGTAGTGACTGGTGAAATGTGTGAGGAGCTTATCCTCTCCGGTGCTGATATCGTTAAAGTTGGTATTGGCCCAGGTTCTGTCTGTACAACTCGCGTCAAAACAGGCGTCGGTTATCCGCAACTTTCTGCGGTAATCGAATGTGCCGATGCCGCGCACGGTCTGGGCGGGATGATCGTCAGCGATGGTGGCTGCACCACACCGGGCGATGTCGCGAAAGCCTTTGGCGGCGGTGCTGATTTCGTGATGCTCGGTGGTATGCTGGCAGGCCACGAAGAGAGCGGTGGTCGCATTGTTGAAGAGAACGGCGAGAAATTTATGCTGTTCTACGGCATGAGCTCCGAGTCTGCGATGAAACGCCACGTTGGCGGCGTTGCGGAATATCGCGCTGCAGAAGGTAAAACCGTTAAGCTGCCGCTGCGTGGTCCGGTTGAAAATACCGCACGTGATATTTTAGGCGGTCTGCGTTCAGCTTGTACATACGTTGGGGCTTCACGCCTGAAAGAGCTGACCAAGCGCACCACGTTTATCCGTGTGCAGGAACAAGAAAACCGCATCTTCAATAACCTGTAATCTCCCAATGCTGGCGTGGATCACCACGCCAGCGTTATCCCATCCCACTCATCGCATCGCCTAAATGGAAAATTGGCAGATACATTGCCACCACCAGTGTACCGATAATTCCTCCTGTAATAACCAGCAACGCCGGTTCCAGTAAGGCTGCAAGATTATCTGCCAGCGCCAGTGTGTTATCCCGATGATGGTGAGCGAGGTTATCTAACATGAGATCCAGCGAGCCGGATGCCTCTCCTGTTCTCACTAATTGCAAACAGAGTGGGCTAAACTCACCGGCATTTTTTAGCGCCAGCCAGATAGGCTGACCGTTACTGATATCGTGCTGGATTTGTGTCAGAAGTTGCGCCCAGTACGGGCAGCGCATTGTTTCTCTGACGCTCTCAATCCCTTGTAAAAAAGTAATCCCTGCACTTTGTGTCAGCGCCAGAATCGTAAAAATCTGCGTGAGTTTTTGTCCCCGCACCAGAGAACCCATAATCGGGATGCGTAACAGCAACTTCTGCCGCGTGATAAGCCAGGTCGGGCGGCGTATCAGCAACTTATTAGCTATTGCCAGCAGAAAGCCGAACAACACCAGCAGCCAGCCCCATTCACCACTAAAATCTGCCAGCGTCATGATCCCCTGCGTTAGCGCCGGTAACGGGGTGTTAAAGGTCCTATAGATAGCGGCAAACTCCGGCAGAACAAAATGCAGCATTGCCACAACCACCATGATTGCCATCGCTAAGATGATGATGGGATAACGCAATGCTGATTTCACTTTGTCGGCCAGCTGACGCTGGGCTTTTTGCTGACGAGCCAGTTCAAAACAGCATTCATCCAGCTTACCGGTCAGTTCACCCGTGCGGATCATCGCCTGGTAGAGTGGTGGAAATACCTCTGACCAGGGTAATAAAGCATTGGAAAAGGTAACGCCCTGCTCGAGATCGTGCGCCAGTGATTGCAGCAACACTTGCCATTGCTTACTGGGATGCTGTTCCGCCAACAGTGCCAGCCCTTCAGAAAGCGTCAACCCGGCTTTGAGTAGCGTCGCCAGTTGATGAATGACTTCCGCGCTTTTATCTCCTCGCCACTGCGCAGAATTGATGGCGATTCGCTTCAGGTTAAGTGGGGTAACCATCTGTTGCTGTAGTGCAATAAGCAGCAAAGCACGGCTCTCTGCCCATAGCATCCCATCTTGCGTATTGCCGTCGCCGGTTATGCCATGCCAGCGCCAGAGTTGTTTACTCGCCATGCGGCATCCCCAATACGCGGATTAACTCTTCAAAGGTGGTTAAGCCTTGCTCCACGGCCAGGCAGCCGTTTTCAAAAAGCGTGCGCATTCCCGCCTGTCGGGCGTGCGTTTCCAGCGATTCAACGTCGGTATTAGCGGCAATAAGCTGACGTATAATCGGTGTTATGGGCAAAACTTCAAACAAGGCCGTGCGACCATAAAAACCGAGGTAGCAATGTTCACAACCGGGTGCTTGCCAGCGGGGCAGCGGCGATAGCCATACATTGTCGGGAATATGGATAGGCTCCCCTTGCTGCCGGCGACAATGTGGGCAAAGTTTGCGTACCAGACGCTGGGCTATTACCAGCGTGAGCGCCGACGAGAGCATCCAGCGGGCGACCCCCATTTGCTGTAAACGCACCAGCGTTTCGCAGGTGGAATTAGTGTGTAGCGTGGACAATACCAGATGACCCGTTTGCGCGGCTTTAATGGCGATTTCTGCCGTTTCGCCATCGCGGATCTCTCCGATCATGATGACGTCAGGATCCTGGCGCAATAACGCACGCAAAACGCCCTGAAAGGTGAGCCCGGCACGCGGATGTATTTGCGTCTGGTTTAGCCCGGCGATGGGGATCTCAACCGGATCTTCGACGCTACAAATATTAATATCAGCGGTATTCAGCGTTTGCAGGGCACTATAAAGCGTGACCGTTTTGCCGCTTCCGGTAGGGCCAGTTACCAGCACCAGTCCCTGTGGTTGCTGTAGGGCATGAGCAAAGTCCGCCAGTTGTAACGGCTGCATTCCCAGCGTGTTGACATCCAGCGCCTGGTTCACCTGCTGTAACAACCGTAATACCACCTTTTCACCGCCCCGACATGGCAAGGTCGCAATACGAAATGAGACGGCGTTCCCTGCCAGTTCGACAGTGAATTGCCCGTCCTGCGGCAGGCGATGTTCCGCAATATCCAGGCTTCCCAGCACTTTTAATCTGGCGGTTAATGCCACTCCGATATCCAGCGGAATGTCCGGCAAAGGATGCAGTACACCGTCGATACGCAGGCGGATACGGTATCCATTGTCTGCTGGTTCGATATGAATATCAGACGCGCGTTGTTCCAGCGCAGATTGTAACGTTTGGGTCAGCAACTCTGTTCTGGGCTGATGCTTCTCCTGAACGGCTAAGGGCAACGTTTGTTGTACGCGACTGGCGTGACCTTCCATCTGCTGGCGCGTCCAGCAGGTGATCTCAATGCGTTTGGTGGTAGCGAAATGCAATGCGTCCAGTAGCTCATGCGAAGGTGCATCGACCACCGCCACATGAACCACCTCTTCGCTGGCATCCAGCAAGACTCCCTGATAACGCAGACACAGGGCGGTGAGCTGTGAAATATTCATGGCCGCTCCTTAGTTAGCGTCATCAAAGCGGAAGACATCTTCGCAGGCTTGCTGCAACGCGCTGTCGCTTTGAATATTGCAGTTGCGCGTCCAGCCGGTGACGCCGTTTGCGTTATTCCAACCCGGTGTCATGACGACGCTTAGCCCATTGAGGCTCTCCTGCCCGGTCAGCGACACCACGCCCTTTGCCACACTCATGGCTGAAACATAGCGAGTGGTGGTGGGCGAGGGGATGCCATTGCTACCGCCGTCACAGGTATCTAATCCACCATGTTCCAGCGCGCACAATTCTACGGCAGTACGGTAAGGCACAAAGGTTTGTAGCATGTCGGTGAGTGCGGCTTTGCGCAGGTAGTTCTGATAAGCGGGAATGCCGATGGCGCTTAAAATGGCAATGATGCCAATAACCACCATCAGTTCGATAAGTGTAAAACCGTGTTGCTTGTCCATCTGTTTTGCTCCTTGATTTCGTTGGCGCTACTTTGGCAAACGCCATCGGCACAGGCGAGGGGCAAAAAACAAAACGGGAAAGCAGCTTCCGGGGTTTTTTATTACGTTGCAGTGAAAGACAAGAAATTTGCGAGGCGTTACGAAGAAAGATGGGGGAAGGGAAGATTATCCGCCCGCTACGGAGCGGATAAATCTGTCAGCAATTAGCGAAAACGCATTGAAAGGTCGAGTGCCTGTACGTGTTTAGTTAGCGCACCGACGGAGATAAAGTCCACGCCCGTTTCGGCAAATTCGCGCAGAGTTTTGTCGGTGACGTTGCCAGACACTTCCAGTAGCGCCTTGCCGTTGGTGCGTTTGACGGCTTCGCGCATCTGTTCTGTTTCGAAGTTATCCAGCATGATGATATCGGCACCTGCTTTCAGGGCTTCATCAAGTTCTTCCAGATTTTCTACTTCGACTTCTACTGGCGCATCTGGGTGCAACCAGGACGCTTTTTCGACCGCCTGACGCACTGAGCCGGAGGCAATAATATGGTTTTCTTTGATAAGGAAGGCATCAGAAAGCCCCAGACGGTGATTCGCTCCGCCGCCGCAAAGTACCGCGTATTTCAGAGCTGAACGCAGGCCGGGCAAGGTTTTGCGCGTATCCAACAACTGCGTGTTGGTGCCTTCCAGTAATTCGACATAGTGGCGTACCTTACTGGCAACCCCTGAAAGGGTTTGCACAAAATTGAGCGCAGTGCGTTCGCCCGTTAACAGCACGCGGGATGGGCCTTCAAGTTCGAACAAGGGTTGATTGGCGTTGATTACATCGCCGTCATCGACATGCCAGATGATGGTGACATCGTCGCCTGCCAGCTGAATAAACACCTCTTCAACCCAGCGTTTGCCGCAAAATACGCCATTCTCGCGGGTGATCACCGTGGCATGAGAGCGAGAATTTTCCGGTAAAAGTTTTGCCGTAATGTCATTGTTGGCATCGACTGTTCCGCCTAAATCTTCCCGCAGCGCCTGAGCCACCGCGCCGGGGATATCGAGATTAATGCGTTCCAGCAGCTCGTCACGTCGGGTGTCAGGGTTATAGCGGCGAGGCGGCATGTTAAAACTCCAGATAGCTAACGAATCATAAGGTAGAAACATGCTACTCTGAACCGGGTATTAGCACCACATATAAGGAGATCCTGCATGTTGTTAGAACAGGGGTGGCTGGTCGGCGCGCGCCGCGTTCCCTCACCACATTACGATTGTCGCCCGGATGACGAAACACCCACCCTGCTGGTGGTGCACAATATTAGCCTGCCGCCAGGCGAGTTTGGCGGTCCGTGGATCGACGCATTATTCACCGGAACTATTGATCCGCAGGCACATCCTTTCTTTGCTGAGATCGCCCATTTGCGCGTTTCCGCTCATTGTTTGATTCGCCGTGATGGTGAAATTGTCCAGTATGTTCCTTTCGATAAACGCGCCTGGCACGCGGGAGTCTCTCAGTATCAAGGTCGCGAACGCTGTAATGATTTTTCTATTGGGATTGAGCTGGAAGGTACTGACACGCAGGCGTACACCGATGCGCAGTATCAACAGCTTGCGGCGGTTACGCGGGCGCTGATTGATCGCTATCCAGATATCGCTAAAAACATGACGGGGCATTGCGATATTGCGCCGGAGCGGAAAACCGATCCCGGTCCTGCATTTGATTGGGCACGGTTTCGTGCGCTGGTTAGCAAGGAGACAACATGACGCTATTTACAACCTTACTGGTGCTAATTTTTGAGCGCCTGTTTAAGTTGGGCGAGCACTGGCAGCTTGATCACCGTCTTGAAGCGTTCTTTCGGGGGGTGAAACATTTTTCGCTGGGGCGCACGTTAGGTATGACCATTATTGCGATGGGGGTGACTTTTTTGCTGTTGCGCGCGTTGCATGGGTTATTGTTCAACGTCCCGACGCTGCTGGTATGGTTGTTGCTTGGTTTACTGTGTATTGGCGCGGGTAAAGTGCGTCTCCATTATCATGCATATCTGACAGCCGCTTCACGTAACGATAACCATGCCCGTTCCACGATGGCTGGCGAATTAACCATGATTCACGGTGTTCCTGCAGGTTGTGATGAACGTGAGTTCTTGCGTGAGCTGCAAAATGCATTGCTGTGGATCAATTTCCGTTTTTACCTGGCGCCGCTGTTCTGGTTGATTGTAGGGGGAACCTGGGGGCCAGTTACGCTGATGGGGTATGCGTTTTTGCGTGCATGGCAATACTGGCTGGCGCGTTACCAGACGCCGCATCATCGTTTACAGTCCGGCATTGATACCGTGCTTCATGTGCTGGATTGGGTGCCGGTTCGTCTTGCGGGTGTGGTATATGCCTTGATCGGTCACGGTGAGAAAGCATTACCTGCCTGGTTTGCTTCGCTGGGTGATTTCCATACTTCGCAATATCAGGTGTTAACGCGTCTGGCGCAGTTCTCTCTGGCGCGTGAACCGCATGTTGATAAGGTGGAGACGCCGAAAGCAGCGGTTTCAATGGCGAAGAAAACTTCGTTCGTGGTTGTGGTGGTGATTGCGCTACTGACGATTTACGGAGCGTTGGTGTAAAAGATTGTAGCCCTCACCCAGCGCGGGTGAGGGCGTAGAGAAATTAATGCGCTTTTACGGCTTTTGCGGTTTTCTCTTTAAACAGATAGCCGATGCCTAACACGAGCAGCCATACCGGGATCAGGTAAACCGAAATCGCCATTCCCGGCGTCATCAGCATAATCACCAGTACCGCCGCCATAAATAGCAGGCAGATCCAGTTACCCAGTGGATAGAGCAGGGCAGGGAAACGAGTTATCACACCTTGTTCTTGCTTAGCGCGGCGGAACTTCATATGTGCCAGGCTAATCATCGCCCAGTTGATCACCAGAGCGGAAACCACCAGCGCCATTAACAGGCCGAATGCGGACTCTGGGGCAAGGTAGTTAATCAGTACGCACAATGCCGTAACCAGCGCAGAGACCAGAATGGTGTTTACCGGTACGCCGCGTTTATCGACGGAAGCGAGCATTTTCGGTGCGTTCCCCTGTTGTGCCAGACCGAAAAGCATACGGCTGTTGCAGTAGACGCAACTGTTGTAAACCGAAAGCGCCGCCGTCAACACCACGATATTCAGGGCGTTAGCTACAAAAGTATCGCCCAACTCGTGGAAGATCAGCACAAATGGACTGGTATCGGCGGTAACGCGTGTCCACGGCATCAGCGAGAGCAGAACGGCTAAGGAACCAATGTAGAAAATCAGGATGCGGTAGATAACCTGGTTAGTCGCTTTGGGAATACTTTGCTCCGGGTTATCTGCTTCTGCTGCGGTGATGCCCACCAGTTCCAGACCGCCGAACGAGAACATGATAATCGCCATCATCATCACCAGCCCGGTGAAGCCGTGCGGCAGGAAGCCACCTTGATCCCACAGGTTGCTAACGCTCGCCTGCGGGCCACCGTTGCCGCTAAACAGCAGCCAGCCACCGAAGATGATCATCGCCACCACCGCGATAACTTTGATAATGGCAAACCAGAACTCCATCTCGCCAAACACTTTAACGTTGGTCAGGTTGATGGCGTTGATCACCACAAAGAATACGGCGGCCGAAGCCCAGGTGGGGATTTCCGGATACCAGAACTGAATGTATTTGCCGACGGCAGTAAGCTCTGCCATGGCAACTAAAACGTACAGTACCCAGTAGTTCCAGCCAGAGGCGAAACCAGCAAAGCTGCCCCAGTATTTATAAGCAAAGTGGCTGAAGGAGCCTGCTACCGGTTCTTCGACCACCATTTCACCTAACTGACGCATGATCAGAAAGGCGATAAAACCGGCAATAGCGTAACCCAGGATAATCCCTGGCCCTGCGGACTGTATTACGGAGGCGCTTCCCAGGAATAGCCCGGTTCCTATCGCGCCACCCAGCGCGATAAGCTGGATATGGCGGTTTTTAAGGCCGCGCTTTAGCTGCTCGCCGTGCTGTTGACCTTCCATCATGAAACCTCGTGCGGTGATTGTTTTTTTGATCTACGCAGTAATGCGTGTGTAAGTTTGCAATTCCGTTTGTTGTATTAATTTGTTTACATCAAAGGCGTTTGAATTGTTACAAAGGGACTTCCGTCAGATCAAGAATAATGGTATGCGGCAGCGAATGCACTCGCTTTATGCCAGGTTGAAGATGAGTTGCCTAAAAAGAAATCGTTTGTAAAGGGAAGCCCCGAAACACCCCCACCGCAATAAATGAATATAAATTCATTTTAATGGCATTAAAAATCGAAAAATTGGTAAGTGAATCGGTTCAATTCGGATTTTTATAGTTTAATAAACGTTAAAAAAACCATTACTCACGTAAAGTCTACATTTGTGCATAGTTACAACTTTGAAACGTCATATGTGTCAAGTTGTTAAAATGTGCACAGTTTCATGATTTCAATCAAAACCTGTATGGACATGAGGTGAATACTTTGTTACTTTAGCGTCACAGACATGAAATTGGTAAGACCAATTGACTTCGGCAAGTGGCTTAAGACAGGAACTCATGGCCTACAGCAAAATCCGCCAACCAAAACTCTCCGATGTGATTGAGCAGCAACTGGAGTTTTTGATCCTCGAAGGCACACTTCGTCCGGGCGAAAAACTCCCACCGGAACGCGAACTGGCGAAACAGTTCGACGTCTCCCGTCCCTCCTTGCGTGAGGCGATTCAACGTCTCGAAGCGAAGGGCTTGTTGCTTCGTCGCCAGGGTGGCGGCACTTTTGTCCAGAGCAGCCTCTGGCAAAGTTTCAGCGATCCGCTGGTGGAGCTGCTCTCCGACCATCCTGAATCACAGTATGACTTGCTCGAAACACGACACGCCCTGGAAGGTATCGCCGCTTATTACGCCGCGCTGCGTAGTACCGATGAAGACAAGGAACGCATCCGTGAACTCCATCACGCCATAGAGCTGGCGCAGCAGTCTGGCGATCTGGACGCGGAATCAAACGCCGTACTCCAGTATCAGATTGCCGTCACCGAAGCGGCCCACAATGTGGTTTTGCTTCATCTGCTAAGGTGTATGGAGCCGATGTTGGCTCAGAATGTCCGTCAGAACTTCGAATTGCTCTATTCGCGTCGCGAGATGCTGCCGCTGGTGAGTAGTCACCGCACCCGCATATTCGAAGCGATTATGGCCGGTAAGCCGGAAGAAGCGCGCGAAGCATCACATCGCCATCTGGCCTTTATCGAAGAAATTTTGCTCGACAGAAGCCGTGAAGAGAGTCGCCGTGAGCGTTCTCTGCGCCGTCTGGAGCAACGAAAGAATTAGTGATTTTTCTGGTGAAAATTAGCCAGAAGATGTTGTAAATCAAGCGCATATAAAAGCGCGGCAACTAAACGTAGAACCTGTCTTATTGAGCTTTCCGGTGAGAGTTCAATGGGACAGGTTCCAGAAAACTCAACGTTATTAGATAGATAAGGAATAACCCATGTCAGAACGTTTCCCAAATGACGTGGATCCGATCGAAACTCGCGACTGGCTCCAGGCGATCGAATCGGTCATCCGTGAAGAAGGTGTTGAGCGTGCTCAGTATCTGATCGACCAACTGCTTGCTGAAGCCCGCAAAGGCGGAGTCAACGTAGCCGCAGGCACCGGCGTCAGCAACTACATCAACACCATCCCCGTTGAAGAACAACCGGAGTATCCGGGTAATCTGGAACTGGAACGCCGTATTCGTTCAGCTATCCGCTGGAACGCCATCATGACGGTTCTGCGTGCATCCAAAAAAGATCTGGAACTGGGCGGCCACATGGCATCCTTCCAGTCTTCCGCGACCATTTATGATGTGTGCTTTAACCACTTCTTCCGTGCACGCAACGAGCAGGATGGCGGCGACCTGGTTTACTTCCAGGGCCACATCTCCCCGGGCGTTTACGCTCGTGCTTTCCTGGAAGGTCGTCTGACTCAGGAGCAGCTCGATAACTTCCGTCAGGAAGTTCACGGCAATGGCCTCTCTTCCTATCCGCACCCGAAACTGATGCCGGAATTCTGGCAGTTCCCGACCGTATCTATGGGTCTGGGTCCGATTGGTGCTATTTACCAGGCTAAATTCCTGAAATATCTGGAACACCGTGGCCTGAAAGATACCTCTAAACAGACCGTTTACGCGTTCCTCGGCGACGGTGAAATGGACGAACCGGAATCCAAAGGTGCGATTACCATCGCTACCCGTGAAAAACTGGATAACCTGGTCTTCGTTATCAACTGTAACCTGCAGCGTCTTGACGGCCCGGTAACTGGTAACGGCAAGATCATCAACGAACTGGAAGGCATCTTCGAAGGTGCTGGCTGGAACGTGATCAAAGTGATGTGGGGTAGCCGTTGGGATGAACTGCTGCGTAAAGATACCAGCGGTAAACTGATCCAGCTGATGAACGAAACCGTTGACGGCGACTACCAGACCTTCAAATCGAAAGATGGTGCGTACGTTCGTGAACACTTCTTCGGTAAATATCCTGAAACCGCAGCACTGGTTGCAGACTGGACTGACGAGCAGATCTGGGCACTGAACCGTGGTGGTCACGATCCGAAGAAAATCTACGCTGCATTTAAGAAAGCGCAGGAAACCAAAGGCAAAGCGACTGTAATCCTTGCTCATACCATTAAAGGTTACGGCATGGGCGACGCGGCTGAAGGTAAAAACATCGCGCACCAGGTTAAGAAAATGAACATGGACGGCGTGCGTCACATCCGCGACCGTTTCAATGTTCCGGTGTCTGATGCAGATATCGAAAAACTGCCGTACATCACCTTCCCGGAAGGTTCTGAAGAGCATACCTATCTGCACGCTCAGCGTCAGAAACTGCACGGTTATCTGCCAAGCCGCCAGCCGAACTTCACCGAGAAGCTGGAGCTGCCGAGCCTGCAAGACTTCGGCGCGCTGCTGGAAGAGCAGAGCAAAGAGATCTCTACCACTATCGCTTTCGTTCGTGCCCTGAACGTGATGCTGAAGAACAAGTCGATCAAAGATCGTCTGGTGCCGATCATCGCCGACGAAGCGCGTACTTTCGGTATGGAAGGTCTGTTCCGTCAGATTGGTATTTACAGCCCGAACGGTCAGCAGTACACCCCGCAGGACCGCGAGCAGGTTGCTTACTATAAAGAAGACGAGAAAGGCCAGATTCTGCAGGAAGGGATCAACGAGCTGGGCGCAGGTTGTTCCTGGCTGGCAGCGGCGACCTCTTACAGCACCAACAATCTGCCGATGATTCCGTTCTACATCTATTACTCGATGTTTGGCTTCCAGCGTATCGGCGATCTGTGCTGGGCGGCTGGCGACCAGCAAGCGCGTGGCTTCCTGATCGGCGGTACTTCCGGTCGTACCACCCTGAACGGTGAAGGTCTGCAGCACGAAGATGGTCACAGCCATATTCAGTCGCTGACTATCCCGAACTGTATCTCTTACGACCCGGCTTACGCTTACGAAGTTGCTGTCATCATGCATGACGGTCTGGAGCGTATGTACGGTGAAAAACAAGAGAACGTTTACTACTACATCACCACGCTGAACGAAAACTACCACATGCCGGCAATGCCGGAAGGTGCTGAGGAAGGTATCCGTAAAGGTATCTACAAACTCGAAACCATTGAAGGTAGCAAAGGTAAAGTTCAGCTGCTGGGCTCCGGTTCTATCCTGCGTCACGTCCGTGAAGCAGCACAGATCCTGGCGAAAGATTACGGCGTAGGTTCTGACGTCTATAGCGTGACCTCCTTCACCGAACTGGCGCGTGATGGTCAGGATTGTGAACGCTGGAACATGCTGCACCCGCTGGAAACTCCGCGCGTTCCGTACATCGCTCAGGTGATGAACGACGCTCCGGCAGTGGCATCTACCGACTATATGAAACTGTTCGCTGAGCAGGTCCGTACTTACGTACCGGCTGACGACTACCGCGTCCTGGGTACTGATGGCTTCGGTCGTTCCGACAGCCGTGAGAACCTGCGTCACCACTTCGAAGTTGATGCTTCCTACGTAGTGGTTGCGGCGCTGGGCGAACTGGCTAAACGTGGCGAAATCGATAAGAAAGTGGTTGCTGACGCAATCGCCAAATTCAACATCGATGCAGAAAAAGTTAACCCGCGTCTGGCGTAAGAGGTAAAAGAATAATGGCTATCGAAATCAAAGTACCGGACATCGGGGCTGATGAAGTTGAAATCACCGAGATCCTGGTCAAAGTGGGCGACAAAGTTGAAGCCGAACAGTCGCTGATCACCGTAGAAGGCGACAAAGCCTCTATGGAAGTACCGTCTCCGCAGGCGGGTATCGTTAAAGAGATCAAAGTCTCTGTTGGCGACAAAACCCAGACCGGCGCACTGATTATGATTTTCGATTCCGCCGACGGTGCAGCTGACGCTGCACCTGCTCAGGCAGAAGAGAAGAAAGAAGCCGCTCCGGCAGCAGCACTAGCGGCAGCGGCGGCAAAAGACGTTAACGTTCCGGATATCGGCAGCGACGAAGTCGAAGTGACCGAAATCCTGGTGAAAGTGGGCGATAAAGTTGAAGCTGAACAGTCGCTGATCACCGTTGAAGGCGACAAGGCTTCTATGGAAGTTCCGGCGCCGTTTGCAGGCACCGTGAAAGAGATCAAAGTGAACGTTGGCGACAAAGTGTCTACCGGCTCGCTGATTATGATCTTCGAAGTTGCGGGTGAAGCAGGTGCGGCAGCTCCGGCTCCGGCGGCTAAACAGGAAGCGGCTCCGGCAGCAGCACCTGCACCAGCGGCTGGCGTGAAAGAAGTTAACGTTCCGGATATCGGCGGTGACGAAGTTGAAGTGACCGAAGTGATGGTGAAAGTGGGCGACAAAGTTGCCGCTGAACAGTCACTGATCACCGTAGAAGGCGACAAAGCCTCTATGGAAGTTCCGGCTCCGTTCGCGGGCGTCGTGAAGGAACTGAAAGTCAACGTTGGCGATAAAGTGAAAACTGGCTCGCTGATTATGATCTTCGAAGTTGAAGGCGCAGCGCCTGCGGCGGCTCCGGCGAAACAGGAAGCGGCAGCGCCGGCTCCGGCAGCAAAAGCTGAAGCACCGGCAGCAGCACCGGCTGCGAAAGCGGAAGGTAAATCTGAATTTGCTGAAAACGACGCTTACGTTCACGCGACTCCGCTGATCCGCCGTCTGGCACGCGAGTTTGGCGTTAACCTGGCGAAAGTGAAGGGCACTGGCCGTAAAGGTCGTATCCTGCGCGAAGACGTTCAGGCTTACGTGAAAGAGGCTATCAAACGTGCAGAAGCGGCTCCGGCGGCGACTGGCGGTGGTATCCCTGGCATGCTGCCGTGGCCGAAGGTGGACTTCAGCAAGTTTGGTGAAATCGAAGAAGTGGAACTGGGCCGCATTCAGAAAATCTCTGGTGCTAACCTGAGCCGTAACTGGGTGATGATCCCGCATGTTACTCACTTCGACAAAACCGATATCACCGAGCTGGAAGCGTTCCGTAAACAGCAGAACGAAGAAGCAGCGAAACGTAAGCTGGATGTGAAGATAACCCCAGTTGTCTTCATCATGAAAGCCGTTGCTGCGGCACTTGAGCAGATGCCTCGCTTCAACAGTTCGCTGTCGGAAGACGGTCAGCGTCTGACCCTGAAGAAATACATCAACATCGGTGTGGCGGTGGATACCCCGAACGGTCTGGTTGTTCCGGTATTCAAAGACGTCAACAAGAAAGGCATCATCGAGCTGTCTCGCGAGCTGATGACTATTTCTAAGAAAGCGCGTGACGGTAAGCTGACTGCGGGCGAAATGCAGGGCGGTTGCTTCACCATCTCCAGCATCGGTGGCCTGGGTACTACCCACTTCGCGCCGATTGTGAACGCGCCGGAAGTGGCTATCCTCGGCGTTTCTAAGTCCGCGATGGAGCCGGTGTGGAATGGTAAAGAGTTCGTGCCGCGTCTGATGCTGCCGATCTCTCTCTCCTTCGACCACCGCGTGATCGACGGTGCTGATGGTGCCCGTTTCATTACCATCATTAACAACACGCTGTCTGACATTCGCCGTCTGGTGATGTAAGTAAAAGAGCCGGCCCAACGGCCGGCTTTTTTCTGGTAATCTCATGAATGTATTGAGATTATTAGCGAATAGACAAATCGGTTGCCGTTTGTTGTTTAAAAATTGTTAACAATTTTGTAAAATACCGACGGATAGAACGACCCGGTGGTGGTTAGGGTATTACTTCACATACCCTATGGATTTCTGGGTGCAGCAAGGTAGCAAGCGCCAGAATCCCCTGGAGCTTACATAAGTAAGTGACTGGGGTGAGGGCGTGAAGCTAACGCCGCTGCGGCCTGAAAGACGACGGGTATGACCGCCGGAGATAAATAAATAGAGGTCATGATGAGTACTGAAATCAAAACTCAGGTCGTGGTACTTGGGGCAGGCCCCGCAGGTTATTCTGCTGCCTTCCGTTGCGCTGATTTAGGTCTGGAAACCGTAATCGTAGAACGCTACAACACCCTCGGCGGTGTTTGCCTGAACGTCGGCTGTATCCCTTCTAAAGCACTGCTGCACGTAGCGAAAGTTATCGAAGAAGCCAAAGCTCTGGCTGAACACGGTATCGTCTTCGGTGAACCGAAAACCGATATCGACAAGATTCGTACCTGGAAAGAGAAAGTGATCAATCAGCTGACCGGTGGTCTGGCTGGTATGGCGAAAGGCCGCAAAGTAAAAGTGGTCAACGGTCTGGGTAAATTCACCGGGGCGAACACCCTGGAAGTTGAAGGTGAGAACGGTAAAACCGTGATCAACTTCGATAACGCGATCATCGCAGCGGGTTCTCGCCCGATCCAACTGCCGTTTATTCCGCATGAAGATCCGCGTATCTGGGACTCCACTGACGCGCTGGAACTGAAAGAAGTACCAGAACGCCTGCTGGTTATGGGTGGTGGTATCATCGGTCTGGAAATGGGAACCGTATACCACGCGCTGGGTTCACAGATTGACGTGGTTGAAATGTTCGACCAGGTTATCCCTGCGGCTGACAAAGACATCGTTAAAGTCTTCACCAAGCGTATCAGCAAGAAATTCAACCTGATGCTGGAAACCAAAGTTACTGCCGTTGAAGCGAAAGAAGACGGTATTTATGTGACGATGGAAGGCAAAAAAGCACCGGCTGAACCGCAGCGTTACGATGCCGTGCTGGTAGCGATTGGTCGTGTGCCGAACGGTAAAAACCTCGACGCAGGTAAAGCAGGCGTGGAAGTGGACGACCGTGGCTTCATCCGCGTTGATAAACAACTGCGTACCAACGTACCGCACATCTTTGCTATCGGCGATATCGTCGGTCAGCCGATGCTGGCACACAAAGGTGTTCACGAAGGTCACGTTGCTGCTGAAGTTATCGCAGGTAAGAAACACTACTTCGATCCGAAAGTTATCCCGTCTATCGCTTATACCGAACCAGAAGTTGCATGGGTAGGTCTGACTGAGAAAGAAGCGAAAGAGAAAGGCATCAGCTACGAAACCGCCACCTTCCCGTGGGCTGCTTCTGGTCGTGCTATCGCTTCCGACTGCGCAGACGGTATGACCAAACTGATTTTCGACAAAGAATCTCACCGTGTGATCGGTGGTGCAATTGTCGGTACTAACGGCGGTGAGCTGCTGGGTGAAATCGGTCTGGCAATCGAAATGGGTTGTGACGCGGAAGACATCGCGCTGACCATCCACGCGCACCCGACTCTGCATGAGTCTGTGGGTCTGGCGGCAGAAATATTCGAAGGTAGCATCACTGACCTGCCGAACCCGAAAGCGAAGAAGAAGTAATTCTTCGTGTGCCGGAACATCCGGCAATTAAAAAAGCGGCTAACCACGCCGCTTTTTTTACGTCTGTAATTTACCTTTCCAGTCTTCTTGCTCCGCGCTCAGAGAGACGTTCGCGTACTGCTGACCGTTGCTCGTTATTCAGCCTGGCAGTATGGTTACTGTCGTTTAGACGTTGTGGGCGGCTCTCCTGAACTTTCTCCCGAAAAACCTGACGTTGTTCAGGAGATGCCGATTGAATACGCTGGCGGGCGTTATCACGTTGCTGTTGGTTGAGTGGGTGCTGCTCTGGTGATGCGGACTGAATACGCTCACGCGCTGCATCTCTTCGCTGCTGGTTCTTCGGGGTAGTCTGCATTTTCTCGCGGACTGCCTGGCGCTGCTCAGGTGAAGCGGACTGAATACGCTGACGCGCCGCCTCTCTTCGCTGCTGGTTCTGCGGGTTAGTTTGCATTCTCTCACGGAACGCCTGGCGCTGTTCAGGTGAGGCCGACTGATAACGCTGTCGAGCGGCATCCTTTTGCTGCTGGGTCAGTGGTTGGCGACGGCTGAACTCGCGAAAATCTTCATAATTGCCATTGTGTTCCGCTTCATGAAACTGTTGTGCCGCAGCCTGACGTTGCGTATCTCGCGTAATGGCTGGTGCGGCGTGTGTTCGTTGCTGAAACTGACTTGCCGCTGCCTGACGCTGACTGTCGCGCGACGGTACAGGAAGCGGCGTGGCGCTCATGCCGCCACTGACATCGGTTTGATGAAACCGCTTTGCCATATCCTGATCATGATAAGGCAAACCATTACGGTAGTTTGGATTGTGCCGCCATGCCATATTCTTATCAGTAAGATGCTCACCGGTGATACGGTTGAAATTGTTGACGTCAATATTGATGTTGTCACCGTTGTGTTGCCAGCCGTTGCCGTCACGATGACCGCCATCGTGGTGATGATAATCATCATCGTCATGATGATGGTCATGATCGTCGTCATCCCAGTCGATGCTGCTGAATAACGCGTATGTAGTGGCGACGCCCATGCTGTAGCCGAAACCGCGCACAAAGCTGTCAACAAACGGTTCTCCGGCTGGCGGCGGCAGGTAAACCGGCGGATACGCGGAATTGGCCCAGTTCCCGTAAACCACGGTCGGGTTATAGTTGGGAATATAAACCACATCCGGATTGGTTGGTTCGATGGTTATTACGGTCGGTGCAGGTTCTGTAATGACGGGGCTGGCTGTTGAAACGGTATTGGATTGTATGGCGGAAGGCGCGACAGCCGGTTTTACCGGTACAGCTTTCTTCGTTGTCGTAATGACTTTCTGTTCGGTTGATGACTTCAGCGACCCGGTTTGTTGCGCCAGTTGACGCAAACGCTGTACCGAGTCCATCACGTCCTGCGGCTGTGCCAGAAACGCATCGCCCAGGTTTTGCACCCACTGCGGGTTTTCGCCCATCAATGCCATCAACTGTGGAAACGCCACCAGTGATTTGACGCTGGCATCCCACGGCTGGTCAGCTACTGCCTGAATAGCAGCGTCACCTTGTTTAAGTGGATTATCGTGCGACCATTGCACTGCTTGCGCAACGTTTGCCGGATAGGTTGATGCCATTAACACTTGTGAAAGCAGAGAATCGGGGTACAGTGCGACAGGCGCGACCCATTGATCAATTTGCGCAGTACTGAAGGTAGATTTGACGACGGCAGGTACTACTGGCGGCGCGGAAACCGTTGCTGGAAGCGTAGCTGTAGTGACAACAGGCACAGTTTGCGCTTCTACAGGCGTTTCCACAGTGCGGCTTTTTACATACAAAGCACCGGAAGCGGCACAAAGCCCGGCACTGCAAATTAGCGCCAGCACATGGGGTTTAAACGGCAAAGTCATTTTCATAATTCGGATCTCAAGGAAATCGCAATGGTCGGCGAACTGCCACCCGCAGGTGCTGTGAATCCGAGTATAAAGAGGCGGTAGTTTAAATTTTGACTAATCTTGGGATTCGTTGATAAAGGTGATTATCACTCTGCGAATTAACGAAGTTTTTACGGAGGGGAACAATCTCTAGACCATCCTTAACGATTCAGCCACTTTTTTATGTTGCTTTTTTGTAAACAGATTAACACATCGTCAAAATCCTGCTATTCTGCCCGTTGCGGTACTGGGCATTTACCCTACAAACTGCTGTCTCACAGGAGCGTGAAGAGAATCGCCTGCCGCACTATGACAATGAGAGCGAGGAGAACCGTCGTGCTAGAAGAATACCGTAAGCACGTAGCTGAGCGTGCCGCTGAGGGGATTGCGCCCAAGCCCCTGGATGCAAACCAAATGGCCGCGCTCGTAGAGCTGCTGAAAAACCCGCCTGCGGGCGAAGAAGAATTCCTGTTAGATCTGTTAACCAACCGTGTTCCCCCTGGCGTCGATGAAGCCGCCTATGTAAAAGCTGGTTTCCTTGCTGCTGTCGCGAAAGGCGAAGCCAAATCCCCACTGTTGACTCCAGAAAAAGCCATTGAACTGCTGGGCACCATGCAGGGTGGCTACAACATTCATCCGCTGATCGATGCGCTGGACGATGCCAAACTGGCGCCAATTGCCGCCAAAGCACTGTCTCATACGCTGCTGATGTTCGATAACTTCTATGACGTAGAAGAGAAAGCCAAAGCCGGCAACAAATATGCGAAGCAGGTTATGCAGTCCTGGGCAGATGCCGAATGGTTCCTGAATCGCCCGGCGCTGGCTGAAAAACTGACCGTTACCGTCTTCAAAGTGACCGGTGAAACCAACACCGATGACCTCTCTCCGGCACCGGATGCATGGTCGCGTCCGGATATCCCACTGCACGCCCTGGCGATGTTGAAAAACGCCCGTGAAGGCATCGAGCCAGACCAGCCAGGCGTTGTTGGACCGATCAAACAGATCGAAGCTCTGCAACAAAAAGGTTTCCCGCTGGCCTACGTGGGGGACGTTGTAGGGACTGGTTCTTCGCGTAAATCCGCCACTAACTCCGTACTGTGGTTTATGGGCGATGATATTCCACATGTGCCGAACAAACGCGGCGGTGGTTTGTGCCTCGGCGGTAAAATTGCACCAATCTTCTTTAACACGATGGAAGATGCCGGTGCGTTGCCAATTGAAGTGGACGTTTCCAGCCTGAACATGGGCGACGTGATTGACGTTTATCCGTACAAAGGTGAAGTGCGTAACCACGAAACCAACGAACTGCTGGCGACCTTCGAACTGAAAACCGACGTGCTGATTGATGAAGTGCGTGCTGGCGGCCGTATTCCGCTGATTATCGGTCGTGGCCTGACCACCAAAGCGCGTGAAGCACTTGGCCTGCCGCACAGCGATGTTTTCCGTCAGGCGAAAGATGTCGCTGAGAGCGATCGCGGCTTCTCGCTGGCGCAGAAAATGGTGGGGCGTGCCTGTGGCGTTAAAGGCATTCGTCCGGGCGCTTACTGTGAGCCGAAAATGACTTCGGTCGGTTCTCAGGACACCACCGGCCCAATGACTCGTGATGAACTGAAAGACCTGGCGTGCCTGGGCTTCTCGGCTGACCTGGTGATGCAGTCTTTCTGTCACACTGCGGCTTATCCGAAGCCGGTTGACGTTAACACACACCACACGCTGCCGGACTTCATTATGAACCGTGGCGGTGTGTCGCTGCGTCCGGGTGACGGCGTAATCCACTCCTGGCTGAACCGTATGCTGCTGCCAGATACCGTGGGTACGGGTGGTGACTCCCATACTCGTTTCCCGATTGGTATCTCCTTCCCGGCGGGTTCTGGTCTGGTGGCATTTGCTGCCGCAACTGGCGTGATGCCGCTGGATATGCCGGAATCCGTTCTGGTGCGCTTCAAAGGCAAAATGCAGCCGGGAATCACCCTGCGCGATCTGGTACACGCCATTCCGCTGTATGCGATCAAACAAGGTCTGCTGACCGTTGAGAAGAAAGGCAAGAAAAACATCTTCTCTGGTCGCATCCTGGAAATTGAAGGTCTGCCGGATCTGAAAGTTGAGCAGGCATTTGAACTGACCGATGCGTCTGCCGAGCGTTCTGCTGCCGGTTGTACCATCAAGCTGAATAAAGAGCCGATCATCGAATACCTGAACTCCAACATCGTCCTGCTGAAGTGGATGATCGCGGAAGGTTATGGCGATCGTCGTACCCTGGAACGTCGTATTCAGGGCATGGAAAAATGGCTGGCGAATCCTGAGCTGTTGGAAGCCGATGCGGATGCGGAATATGCAGCGGTGATTGACATCGATCTGGCTGATATCAAAGAACCTATCCTCTGTGCACCGAACGACCCGGATGACGCACGTCCGCTGTCTGCGGTACAGGGCGAGAAGATCGACGAAGTGTTTATCGGTTCTTGCATGACTAACATCGGTCACTTCCGTGCCGCTGGTAAACTGCTGGATGCGCATAAAGGCCAGCTGCCGACCCGCCTGTGGGTGGCACCGCCAACCCGTATGGACGCCGCGCAGTTGACCGAAGAAGGCTACTACAGCGTCTTCGGTAAGAGCGGTGCGCGTATAGAGATACCTGGCTGTTCCCTGTGTATGGGTAACCAGGCGCGTGTGGCAGACGGTGCGACGGTGGTTTCCACCTCTACCCGTAACTTCCCGAACCGTCTGGGTACTGGCGCGAACGTCTTCCTGGCTTCTGCGGAACTGGCGGCTGTCGCGGCACTTCTTGGCAAACTGCCAACGCCGGAAGAGTACCAGACCTATGTTGCGCAGGTAGATAAAACTGCCGTTGATACTTACCGTTATCTGAACTTCAACCAGCTTTCTCAGTACACCGAAAAAGCGGACGGGGTGATTTTCCAGACTGCGGTTTAATAAGTAAGCGCACGCGCTGCGCATAAACAACACAATGCCCGGTGAATGAGATTCCCGGGCATTTTTTATTTCTAAACCATCGCCGTTCCGCTGTTTTTCTCCGGTAAGGCTGCGATAATTACATCAATGGCGCAATGCGATTTCGGCGCATTGCCGGGAGCAGAGGAACACACTATGGATTACGAATTTCTGCGCGATATTACCGGAGTGGTAAAGGTGCGTATGTCCATGGGGCATGAAGTGGTCGGGCACTGGTTTAATGAAGAGGTGAAAGAAAACCTGGCCTTGCTTGATGAAGTGGAAGACGCCGCGCGCACGCTCAAAGGTAGCGAACGTTCCTGGCAGCGGGCAGGGCATGAGTACACGCTATGGATGGACGGCGAAGAGGTGATGATTCGCGCCAATCAACTGGAATTTGCTGGCGATGAAATGGAAGAGGGGATGAACTACTACGACGAAGAAAGCCTGTCGCTGTGCGGCGTTGAGGATTTTCTTCAGGTGGTGGCGGCGTACCGTAAATTCGTACAGCAGAAGTAAATAAAGCAGGCGGAGCCTCTGTGCTCCGCCTGAGCCGTTAAACAGCTGGCATATTGCGCCCGTAATAAATCTCGCGCATCTCTTTCCACAGTGCAGCGGTAATTTCTTTGCGCTCGCTGTCGGTTAAATCTTCCGGTTTGGTGTGGAACATGTAGTGCTTAAGGTCGAACTCTTTAAGCAACATCTTGGTATGGAAGATATTTTCCTGATAGACGTTTACATCCACCATGTCATACAGCGCCTTCATATCCTCGGACATAAAGTTCTGAATCGAATTAATCTCATGGTCGATAAAGTGCTTCATACCGTTGATGTCACGCGTAAAGCCACGCACGCGATAATCAATGGTTACGATATCGGACTCAAGCTGGTGGATCAGGTAATTCAGCGCCTTCAGCGGGGAAATCACGCCGCAGGTGGAGACTTCTATGTCGGCGCGGAAGGTACATAAACCGCCTTCAGGATGGCTTTCCGGGTAGGTATGTACGCAAATATGACTTTTATCGAGATGGGCAACCACGGCTTCTGGCAGCGGGCCGGGGTGTTCTGTTTTGTCGATAAGTTTCGGATCAACCGGCTCTTCGCTCACCAGAATAGTGACGCTGGCACCCTGTGGTTCGTAATCCTGGCGGGCGATGTTAAGAATATTGGCTCCGATAATGGAACAGGTTTCTGATAGGATTTCGGTCAGACGATTGGCATTATAGAGTTCATCGATATAAGCAATATAACCGTCGCGCTCTTCGGCAGTTTTGGCGTAGCAGATATCGTAAATACAAAAACTCAGACTTTTGGTCAGATTATTAAAGCCATGTAGTTTCAGTTTTTTCAATTTCTTATCTTCTCCTTAGGACGGCTGTGAAGCCAGTGCGTCTTGCAGATACTGAGGTAAGGCAAAAGCTGCTGTATGGACTGCCGGGTTGTAATAACGGCATTTCAGGCCAGAGGCGAGAAAACGCGCCTGAATAATTTCGGTAGAGAGATGGCGTAAGGCGTCGTTATCTGTTGCCCATGCAAAGGTCATGATGCCGCCGTAATAGGTCGGGATCGCCGCCTGATAAAAGCCAACGTCGCTGAAGTAATGGCTGAGTTTGCGATGGCTGTCGATGGCCTCTTCCTGCTGTAAAAAGCAGACACCGTTCTGCGCGACGAAAATACCGCCAGGATTCAGGCAACGTTTGCAACCTTCATAAAATGCTGAGGTAAACAGGCTTTCGCCGGGACCGATAGGATCGGTGCAGTCGGAGATAATTACGTCGAAGGTCTGGCTGGTTTGATTAACGAAATTGACACCATCGTCGATCACAAGTTTAAAGCGTGGATCGTCGTAGCTACCGGCGTTATGGTTGGGCAGATACTGACGGCAGAACGACACGACACCCGCATCGATTTCCACCATCGTGATTGACTCAACGTTTTTATGTCGGGTCACTTCACGCAGCATGGCACCGTCGCCGCCGCCGATGATCAGCACATGTTTCGCGTGACCGTGAGCCAGTAGAGGAACGTGGGTCATCATCTCATGATAGATAAACTCGTCGCGCTCGGTGGTTTGTACTACGCCATCCAGCGCCATTACGCGACCAAATGCGGCGTTCTCAAAAATGATCAGATCCTGGTGATCGGTCTTTTCATGATACAGAACATTATCTACAGCAAAGTACTGCCCAAACTGGTCGTGTAGCGTTTCATGCCACCGTTTTTTTTCGGCCATGGGTTGATACCTCCTTTGTTAACACCCGTAAAAAAAGGGCGCAACATAATAGCTAACATTGACCGCAGATGCACGGTCAATATTTCTACAAAAAGGTATCAGGGATTATTTGACGTAGGCAAGCAGGCTTAAGGAATCGCGGGCCAGGGCTTTGCACTTTTTAGCGACGGGAATGCCAATACCGCTGAGATCGCGATAGCTATCTTCACCGAGAGATTTCATATCGAAGGTGTCGTAATTGCTGAGATCCCACTGGTTTTGCTGGGCGAAAAAGACCAGTGCGCGACGAATTTGCCCGTTAGGTAAGTTCTGGTAACCGCAATCGTTCTTCAGAAAAACAAACACTGCCGTTAAATCGGCCATATCTTCGGCTTCAGACTCGCTGAGCGCGTAACTGTTTGCGCATACAGCCATCAGGCTGCCGAATAATACTGTTCTGAAAAACGTCTTCATTGCTTCTACCAGGACTTAAAGATGATAAACGTTAGCACACTGCGAGCGAGGCGACGACCATTATTGTGGATTAAATTGTGTCTGTGGCTTGACCTTCCTGTAAGGGGAAGGACTATGCTCAACGTTTGATTTTGTTTCGCCTGCTTAAGAATAAGGAAATAACTATGCAACGTCGTGATTTCTTAAAATATTCCGTCGCGCTGGGCGTGGCTTCGGCTTTGCCACTGTGGAGCCGCGCAGTATTTGCGGCGGATCGTCCAACGTTACCGATCCCTGATTTGCTCACGACCGATGCCCGTAATCGTATTCAGTTAACTATTGGTGAAGGCCAGTCCAGCTTTGCCGGGAAAACGGCGACCACCTGGGGTTACAACGGCAATCTGCTGGGGCCGGCGGTGAAATTACAGCGCGGCAAAGCGGTAACGGTTGATATCTATAACCAACTGGCGGAAGAGACGACGTTGCACTGGCACGGGCTGGAAGTGCCGGGTGAAGTGGACGGCGGCCCGCAGGGGATTATTCCGCCTGGCGGTAAACGCACGGTGACGCTGAACGTTGATCAACCTGCCGCCACTTGCTGGTTCCATCCGCATCAACACGGCAAAACCGGGCGTCAGGTGGCGATGGGGCTGGCAGGACTGGTGGTGATTGAAGATGACGAGATCCTGAAATTAATGCTGCCGAAACAGTGGGGTATCGATGATGTCCCGGTGATCGTTCAGGATAAAAAATTTAACGCCGACGGGCAGATTGATTATCAACTGGATGTGATGACCGCCGCCGTGGGTTGGTTTGGCGATACGCTGCTGACCAACGGCGCTATTTACCCGCAACACGCTGCACCGCGTGGCTGGCTGCGCCTGCGTTTGCTTAATGGCTGTAATGCCCGCTCGCTCAATTTCGCCACCAGCGACAATCGCCCGCTGTATGTGATTGCCAGCGATGGTGGTCTGCTGCCTGAACCAGTGAAGGTGAGTGAGCTTCCGGTGCTGATGGGCGAGCGTTTTGAAGTGCTGGTGGAGGTTAACGACAACAAACCGTTTGATCTGGTGACGCTACCGGTCAGCCAGATGGGAATGGCGATTGCGCCGTTTGATAAGCCGCATCCGGTAATGCGTATTCAGCCGATTGCCATTAGTGCTTCAGGTGCCTTACCTGACGCATTAAGTAGCCTGCCTGCTTTACCTTCGCTGGACGGATTAACGGTACGCAATCTGCAACTCTCTATGGATCCGATGCTCGATATGATGGGGATGCAGATGCTGATGGAGAAATATGGCGATCAGGCGATGGCCGGGATGGATCACAGCCAGATGATGGGGCATATGGGGCACGGTAATATGAATCATATGAGCCACGGCGGGAAGTTCGATTTCCACCATGCCAATAAAATCAACGGTCAGGCGTTTGATATGAACAAGCCGATGTTTGCGGCGGCGAAAGGACAGTACGAACGTTGGGTTATTTCTGGCGTGGGTGACATGATGCTGCATCCGTTCCATATCCACGGTACGCAGTTCCGTATCTTGTCAGAAAATGGCAAACCGCCAGCGACGCATCGCGCAGGCTGGAAAGATACCGTTAAAGTAGAAGGTAATGTCAGCGAAGTGCTGGTGAAGTTTAATCACGATGCCCCGAAAGAACATGCTTATATGGCGCACTGCCATCTGCTGGAGCATGAAGATACGGGGATGATGTTAGGGTTTACGGTGTAAAAATACGTATTCGGAAATATGCCCGGATCTCTCCGGGCTTTAAACTGATGACAAACGCAAAATTGCCTGATGCGCTACGCTTATCAGGCCTACGCACCATACGATTTTGTAGGCCGAATAAGGCGTTTACGCCGCATCCGGCATGAACAAAGCGCACTTTGTCAGTAATCTGAGCGAATCTTACTTCACATCATCCGGCAGCGCATAAGCCACAATATAGTCGCCCATCTTCGTACCAAATGAACCGTGACCGCCTGCGGAGATCACCACATACTGCTTACCATTCACTTCATAGGTCATCGGTGTTGCCTGACCGCCCGCTGGTAGACGACCCTGCCACAGTTTTTCACCGTTGCTCATGTTGTAAGCGCGCAGGTAGTTATCTGCCGTAGCGGCAATAAACAGCACGTTACCCGCCGTGGAGATTGGTCCGCCGAGCATCGGCATACCCATATTAAACGGCACCGGAACGGGCATCGGGAACGGCATACTGTCCTGCGGCGTACCAATACGTTTCTTCCACACCACTTCATTGGTTTTCAGATCCAGCGCCGAGATATAACCCCATGCTGGTTGTTTACACGGCAGACCAAACGGTGAAAGGAACGGGTTAAGCGTGACGCCATACGGCACGCCGTACTGCGGCTGAATACCGGATTCCGTACCCGTGCCTTTGGCATCTTTCGGCTGTTCCATCGGGTTGCCAGGACCGCGTGGGATCAGTTTCGAAACAAACGGCAGCGCCATTGGGTTGGCAATTGCCACTTCACGATTTGGATCAACGGAAATTCCGCCCCATTCGAACATCCCCAGGTTACCCGGGAAGACCAGCGTACCCTGCTCAGATGGCGGGGTGAAAATGCCTTCATAGCGCATCTGGTGGAACATTACGCGACACACCAGCTGGTCAAACATGGTGGCGCCCCACATGTCCGCACCGCTTAAATCTTTCGTCGGACGGAAGCTCAGTTCAGAGAACGGTTGGGTAGGGGTGACGTAATCGCCTTTCGCTGCGCCTTGTGGAACCGGTTTTTCCGGTGCAGGAACCACCAGTTCACCATTACGACGATCGAGCACAAAAATGTTGCCAGTTTTCGCCGGAGCGTAAATGACCGGCACCTTTTGACCATTAACGGTGATATCCGCCAGCGTCGGTTGTGCCGGAAGATCCATATCCCACAGGTCGTGGTGAACGGTCTGGTAACTCCACGCCAGTTTCCCGGTAGTGGCATTCAGCGCCAGAATCGAGCTGGCATAACGTTCCTGTTCCGGTGTGCGGTTACCGCCCCAGATATCTGGTGTGGTCACACCCATCGGCAGATACACCAGATCCAGCTTCGCGTCATAGGCCGCAGGTGCCCACGAGTTTGGCGAGTTAAAGGTAAAGGTGTGTTCGTCAGACGGGATCGCGTTCGGATCTTTCGCGCCCGGATCAAAAGCCCACAGCAGCTCCCCGGTGTTGACATCAAAACCACGGATCACGCCAGACGTTTCGCGGGTTGAGAAGTTATCGGTGACTGAACCAGCCATCACGATGGTTTTATCGGTGATAATCGGCGGCGAAGTCGGCTCATACAGACCCGGTTTGGTATCCGGCATATTGCTTTGCAGATTGAGCACGCCTTTATCGGCGAAGGTTTCGCACAGCTTGCCGTTTTCAGCGTTAATCGCAATCAGGCGGCCATCATTGACCGGAAGAATGATACGACGCGGGCAATCCGCCATCACTTCCGACGAAGCGGTTTCTGCTTTGGCTTCATGATAAGAGACGCCACGACAAGTTACGTGCTGGAAAGACTCGTTGGTTTTCAGCTCAGGATCGTAATGCCATTTCTCTTTGCCGCTGGCGGCATCGAGTGCAAACAGACGCTGGTGAGCAGTACACAGGTAAAGCGTATCGCCCACTTTAATTGGCGTCACTTCATTGGTGATTTCGCCCGGATCGTTCGGCTGTTTCACATCACCCGTGCGAAATACCCAGGCTTCTTTCAGGTTGTGGACGTTATCGGCGTTAATTTGCTTCAGAGGCGAAAAGCGTTGGCCTTCCTGATTGCGACCATAGGCAGGCCAGTCCTGATCGGCAACGGGGGAGATAGCTTCTGCTGGTGTGGCATCGGCGCTTAAGGTGCCGTTGATTTCCTGCGGATCGTTAAATCCCGCCCAGGTGAGGATTCCGCCACTAATCAGCAACGCCACTACCAGCGCGGCAACTGCGCCACTGGAAGGAATGACCAGTCGATGCCAGACAAACGGCAGGATCAGCCAGATGCCGAAGAAGACCAGAATATCGCTGCGCGGAGTCAGTGCCCAGAAATCGAAACCGACTTCCCAGACGCCCCAAATCATAGTGCCGAGCAGCAGAGCCGCGTATAGCCAAAGCGCGGCGCGTTTACTGCGCCACAGCATCCAGGCGATGCCGAGCATCACAAGGCCTGCAATAGGGTAGTACCAGGAGCCGCCAATCGCGACCAGCCAGCCTCCACCAATGAGAAGATACAGCCCGCAAAGAGCTGCAAAAAGGGCTGTTAGCGTGACGAGTAATCGTCGCGAGCCGGTATTGTTAATTGCCATAAAGAGACACCATTTCAATTCATTAATATTTTAGTAGCAATTAATTATAGGTTTTAACATGTGTGATCGTCATCACAATTTGAGCTTTATTAACAGATTCCGCCAATGAATAGTTTTACTGGTATACTGCGTGTCTTGCGCTTTGCTGCGGTGCCGAAGCTAGCCCGTGCGAAGTGATTTGTTTTTAAATCATATGGTTAGAGATATGAAACATACTGTAGAAGTAATGATCCCCGAAGCGGAGATTAAAGCGCGTATCGCCGAACTGGGTCGTCAGATTACTGAGCGTTACAAAGACAGCGGCAGCGATATGGTGCTGGTAGGCCTGCTGCGTGGCTCATTTATGTTTATGGCGGACCTGTGCCGTGAAGTTCAGGTATCTCATGAAGTCGACTTTATGACCGCCTCCAGCTACGGTAGCGGCATGTCCACCACCCGTGATGTGAAAATCCTCAAAGATCTGGATGAAGATATCCGTGGCAAGGACGTGCTGATTGTTGAAGATATCATCGACTCGGGTAATACACTGTCGAAAGTGCGTGAAATCTTAAGCCTGCGCGAACCGAAGTCGCTGGCGATTTGTACGCTGCTGGATAAACCGTCCCGCCGTGAAGTGAACGTGCCGGTAGAATTTATCGGTTTCTCGATCCCGGATGAGTTTGTGGTGGGTTACGGCATTGATTACGCACAGCGTTACCGCCATCTGCCGTATATCGGCAAAGTGATTCTGCTGGACGAATAAGTGCGGATTTGCCGGATGTGTTGCATCCGGCATGGCGAATTTATTTGTGATTGATGTGCTTCAGCTTGAGGTTGGAAATCCCGTGACGGTAACGTTGCTCCAGGGTTTCGCGGTTGGTGGCTGTGACATCCAGGTCACGCAATAAGCCGTCGTGAATGCCGTAAGCCCAGCCGTGAATGGTGACTTTCTGCCCGCGTTTCCACGCTGATTGCATAATGGTGGAGTGACCCAGGTTATATACCTGTTCCATTACGTTCAGTTCGCACAGGGTATCCAGACGACGCTCTGGCGGCATTTCGCCGAGCAATGAGCTATGTTTGAACCAGATATCGCGGATGTGCAGCAGCCAGTTGTTGATAAGCCCCAGTTCCGGGTTTTCAACAGCAGCTTGCACGCCGCCGCAACCATAGTGGCCACAGATAATAATATGTTCAACTTCGAGAACATCCACTGCATACTGAACCACGGAGAGGCAGTTTAGATCGGTGTGAATGACCAGGTTAGCAACATTACGGTGAACAAAGAGTTCGCCCGGCTCAAGACCGGTTAAACGTTCAGCAGGAACGCGACTGTCGGAACATCCAATCCATAGAAAGCGCGGTTTTTGCGCTTGTGCCAGTTTCTCAAAAAACCCGGGATCCTCTTCCACCAGCATTTTTGACCATAGTGCATTATTGCTGATGAGTGTATCTATGTCTTTCATGGAGGTTAACGACCTGTAACCAAATAATTACGTTTGGCTAATATAGGGCAACTCCGGGACGATTTAAACCACAGATAAAGTGTAAGAACGTAAGGTAAGTAAAAATTTATGACCATTGCACTGGAACTTCAACAGCTTAAAAAAACCTATCCAGGCGGCGTTCAGGCGCTTCGTGGAATAGATTTGCAGGTCGAGGCGGGTGATTTTTATGCGCTTCTGGGGCCGAATGGGGCCGGGAAATCGACCACTATCGGTATTATCAGCTCGCTGGTAAATAAGACCTCCGGGCGCGTCAGCGTATTTGGTTACGATCTTGAAAAAGATGTCGTTAATGCCAAACGCCAGTTGGGGCTGGTGCCGCAGGAATTTAACTTCAACCCGTTTGAAACCGTGCAGCAAATTGTGGTGAATCAGGCAGGGTACTACGGCGTGGAGCGCAAAGAAGCGTACATCCGCAGCGAAAAATATCTTAAACAACTCGATCTATGGGGAAAACGCAACGAACGTGCGCGTATGTTATCTGGCGGGATGAAGCGCCGTTTAATGATTGCCCGTGCGTTAATGCATGAACCTAAACTACTGATTCTCGACGAACCGACCGCAGGCGTGGATATTGAACTTCGCCGCTCAATGTGGGGCTTTTTGAAGGATTTAAACGACAAAGGCACCACCATCATTCTCACCACGCACTACCTGGAAGAAGCAGAAATGCTGTGCCGCAATATCGGCATTATTCAGCACGGTGAGCTGGTGGAAAATACCTCGATGAAGGCGCTGCTGGCGAAGCTGAAATCGGAAACCTTTATTCTCGATCTCGCACCGAAAAGCCCGTTACCGAAGCTCGATGGCTATCAGTATCGACTGGTCGATACCGCGACGCTGGAAGTTGAAGTGCTGCGTGAGCAGGGGATCAACAGTGTGTTTACGCAGTTAAGCGAGCAGGGCATTCAGGTATTAAGTATGCGTAACAAAGCCAACCGTCTGGAAGAGCTGTTTGTTTCACTGGTTAATGAAAAACAAGGAGATCGCGCATGATGCATCTTTACTGGGTGGCGTTAAAAAGCATCTGGGCGAAAGAAATTCATCGCTTTATGCGTATCTGGGTGCAGACGCTGGTGCCGCCGGTCATCACCATGACCCTTTACTTTATTATCTTCGGCAACCTGATTGGTTCGCGCATTGGTGATATGCATGGCTTCAGCTATATGCAGTTCATCGTGCCGGGGCTGATCATGATGTCGGTGATCACCAATGCCTACGCCAACGTTGCTTCATCATTTTTTGGTGCCAAGTTCCAGCGTAATATTGAAGAGTTGCTGGTAGCTCCGGTTCCAACGCACGTGATTATCGCCGGATATGTCGGCGGTGGTGTTGCGCGTGGGTTGTTTGTTGGCATTCTGGTGACGGCGATCTCGCTGTTCTTTGTGCCGTTTCAGGTGCATTCGTGGGTATTCGTTGCCTTAACCCTGGTGCTCACGGCGGTGCTATTCTCCCTTGCGGGTTTGCTGAACGGTGTGTTTGCCAAAACGTTCGATGACATCAGCCTGGTGCCAACCTTTGTATTAACGCCACTCACGTATTTGGGCGGGGTCTTTTACTCCCTGACTTTGCTGCCGCCGTTCTGGCAGGGACTGTCGCACCTGAACCCAATCGTTTATATGATCAGTGGATTCCGCTACGGCTTCCTCGGCATTAATGATGTGCCGCTGGTCACGACTTTTGGCGTGCTGGTTGTTTTTATTATTGCGTTTTATCTGATCTGCTGGTCGCTGATCCAGCGTGGGCGCGGCTTGCGTAGCTAAGTCGCTCTCCTCTCCTCCGGATACGGGGGAGGGGAGTTTTGACGGCTATCACCCTTTATCAACAATGGTCAGGGTAGACTGATTTTCGGCTAAGGAGGAAAGCGATGTTAGGTTGGGTTATTACCTGTCACGACGATAGGGCGCAAGAGATACTGGATGCGCTGGAAAAAAAACATGGTGCACTTATCCAGTGCCGGGCAGTGAATTTCTGGCGCGGGTTAAGTTCAAATATGCTTAGCCGCATGATGTGCGATGCTCTGCATGAAACTGATTCTGGCGATGGGGTGATTTTTTTAACCGATATAGCAGGCGCTGCACCTTATCGTGTTGCGTCGTTATTAAGCCACAAGCATTCTCGTTGTGAAGTCATTTCTGGGGTGACGTTACCGTTAATTGAGCAGATGCTCCCCTGTCGGGAGACAATGTCCAGTGCGGCATTTCGAGAGCATATCGTGGCATCAGGAGCACCTGAAGTCAGTAGCCTCTGGCATCAGCAACAAAAGAATCCCCCTTTTGTCCTCAAGCACAATTGGTTCGAGTATTAAATCGCATTCTGATTTTGCTACACTAACTGCGTTGTTTCTCGCCTGGTAGTTTCCTCATGATTAAAAAGATAATTTTCCTGGTGCTGCTGGTTTCATCTGCTGTCAGCGCAGCACTTCCCACGCGTTATATGCAAACCACTCAGGATGCGACTATCTGGGGAAAAATTGGCGACAACACGGTAACCGTCGGTAACATTCGTGCCGGGCAGATTATTTCTGTCATCCCAACCACAGCCGATTATTATGAATTCAATTTTGGTTTTGCTACGGGGTATATTGATAAAGGTCATCTTGAACCTGTACAAGGGCGGCAAAAAGTTGAAGATGGTCTGGGCGATCTGAATAAACCACTGAGCAACCAAAATCTTATTACCTGGAAAGATACGCCGGTATATAACGCGCCCGATGCAGGCAGTGCGCCATTTGGCGTGCTGGCCGATAACTTGCGTTATCCCATTATCAGTAAATTGAAAGATCGCCTGAATCAAACCTGGTATCAAATTCGTATTGGCGAACGTCTGGCCTATATCAGCGCGCTGGATGCGCAGCAGGATAACGGTATTCCTGTATTGACCTACCATCATATTTTACGCGATGAAGAGAATACTCGTTTTCGCCATACGTCGACCACAACGTCGGTACGTGCATTCAATAACCAGATGACCTGGTTGCGTGACAGGGGATATACCACGTTGACCTTGTATCAACTGGAAGGATATCTGCGTAATTCGATGAATCTACCCGCTCGCGCGGTTGTGCTGACGTTTGATGATGGTTTGAAATCGGTGAGTCGTTATGCATACCCCATTCTGAAACAATACGGTATGAAGGCGACGGCATTTATTATTACCTCGCGTATTAAACGCCATCCACAAAAATGGAATCCACAGTCATTACAGTTTATGAGTATTTCTGAACTGCATGATGTCAGCGATGTTTTTGATTTCCAGTCACATACCCATTTTTTACATCGGGTTGATGGTTATCGCCGACCCATATTACTTAGCCGCAGTGAGCATAATATTTTATTTGATTTTGAACGCTCACGTCGGGCGCTGACGCAATTTAATCCGCATGTATTGTATCTTTCTTATCCGTTTGGCGGATTTAATGACAAAGCGGTTAAAGCGGCAAATGATGCCGGGTTTCATCTGGCGGTGACGACCATGAAAGGTAAAGTAAAACCGGGGGATAATCCCTTGTTGCTAAAACGGCTTTATATCTTAAGAACGGATTCGCTGGAGACGATGTCGCGGCTGGTGAGTAACCAGCCGCAGGGATGATTATCAGGCAACCTGAACCGGGATCGCTTTCGCGGTACGTTTCATTTCGTTGTCGCCTTCAAAGTAGGCAACGTTGGGGCGCCAGGTGCGGGCTTCGGCATCTGGCATAGTGACGAAGCTGGCGATGATGACAATATCGCCGACGCTGGCGCAGTGAGCCGCAGCGCCGTTGACAGAAATAATTCTCGAACCGCGCTCTGCCGCGATGGCGTAGGTGGAGAAACGCTTGCCGTTGGTGACATTCCAGATATCAATGGCTTCGTTTTCGAGAATACCGGCTGCGTCAAGAAAATCCTGGTCAATGGCGCAAGAACCTTCATAGTGCAGGTCCGCATGAGTCACTTTCACGCGGTGGAGTTTGCCCTGCAGCATCGTGCGAATCATAACTTCTACCTTTCTACCCTGTCGTTAACGAAGCAGGCGGAGCCTGCTTTGAGAAAATTCTCACGCAGTATTGCCCGATTTTTGTTTAGTGTCTACTCATCTGACGGCATTTGCATCAGCAGTTTGCGTACCGCGCCGAAGTGTGCCATGTAACGCCTGTAACCAATTGAAATTTCTCTGAACGCTGCTCGGTAAACAATAAAGAGGCGGCTGACGACTGCGCGCCTTGACTGGATACTGCCTTCACGCAAGACAACACGGAAGGCAGGTAAGATGGACGCACCAAGTACCACGCCGCATGACGCGGTGTTTAAACAATTTTTAATGCATGCGGATACCGCTCGCGACTTCCTCGACATACACCTGCCTGAGGAATTGCGTGAGATCTGCGATCTCAACACGCTGCATCTGGAGTCGGGGAGTTTCATCGAAGAAAGCCTGAAAGGGCACAGCACCGACGTGCTCTATTCTGTGCAAATGCTGGGTAATCCCGGCTATCTGTATGTCGTGATTGAACATCAAAGCAAGCCGGACAAAAAAATGGCCTTTCGCATGATGCGCTACTCTATTGCCGCCATGCACCGACATCTGGAGGCTGACCACGATAAGCTGCCGCTGGTGGTGCCGATTCTGTTTTATCAGGGCGAGGCCACGCCTTACCCGCTCTCAATGTGCTGGTTTGATATGTTTTACTCACCGGAACTGGCGCGACGTGTCTATAACAACCCTTTCCCGCTGGTGGATATCACTATCACGCCGGATGACGAGATCATGCAACATCGGCGGATTGCGATCCTCGAACTGCTGCAAAAACATATTCGCCAGCGTGACTTAATGTTATTGCTGGAGCAACTGGTCACGCTGATTGACGAAGGGTACACTAGCGGAAGTCAGTTAGTTGCCATGCAAAACTATATGCTGCAACGCGGTCATACTGAACAAGCGGATTTGTTTTACGGTGTGGTGAGAGACAGGGAATCGGGAGGGGAGTCTATGATGACTTTGGCGCAGTGGTTTGAAGAGAAGGGGATTGAGAAGGGAATTGAGAAGGGGATACAGCAGGGAAGACAGGAGGCAAGACAAGAGGAAAGGCAGGAATTCGCCAAGCGTCTTTTGAGTAAAGGGATGTCTCGAGACGATGTTGCAGAAATGGCAAATTTACCTCTTGCTGAGCTTGATAAGCTGATTAACTAAGTTGCCTGCGATATGAATAATCGCTTATAGACGTCATCGCCATGACGTGGGCAAATGAATAACTGGCGCCATCAGCCGTAGCGCCAGTTAAATATTACGCCAGCTCGACCATTTTGTTGTCGATCAGGCGAGCGTCGCCAAGCCAGGCTGCTACCAGAATCACGGCGCGTTTACTGTTTTCAGTGACTTCCAGCAACGTGTCAGCATCACGAATCTGAATATCATCGGCGCGGAAGCCTTTTTCATTCAGTTCTTGCCCTGCAATGGCAATAATCTCATCGAGATCCCGCTCTCCAGCCTGCAATTTGTCGGCAATCGAACTTAAAACCTTGTACAGGCCTGGCGCAATTTTGCGTTGTTCTGCCGTCAGATAACCATTACGGGAACTGAGCGCCAGACCGTCTTTCGCGCGCATAATCGGCACACCGACAATCTCAATATCAAAGCCCATATCGGCAACCATTTTGCGGATCAGCGCCAGTTGCTGAAAATCTTTTTCACCGAAGCAGGCGATGTCCGGCTGGACAAGGTTGAACAGTTTGCTGACGATGGTCGAAACGCCACGGAAATGCCCTGGGCGGCTGGCACCTTCCAGCATGGTGGAAAGACCGGGAACATCAACATAGGTGTGGGTTTCTGTACCGTTCGGGTAGATCTCTTTTACTGATGGAGCGAAAACCAGATCCACTTTACGTTTGTTTAGCTTCTCGCAGTCTTCCTGCAAGGTGCGTGGATAGCGAGCCAGATCTTCCGGGCGATCGAACTGCATCGGGTTAACGAAAATACTGACGACGACCACATCGGCGCGGGCTTTCGCTTCATCGACCAGCTTCATATGACCATCGTGCAGGTTACCCATGGTAGGCACCAGCGCCACACGCTTGCCTTCCATACGCAGGCGGCGGATTTGCTGACGCAGCAGCGGCAGAGTTTCGATAATTAACACAACGTGACTCCTTAATGGAAACTGTGTTCTTCGCCCGGATAAGCGCCGGACTCCACTTCAGCCATATACTGCCGTACAGCAGCGCGGATGTCGCCCGCTTCGGCAAGGAAATTTTTGGCGAATTTAGGTATGTGACCACCGGTTATGCCGAATGCGTCGTGCATCACGAGGATTTGTCCGTCGGTTACATTCCCCGCGCCAATACCGATAACCGGAATCGCCAGCGCCTCGGTAATACGTTTTGCCAGCTCAACCGGTACGCATTCCAGCACCAGCAACTGTGCCCCAGCGGCTTCTAAGGCTAAGGCGTCATTAAGTAAACGGTCGCCTGCATCGCCACGCCCTTGCACTTTATAACCACCGAAAATATTCACTGACTGTGGCGTTAAGCCCAAATGCCCACAAACAGGAACTGCGCGTTCGGTCAGCATTTGAACTGTTTCTACCAGCCAGGCACCGCCTTCGATTTTGACCATATTCGCACCCGCGCGCATGACAGTTGCGGCGTTTTCAAATGCTTGTTCAGGAGTGGCATAGGCCATAAACGGCAGATCAGCCAACAGCAGGCAGTTCGGCGCGCCGCGACGTACGGCGGCAGTGTGGTAGGCGATATCTTCCACAGTGACAGGGAGGGTGGAGTCATGGCCCTGAACCGTCATTCCAAGGGAATCACCCACCAGCATGACGTTAATTCCTTCATCGGCAAACAATTTTGCAAAGCTATAGTCGTAAGCAGTGATGGTGGCGAAGCGTTTTTTTTCCTGTTTACATTTTTGCAGCAGGGAAATGGTAGTCGGTTTCATAACGTGTCCTGATGGCTAATGTCAGATCTGTTGGCATTCTATCAGGCGGAGAAGGGGGGGCAATCGTTTTAGTGGGGCACATCGTCAGTTGCCTGACGATGTGCCTTATGTGAATCAAGGGTAGGTAATCTGGAATCTGCCGGTGGCTTCGAAATCGCCTGCTTTTATCGTACTATTCCCGTCTTGCTTCAATGTCGCCTGAAATTCAAGGGGCTGTGTTGTGCCTTGACCTTTTCCGGGGTAAATCCCCCCAGATGAATCAATCTCGCTTTCATACGCTTTATAAACAGACGTTCCTACATTAGGCTCAAGAACCATTTTTCCATTAACACTGTTTTTTAAGCCTTCAATAAGTACGCCGACGCCCTCTGCTGCACCGTTACCTTGCAGAGTATTGGCGAGTAACTTTTTATTCTGTTGCCCTATTTTTGCAGAGGTCATTTTGGTTTCAATATTTTGTACTCGAATACAGTTTTGCAATGTTATCTGAAAAGGCACAGGCGTTGCGCCATTTTTAATTTGACTGACTTCGTAGCTCCCCAATGCGACAGTTGAGTTCTGGACGGTATCTCCTGTTACAACTGAAGAAAAACACGTAGGAAGCGATAGTTTTACATTACTTAAATTAAAGTTGATATAGATAGGTCCGCTGTATCCCTGGATCGCTGAGCCGGCGTCTTCGGCTTTAAAACGATAAATATAATCACTTGTGCTCAGTAATGTGATATTTTGGGTTGCTGTAGGCGCAAACGTGGCATCTGTATAAAATTCAACGGTAAAAGTTTGAAATATTCCCCCTAACCCCCAAAATTGTGGATAACTATTATCCATGTCTTTACATCTTCTTTCCATGTCGGCGTCATGGAACACAAAGTGAAATTTTTGCGCATCTGTATCCCCGATATATATTTCAGAAACATCTGCTCTTGTTTCATAAGCTGACCATATAGCTGAAATCTTTAATGTGTAATAAAGTCCGGTAACGGATGTTTTGAATAATTTATGTCCTCCATAAGAGAGTCCAGAGTCGACCATTGCATTTCTGATCGTCATCGGGCCACCTGAGGCGCTCTTATGTGCTGTGCAATAAAGAGTACCATTAGAAGCTGTATCCTGACCCTCCCAGTATAATTGTACCCCAGTAGGACCCAACGTTGTCGGGCGATAAAACACCAGACTATTATTTCCGGGATACATGAAATTTACACGACCATCTCTGTCAGGTGGAGTTGCACCCGCGCCAACGATAAAATCAATTTTTGCGCAACAAACAGAGCTAAACAAAAAAAGAATACTAAAAAAAATAATATGTGAAGCTGTTCTCATATTCACTCCTTTAAATATGTTTGTTGTATGAGTGCATAATAAATTGTCTTACTAAAGAATAGCTGACATAGCTAACCTGGGGTGTTCGTCCAGGCGATAGTGAAATTGTGCTTACCAATTGCACCTGCTCATTGAGAATTTCTAATTGTGTTAAAATTATAGGTTCCATCCTGAGTTTTCCATTTCCTTACGCTGGTTATTCGTACCAAGCATCGACCAGTACGCTGGTTGTCACTTTGCCACTACCAACGCTGGCAGCGTTATTGACTTTTTGCATTCTGGTATAAAAATTCCAGCGTGAGTCATTCATTTTATCGGCGTCGATAGTGTATACAGACCGGGAAACTCCTGCAGGAGACCAGACATTAAACTTATTATTACTGTCATTAACCGAAAAAATGACTATTCCGATATTACTGGCTCCGTTGATGTCCTCGTTTGGGAATATCTGCGATGAGCCAGGTGCAAAAGAGCCCGTTCTGGGTTTAAAGTCCAAGTGCAACTGTTTTGTTCCGGTTAATGCTGTACCGGAACAACCAGATAACAGAATGGAGAAGTTTTTGCCGCCCGTATAATATTGTTCCGCTGTCGTGCTGTTGGCGAAATAATCCAGCCCTACAGTGGCTAAATTAATGATACCGTTATTGTCGATTTCCATTTTGCAAGTTGAGCTGAGAACTTTAGCATTAAAATCAACATTAAGCTCCGCATAGGCGGCGGAACACATCAATGCTATGTTTATCGTTAAAGCGGCAAATAAATTATGTCTTTTCATAACATCACTTTTGCACTGGCTACGTCAAAATTTACTGGTAAGTGATGTTAAACACCGCAGGGGTGTTAAAATCACCGGCTCTGACGTCAGTATCTGCTTTGCCACTGTCGCGTACCAACCGTGCGCTAAGCGGAAACACTTTGGCATTATTCGTCATGTTCACAGTGGTCGAGTTTTTAGCTTTACACTCGATTTGCTTACCACTGTCTGGTGTCGCAGAGTCCCAAACTTCGACGGCTACCGCTTCCGCTTTGTTGGTCGATGCGGCGTTAGCAAATGCTTTCCCATTGCCGTTGCCATCACAAGTTGCGCCATTTCCCGGGCTTAGGGTAAATACCGCCTGATTCTGTGGCAGACCATCACAGCCGCTAAATGCCAACTGGAATTTTTGCACCTTTGCTTTGCTGATCACTTCGGGAATATAGACGTTCTGGAAATTGACGGTGTCAATCTTTGCACTACCCGTGTCCTGCAGCTCAACTTTACAGGTCCCGGCGGTGATATTGGTAACAATAGTCAAATCTAATGCGTCAACGGTCGCTTGCACCGGGTTGATACCAAGAGTAGCGCAGGTCAAAACACTCGCGACACACCAGGCTAATTTTACTCTTTTCATTAGATTACCCCGTTACTCATAGGTGAAATTAAACGTGACTTTGGCATCAAATGGGCCGATCGTGCCAGTATTTGGCGTAACTTCACGCATGGCTGCGCTTAAGTTTAATCCTTTACTCATTTCATCGGCCGTCCATACAATGGTGGTGTTATTATTTAAGCCAAAGTAGACATCGTCCGATGATGACTGGCGGCGGAAAGCAACGCCAATGTTTGAGGCCTTGCCAGTGGCTGAAGACGGTATGGCTAACACGGGTTGTTCGGTAGATGTTTTTTCCGCTTTTATTGTCGTTTTCAGTCCTGTAAGCCCATTACAGTTAGCAGGCTTCAATGTAAAGTTTGCTTGGCTCTCGGCACCTTTAGCACGCAATTGATCGAGACGAATATCGGGAATAGTTAGCTTATAGGCGTTCGTTCCTGCATTACTGATGTTTGAACCGCCATAGGGGATCACCGACATATCACAGGTTGGCTGTACGATTGTGGCGATGAACTTTACATCGACATCAACAGCGAACACCGGAGCGGTTAGCATAAGTGCGCCTAAAGCAAAGGGAATACTTTTCCGTCTCATAGCTTTTCCAAAATTTGCGGATTTAGCGAGTCACAGATACCGTACACAGTACGTTATCCAACAACAGGGACCGGTTGCCACTTTCTTCAGTAGCTGTCATCGGAACCTGATAATGAGCAAGGCAATGCTGAGCTTGTCTGTTCTCATCGAACCAGTTCACCCGCAACACCCCTTTATCTTCTATACCTCTGATAAAGGCCCGGTTACCCTGGCCGATATAACCAAGGACATTACCTTGTTCATCGGTGACATCTGCGGCAAACGGCAATGGCTGGCCGTCATTGCGGTGTAGGGTCACCATTGCTGAGCGCCCCTGGTCAGTTTCAAAGTTGGTCAGTGTGATAGCACCGTAGCGCGGTACGGTGCGGGAACTGGTACTTTTTAGCTCGACATCGTTTTCCAGCCCTTTAATATCCAGGCTGATGTTATTTTCCTTGTAAGGCGATGCGGATGAGGAGATGCCATATCCCCAGCGATCGATGGTATTGTTACCATAGTTTATTCGTGCGCCTGCAGCGCCAGGGGCTTTTACCAGAACCAATGTATCGCTGTCGCTGAAGCTGTCGCCAGAAAACGTAACCCCTCCCTGATGCAGAACAAAACCGCCGTCAGTGCTTAATGACATCTGACGGTTACTGTCAGTATCTGCACTTGCGGAAGCAGACAACGTTCCCCAGGGAGATTCGTAACTTATGTAGCCCCCGATATCAGCCAGATCGGTACTGTTTTTATTGATGATGTAATCAGTACTCACGCTGTAGCTGTATTTACCATCACCGCTGGCACCGTTGGTGCTGGCGCTGAAAGTGTGGCTGCCGTTAAAGTCGGTGTTCATTCGTGCGTCAACGTACTGGAAGCCACTTTCACGTCGTTTACCACCAAACAATTTTTCGATAGGAAGGCTGACGCTCAGATAGAAACTATCATCCTGCTCGCCATCTTCATTCCAGGTACGCTGAATGGAAGCACTCCAGGAGCCCCAATCCGTCCCTTTGCTGTAGCCCATAGAGTAGTAGCTCCGGCTGCTGCTTCCGCCCCAGTAATCTGTCCAGCTACCGTTCAGATAAAAAGAACCATAATCTATCTCTTTGAATTTAAAAGGTTGATTGAGACTGATCGTAAACTGGTTGCGTAGACGCTGGTACGTGTTCATCGTCTGCCGTTCATTGGCGGGTAGATGTTTGGCATCATCCTGTAGATTCAGTGCGTCATTGAGCCCCAGGTAGTTGCTGGTAGAGTAGCGATAAGCGGCAAGATTTAAAGACGTATTGGTTTCATTAAACATTTTGTTCCATGAAACACGGTAGCTCTGCCCTGTGTAGGTCTTGTCCTCATATATCCTGGCCTGAGATTGCGTCACATCAAACGACACGGCGCCAATTGACGTGTTTACCCCGACCCCTAACAGGAAGGCCTGGTAGTCAGCATCGGTGAGTTGAATGCCGGTGTAGCCAGTAAAGGTGTTGTTAATGCCGTAATACCATGTACCTTGTAGAAGATTGTAATCATCGCGAAGATCGTCGCGATCAATCTGCCCGCCGCTGATATCCCAGCGACCCACGCCAGGGCGCAGCATCTGAATAACGGACGAGAAGGGTTGAGAGAAAGTGCGACGCGAACCATCTGCTTCCTCGATAGTGACTAACAGGTCGTTGCCGTAGCCGGAAGGGGAAATATCGTCGATGGCGAACTCACCCGGAGGAACGGTGCCTTCATAAATTTTGTAGCCGCCCTGTGTTACGGTAACCTTAGCGTTGCTGTTAGCAACACCACGGATAACAGGCGCAAATCCGGTCATTGACGGTGGCAACATGCGGTCGTCGCTATACAGGCGTACCCCTTTTATACTAACGGAGTCGAAAGTTTCCCCGGTTGTATAGGTTTCCCCGACCACTAATTGTGAGCGAATAAATGGTAGTTCACGCTGAAGATAGCTGTTCTGGAAATCCAGATTGCTGCCAATATCCTGCTGCCAACTGTAGTTACCGTTGCTTCTCAGATGCCAGTTTCCGAGGTTAATACCGGTATTGAAGGCGGTATAAAAAGTCTGGTTTTCGTCGTTATGCTGCGTGTTGCGCCAGGCATTCATACGATAGGAGAGCATGGCTGCATTTATACCATCCTCCCATAGTGAAGGATCAACATAGCCCTGGTAATTACGCATGATCCAGACCTGCGGAACTGTCAGTTCCAGTTTTTGATCGTTAGTATCGAAATAAACCTGTGACTGTGGAATAGCTTTTGCGATATCAAGGCAATCATCTGCGCTTTCATTGCGTTTTTGTAATACTGCTTCTCCGTCCCGGAGATCAGGTTGTTTTATATGAAGCTGACTCAGTATTTTTCGCGAAATACAGGCTTCGGCGTTTCTCTTGCCCACATCAATCATTTCGATGTTCAGGCTGCTGGCGGAAATATTATTGACGTAAACCTTTACGTCATAATTTCCAGGCATTGCCGGGTTGCCATCAGAATAGCGCGATAAGTCTATTCCTCTGGCGGAAGAGCCCATGAGAAAGCTTGGGTCGTACTCAATCATCTCTGTTGCATTCGTGCTTTGGGCATAAATGCAGGAGAAGATAATAGCGATCCTTGTTAATTTACAATGAGCCATCTTTTTTTTATACTCGCATCGCAAAAAATTCATCAATAAAATCAGGTTTAAAGATTGCTTTCACCTTTAATTTCACTGCCATAATCACTAATTGCTGAATAGCGTAATTTTGCGCCGCCTATAGATGTTTGCAGCCCTTGCACACTAAAATCGCTATTGCTATTTGGAGCTATCATAGAAGTATTTACAACATAAGACTTTGTGCCTGATACAACATCAACGGCTGAAAATGAGACATAGTATGGAGTAGGGTTAGTTACTTTGATTTTATTACCGCTCCATTGCCATTTTAATTGGGATGGCGCCGTAAACGGATCACCACTTAACCCCTCCGGTCGGTAAAATAATTTAATGCGCGTACGGAAAGCCAGTTGCAGAAGATTTTTATTTTCAGCTTCTTTATCTTTTACTTTAGGCGGTACTTCCAGCACATTAAACCAAAAGACACTTTCGCGATCTTTTGGTAACGTCTGGCTATTCGTATAGGTGATTGTCACTGTCTGACCGCGTTTCGGGTCGATGCGTGAAACCGGGGGGGTAGCGTTAAACGGAACTTTAATGGTCGCCGGATCGGCATTATCGTCACCCGTATCCAGCCATGACTGGACCAGTAATGGGCGCGAGCCTTTATTTTCCAGGCGCATAGTGACATTCTTGTCTTTTTCTTTATAAATAACACGTGTTCCGTTAATGACAATATCAGCCTGCGCAACTGATGCGAAAACAGATAAAGTACTTGCAAGTAATAACGGAATAATTTTCTGATAAATCTGCATCTCTTCTCTCCTTGAAAAACGCAAAATCATAAATAAGAGGCTGCAAGCACAGCCTCTTAATACAATTAATTCAACTCCAATAAAAATTAATTGTAAGTTAAGGTATAGGTGCTGTTAGTTTTCACATGACCAGAGGTCACGGTGGCATTAGCATCAGACTTCACATAAGATGCTTTTAAATGGAAGTTCGCAACATGAGTGGTGGTGTCGAATGCTTCAGTGATCTGGTTGCTCGGGTTATTCACTTCGACCAGATTCAGTGCGCCAGTATTATTTACATGGTGCAGAGCGATATCGACATTACCTGCTGGATCCTGAACTGAGCCGTCATTACTCAAAGTACCCTGGTTAGAGTTATGGTACATAGAACTGAAACTCATGACTGCGTTTTGAGCCGTTGCATTACCTGTCGCACAATCAACTTTAATATTAATATCTTCCGGGAACCCACCTGCAGCAGTTTTGCTCATTGCCGGGACATCAGCAATTTGTGCAGTCTGTAGCATAACCGTAACGTCTTTACCGCCACCATTTATTGTCGTTACACAAGTACCAGCGGTAACAAAACCACCGATATTCAACTGCCCACCGTCAACACCAGCCATTACTGAACCGGCTGAAAGGGAAGATGCTGCTAATACGATGGCAAGTAGCTTTTTGTTCATTAAAATTCTCCATAAAAAAAGAGAGACGAATCAATAACAAATATTAATTTATTGTTATTCTACGTCTTCCAAAAACGCGGCAGAGACTAGCAATATAAGGATGGAAATAAAAATTGATGGTGTGAATGATTTGGGGTGATTTATTGATTTACCTTCCCTTGCATTCATCATTTGAATAGCTATTTATTTTAGAGCAAGCGGTTAGGTGAGTATAAGAGTGTTTATAAGGGGGGCTTGGCTGGCAACT